>Ga0265298_10000287_pt1 | contig 78707 bp, 118 predicted proteins | sample AusTroGonzalo_MG_3_FD_193486 | JGI IMG/M metagenome (GOLD analysis project Ga0265298, IMG submission 193486) | Bovine rumen microbial communities from tropical cattle in Woodstock, Queensland, Australia - Gonzalo_01 | ecosystem: Host-associated > Mammals > Digestive system > Stomach > Rumen ... | reverse complement strand
TCAAAGTTTAAAGTTCAAGGAAAATGATTACCTTTGCATCCGCAAATCAACAAGGAGAGGTGCTCGAGTGGTTGAAGAGGCACGCCTGGAAAGCGTGTAACCGTCAAAAGCGGTTCGCAGGTTCGAATCCTGTTCTCTCCGCGAAATAATAGCGTATGAGGCCCGTAAACAAAGGGCAAAGAGCAATGAAATAAGGAAACGGTTACGGAGTTACTTTGGGGACTTTTGGGTACTTCTGGGTAAAATCCACCGCAAATAAACCGCAAAAGTTATGGCAACGGTACACATTTATCTCGACAGGCGCAGTCTCAGAGGCTCTGAGGCGCAACTAAAGATTGGCATCAACAAGCGGGGGTCATCGGCATACATACCCCTCGGCCAGTGGATTCACCCCAACCAGTGGGATTCAGTAAGGGAGAGGGTCAAGGAACACCCGAACAGGCAAAGTATCAACTCCTTCATCGCCAACCGTAAAACGGAAGTCAGCAACCTGCTGATGAGGCTTACCGTTGAAGGGGAACTAACCAAACTGTCGGCCACCCAGATTAAGAACAGGCTGATGGCCATTCTGGAGCCAAAGGACTATGAGCCTAATTCTCTGGTTCACCGATTTGAACTCTATGCCTCCACACGGGATGCCGCAAGCACTAAGGAGAAATACGACCAGACGCTAAAGAAGATTCTGGAATATGACTCCAAGGCGCGTACCCTCACCTTCGAGGACATATCAAAGGAATGGCTTGACGGCTTCGAGCGTTTCTTGATGAAGTGCTCACCCTCAAAGAACGGGCGCAATATCCATCTGAGGAATATCCGTGCCGTCTTCAACGATGCCATAGACAATGACATCACCACTGCCTACCCGTTCCGCAAGTTCAAGATAAGGCCGGAGGCCACCAAGAAACGCTCACTCACCCTCAGTCAACTGCGGGAACTGTTCAACTATCCAGTGGAGCCGTATCAGCAGCGTTACCTCGACATGTTCAAACTGTCATTCTTCCTCATCGGCATCAACGTGACAGACCTCTGCCTGCTCTACGACATATCGCCGGACGGCCATCTGGTCTATAAGCGTGCGAAGACAAAGAAGATGTATAGTATCAAGGTGGAGCCGGAGGCGATGGAAATCATCAGCCGCTACCGTGGCAAGAAACACCTGCTGAATCTCATGGATGACATCAGACTGCCACGGACGTTCACGCAGAAGTTCGACAGGGGACTCAAAGAGATAGGCCCCGTGACCTATGAGCCAAACCCGAAATGGAAGCCGGGGAGTCATAAGCACAGGCTCCACAAGGTGCATCATGCCGCCTTCCCCGGCCTGTCATCATACTGGGCGCGTCACACATGGGCTACGATAGCAAGCGAGTTGGATATACCGCATGAGACGATTTCTGCCTCTCTGGGCCACTCCATCACCAATAAGACAACGGCCATCTACATTGACTACAACATGGCCAAGGTGGACGCTGCAAACCGCAAGGTGATAGACTACGTTTTGGGGAAAGAATGAGGGGTCAGCCCTTCGCCAACCCCTCAACTCTACATGATAGTGAACTTCTTCACCTTTCTGACAACCCTGTAGATGGTCAGTAGGAGCAATGCCACGGTGGCACCGAAGGCAAACCCTCCATAGTCCATTTTGAACTTTTCCCATCTGGTGAGTTTCTTTTCAACGATTACCTCCTTGTCACGGTACTTGTACCTGTAGATGATGCTGTCCTTTTTCTCGACAGGCTTCTGGAACTCGACAGGCTTCTGCTGAGGCTTCGTCTCGAGACTGTGGAACAGTGTACCGTCTGGATTGATTCTCGCATCGGACATGGCGTAGTCGTTTTCAAGGTGACTCGCGCTGTCTGCCGTTGTCCTCTCAGCCTTCTGGGCCGGAATCTCGACCAACAGCGTGTCGGTGACATAGATAATCTCAGTCTTCACCTTGGTATCTGTGGAATCACGCTCAACTAACGTTGTCGTGTTTTCCAGATTCTTGCAAGGGCAGCAGGCGGCCAGGAACAGGATCAACAGCAGGACACATACGACCATAGGGCCGCAACCGTTCTGCTCGTACAACCTGTGTTCCCAGTACCTTCTGTAAACCTCGTATTCAGTCATACCCAAATTATTTTATTGTCCCTAATAAAGAAATGCGCATTGCATCCATCCTGTAGAACGGATGGCGAGAGAGTGACCTTGCCGTTATGCTCTGAGAAATCCCACCCTTGCGGGTCATTGGGTTTCAGCGGCATGACGCAAGGTGTTCCGCAGCCGCACGGGCACAGGCAGATGGCGAGACCGAAATAGATGCTTACATACAGCACGGCCCACTCGTATTCGGTAGGGTCTGGCATGTACTCCACGAACTCCACGCGCTCGAACTTTTCCAGTCTATCCATCAGAACCTCACCGTTTTCTTCGGGTTAGTGTTCAGTGTCAGAGACCCGTACTGGATGGAACGAAGACGGTTCAGCCAACCCGTCTTGAACTTGGCCTGCGTACCTACCGCAATGCTGTTTATGAAGGCCAGACGGTCTTTCATAATGGCATTGAACAGGTCGCGCTGCCCGTACTTCCAGTTATTGATGGCGGCGATGGTCTTAGGGCCTACGATACCGTCAACCTTCACACCGAGGATTCTCTGAGGTCTCTTTATGCCGTGTGCACCAGAGGCCCATACCCAGTCAACGAGCAGGTTTGCCACGCTCTGGTCTTTAATCTCATCCGCTTTCCAACGGTTCCAGAAGTTCAAGCGGCATATCCTCATGGCATCATCGGTGGTGATGAGTTTCAAGTCCTGTACGTCTATGTCACCGTCACCATCCTTGTCATAGCCCTGCGCTTTCCAAGTGGATATGGTGACACCGTACTTCGTTGCACCGCCCTTGTCACCGGGGACGTTTGCGAAGCCTCCTTCCCACGAAAGGATGAAAGGCCATAATGTTTCAAGTCTTGCCATATTCTAAAACTCCATATTCTGCTCTTCGTCATAGATGTCCGGCATGTGGTGATGGTGGTGACGGTGGCCCTCACGCCCCAAGTCTTCCACGGCCTCACCAATCTCGTTACTCTTTGACTTGATAAGTTTTCCCAAGAATCGGACGAATACTCTCCACCCGTCAACCAGGCTGATTTCAACTCCGAGTTTCACGTAGGCGATATGCCCTATGATAGAGGCAATCTCGCAGGCACAGCCGATACCGAGGCCGATGGCGGCACTCCATATATGGCTACAAATATCCATTGGTTCCGTGATGGCGAGGCCGATGAAGGCTCCGACTACGAGATATGTCAGATAGTCAACAACCTTGTTTGCCGTCCTGCGCCCTGCCCGGCTCTTGTGCCACTTGAATTTCTCTTCAAGGGCGGCACTGCCTTTCTCCTTTGCCTCCGACAGCCGCAGTTTGGACTCTGAGTAACCCCACCACAAGTCAGCCAGGATAAGAACAACCGAACAGATAACCATGTATCTGAGGTCATAGACAACACCTATCAACTCGGTTCCTATGGAACCCCACATCAAGGCTTTTGCTCCTACAGTCGTATCCATTTCATTCTGTAACTTTTTTTAGATGGTCAAAACTCGCTATGCCCACAACCATCACCCACAGCCAGAAAAGGGACGGCACTTGCACAGCACATCGAAGAGGCACCATGAATCAGCCAGACTCCATGACTACCTAATCTTGATGCAAAGGTACACAATTTATTTGAATAACAAATAACTTTAACTATAAATATCAGAAAAAAGGTCTTTCTCAGTAGAAATACTCCTTTAGTCTGGTGTTCATTATCGACTTTGCTACTGCTTCGTCATCTGGGAACGCCTCGACATATCTCAGCAGGCTCTTCAACACCTGCTGCAGCGTGGGCCTCTCTGGGAACAGGGATGAGCCGAACGTGACTATCTTCTCGCCTCCGAAGGTGTGGCCGACAGGTACGACACCGTACCGTATCAGCCACGAACCGTCTGGATTTTCTTCTGCATACTTAAACTCACTCTGCGTTAAGACCTGCGACATACCCGATAGCCTCCCTGGCCTTTTCCTTGGCGGTAGCCCTCCACTGGTTCAAGGCCGCAAACTCATTCTTGTGCTCAGTTGTCTTACTCGCGGTGTAGTTGAGGTGTATAGCCTCAATATCGTCCGGCGAATACCTGTCATGGATGATGGCAGACACCAGAGGGCCGTAGTCATCATCACACAGATTGTGGTCAATGGCAATGGTGACACTGCCGACCTCATACTCTTCATCAACCTGCTCCACCAGGTAGTTCACCGTGTAGTGGAAGAGGTTGCCTGCCTTACTTACCGTAACGAACGGCGGGATTTCTGAATACCTCATAATCTTAAATTTTTATTGATTGATATTAAACGGAAGAATCAACTCCCTGTACTTATTCTTTGCCCTAATACTGTCATAGTGCCCCTTGATGTAGAAATACTTGAAGAAAAGCGGCCCCATCGAGTCCAGTATCTCCTTTCTCCTTTTGTACGTCCTCTTGCCCTTGCAGAATCCCAGATAGGAGTTGATGACCTGCTCGATGCGCTTGCAGTCGAGTATGGTCAACTCATCCTTGCACTCCATGAGTTTTCTGAATCCCTCTGCACGCTCGGCGAACCTCGCAAGCGTCCTGTTAGACAGGTACAGCCTGCCGGGTTTGATGTAAGTCCCAACGAGCATGAGGCCGTGCGTCACCTGTTGCAGGTAACGCTTATCCTTATGGAGCGTCAGTTTCAACTTCTCACGAAGGAACGCCTCCATCTTAGGAATGGCCGACAACAGGAACTGCATATCATCGCAGATATTGTCGAAGTCATCAACGAACCTCTCGTATGAGTAGTTCTGTCTTCTGAACAGGTAGAGAACGTACTGGTCAAAGTATGACATGAGGAAATTGGCGAACAACTGCGTTGTGAGGTTGCCTATCGGCTCTCCCTTTTCCTCACCGCACCCGAAAAGAGACTTATTGGGTGCAAGCCCGCCCCAGAGGGAAGCAGACGAATTGAGCACGCAGTCTTTCTCTGGATGGTGCATGACGATGACCTGCGTTGTCCTCAGTAGTATGTCCCAGTACATTTCGGGCATCGCGTCCAGACCGAGGCGGTCAAGGATGTCACTGCCTATCCTCGCCCATCCCTCTCGCTCGTACCTCTTGCGCCATCTGGTGATGAATCTCTCCAGAAGATACCACAGCAGGGCCTTGTCTATCGACATGAAGAATCCAGTCAAGTCACCCTTGAACACCCATGCGGGTATTCTGTAGTGGCCGGACACCCTCTCCATGCCTTCCGCGCAGTGCTCCACGCATTTCTGCGTACCGAACCCCTTGCGGCAGTTGAATGACACGTTACCCTGTGCGATGAACCGCTCTTCAAACAACGGCTCCAGTCTGAGGCATACCCAGTGATGAACGATACGGTCACGGAAGTTAGCCGCGAACACCTCTCTGAGTTTAGGGTATCTGACCAGAAAACAAGTGGAGGTCGTGGGCCTGTATATGCCAGTCCACAACTCCCATGCAAGACATGGAAGGTCAGCCCATGCAATCTGCATATACTCCATTGCCTGTGTTGAAGACATCTTGCCTCTCAGACAATCATGATACGCATATTCCACGGACTCATAGAAGATGTTGAATAAACCGTCATATGCTGCCACTGGCCGAACAACGTTACTGTTGTACTTGTTGTTGTTGTTGACGTTACCATCATTGAAGTTCACGTTCCACGCGTTGTTGCTGTTGTTCTCAGTAACTGACCAGTAGTTGCTATCTGTCTGCGATTTTGCATCATCGTAACTGCGATGAACCATAATATCCACCGCAGTAAATCGCCCATTTAACGGATTATGTAACACTCTGCCTGTCATATCTCTTTTTCTCGAAGAATCGGATTTACGATTTGGCACCCTCGCCACAGGTGTAATCGCGCCACGCCACAAGCTGCGCAATCACACTCTTCACCATTGCCTTTGCCTTGTTGTCGAGGTCTTTGTCAACAATGACCTCCAGTTTCCGCAGGATGGTGAAATCATTTCTCACTTCGTTTACGAGCACAAGGGCGGTCTCGATGTACCACACCCTGTCTGCCGGACTCCTTGAAATATCAGCCATGCCGATGGCCTTTGCAACCTCCGACACGTTGACCAACATCTGGTCGAAGAATTTCCTCAGTTTATTCGGACTCTTCACAATCAGAGCGGTCACGATGTATTTCAAGTTGGCCGTTGCCCTGTAAACTGGAAGTTGAGCCAACGTCTTCTTTGCAGACCTTTTCTTGGTGTTGCTACTCTCAACAACGGAGTCGGGAATCACAACACCCCGTGAACTTTCTGTCTCTTGCATCTTTTCCACTTGTCTTATTTCTGGTTCAGAGGATGGGCGGCGTGTTGGAACACGCCACCCTTTAGGTTAAAGGTTGTAGGTAAATGCTGCCACTGGCCGAACAACGTTACAGTTGGACTTGCCGCTGATGGAGTAGGTGCTGACGCCACCATCATTGAAGCTCACGCCCCACGCGTTGATGCTGCTGTACTCAGTAACTGACCAGTAGTTGCTATTAGACGGGATAGTGAACGGAGTGGTCGTTACCCCTGCATCATCAATACGCTTCAAGAGGTTGGCGAACAACGGAAGCAGTGCCTCGCTGTCTGGGTTCTCATTGGCGTTTGATGCAACACACCTACCACCATTTGCATACGTCACACGCCCGCAACTGTTGTAGAAGAAGGCGTATATCCTACACAGCAGACCTTCCGAAGGAAGCATCCATTTGGTACGGGCGTACTGTTCATTCAGTTGACCGTCAACGGATGGCTGATAGACATGACAGGCGAAGGCGGCGGGATAGTACAACTGCCTGTATCTGGCAGGTGAGGTCACACCCTGCGCCGTCATGGCTGCTACGAGGGCCTGCATGGCGTTTGCCAGTTCTGCCGGAGTGGTCGGGTACGACTCTCCGAGGTGGCCGTTAATGATGGCCTTGGCATGATTGATGACAATCTGGTTCTTTTCCTCAGTGGCGAAGTCACTTTCAGCCAGATTAGCCGCGAATTTCTTGAATCCGTCAGGCTCGTTGGCATCCCAGAACCCGCCAGTGGGGATATAGGCCGTACTCATGCCACGACTGCCGATATTGGCCATGGCCGTATCAACCGCATTGGAGAGGCCCGCATCATCACGTATCTGGTTGTACACGGAGGCGGGGAATCCGTTGCTGCCTGCCTCATCTGGATAGATACCCCAGACGTGAGAGGCGGTGTTGTAGGTGCTATCATCGCTCTTCAACTGCGCATTCTCCTTTGCATACACCCAGAACTTGTACTGTGAGTCGGATAGTTTGTCAACCTTCACCACGGCACCCACCAGTTCCTTCGAGGGGTCGTACTCATCATCAAACGAGCCGTCACCGTAGGCGAAGTCATTGATTTTCGGGAATCGCCTGTGGAAGCCTACCTTTTTGTCATAGGTCAGAGAGGTGCCATCCAACAGCAGGACGGTGAGACGCAGGATGAATGTCATGTACTCGTTATAGGCATAGGTGTTCGTGATATTCACCGTACCCTTCACGTTATCGACAATCTGAGCATACTGCGATGCCCCTGCCGTCACCAGTTCCCAAGTGACAGCCTCACGGCCATTGACCACTGCGATATTGTTACCGACATTGTTTGTGGCCGCTGCCTCCCAAATATCATGCTGACCGAGGGTATAGACGTACTTCTCACCCTTGATGAGGATGCCGTTCACGTCACGCTTCTGGTAGTCAATATAGAATCTGTCGGACGGTACTGTGTTCCCAGAGGGGACAGTCTGAATATCGCCGAACTTCCTTATCAGTTGGATGACCTCTGAGAATGACAGCCAACGGTCATTGCTTGCACGGAGCATGATGACCTTACCGAATATCTCCGCAACGGTGGCGTTGGCCATCCACATGAGCACATCGGCTTTCAGTTCATTCCAGTTGACATCATGCAGCCTCAGCACGTCCAGAGGCGTGATAGTGCCCGCCGTCTCTCTCTCATCGAAGATGGAGCGGATGAGGGCCTGCGTTGACAGTGACGGACAGCCAGTGATGACCAGGGACGTAAGGAGCAAGCCGCCCTGCATGGTGAGGGTGTCGAGGTTCTGCTGTGCCGTCAGCGATAATGAGGTCATCGTGGCGGGAAGCCTCAGCGTTTCCATCGAGGCGGTCTGAGGAACGTTCACGGCTGCTATCTTCGTGTCACGCAGGTCTATCTCCTGGCACAACGTCAGCGGTGACAGGTTCAGAGGCGCACGTTCACTACTCGACAATGTGGAACAGCCTTTCAGTGACAGCTTTCTCAGTCTCGTACCCGTAGAAATACGGAAGGATGCCGGACGGAAGGCAGGCTGATAGCCCGCAGTGGGTACGCTGACAGGTGTTGCGGACGGGTTGCCCGCAAGGGTCTCTGGGGTTGGATAGTACGTGGTAGGCTCTGCCACCAACTCCGTCAATCGTCTGCCATCAAGGGAGAAAGCGATATTGGGGTCACACGACATATCGCCGATGTTTCCTACGGAACGGTAGTAGTTCAGTCCGAAGAGAGAAACGCCGTTATCACTGATGACAACACCAGGCACGGTAAATTCGAACACCTGTCCCGGCGCTACTCTGGTGTAGGACGGCTTGGAATCAGTCTGGAAGCCGAAGCACGGGTAGATGTACTGATGAGGCTTGACATGGAACGTGTATGTCGGAGTTGTCACGCCGTCTGGCAGGGCCTTGGCGTTGAAGGCCATCGATGCGCTTGCGTCATCAAGTCCAGTAAGGCCGTTTCTGGCTCCAGACTGAGAGGGCAGGAACTCACCGAATACGGCATACGAGGCCATATAGACAAGTCTTCTGTTCATGAACTGCAACTCCGACTCCAACTGGTCACCCATGGACTGGGTGAGCGGGTCGATGACATCACGTCCAAGGAAGCCCAACATGGCGGGGAACTCATATCTGATTCTCGCTGCCTCATTGAAGGCCACCTGCGGGAAGTAACGCTGAATGTCGAAGATGTAACGGTTCAGTGCCTTCCATACGCCACTCATATTGTCACTCTCTGCGGAGCCGATGCCTCCAGAGAGTTGAGCCATCAGCGACAGGATGCTGTTCAAGGCCGCACTCAGTTCATGCGTACCTTCCCACATTTCCTCGCAGAGGTTAAACAGCGTGTTCTGACGGCCCTCATAGCAACAATCGAGGTGGCCGGGGTCACTGTCAGCCCACGGGTGCATACGGTCAACGTAGTACGGCTTGCTCTGGAATCCGTTGTTATCGGTGGCCAGAGTGGTGTCAACGTCATCTTGATGCAACTCTATAAGTTTCGTAACAGGGTCGATGACATAGTACGTGTTCTTTGAACAGTTATCGGTTCCTGCGATGAAGTGGTTTTCAAAGCAGTAGTGGAACTTCAACGATGACTCCTTGAAGTACTCGCCGATATGAGCCTTGGCATCAGCGACCACACATGAGATAAACTTGGCGTTCACCGCCGTATGGTCTGCCTGCTCTGCTGCAGTCATCGAACTCCAGTTCATTCCAGTATAGTTACGGATGTCCACCTTGTCATAGGCAAGGATGGTGGCGTTCCAGAGGCCAGCGTCCACCCATCTGCGCTCGTAGAAGTCCCACCGCTTCAACAGGTAGTCATCAGTGTCAGTACCTGCATTGGAGCGACACCACCACTTTTCCTTCAACTGATATTCAGTCATGGACTCCTGCTGCAACTGCGCGAACGTGCCACGGTAGATGTTCACACGCGGGTTATGGAGATACAGGAAATTGACCGCATTACGGAAGATTGCCGTGACGCGCTCCTTCGGGTATTCCAGTTCCTCACCGCCAACAGTCACCTTGTCTGTCGGGCCACCGTCAAAGTCGATACACTTCTCACTGGTGACGGTCTCGACAATGGTAGTCTGCCCGTCAACAACCTCTTCTCTGGTGGTTGTCTTACGGTACATGAAAGCCTCAGCGTCTGGGTCGTAGTACACCTTCGCCTCCTGCCCGTTGTGGGTGGTGTCATCCCACGGTGCGACCATATCACCAAGGATGGTGTTATTGTTGGCACCTTCAAACATGGCGAAGTAGTCATGACCGTCCGGGCGGTAGTGCGCGTTGGATGAGTCCGTAATCTTCGAGGCGTTCTTACTGTAGCCCCAAGTGGGCTTATCCATCTTGCCAGGGCCGAAGGCACCGGGGCCGCGATAGACGGCTGCAGCGGGGTCTTCCTCATTCACTCCTGCCGTGAAGAAAAGCAACGGTTCGGTATGCTTTGCCACCAGAGCCGTAGGCGTGTCCCTCTGCAAAGAGTTCTGGCCACAGAAGCGGGTGTGCAACTCATGATAGAGCCAGTTGATACCGATGAGGTGCGACTGCATCGATGAGGCGTAGTTGATTTTCAGCACCAGTTTCTGAGCCAACGGCTGATTAGGAGCAATCATATAGCCCATGCCACGGTACTTGCCGTTGCCGTCAATCCATCCATCGGGAACCGTCACGTAACCGTCTGCATACGGATAGTCCTTTGTGGCGTTGCCTACAGGGAAATCCTTGCCGAGGTTGCCTCCGTAGATGCTGACATACGTGTTTCCCTCGCTCTCGAATGGAGCGGAGATAACGATGCTGCTGTGGAAGTCGGCCACGGCTACCTGTATGGTGTCAGTAACGTCACTGAGTTTGAACTGGAGGTTTGAATAGTAGTACGTGTTGGCCGTAGTACCCTGTCTCTTCGGTTTGAGCGACTTCGACTCCTTGCAGATGGTTCCAGAGCATTCCGGCAGGTAGTTGCCATTATTGTCATAGCACCGCATTTCTATCCAACCCCTTGAACCGCTCGTTTCCTTGATGAAAGGCTCGACACCGTGCCACACCATGTTTCTGAGGCCCTTGTCACGGCAAGCCTCCAGAGAGATAAGGCCGTTGGTCTTAGTGATGGCGTTCTTTTCCTTCACACGGACTTTCTCTTCACTGGTCGGCAGCGTGGATATGTAGTTCTGGATGGCATCCTTCGGAGTGATGGCCGAAGCGGTGCTGTCCCATACGCGGATGCCGTAGATGTCGATGTCCGCACCGTCCTGGCCGATGAAGATACCGCCGTTAGATAGAGCAGCCGTACAGAACTCCCGTGCGCCCGCCTCAGTGGAGAAACGCAACTCACGGTTGATGACACCGTTGATGAACACCCTTACGAGGTTCAGCGTACCCCTTGCCCTGCTCTGGTCTGCAGCGACAACGAGACCGTCACCGTAGGTATTGGGTGCAACGTTCGGGACGATATTGATAGAGATATGCGTGCGCCTGTCCTCACCCCAACGGAAGTCAGTCTCAGTCTCGACACCCTCAGAGAGAGCGGAGGCCATAGTGCCAACCATCGGACGCATACGCAGGCCCATGAACGTGCCACGTTCTGCATCCAGAGTCTCACACAGACGGATGATGGGGTCATCCTCATTCACCACGTTACGGACGCAGAAATCAAGGTCTATCGTCAGTGTGGAGTCCGGCGAGTTGAGGAACTGCGCAAAGGGGTTGTATCTGATATTCAGAAGACAGCCTGCGGGGATTCGCAATACCTTGTTACCGTCATCATCTACAGTCCAACCATCAGAGCCGTCCATCTTGAAACCCTCACTCCAGACACTTTCGACCTCGGCGTTATTGTTACGTCCGTTGAGGATGCGGCGAGGGTTAGCCTCACTGTTGTTTCTGGTCTTAGGATTCAGAAGGAACACGGAGCCTGCCGTGGGCTGGAAGCCTCCAGTGTTATCCACGGACACATACATATATCCAGTGCCGTAACTCGACAGCAGGAAATCGGTGAGGGTGCTGCCTACCATGCGCGTAGCATGCAGGAACGTGTCGAAACTCTCTGCCGCTACCTCACCCGCGTTCTGCTCAATCTCCAGAGTGGCCAGAAGGTCATACTGCTGACCGGGCGATGCCGTCACCTCTTGGTCGAAGTACACTACGTGGTTGCCTGCGAGAATGTCATCACTCCTGTCAGTGAGCAAAAGCGAGAACGTCACCGGGTCACCCTGGTTGGTGTATGAACCGTCAACGAGTTTCGGGGAATAGACCGCATACTTACAAACACGGCCCTGTACGAAGTTGTCAATGGAACTGGCCACACTCTGGATGAGTAGTCTCGGCTGCATCAGCGTGGACGGCTGATTGGTGTTGACCATCATCAACTGGTGGCTGATGACATCACTTGTGATGGTGCCGCCGTCACCGTCATCAGCGGTAAGCCATGCACGGACGGTATGGACTCCAGTTCTGAGGATTCCCTTCGTACCCGCACCATCCTGGCACAGTACGGTCATACTGCCCTCCTGCGCTGCCGAATATTCCTCTACGCTGTCATGGCCAGAATAGCCGTCAATGCCAGATACCTGCACATGAAGGTACTTTCTGACGGAACCCTCCACCATGAACTGCAATGGCAGTGCCGTGAGTTGGCTTGCCTGTACTGGCTGCGCCCAGTTCGTCTGTAGGGTCACTGCCAGAGAGACGGAAGCGATAGACAGGATGATGTTACCACTGGCCATCGTAGCGTCATTGCCTCCTGCATCGGTATAGCCGAAGGTGGCCCTCAGACGGATATGGTTCTGCCTGCCCGTCAGCAGGTAGCGTCCAATCTCCACCGTTGCGGGATAGCCCTCAGTGTCGATGTCAACACTGGCGATGGCCTGCGATGCCACGCGAGTCCATGTGCTGCCGTCTGTCGAGCGTTCGATGATGAGCGTACCGTTGCCGTCCATCTTTTCCTGCTCACTGGTAGCGGCGATGACGTGGATGGCCGAGAATCTCAGTCCAACGGAGAAAGTGTCACCGTCTTTCACGGCAAAGGACTTCGATGTGTCCCTGTCGCAGTACAGACGGGCGATGTAACTGTCACTCTGAGTTGTGGAGATAGGCAGTTCCTCTTCAAACAACAGGAGGTTGGCGTTACCTACGGGGTCGCTGATATACGCTGCCTTGTCTGCTGCCGAGGCGAAGCCCTGGATGGAGTAATATGTGCTGTTCTGCACCCATCTGACGGCTCCTGCCCTGCCTTTCAACTCTTTCTTGATGAAGGTCTCGACTTCCGAGCCGCTGTGACCTTCCCAAGCCTCTTGCAAATTGATAATGTCTGCCATAATGAAAAACTATTTAATCCTTGTATATGAGCACGTAAATCAACTTTCCTTTGGATTCATTGAAGACCACACTCAAAACGTTGTGTGCCTCGCAAAATGCCTCCAGAGTGCTGTTACCACTGCCAGTCTCCATGTCGGAGATAGCAAAAACGAATGTTCGCGTGCGAAGACGGCCTTTCTGCTGCTTCGCGGTCTTGTTGTCTTTTTCGTACATAATAAACCTATTTTAATTGTGATTCTTCCAGTTCTCGTTACCAAGCCACGGCTTCGAGGGCACCCATATTCCAGAGCCGAAACATGAGCGCACCGCCTGCCACACAAGACGCAATCCACGATATACGGCCTGTGCAACCATATTGCCCTTCCTGCGGGCAACAAGTTCATACCCACCCTTGACTATCATGACTGCTCTTCATAGATGTTATACTCCGTGGCAGGATCAACGGTCTCAGCCTCAACAAGTGCCCTGTACTCTTCCTCAGTGAGCCAGACGCTCTTTGTTGTCTCTTGCAGCAGACGGATATTCTGGGTGTTCTGCTGCAACTGCTGCGACTGTAGGTCAAGACTGTTATTGATAGTACTGATGGATGAGGTGTGGCCATCAATGATGCCTGCGTGGTTGTTAGCCACTTCCTTTACTTCGTTGGCCTCAGTAGCAGTCCACAGGTCACCTCGCCTCTTGGCTGCATAGCCGATTCTCAATGAGTTTGCCATATCACGTTATAATTCTATCGTTTTCTGATTCCAGTGTAAAGTCCAGAACATAGGGGAAGCCGAAGCCTGCCATCATCGGGAAGTCCAGAGTGTAGTCGAAGCCTACGTGCGTTGTCTCATCCATCAGATGACTGTGCTTGAGGGCATTTAGGATGATAGGCAACTCGTTAGTGTTAAGTTCCGGCTTATCACTGTTGAGCATCCTAACAGAGACCTTGACCACGCCGTTAGCATGGGTCTCACGTCCCTCTACGATGAACCCTATCTTATTGTTACCGTTTGCCATCGAGAACCTGTAGCAGATAACGCTTGATGGTTGCTATGTATGTTCCCTGTGAGATGACCTGCGAGAGGGGACGGACGTACTGGGGCGGTATCTCAACCTCCTTGTCAGAGAAATATATCTCCCTGGCCAGTTCCTCAAACCCGATGTCACAGATGACAGCACCGTTGTACATCATGTCATTTCCCACTTCCTTCGCAATGTTGAAGGTCTGGCAGGAGCCGTCAAACGACACCTGCACCGTAATGTTTGTAAAGTCAATCTTCATAATAATACTATTTTTAGAGTTACAGATATTTCGTCCACCCGAGCCACCTGCGGGATTGCAGGTAGGCCATGTTGATTTCATTCTCGTAAGCCTCGCGCTCAAAGGATATGTTTCTGTACGCCTTATCCCAGTTGCGGTACTGTATCAGCCGGAACAGGAACTCCAGTCCATACCACACGAAGAATGGCAGTATCAGCATTTCCTTCTGCTGCCTGCTGTGAATGTCTTCGTGATTAACGAGGCGTGATGTGACTGAGTGGCCTTCACGGATGATGAGCCACCACACTAACATAATCGCCGCATACCCCTTTGGAGGGAACCATTTGCTTCTAACTATCTTCATATTCTCAGAGTTTTGATTATCCACCATCCATATTGACCTTCAGAACATCACCGTCAACGTAAATATCACCCCATCCTACATAACTCTTCGAGGTAGGCCACATCGATGCACCATTTGCACCAAGTATGACTTTTCCGCTTGAATCGATGTCGATACAGAAAGGATAGTGCAGGCTGTTGATGACTCTTTCAACGATGAATCTTGTTGAGTAGGCGCGGCAGTTGCTTCCGTCAGCGGCAAGTATGTAAAGTCCATCCTCGCGGAGATACGACCTTCCAACCTTGAATGTCGCTTTTGTACCTCCGTCATAATTGACCTGCGCACCGATTCTGAACACCTCTGTAGTTCCGACATATCCTACGATAGACGGGTTTGAATCATCTGGGATGATTTTGATGCTGTTCTTATTGGAAGCATACGTGCCTACGGTCATCGTGCCTGTTATCTTTCCGCTTGAAGCGTTAATCGTTCCAGTGATAGTTGCGTTCGTGGCCGTGAAGCCATCCATCGTGACGTTTCCGTTGTTATCTACGGTGAATTTGCCGTTGATGACGGTCTTTCCAGTGAATACGATTTTGTCGGCACTCATCTTTATACCACTTTCGATATAATAGTCATTGCCGGACTTCACCTTCGTAATAAACGCACTCATGTGGGCCTCTGCTATCTTATTGCCGTCTGCATCGGTGGCCTCTGCGAATAAGTCAGCCCAATCGGAAGTAGTGATAAGCCCCGCTGCCGTGGCGTAGTCATCAGCACGCTTATAAGCAACGGCACGGATATAGCCCTTGATATTCTCAATGATACTGTGTGCGGATTCCTGCAACACCTCCCAACTGGAGCCGTTATACATCTGGATGCAGATACCGCCCTCTACGGTCTGATAGCCAGAAGGAGCGTTTGCGTCAGTGAAGTTCACAGGCGTACACACCATGTCGAAAGCAGACGGTGATGACGGCTTCGTGCGGAAGATTCTGACGGTGTAGGTTCCGATGACACCATACAGCGCACTAAGCGAGGTTTTCAGTGTATCGTTAGTCACTGAACTCCATCCAGATGTACTCGATACATACTGATAGACCGTGCTACTATAATAAGACAAGTCACCATCTGCATGACCAGAAGAGGGCTTCGAACCGAGATATACGGCCAGGTATGAGTTGGAACTTTTGTTCCTTATATACCCGCCTGCGTAACTGTAAACCATATTACACAATGCGGCAAGCAGAACTCTTGGGTCTCTCTTCTCTGTGATGTCCGACATGTCGGCCCAGTCTGAGTCTGCGCCTGTAGCACCTGCACTGCGGCCATAGATACAGACCATCATATTGTTATTGTTATCGGTCTGTACCCATATATCACCGACTTTATATGGAGGTGTCGGACGCGAACTCTGGGCGAAGACGGAAATCTTCGAGTTCGAGCCTGATGCAAGCAACTTAGAACGCTCATCGTAATAGTTGCGCCAGTACGTCTTGAAGGTTGTGCCGTTGATAGACGTGTTGCCGGAGGCGGTGAGCAATGCAGGAGCCGTACCCGTGAACGCTGTCGTATTATTCGTTGACAGGTTATTGAGGTAGTTAGACAGTATATTGAACGCATTGGCGAGGGCTGTCGTAGATACTCCTGGCGTATTAGCGAACTGCGAAACGAGCGATGTGTACTCTGCCTTGGCCGCATCCCACTCTCTGAGGCAAACCATTTTCTCGTACTCAGTCAAGACATCATCCTCTGCCATGTTATCCAACTCTTCCAGAGCCTCATCGGCGAGGGCTTTCACCTTGTCACCAATGGCCTCGATGAGAAGCGTCAACTGAGTGTAGTATGTGCTCCACTTTGTGCGGTACTGGTCTGCCGTTAGGCTGTAGTCGGACAGCGTTGTGTCGAGCAGTATGTTTGTAGTGGTGAGCCATGCCGGGCGAGTGGTTCCATTGAGGATGTTTGCGGTTGCCGCCGTGCCGCCGTTCAGCATGGTTGCAAGAGCCGTATATGCCGTGACATAGTTAGTGGAAGAGACGCTGTAGTTCGTTGCCTGTTCGGTGTACTTTAGGTATTCCTGTACACACCTCATCCAGTCAATGAACAGACCGCTTTTCTCTGCACCGCCACTGATGATGCCATCGGCCACGATGTCATCTATCCTGTCATTCGCATTATCGGCTGTTTCCTGTGCATTATCGGCGGCTTCCTTTGCCTTTTCTGACAGGGCCGTTAATACTGCTGTTCTGGCAGAATAGAAGTCAGACCACTTCGTGCGCCATGTGCTTCCAGTGATGGTATTGGTGTCAGACATATTGGCCGACTGAATCCACGATGGCAGATTGCTGTCATTAGCCCTGTACGTGTCATTCTTTACCGAACTGCCAGCACTCCAGTTAGTACCATTGTTGAGGTACGTACCGAGAGCAACAAAGGCGTTGATATAGGCGTTGATGGTAGTGGTGGAAATAATGGCACTGTCTGTAGCATCATAGCACATATCGATGATACCACCAGACTTATCCTTTTCATCCCATGCGGCCTTAAACTCACGTTTAACGGTAAGTTTCTCGCTTGGGTCAAGTTTACCATCGTTGGCCATATCACCAATTTTCTCCAGAGCACTCGTAGCGTCAGCCTGTGCGGCATCGGCAAGTTCCTTGGCTTTCTTCGTTATGACTTCCAACAAGGCGGTGAGGGCCGTATGGTATGCGTTCCAGACGGAGTGATAGTTTGCCACTGTTGCCGTGGGAGTGTCAGCCAGAACCGTGTCAACGTTCATATTGGCTACGGTGAGCCATGCCGGACGGTCAACACCATTCAGTATATTGGCTGTCGGGTTCGCTCCGTTGTTAAGCATCTTGGCAAGGTTGGTGTATGCCGTCACAAGGGCATCATCCTGCGTGTTAGTATCTCCGAAGTAGTCACCTGCCTGCTCGATATATTTCTTGTACTCCGCAACGGTCTTCATCCAGTCGATATAAAGCAGGGACTTCTCAGAACCTGCGCTTATGATACCATCCGAAACGATGTCATCGATACGGTCATGAGCGTCATCGGCTGTAGTCTGTGCGTTGTCAGTGAGGGCGGTGAGGACTGCGGTACGCTTTGCGTAGAAGTCCGACCATTTATCACGCCACGTACTGCCTGCAATATCATTGGTATTTTCCATGTTTGCAGACTGAATCCATGAAGGCCATGCGCTGTCTGCTATCGTTGTGGCAAGGGCAGGCTCATTCCATGTAGTGCCTCCATTGAGGTACGTACCAAGGGCACGGAAAGCGGTGATGTACGGAAGAATGTACGTGTTGTAGTTGATTATCCACTGGTTATTCTGGTTCTTTGCCATATCCAGAATGCCGGAGGCGTAGCCTGCTTCATCAGTGTCCATCATTTCGTGGTAACAGGCGATAAACTCCCTTTTGACCGTCACTTTCTCAGTGGGGTCAAGTTTACCATCATTGGCCATATCACCAATCTTATTCAATGCGGAGGTGGCATCTGCCTGTGCGGCATCGGCAAGAGCCTTTGCCACCCTCTGGATTTCCTGCAACAGGGCCGCAAGCGTAGTGTAATAGTCAGTCCATTTCTGGCGGTACGTGACAGGAGAGGGGATGACAGTCTCTGCCTGCAGGTCTGCAAGCCATGCGGGAGTGGGAATCTCAGTCATGGTGTCACTGGTAATCAGTGCCACGTTGTTGTTGAGCATCTTCGCCAACTCCTTGAAGGCGTTGCGGTAGTTGGTCAACTCCGTTGTTATCTCGTAGTCTCTGGCCCGCTCAGTGTACTTTAGGTATTCCTCTACGGCCTTTTCCCAGTCAAGGAACACGCGCACCTTCTCGGCACCGCCAGTCAGTTTGCCGTCACTGGCCACGTCTGCGATTTTCTCCAGAGCGTCAATGGTGTCTTGGTCGGTGACATCTTCCCAGTAGTAAACAACGGTATTATTCGCCCCCTCTGCGGCTATCCACCTCCATGCCCGGCCTCTCTGAGTGGCAGGAGCCTTGTATGTGTCATAGAACAAATCCTGCGCGTGCAGGGCCTTCAAGTCATCCGTTATCCACTCAGACGCGGGAAAGTTGGGCGTTGCTGACTGGTTTGTTTTAGAGGGTAACGGCTCATAGTTGCCGAACCAGATTTCAAACTTCTTATCGGCTTGATTCTTGATGTCATTGAGCGCATCCAACAGGGCATTCAACTGGTCATCGATGGAATCACCAGAGCCGCCTCCCTCAGAGTCAACAACAGAATGGAACTCGCCATAGATGATATTCTTTTTCGGTGACAACATGAGCGTGGGGTCTGGCAGAACGAAATGCTGACCGTTGGCACCCACACCAGAGTACTCCATGATGGCAGGCGCACTGTCACCCTCCACCATGAGATATATCATACCTTGTCTGTTCTCGTTACTCCAGTTACCCATCTGAACGATAGCGTCATCCGGCTCTGGATAGTCGCTATTGATGGCACAGTCGGCCATCGAAATATCGACATACTGATACTGGGTGGGAGCGGGAACTACATCATCGGTGAACTCTGGTGTCACCACCTCAGAGGGAATTACACCCCTGCCTACTCCTACGACCCTGCGCCAGTAGTATTTATTGGAAACATTCTGGTGAACCCCAGAATCAATATTGAACGTCCGGCACATCGCCTGGTCATCCACGGCCCACTTGTTGATGGTGGCAGTCGTACCGTCATCAGAATAAAGGTAACAGCGGAACTTCGCACAGTTGGCTATGCTGCCTACGTTCTTATCGATGACGTTACCGTTGGCATCTATCCAGTCAACATAATATATACGGCTACCCGCTGCCGAGAAGCAGTAGTTACCGCCGACATACGAAATCTCTCTGATTTCCAGTTGGGCGAAGAAAGCCTTGATGCGCACCAACAGCTCATCGACCTCCAGACGGCTTACGATGTTACCGTTGGCATCAGTCTTCGATATGAGTTCAAAGCCCTTGCCGAACAGATTATCCTCATTGGCTCCTTCGTCATTGTAGTCTTCTGTCTGAATACCCCTGCGAAGACCTCTGCCGTGCTTGAACGTCCAAAGGGAACTGATAACATCATTCCTGTTCTTTCGCGGATATTGCCTGTCGCTTCTGAGGGCAGAGTAAACGTTACTGTCACCGGGCGCGGTGGTGTCATTGGTTCCGATGACATAGACGCTTCCACCGAGTCCGCTCTGGCCGTACTCGCTATTCCTGTAGTTGATGGTATTGACGGCATCATTCAACTTTGCCTCAGAATCTTTCTTGCTTGAATAGGTGGCAGACTCTCCTACGTAGATGATGGGAGCGTCATACGGCTTATCCAGTTTGTACTCATAGCCTACTACCCTCGACACCCTGCGGCCACCATCGAAGTGTGCGTCACTGACCAACTCGATTCTCTGGCCCAACTCGAACGTTCCCACCTTGGAATAGTTCGGGTCTTGCTCCGTACCGTTGAGACCATACATATAGTCTGACATCATGGTACACGGGTAGGTGAGAGGGTCTTTCTTCAACCGTGCTGCATAGTCGGTTGCCCTCTGCAACAGTTCATTCTCAGCAGCCGTGACAAGGCCGAGGCCGCTCTGTATCTTCGTGATGTCCCAACCTATAAGGATGAACTTGTCACCTGCTGCAGGTTTCAAGGTGTCATTAGGCAGCATGAGACCGTAGGTGTCACTGCGGACAATCTCGAAGACCTGCGCATCTGGATTCAGCACCTCGACACGCTCACCCTCAGTACCGGGAACATCCTTTTTCTCCGACTCACCTTCTGGATTGAAGGCCACATCGAATATCATGCCGTTCAGTCTTCCAGAGGTAAACTGCACCTGTAGCGTCTCGCCTGCAAGAATGTAATCCTTGCTGAACGTGAACCCAGAGGTCTTAAACCTGTAGAACGTGACCATTTCAGTCTCGCCCTCCACGACTTCGGACTCATCATCACCCGCCTCAGTGGTGGCATCGCTCTTTTCCACTGGCTTCTCTACCTCAGAGACCGTGCTGATGGTGGACTCGGTACGAGGGTACACGTCATCAAGGAGCACAATACCCTCTACCACCTCATCACTGGTAAGGCCCTGCTCGATGTCAACATAGGGAGTGGAAGACGGGAGCATGAGCCTCTTCTGGACTACACCGTTAAGAAGCACCTGCTCTCCGCTCTGACGGTAGCCAAGCGGCAGGTTACGTGTCGAGCCGAAGGCATACAGGCGAGTGATATACTGTCCCTGCGTCTTTTCAACCGACATTTCCTCAACGTTGACACCTACCTCAAACTGTACCGCCGTGCCGTGCTCTGCCTTGCCGAAGTGGATGATGTTTCCAGTTATCCACCACTCCACGTTGAAAGCCTCGGCAATCTGAGTCAGAGCGTCCAACAGATACTTGTTGTCGAAATCGATGAACACCGCCTTATCCACACCATCGACACTGTACGAAAGCGGGTCAACGGTGTAGTTCCACTGGTAGTGTTCAAGGTTACGCAGGAACACGGCCATGTGGCTCTGTAGGTTGTCAGTGAGTGACCAACTGGCCTCATTGCGGTTGTTTGACGGCTCAAACTTGTACAGTTTGTTGTTCCATCTGTAGTGAGGCGCATCAAACTGTATGTCATAGTCATAGCCTCCAGTGCTCTTGTTATAAGTGCCCTTCTGAGGCTTGGTGACATAGAACGTACCCCATTCGCTTAGAGTGACATAATCACCAAGGCGAATGTTTATCTTTGACTTTGTGGAGAATACCAGGCGCACGTAGTCTTCTTTCATCAGTTCCATCCTGCGGATAGACTCTGATTCCGGCACTACCTCATAAACACCGCCTTTTGCTCCGTATATGCTGACTGTTGCTGTCATAGTTATCTGTTGCTTGGGTTATACTCTCTGAGTCTCAACACGAATTTACCGACACCCCTCATGAACTGGCTGAACTGCTGACATGACAGGTAGAGGCAATGGTATGTATTGCCGAGTACGGTAATGTTCACAAGCCCCGTTCTCAGTTCGGAGCACAGGGCAGAGTAGTTCGTAAGAAACTCGCTCTCTGTGCTGCCGTGTACCGACAGGTTCAGTGTGAAGTCTCTCGATGCCAGGTACGGCGTGTCATCAGTCACGACACGGACACCGTGCTCTATGCGGCTCTCACTCTGCACCCTGTCCTTCATCGGCGGCGGGGTCATTAACTGGCCGAGGGAACTTGTATCAAGGTGGATTCCCTGCAGCGTCTTGCCATTGATTGTTAATGCTACTGCGCTCATATTTACTTTGTGTTATTGCTTATCTTATCCAGTTTCTTTCCGAAGTCCTTATAGATGCCCTTTGTGGCCTCCAGAATGTCCTCTAAGAAGGCGTTGTTGGTAATCATAAGGTTGCGTATCTCCAAGAGCGTCAGATTGCCTGATTCTACGTTGGAATACAGAGCGGCCATAGTGGTGACCATAGTTATGATACCTTCCTTGACCTTCTCGCCAGACTCCTGCAAGGCTGTGAAGCGTCCGTTGAGTTCCTTGCCAGTGTCCTCACCCATGGACTCCCAACCACCCTGTGATGCCTTCTGGTCGTATGCTTCGGTATTCTCTGAGGGTTTCAGCAGTCCGGCATCTATCAAACTCTGCCGCCTTGCTATCATGTCATTGGCAATCTTCTCATTCTCCGAACGGATGAAGTTCAACTCCGACTCATCAAGGCCGTCACCTGCATGGTCTGCGATATACTGGTACAGGGCCTTAACCTTCTCTCTGAACTCATCGTTTACCAGAGACTCCAACAGGGCGTTGCTGATGATGTCTTCCATCTTATCGGCGAAATCCTTTGTGTCAGTGGTGAGGTCTTTCAGCATGGACTTGTACGAATCCAAGAAACCCTCCCAACTGTAGCCAGTCAGTTTCTCATTGAGTTTGTTCGTCAACTCTTCTATCTGGCCCGCACGGTCTATATACTCATCCAACAGGTCTGAGGGATTGCTTTCACCGCTGCCGTTCATCAATGCAGCCCACTCGGCAGGAGCAAACTCACGCAAGACCTTCATTTCTTCTGGTGTGAGATGCCAGATGTTATCCCTGTTGACGTTGATATTGTAGCCGTTCTGTTTCAGAACCTCGCTGAACCTCTGCCATCCATACCAGTAGTTTTCGGGCATGTAGTAGTTGAACGAGTGCTCACCACCCATGCCGAGGAAGCCGTGACCACTGTTAGACCACTCGGATGCCCTTGCGTCTATCGCCTGTCTCTGGTTGGCCTCCCATTCCTTTTCAGCCTGCAACTGACGCTTGTACGCATCAAGGGATTCCTTATTGGTGCTGTCACTGCGGCTGATGACCTCTGCCAGGCTGTCGATACTCTTTGACAGGGCCTCATTGGCGGTTTTCAGTTCTGAGATACGCTCTTCCATTTCCTCCTTATTACTACCAAAGGCAGCACCGCCGGAGAAAAGGTTGGCTACACCTCTGATGACACCACCGACAATGTTAAGCACACCATCAACGATTTTCACGATGAGGTTTGGCAGGTCTGACAGGATGGCCTCAACAACCCTCTCAATCTTGCCTAACAGGTCATGGATGAATCCAGTGGGGTCTTCACCAAGAGCATCGATGATTTGCAGTATTGCACCGATGAGACCTCCGACTTTACCGCCCAACTCTCCCAGAGAGGCAGCGGCCTTGTCTGACTTACCCGCTATCTGATTAATGAGGTTTGCCACACCTGTAGCGAATCCGCTCAGTGTGCCGGACGTTATCTGGCCCAGGATGGTGTTGAAGTTCTGCAAGCCCTGTGTGGCTGACTCCGTAGCATCATGCAGGTTACGCTGTGACTGGTCTTTCTTATCCTTGGCATTATCGACATCTGAGGCGGTTGAGTTTACTGCGTTCTGTGCTATATCCACGTTTGCCTGCGCAATGCTCTTGGCAAGTGGAGTGGTGGCCTTCTTCAACTCTTCCTGTGCATTTATGAGGTTGTCAACAGCGGCCTTGTGGTTTTCCTGTGCAGTAATGAAGTCACTGACATCTTTCTTATACTGCTCAGTGAGACGTGAAATCTCATTCCACGTAGAGGGATTGAATGGACTGCGTGACTCTACGCCTCCTGCGCTCACCAATTCCTCTCTGAGGTCTTGATACGCTTTCTTGTCTGAGGCATCGAGTTTCTTGTACTCATCGGTGGCCATGTAGTCATTGACCTTCCTCAGCGTCTCTTTGGCAATATCCTGCAACACCGTGCCGATACCGCTAAACGTCTGGTTCCAGTCAATATCATGTGCCAGTGACTGAGCGTTCAACTGTGCCAGTGCGCTGTCCCTCTCAGCCTCCAGAATCTTACGTTTGTTGGCACTGGTCTCTTTGGTGATTTTATCCTCATAATCCATGATGAGGGCGTAACGCTTCTGCTCCATCGTGCCGTACTCCGACAGGAAATCCAACACGTACTGCATTTCCTGCCTTGACAGATTTTCAAGTTCGCGCCTGTACTCTTCGGCATTGGACTGGATTCTTATGTCATAGTTCTTTTTCTCAGCAGCCGTTGGCGTGGTATCGACAGAGGAAGCATCAAACGGCTTATCCTTATTGGCAGGATCAGCCTCCCACAGTTTGCGGGCGTTCTCAATCTTTCTCTGGCGAAGGTCTTCATAACCCTTTTCAATCTCGACTGCACGTTTCTTGAAGTCGAGTTCTATCTGTGCCAGGGCCTTCTCGGAACCTTCCTGCATCATGCTTATCTCTGCCTGTCTGGTCTGCAACTCCATATCACGCTCCATGCGCTGCTGCTCCAATATCTGACGTGTTCTCTCTTCCAGAAGCCTGCGGCCACCGTCAGCGAGGGTGTTGCCAGTAGGTCTGGTGGTGGTCGTACTGCCACCGAGTTTCTTGCCAGTGGAAGCGAGTTGCTGCAGTTTGCCGTCCACCTCATCGATACGGGTGCCTACGGCCTTCCAGTCATTGTTTATCTGGTTCAGCGACTCATCGGACTGGAGCAACTGATTATTGTATTCCTCTGCACCCTTGGCGGTGTAGGCGAACTTGCCGGAGCCTGCATTATAGGTGTAGCGGCCACCGTTGTACGTGCCTCCGCTCCTGTCAGCATACATGCCGGACTCCCCAGACACGGCATCACCCTCATGGACGCGTCTCTGGTTGTACCTATCCATATACTTCTGCTCCAAATCCATCTGCTGACGGTACAACTCCGTCATCTGGGCTGCAAGAGCTGCTGCCTGTGCCCTGCGCTTGAATCCATCGACAACGTTCTGGGTATTGTTACGGAAGACATCTTCCGCATCCTTCACACCGTTCACGCTGAGGCCCAAATCCTCAAAGGCAGACTTGTTTTCCTTAATCCATTTCGTGCGCTGATGGTCAGAAGAAAGACGGTTCCATTCACGTCTGAGGTCTGAGTATTTCGACATCATGGTAGCGTAACTGTTGGAAAGCGCATTCTTGTACTGCTCCGTAGCCTCCTTCGCCTTTTCAAGAGCGTCTTGATGGTCTTTCTCTGCCTGCGTGGCCTCCTTGGCACCACTGGAGAAAAGAGCAAAAGCACCGACTATGGAGAGCACGGCGGTAGCCAACAGGACATAGGGATTGGCCTTGGCCACCGCATTGAAAGCGGCCTGCGCTATGGTGGCAGCCTTGGTGACGATGATGTTCTTACCCTTGGCGGCAATGACCAGGTTCTCGCCTACAACGGCTGCTTTCCTCTGTAGGTTGGTAATACCTATCATCAGCGCACTTTCCTTCTGTAGGTTATTCTGGATGACGGACAGGGCGTTACTGATGGCGAGTGATGCCTGCAACTTCGCCTGTATCTCCAAAAGGTCTTCCTGCTTGGCTCCGAACATGGTGGCCACTCCAGTAGCCGCACCCATCGTACTCGTTACGACATTGATACCCCCGGCCAGAGCGTCAAAGTTCTTTGTGTCACTGGCCACTGATGATATGGCCCTGTTGACATCTGCCATAGCGTCTCTGAGTTCACCCGCCTTGTTTGTCAGTTCCTGCAACTTGGACTGCAACTCCCGGCCCTGTGCCGAGCGTTTTTCCTCATCAGTCATCTGGCGGTAGGTGAGCGTGATGGTGGCTATCTCCACGGTGAGGTTACGCAACTGTGTTCTGAGGTTCACGGTGGCATCACCCTGGAACGATGCCTTTGCGTCATCCTGTGCCGACCTAAGATTTATCAGTTCCATCTTCGCACTCTGCAACTGGTCTGCCAGAGCATCATATTTGATGGTAGCCTCATCGATGGCCTGCATGTCACCGCTTGCCTTTGCTGACTCCAGAGCGGATGCAGCGTCATTGAGTCTGTTGGCCAACTCCGCAACGGTTCCAGTCTGCTTGTCAACGGCAGCACTCAACTGGAAGAATTTCTGTGAAGCCTCTGCCGCCCTCTGGCCATCCTCACCGAGAGCCGCAGCAGCCTGTGCCGCACTCATCTGGGCCTCGCGGAGTTCATCCTGCATCCCAGACAACTGAGAGCGCAAGCCCTGTAACTCCGTCTCTGAGCCGTTGAAGTTGGCTATCTCATTCCGCAACTCTTCAATGCCGGATTGTAGCCTCTGGACGTTCTGGTATTCCTCTTCGGTATTGAAGAGCATGGGGGCGGTAATGCCCGTGCCACCGTTGCCCGCCATCATGTTCACCGTCTCTAAGGCATCGCGGTACGCATTGGTCTCGTTGATGAGTTCCTGCATCTTACCCACTTCTGCCTCTATATCCTTGGTGATGGTGTCGAACAGGCCAACGTCACCACGATTGAAAGCGGCCTCTGCGTCCTGCTTCCACTTGTTGATGGTCTTCTGGTGTCTGAGAATAACGTCCTCATTGTCGCGGATGACCTTATTCAGCGCGACTATCTTATCATCCACGGAGGCGATGCTGAAATTCTTTCCGACCTCTTCAAGAATCTTTGCGGTCTTATGAACGTCATCCTGCACCTCACGCATGGAATCGAGGAAATTCTTGTTGTCACCTGTGATGTCAAACTTAATTGCTGCCATATAATTTCTGTTGATGGTTACTACTCTGCCGATTGACAACCGACTTCTTTTTTATAGGGCGTCAATTTCGTCAAGACACCCCGGCCCCTCGCTCCTTCATTGCCTGTAGAATCTTCTGGGCGTTGGCGGGGTCGCTTGCATCGGCGTACCTGCCTCCTGCCTCTGTCGGTATCTCGTTCAGTTCATCATCGGTGGCGTGTACTGATGTCATCTTATCTGCAAGCATGAGCCGCAGGTACGAGAAGCCGCGCTCAAAGATGATTTCGTCATCGGTGTACCCCATTTCCTTGAGTTGACAGATGAACGTACCGAACATGGTCTTTCCACAGAAGTAGAGCGTATTCTTGTCATGTTTGCGCTTTATTGCTATCACCTTCGCCAGTTTCGTGCGTTCCTCATCCAGACCGTAGTGGCTGATGATTTCCTCTGTCTTGTCTGAGGTCATCACCTTAATCATGAGCGATGCGAGGTCTTCATCCTCAATCTCCTTTGCGAACATGTTCTTTCTGGACTCCACCGCCTCATTGTCATAGAGGTCTTGCCTTGTGTTCGGCGTAGTGTGATAGGCGAGAATCATGCAACATATATCCCTGTTGGCCTTAACGAGGTGCATGGCTTCAAGAAACGGATTCGCCTTCAATTTCTTCTGGTTGATGTCGAGCGAGTCCATCTGCCTTTTCAACAGGAACATCTTTGCGAGTGTGATGGGATAGAGGTAAAAGTGACTCTGGCCTACCGTGAAACCGTGCGGCCTGCCAATGATAACATCTGCGATGTCGTATTCAATATCCTTTGCTTCTATCTTCATCTTGCTCTCGGTACGGGACTCGAACCCGTGACTTCCGCTTATGATAAGCGGCACTCTGCCAACTGAGTTAACCGAGAAGTGGAGGCGCTAACCTCCACCGAGGGATTCCCGACCTACTGGCTTGCCTTTGCGGCGAAGCTGATGTCAGTGAGCGCACCGTTTGCTCCAGTGGTTCCTTTGGTCTTATAGGTGTACACGGCCACCAGACCATCGGTAGAGTCAAACTTAACGGCAACATGCTTCGAGACTCCCGTGAGAGTGGCGCAGATTGCGCCTACCTGCTCTGGGGTCACGGTAACGGAGGAATAGTTCTCAGTGTAGCCCACTGCGGCCTCTGCTGCCGATGCGACACGTCTCTGGAAGGTCAGAATATACTTATCGGGTGCTTTCTTGCGGGCTTCCGAAGAACCACCCTCAATGAGGGCCTCCTGCTCCTGGCCTTCCTCTACGGAAAGCGAGGTAGAGCCTTCGATGATGTCATCGAAACCGTCAGCGGAGCACTTACCCCAACCGATAACTTTTACTGGATCTGGCATTGTCTTATTCGTTTAATGTTTTGTACTCAATTCGATTGTTTATGATGTGTTCGTTTGAACCCTCAGCCTCATACACGCGCTGCTCAGTGAGACAGCATCGGTACTCGCTATTCGGGCCCCAGAACACCTTAAAGAGATTGTAGGCCAGTTGGCTCAGTTGCTCGATACGCACTGTGTCCTCTTCTGGCTGATTGTCAACGGTGATGTCAGCAACGTAGATGTTGACATTGACCGTGGCCACCTGTACCTGCCTGTTGCTGTTGGCAAGCACGGATATGACAATATCCTCATTCTTGGAAGCATGGGGGCGTTTCCGCTTGCTCAACTTCCCAGTGATAGCCTTAGCGAGGGCAGAGCCGTTGATGACCTTGTAAATGTCGGTCTTTATTGCTTCATCCGTCTTCATAGAGTGAGTGCGTTTATTTTCTTGATTGCAACTTCCTTAGCCTTTTCAAGCCTTTCGTTTACTACGTCCTGCGCCCACAGCCTTGTGGACTCGAGAACATCCTTACTCTCAATGGCCTCTACCTTGTCTGCATACTCCATGGCTGCTACTACAACCAGAGCGAAGCAGTTGGAATACTCCTTTGCCAAATCCTCTATCATCTTCTTTCCTGTCGCTGAACCGAGGGAACCCGTCTTCACCACCTCGAAGGCAGACTGAATCTGGGAAACACCGTAGTCATAGACGGAATAGCCGATTGACGAACGCAGGTTGGCGGTATGGTCTATCCAACTCTCTTCAAATGAGCGGTCACGGACTTTCCTTACTGACTCTTCACCGAGTTTGGCAAGTGCGTTGAGGATTTCATTCTTGACAATCTCCAGGCACTGCGTAACGAGACCGCTGAAAACGCTCTCTGGTGTAGTCATCTTGATAGCCATGTCACACCCACATCTTACACTGCTTCTGGTATCTGTGAAAGCCCTTGACAGTAAACTCCCTCACGTCCTCAGAGTTGCCGAACATCTTGATACGGACTGTCTCGCCGTACTTGAACTCCCGGCTGTTCTTTGGCATGTTATAGATGGTGTACGAGTATGTTTCCACCTGACCGTCTGGAGTCGTGATTTCGTTGGCTTTGCCTGCAGGCACCATGTCGCACTTGCAGTAGTCTTCAATCCACGCCTCCGTACCCTTGATGTAATCGCCTGTCTCTGGGTCATCATGCCCGCCTGTCACCTGTAGGTAACTGAGCGTATGCGGTGCGAAACTCAATACAGCCATACTCAACAGTTTTCGATATAGACCATCGGCTGACCGAGATTCACGGGGTCTTCACCGATGGCCTTATAGAGAGAGTTAATGCGGACTAACAGCCGTTCCTTATCCTTGTCAGTCAGAGTGCCTACGCTCTTATCCGACTCGGACACGCTCACGGCCTGCAGCAGAGAGTAGAGACAATCAGCCAGAGCACCTTTCCACTGGCTTGACTTCGACACCTCGAAGGTGTAATTGTCGGAGCCTTCCAGTTCACGCTCGATGAGTTTGTTATCCACGAAACCCTCTGGTATGGGGTAGTGGACTTCATCAATGAGGGCTTGTCTGATTGTCTTCATTGCCATTCAGAGTTTAGGCGTTAGCGGCCTGCTTGACAGTGATGGTAGCGGTCTTCTCACCGACAGTCACGGTCACAGTACCAGTACGAGCAGGTGCGCTGTCCTCACTGTTGGCAGCAACCTTGACGGTCACAACTCCCTCAGAGATGGTAGGCGTAATCCATGCATCGGTGGTGGTAGCCGTAGCGGTGGCGAGGTTAGCCGTATCATTGGTAGTAACCTTGACGGTCTTACCAGTGCTATCAGCAGTCTTAGCGAAGTTCAGTTCATCGGGCGTTACGACAGGGAAGTAGATGCAGCCTTTCAGCAGCTTCTTCTCATCCTTATCGCTCAGAGCGTTCACGGCAGCGATGACCTGTGCATCGGTGGCACCAGTCTTGATGTCAACACCGAGGCCTTTCAAGCCGCTGATAACGTCAGACTTGACATACTTCTTACCGTTGATGGTAACGTAGGTGTCATAGGTGTCGGCGGTCTCAGCGTCAGTGTCAACGGCAGCGGATTTCTCCTCATCGCAGTCGATAACGTAAATCTGGTCAACGTCCTCGATGACGGGCAGAACGAGTGCCTGGCCGGAAGTGAACTCCTGCAGCGGGTCGTTCTTAGAGTACTTGGAGATAAGTTTGTACTTATCGACCACGGCGTACTTCACACCCTCAACGGGGTTGGTAGCCTCAGCCAGAGTACCCCAGACGAGCGAACCGACGATAGTATTGCAGATGAACACAATACGGGCATCGTTCCAAGGCTTGACGGACTTCTGCTTGCCGTTCTTCTCGAAGATAACGCTACGGTTGATGATTTCAATCTCATATCCGAACTCATCCTCGAATGCCTCCATCATGGCTTTCTTGGACGGTGTCTTCAACTTGTCATCATCATCGTAAATCTTACCCTCGAAGTCGGCAACCAGTTCCTGTGCCCAACGCAGACGGCGCATCTGGTCGAACTTCTTCTTAGACATCAGACACTTCACGATGGTATTGCCATCGGTATTAGCCTTGTCATTGACGTTCTCGAAGTCCTCCTTTGAGAGTTCGCCCTTCTTAATAGTACCGAAGGTGTTCTCTTCCAGATAGCCGTAGTTGACACGGAGGCCAGTACCAGCGTTATCCTCATCCTCGACAAGCACAACACCCTCACAGAGACCCGTGAGGAAATTAGCCTCATTCTTTTCGTCAATACCTACAGAGCAGGCCACGCCATCATTGGTGAGGTTCTGGATGATACGGGCCTTCTCGGCCTTCTTAGCCTCATCGGTGGTGGCAGTGGTATAGTGAGCCTTCATAATATTGATGGTATTGATGTCGGTCTCACGGAGAATCTTCTTCATACCTACCTTCGGCAGTTTGCCGTTCGAGGTGGCGATTGAACCACGCTTCTTAATAGGCAGGGTAGAATCCATAGCAACCATATCGGCTGCAACATACGTGGTCTTGGCACTGGTGCCCTCCCACTTCTGGTCAGCGGAATAGACCTCACGCAACATGGTCTTGTGCAGGTAGGTGCGCTCCTTCGGGTCAACCTTTTCCTTCACATAAAGGGCCAGTTTGGGCCAGATGCCACTGATAAACTCAATAAAAAGCGATTTCTTCATAATCTTCAACGGTTTTAATCGTGTTCAAAAATGAGGTTCGGCAGTGCAGCCTTGACAGCGGCACGCTGAGTAGAGTCTGCGAACTGGTAAGGCATAGCCTCATCGTTCACGCGGCCATCATCCATGATGCCTACCAAGGGGTAGTCATTGGGCTTGGATGCAACAACCACACCTGCATACTCGTGGTTTGCGGGCAGGCTTCCATAGTTCTCTCCTCTGACGGGCATGGGCTTGTACGTGTAGTTCACGTTGTCTTCATCAAGCACACGGATAACGAGGTGTCCGCTCTTGATGGGGCCTTCAAATCCAGTCATATCGAGAGTACGGCCACCAGTGATACCACCGTTGTACTGGCGGATGACAACAGAGTCATTGCCGGACAGGATGGTCTCGGGGTCATTTACGAGATTTGCTTTTGCTCCCATTTTACTTTGGATTTTTTGGGGTTTAACTTAGGGTGACTTAGCCATGGGCCAGAGCCTTGACCTCATCATCCGACATCACTTCACCGTCTTCGTCATTCCCAGATGGTTTGCCGGGGACAGCGGCGGCAGGCTTTCCGAGAGTTTCCAGACCTTTGTCTTTACGTTCCTGGTTCTCTGCCTCCAGTTCCTCATCAACCTCATCAAGGTAGTCCTCAAATTCCTCATCGGACTTGAACGACATACGGGCGAAAGCCTTCAACGTGCGCTCACCGAACTTGCCAGTGTCCTTTACCTTTTCCTTTAGGCGGGCGAGTCTGCTGTCAGCAGTCTTGCCATCCTTCAACTCTGCAATCTGTCTCTGCAGACCCTGTACGGTCTCAGTAAACGGAGTGAGAGCCTTGGCCAGGGCAGCGGCCATCGGGTCTTCATCCTTGTTGGCTTTCTTGTTCACCTTGCCTTTCTTCGATGGACTCTTACCACCCTCATTGCCGTCTGGCTCGTCATCGGGGTCATCGTCATCGTCATCATCGTCATCGACAGGATGAGCATTCTTGTACTCTTGGAGTCGGCGGTCTGCCACCGTCTGGGTGAAACCGAGGAACGGAACGATGGAATCAACAGCGTCATCGATGGCTTCCGTGACTTCCTCATCAGTGGCATCATCTTTGAGTTCGAGTTTATCGGCAACTTTGGCGGCGATACCCTTTAACTCCTTACGGCTGAACCCGAGCGCCTTAATCTCCTTTCTCGTTTTCAGCACTTCCAGAACTCTTCTAAAATGTCTGTTCATTGTTTTACTTTTTAATTTGGTTTTGAAAAATTGCTCTGCGTGCTTGTGGCAAACAGAGCAATCCATCATCAGAACCACATCGTAAGAGCAATGATGTTTGAATCCGAACAGTTCTGTAACGTGCAACTTCACACGCTTTCGGGCACAAAGTTAGTTAAAACTATTTGAATAACAAATAATTTTAGCGAAAATTTTGCAAAAATTGAGGGAAAATGACACTTTTCAGTGCCAAATTCCCTCTCACGGCAACAAAAACGAACTTATTTGCTATTCAAATAACTTTCTGATGGACTTCCGGCTCAACCTCCTTTTCTCCAGTAGAGACCTCAGAAAAGGCATGTCATTCTTGTCTTCCAACACCTTGACTATCTCGCTGTTATCGCAGTTGTCAACGGCTGACTCATCATCGGTGTCACGCTCTTCACTCCTTCCAGTCTTCATGCTCTCGCGGACAACCTTGTATCTGGGATGGGTGTCACGCTGAAAGACCGTGTACCTGTGACCGTAATAGTCAAACTGTGCTACCTGTACCATGCCTCAGAACCCGATTCTACAGTCAGCCGGAGCCTCCGCAATCTCATGCTGCAGCGCATACGACTCTTCATCATCGTCATCCTCATCATCACTGTCATCCTCATCATCGATGAGGCCGTCATCGACCAGGCCGGAATAGATGTCCTGCTTTGCCATGATGCTCAGATAGTTGTAGAGGGTGTCGGCCACCTTCTCGCCTGCGTTCTCACTAAGCCACTCATATACGGCCTTGTCTTCTTTGCTTGTAAACCCGTTCATAACTCAACCATTTAACTTGTAAACCAATACGTCTATACCCTTTGCATACAACTGCCTTTTAAGTTCCTTGAAGAAACTCTTGTCAATGGATGACAGGAGATAGCCCTGCTCCGTCTGGGTGTAGGACATGATATGCGGAGGGAAATTAAGCTGCTTCACTGTCACTGCGTCCTGCTGATAGAACATATACCGATGCTCTGCCTCGAAAGCGGCCACGGCTTCTGGGTTCGCCAACTTGCTCACACAGAACCGCCTCAGAATATCAAACCGCCTCAGAACATTCGCCGCCTCAGTGAAATAGACAGACAGGAACATCTTCTTTACCTCCAGAGGGTTTGCACCCTTATAGCACGTCTTCACTATCAACTGGCAGTTTCCTGCATAGTTAGACCAACTCACGTCAAACCGATAGAAACTCTTGCCATCCATCAGTTTCTTCACTGTCTGGCAATCCCTCTCAGTCATATTGCCAAGGTCATCACCCAAATATACTTCCATACCTTTTTTAATAATTATAGAGGCGGGCTTGTGGCCCACCTCCAGATGAAACACTTATGCCATAATCTCAATGTCGATGCTCTCCACCCGTGCAAGTCTGGTGGCTCCCTCGCGTCCAAACAGGAACTTCCCGAAGGCATCCTTGATTCTCATCACGCTCACACAGCAATACTCTTCACCGACAGGGAAGCCGTCACGGGAGAGGTCAAAGTTACCGGGCTTGCGGTAGGACTTGATGCCGTTGGCATTGGCTGTGGCCCTGGCATCATTCCAACGCTCATAGCCGTCACCGTCATTCTTGACGAACATTCTGGTGTTGCGGATGGTCTGGGTATCACTCTCCTGCTTGAAGTACTCCCGAATCACGCAGAACTTATTAACGATGGAGTGCTCACTGTCAATGAGGGACTTGATGTGGTCTTCGCTCAGATGTCCGCTCTCTGCCGCAACATCGAAGGTGTACGGCTCTTCTGCCTGTTCGCCTGTCTGCTCCGGCTCGTTGGCGGGCTTTTCCTCAGTGGGTGCCTCAACGGTCTCGGCGGGTGTCTCTGGCTCTGCGGCCTCGGACTCGCTCACTGGTTCCAGATTCTCTTCCGGCTCGATGGCCACCGTGGCATTGGCCTTGGTGCGGTAGTAAGAGACAAGTGCCGTGAGGCTTCTCTTACCCTTGGCCTCTTCATACTCCTTGAAGAGTTCTGCGTTAGCACTCATGGCCTCATCAAATGCCATGCTCTCGAAATTCACCTTAATCTGAGTCTTCAACTCGTTTACATTTGTCGTTTTCATTGCTCTTAACTTTTAAATTGTGAATAAATATCGTTTCTAATATTGTACTACAAAGTTACAAAAAATTTCTGAATCATCAAAACGGAAAACCATTTATTTTCAGCGACTTAACTCTGTTTAACCTCTTGGCTCTCCCTGTATGTACCCTTGCCTGTCTCGGCCTTGATTTCGCCGTAACTCGCATTACTCTCCCATACCTTCGTTCCATCGTTTATCTCGGTGGTGAAATAGCCAGTGTCACCCAGGAACCCCGTTATCTTCAACGTCCAGTAGTAATGACCGCTGAAATAGACATCGTAACTCTTTCCGATATAGGAATGCATGATGTTCCTCATTCTGGTGCTGATACCCTTTTTCATTGCTCCTGCCTGTCTAACGGTTACAACTCTATTTCCTCAAACCCGAAACTGTCACAGTAGTATGACTTGTCATCCAACTGGATGATGTCAGATACAGAGAGGCTATGGCCCTTATACCCTTCCGGCTTCCTGCCGATGTTGAACTGGCAGAAGATTTGCTCCAGAGTCTCATAGACATTCCCAGAGGCTTCTATCTCACCTTCCCAGACCTTTTCGTACAGGTCTCTGGTAATCTTCAAGCCCAGGTGCTCGACCATTTCCAGACTGGAAAACATGATGTAGCGCGAATTTTCTGCATCGTCCCTAACTTGTAAAATCTGATATTTCATTGCTCTTGAATTTAGAAAGTTATTATCTTTATTATTATACTGCAAAGATAATAAAAAATTTCTGAAATATCAAAACGGAAAAGCAATTATTTTCAGCCTACAGTGCCTTAACCAACTCTATTTAACGTATAAGGAAAAAGACAGCCTCAACGCTGCCTTTTCATGCCCTGCCGGAGGTTCTGCCAATAGCCCTTGTACTCCATGCAGGTGTCATAGGTCACACCGTACCGACTGGCCCAGTGTTCTATGTCTTCCCTTGCGGCATCGAAGCCGAGAAGCCGCCAGACGCATCCTGCGCGGTGCTTCCTGTCGGTCTCTGCATCAACCGTAAACTCGGAGTGCATTTTTGCCGTCAACTCTTCTTTCAGTTCCATGCTGCAAAGATACAAAATTATTTCGGATAACCGACATATTCTTTCATAAATTTAACCTGCTCCCTGTCAGAGAAGTCCAAGAATCCCTGCCATGACTCGCCTTTCAGCATCTTCTCGCCATACGGGAGGTTTGCCAACAGGTTCATGGGGAATACATCATTACCATACATCTTTACGATAGACAGGGCCTCTTCATACTGCTCTCTGGTTATTCTGGAGCCTGCCGCCCTTTGCAGAAGACTCTCCACCTCTGAGCGGGTGGCACAAAAGCCGTACTTCGCCCATGCGTAGCCTCCGACATCGGCATTGGCCTTGACGTTCACCCTGCTAACGCGCATATCGCCGTACTCGCGGAACATCTCTCTGAACATCTCCTTTGCTATGCCCTTGCCCTGCATGCCCTCCGGCAGGAAAAATCTGGTATGGTTCACCTCGACACCCTGCGGCGTGCGTCTGAACTCACGCGCCAGTTCCACACGCCCACCATCCTCAGTAACTCCGTTATAAGACATAGTGGCGTTACCATTCTTGAAGAAACTGACAGACTTCGACTTCCAGTAGATTTCAGCACTGTCACCGATGACGGTCATTCCCTCATCAAACCTCGGCAGGTTGTAGCCCTTCATAGCGGAACCATTATAGGCTTTGGCGGTGAAACTTCCGAAATTATCCAACCTGCCTATCTCATCATCAGTTATGCGCCAGTCTGAGGGCTTTAGTGCGCCGTCTATCCTTGCGGCATTGTCACGCACCCAATAGGGGACGGTGCCACGGCTGCGGCCACGCTCTATCCTGCCCTGGTTGTCGCGCACGTAATCCTTGAACGTCTCTGGGAGGTCTGACACCTGCTGGACGGGACTGATACCGCTCTCGCGCATCTTCCAGTAGTCATCCTCACTCATCACGATTGGTACGCAATAACACATACAGTTGGGGTGCCATCCTGTGAAGACGAAATCCTTCGGGTACTTGCCTACCAGTTCATCACAGATGTCACGCTTCGGGTGTGAGCCGGACATCTTTATTTCGTAGCCGATGATGAAGTCAAACTGCCTCCACCTCTGCTGCTCTGCCGTCCTATACGCCATGTTTATCTCCGAACGGGCGAGACGGACGGAACGGTACTCGCAGTCGGTACAATCGACAGCATGGCCGTACCTCTCACCATAGTCTGCCTTTAGTGATGGAAAGTCATTGAGGTACTTACTCAACCGCTTACTGAGGGTGACGGCACTCATGCCTTTCTCAATAGCGGCAGAAATGGCACACTCCAGTTCCTTGACGTAACCATCAGACTGATTCCACACCTTGGCCGACAGGTTCATTCCGTGCTCCCTGCGGCTCTGGAACGCTCTTAGTGCATCACTGTTCGTCTGGAAGTATTTGCGGTAACGCGTACCATCGGGCTTCTCGCCGTAGTAGTAGCGGATGGCCTTCTTTGCCAACAGGTCTTGCATGATATTGCTCTGCTTCCATTCCTCAGAGGTACTGGAATAGATGACGGAACGCATATTGCCGACAAAATCAAACTTCAAATCCTCAACCAGACGCTTTGTCTCTGGATAGTCATCAAAGAGGAACGGAACGCTGCCGTCATAGCCAGTCTGGCCCACAATCCTTGCGGCCTGCAGGTTCAAGTCATCATAAATGCGCTGAACCCTCGCCACATATCGACTTAGACGTTGGTTCAGCGCACTGTTGGCTTTCCTCTGGTTTGGTGTTCTCAACTTCCCCATGATGAATGCTGTTATCTACGCTTACGGCCACCTCTGGCCCTGCGGTCACCGGGGCGGTCTGTCTTACTGCCTCGGTTTGCCGACTTCGACTTATAGACAAGGCCGCTTGAAGTGTGGCTCAAATCCTTACCCTTGCGGGAGGCTTTGCCGTACTTCTTATCATGCTCACGGTTGGCCTTATTCAACTCGGCACGTTTCTTCTGCTGAGACGGCTTCTTATTAAACTCGGTATCGTAAGCGGCCTTTCTCTCCCTGGCCTCTGGATGGGTTCTGTAGTATTCTGCTGACCTGCTTGGCATGACTATACTGTTTGGATGGGAATGATACTCTTGAAGTGGGCGCAACTCGCCTGACTCAGCAGGACGCAACGGCTCGTGGTCCAGAAGGGACACTCACCCAGTGTAGGCTCACCCTTGACGCTTAACGTGTTGTGTCTGGTCACAATCGTCACATTGGCACAGTCGCAGCACTTATGCGTCCCGACTTTCTCCTGCGTCTTCTGCCCCTTCGGGTTCGGAGTCACCTTTCTTGACATACACGTTCAGTCTGGATTCAACAACGGTAGAATCACCCTTCTTATACACGCTGACCTCAATGATGCCATGAGCGGTATTGAGGATGCGGTTAGCCTGTGAGCGGATAGTGTCATCAACAACCTGCTTGATGGCCTTTCTGGATGATTTCTCACCACTCTCACGCTTGTACTTACGCAGGTCATTCTTCGTGATTTCCTGCGCTACGCCGATGGCGGTAGCCTCGTAGTTCTCATAGACGGGAACAACGGCCTCGACAGCCGCCTCTGGATTCAACTTCAACGCCCACTTCGTCAGTGTGGTTGCTAACTTTTTCTTCATAATTAAATTTCTATTTGTGAATCGATGATGTATCGGTTTTCCGGCTCCACCTTCTCGGCGAGACATGATCTGCGGACATAGAACAGGCTCTTTACCTTGCAGCCCGTCTCTTTCTCAAACTCCTTCAATGCCTCAGAAACCTTGCGTTCCATTTCGGCCTTGTGCTTTCTTACTTCTTTCAGTTCCATTTACATTACAACTTGATTGTCTATGGCAAAAGCATCTGCCTTTGCCTTGGCACTCGCGGACTCTTCTTTCTGAATCTGCTCCAAGGTAAACTGAGCGTCATCGCTCTCGCCGTACCTCTGGATGGATTCCAACTGGCTCTCGATAGCCTTGCCGCCGTTGGCCTCCTTACGCTTCTTAATCTCTGCCAGTTCATCATTCTGGATGAATGGAGTGATGACATGCTCGATACCGATGTTATCCACCTCTGACTCGTATTCAGTAGGCAGCATGAGTTTCAAGAATGCCTTGACTACGTTACACTCACGCTCCAGGAACTCCACCCACATGCCAATCTCATCACCGATACGGAGGTGAGCATCAGTCAGCAGCGTCTGGCGGGCATCATAGCCGATGTTACCCATATCCTTCATGTTCTCAAAGGATATGTCTGGCATCTGGGCCTGCATCCAGTAGAGTTTGAGCATGGTGTCAACGTGATACTTCAACGCCTCGATGGCCTGCTGCCATGCCACGTAGCCGACATCACCGCCATTCTCGACACGGAAGATTCTGCGGCTCTCGCCCTTGTCCTCCTTGCCTTTCATGCCACCGATGATTTTCAGAATAGGAGCGGAGTTGTAGGCTATCACATTGGAGTTTCTGGAAAGCGTGTATTCTATCTCACTGCGGAGATTGGTTAGGCCGTGATAAACGGGCTTGTCACGCCATCCGTACACACCGGGAATCTTTGCGAGGCGGATTTCCTCGCCACAGATTTGCTCACCTTCATCCGTCTGGGTGGAAAGAACTTCTTCCCAGTCACCACCTTCCAACTCCTGCCGCCAGATATAGTGCCTGTCGGCGGTGTACGTCTCGAAATAGTTGACTTCCTTATCCTTGACCTTTTTCTTGTATTCAAAGGACATGGCAAGCATATCATCCAGTTCATCGATGAGCGGGTACAACTTGAATCCCATCATGGGCGTGTACGTCTTGCACTTCAACTTCCATTTGGAGTCGAAGCCGTACAACGTATTCTGCTTTCTGACTGCGTACCATATAGTGAACACCTCACAGGAGGCATACAGGGACAGTCCGCGCTTCAAGTTCTCAGAGTTGATGCGGGCGTTCCTATAGATGGCCTCCAGTGCCCTAACGATGGTCTGCCGTTTCTCATTGGGCTTGCCATCCTTATCGTTGACGTTACTATAGATACGCTTGACCGGGATGGAGAAAGTGAACTCTGCCATACGCTTACACAACAGCTTTTCCAGACCGATGTGTATTCTGGCAGACGGCTCACTCGTACCGTCCGAGCGCACCTTGTCTTTCAGCGTGGTGGTGTCACCGACTACCTTGTGCTTGGTAGGGTCATAGTCTTCCAACAACTTCGGCCAGTCAGGCACCTTAACAGACTTCTCTCTGAGGTCAGTGATGATGTCACCGACCTTGCGGTTCTTAACGTCAATGATTGCAGCAATATCGCCCATGATAGGAAACTTTTGTAATTACAGGCGCAAAGTTACACAAATTATTTGAATAACAAATAACTTTAACTAAAAAAATCAATAAAAGGCGCACTTTCGCACGCCTTTTGATTGAAAACCACCGCTTTTCTACTGTTTAGTGACTCTTCTGGTATCGCCTGTGCCGTTCCAACTGACTGCGGTAACCGTTCATGCAACGCTTCATGTATGAGGTTGCGATATGCCTTGTGGGATTGGTCATATACGGCTCCGTCTTATACAGGTTGATTTCCCTGCGGCAGTCCCACATCTGCTGTATCAGCCATGCTTCGGTTTGCGTCTTTGCTCCTACCATAACTTCCTGTTCTCTCTGGTTCATGACTCAGATACCCTATTATGCGGCCATCATAGTATGAGCGCATGGGAATCAAGTTATCACCGCCTCTTCGCCTCAACCCCATAGCCTTACTGCCATATCGTAATTCTTCTGCGCTTCGTTGACAGCCTTTTTGGCATAGGTCAGAGAGTAGGCGTGCTCACGCTCTATCTTGCCATCCTTCATGGCTTGGTGGTACGCCTTTGCCTTTTCCAGAAGTTCAGCATAATACTGAATACTCTCCGGCATCGACAGGTTAATATCCTCAGTATGCTGCGCCCATCCGTCAGCCTTCTCGCGGTATGACTCAGCCTTATCCATTTCAGCGACCATCTTACCAGTGTTGCGCTGTGCATCCTCAATGGCCTTTCGGTGTCTGCGCTCACTGTGATGCCCGACCTTGATAGGCTCTCCCAGAGAGAGGAACCCCGCATCCTTATTGGACTTGTCGAAATACTCGCCTGCGCGTCTGTCGGCATTGGCAGCAGCCTGCTCATACCTCTCAACCTTGCGCTTGGCCCTTTCCTGGCAGTTGTAGCCGTCAACTCTGGTGATGGAGTAGTAGAAGAAACCGCCACCCTGCTTAACCAGATTGTGGACGATGTGCTCATTCTCTTTTCCATACTTCGTTTCTACGGTGATAATCTCACCTTTCTCATGCCTCTCTTCGCACTTTGCTACGAAGACGTTAGGACAGAATTTTGAATACGTGTTCATTGCTCTTAACTTTTTATAGGGTTACTACTTAACTGTTACTTTCACTGGTTGCACATCCTCGATAATGTCATCTACCCATGTTATGGCCTTGACAGGTTTCAATGTCTCACGATGGTTCTCAGTATCAAACTCGAACTCGACTTCATACTGGGTGCCCGGCTCTCCCTCAAAGAACAGAGACCAAAAGCCGTCACTCCAACACTCATTGTTGATGTCACAGGCTTGGTTTCTCTGGCTGTTGCTCAACTCGTTCAGACAGTCATTGACAATCGCTGTTCTCTTAACGGTCTCACCGTTGCTCTGGAACTGAATTTTAATCGTTTTCATTGCTCTTACTCTTATTAAATTTCTATACTGCAAAGTTACAAAAAATTTCTGAATCATCAAAACCGATTGAACTCTATTTTTGGCCAACCAACTCTTTTTAACCCAATGGGGGAAACAGCGACTTTTACCGCTGTCCCATGCTTTGATTACTGGTATGCTCCAGAGGATGATTACGCGTGCTCTCTGCGTGCAGGTTCATACGTCCGCAAACGGCTACCTTGTTGAGGTGTCAGCAAATGCCGCCATGCGACAGGTGCAGTCCTTTCGGTGGGTGGAACTTCACACCCTGCGCTTTCCTTTATCGCCCAATGTTACGCTCTCGGTGGTTGCATACAACCTCCATCGCTTTGTAAGTCTCTCGATGGCTTCGACTGGTTTGTACTGACTTTTCCTTGCCCCCAGGCAGTGGCCGTCTGGTCGCACATCGCTTTCAAGTGCCTGTTTTTGTCCGTTTCTGATGTTTCGAGAGTGCCACTTCAAAGGTGTTACCGAAAATGCGGATAACTCTCACGCGTTGTTGGTGCCGGAGGCTCGAACCCCGGCGCACAGCCTTATGTCTGATTCACCATCGGTTTTTCCAGTGGTTCACATATTGCCACCTTCTTTCCTGCCTTCACCAGTTTCGGCAGAAAGACATCGAGATTGTAATGAGGGAACGATATTGCGTGCATCCACTCCTTGCCAGTATGCTTGTTGAAGATGCCGCAATAGTACCTGTTGCCGTGAAGTATCTTATCAACAGCCTCAGCGTCCTGCTCGTATGCCTCATAGGAGTCACCGACTTCAAACAGCACTATAGCGTCTGGATATAGTGCCTTGAAATCACGATACTGCCTCAGTATCGGTGACATGTCTTCACCGTTGCCATGCTCTGGGAATAACTCCAACTCTTCCATGCTACTCTTCTTCAAACTGGGTGCAACTGTCATCACGGCTCATCTGCTCGTTATATTTCGTACACTCATAGTAGTGGTAGCCCATGCACTTCCAGAACCTGCAGTTTTCGCATATCTCCTTAACCCGTGCCATAGCCCTTACGAATAAAGTTCATTGATAAACTTGCTCAGATAGCACTCATCCTTCATCTGACAGAGGGGCGTAGGCTTGTGGCAGATGTCTCTCTCGACACCCAGGCCCCAACTGTTACGCAGGCTCTCCAGTTCTTTCAGACTGATATACCCGTACTCGCACTCCCCGTACCCGTTGACGGTTATTCCATACAGCGTATCCTCTTCCAGATTCGCCTCCAGTATGTACCATGTGTGTGCGCCTCCAGTGAGGAAAAACTTGACTACGCAAACGGCATCCTGCCTTTTGCCATCCTGTGAGTACAGCGGATATTTCGCTAACTCCTTCTCTACTTGTTTCGTGACTAATTTCATTGCTCTTACCATTAAATTGTTATTATCAGAAATGTACTACAAAGATAGCGTTTTTCTCTGAAATATCAAAACGAAAAAGACTCTATTTTCCACTGGCCAACTCTATTTAACCTTTGAGGCTACAGGTACTTTCTGGTCAGTATCTCAACGGCTTTCTGCTGCTCTGCAACAACGCTGATTCCCAGACTCTCATAGAAACGGCTATGGCCGCTCATGCTCTCACTCGCTATCTGGATGGTTCTGCGCTCATCTGAGGTGAACCCCATGCGGAAGGTGCGGAAGATGGCCAGTGCCTCACGAATCCGGCCACCTCTCAGCAACTCCACGGCCTTACTTGTCTTCGTTTCCATGAACAACGTATATTTCGTGACCCTCATAGTCATCACCGTCCAACACTATCTCCGATGACTTCCACTGTGCCTCGACCTTATCCCAAGCCTCATCGGAATTACTGGCCTCAACCTCTACGATTCTGGATAGGGTCTCAATGACTTTGACTTTATACTTCATAACGCTCATAAGGATTATACTTCTCTTCTGTGTGAACAAACCTATACGGCTCCCCATTGAACTGCAACACCTTCGCCCCATGTTCCAGAGCCTCATCAACAGTGCCAAACGGATAGTCACAGCCATCCACATGACAATTATACTCATCATCAAACCACTTGCCGGGACAGTCTATCTGGAATGATATTCTTTCCACCTCCTTACGCCCAGACTTGCATCTGGTGGTTACCCATATATGGCTATCAACAACCGGGTGAACAATATACGTCTTCATGTCAGAAACTCGGGTCTATGTAATGATGCCGGAACCCAACAGTGAGAGTGACGCTGCCGAACTTCTTAGGCTGGCCTTCCTCTACCCATGTTCCATTCTTTCTGAGGGTGAACGTGTGCCTGCTCATGTACTCTGCCAGGGAATCCAGAACTTCGTAGCGGCCACCGTAGTAGTCCAGACACTTCGTTTCATTTTCCTGCACGATAACCTTTCTGGGTGTAACAACCTCTACGATGGTCATGGCCCTGCGGTCACTCCAGAGATTCATGGTGGCTCCCATGCCGACTGCCAGAACAGGATCAGCCTCGGCAAACACCTGTGCCGCAACCTCCGGCCAGTCATCGCGCATCCAGAACGTCAACATCTGGTTTAGGTAATACTCGAAGTCATGGCCATTCAACTTACAGACCTCGGCATCCTTGCGCATATCTGCCACGTTTTCCTCAGTCAGTTTGATGGTGTAGGCTTTGCCGTTCCACATCTTCGTTTTCGTCTTTACGACTTTCGTTTCCTTCGTTTCCATTGCTCTTGAATTTAGAATATCAACTTGTTTGCTATAGGGCAGGTGGCGTATGCTTTCACCAGTCTCTGCTCTTCTTTCTTGAATGCCCTGTTATGGGTGGCGTTGCCATCCCTCTCAATGAGTATCTGGTGGGCTACCTCATGACAGAGGGCGTATGCAGCACCGATACAGATTCTTGCGAGGTCTATACTGATGGAATAGACACGTTTTCCAGAATAGGTGCAGCAGGCACCGCCCTTACCGACACGCTTGAATCTGAGTGACTTCTGGGTGATGCCCTCAGACTGGCATATGAACTTGTAAAGTTCCTGCAGGGTAATCATATCTTTCTCCATGGCTCCGTGCGTTTAGAGTGAATCAATATAAACGTTGATAACCTCTCCACTGGCAATCATGGATGAGACTTTCTCATTGATAGCATCCAGGCCGATGATGTCCTGGCTGTCATGCCGCTCAACCTTGATAAGGTGGAACTGCCTGTCTGATGTCATTAACTCGATGACCATTTCACCACTGGTAGTCTCGACAACTATCTGCTGCTTCCAAGGGTCATACTGGTAAGCCATCTTATTGTACTTCTTTTGAAGTTGTGATTTGCTCGATTTCATTGCTCTTCTATTTAATTGATTTCTGTACTGCAAAGATACAAAAATTTTCTGAATTATCAAAACGGAAAACCCTTTATTTTTCCCTGACCAACTCTATTTAACGAATACAAAAAAGGTGCATCTATTCTTCACGAACCGATGCACTAAGAGCAATGAAATCGTCAAAATTAGAAACGATTTCGGTGCAAAATTACAAAATATTTTTGATAATACAAAAAATTGCCGGATTTTCCACTCTAAACCAAATCTTTTTCGAGGTCTTCATCATCAGACTCACTATAGTCATGCGGGTAGAACGTGTTTGCCAGAGCGTCGAATTTGTCCGGCGAACGTTTCAGCCTCTTCTTAATCTCTTCCTTCGGCTCTATGATTATCCTGCCGTCACTCTGAAACTTCCAGTGTATCTCAGTGGCTTCCTCAGCGAGTCCGTCATCTGGAGGCAGTGCAGCATTATAGCCGTTCTTTGGATTGAGCCAGTCACGGACACACCAGAACAGATACGCCCTCATATTGGCGAAGGAATACTGCTCCGTGATGTCATGCAGGTTCTTTGCACCCTCTGAGTACTTGCAGGAGAAAGCGTTATCATACTCCAGTTCCTCGAGACGCGAGTAAACACCCGCACCCTCTCCGATGGTATCAATGAACGCCTTGCCGCCCTTGTCGAGATACGGCACGGTCATGCCGACTACGTGCATGTGGTCGGCCTTGCCGCCGGACTGGTGTACCTTTATCTCTGGAACCCAGTTGCCGTACCTCGGAAGCAGTACGCTGTTATCACGTCCCATGCCTGCGACATCAACACCGACTCTGGGTGTCTTCTTACTGACAAAGTTATTCTCATGCAACTCTTCCCACCTCTGGTTAGCCAACTCTATCCACTCATACGGGATAAGCATATCCTCTGAGGCTTTCGGGAACATTCCCAGAACCTTGACACGGAACAGGTCGTTTGGCCTGTACGTCTTTCCCTCCCAGTGGAAATCACCCTCACCTTCGTCAAACTCTTCTATGGGTATGGGATGCGCCCAGTTCTCAACCTTATCCTTCACCCACTCATAATCGACCTGTCCGGGGATTACGTTGCGCTTGCTGACCACGTTCTCGGCATTAAGGGAGTTCAGTCTGAATTTCTTGAATCGCGGTGACTTCATGGCCTTGGCCGCGTACCCCGTTGTGATGTTTGGGTTAAACACTATCAGCAGCCGAGAGTTACCCTGCAAGTTACCCTCAATCGCATTAAACGTACTCTCAGTGATACCAGAAGCCTCAGTAACGATAAACATAGTGTTGACGGCATGGAATCCAGACCACGCCTCAGTATTGTCATTGGAAGACTTGAAGCCCGTCAAGTACCATTCGTCATAGCGGGTACGGATGCCGTTTGACAGCAAGCGTCCTGGCAGAACCTTTGCGTTACGGAACTGGCGGGCCACCTCTGGAATCATAATATCCTTCACCTGTCGGCCAGTTGGAGCCGTCATCGCTATCTTAGTATTGGAAATGAGGTTGCCGTCTTTGAATCTGGGCGTAAGGTACATGAAACACATGGCGGCACAGGCTGCAACGAAATCCTTGCCCCTTGCCGTCCCACTGGCTACTGCCGTCATCGGATTCTTCTGTATGGATGATAGTATTGCCTGCTGCTCCTTATCGAGTTTGGCACCCAACACCTCCTTGGCAAACAGATTCCAGTCGGCACGCCACCTTTTCAGTTTCTTACGTCCTTTCTTGCGGTCAATCATTCATCGTCTTCGTCATCGTCTTCATCATCCATCAACAGCTTTTCAAACGCCGTGAGGTCAACTTCATTCTCGATGCGCTCCACATACCCACGCTTCTTACCCTTCGTCTTCAAGTAAAAGATGATGGCTGTCGGATTCTCCTGCCTTATCAGAGCCTGCAACTTGCTTTCGGCATAGTCAAGGTTAGCCTCGTTCACCTCATCAACGGCTGTTGCGAAGTCATCATCCTTTAGCCAGTTGTAGTACGTCTGCCTCGACACGTTGGCAGACTTGCAGGCGGCAGTGACATTCCCGGCCACGCCAGACAACGCTTTGAGGAACTGCTTCTGCTTCCGGCTGAAATTCGGACTCCCTTCTTTATTCTGCTCTGCCATACTTGAACACTTCTTTAAGCCCAACACAATAATTGCGGTACAGGAGCGGAACCGTGAAGATGTCCCTGTCAACGGCCTGCAGCACGCAGTCATGTTCCCTCTTTGCAGGATTCAGAACGATACGCACGTCACGGTACTTGGCCACCTCGTTAGCGAAGTCGGCTATTCTGGTGGGCTCGTTGTTGACAACGTTCACTAACTTGTGGTTGTAGCCATAGGCGGCGATGAGGCCCGCAACGGCATCGTCTATATAGGTGAAGCACCGTATATTCTCGCCGTTATTGAACAGCGTCACTTCATCCTCAGTAGAGAGGGTATGAAGGATGGTGCCCGGTCTTGCCTCCGGGCCGTACACGTTATAAAGCCTTACGCCAGTGGCGTTCCTTGCATACATCTGGGCGAACTGCTCATCAAACCACTTGCTCAGACCGTACATCGATGTCATGTTCTGGTCACAGGCGTTTGCCGATGAGGCATACACCAACTTGACGTTATGCTTATTGCACTGGCTGACAACCTCCACGAACGTCTTGATGTTGTCATCGACAATCTGAGCAAAATCGCCATTAAAGACACAGTTCTGGGCTGCAAGGTGGAACACTGCGATGACATCATTATCCAGATAGTCACCTATGCCTATTGTCTCAATGCCGAGGTGTCGGTCAACCCGTACCACCTCGACATTCTTTTCTCTCAGTTTCTCGCAGAGGGCCTTTCCGATGAAGCCCTCACTTCCTGTAACTACAACTTTATCCATATCTTATGTTTTGAAGAAATCATCAAACAAACCCGGCTCCCGTGGTTTCAGCGAATCAAACTCTTCTCTGAAGAACTGGTCTTTTGTGCGACCCATCATCTTGCCCTTTCTGGTGTGCACGTCATACGTGTACTGAGGGATGGGGATAGGATAGTTCCTGGCATCTTCGAGCCACTGGTCAATGTTTTCAACCTTGCTCTTGTCATAGACGAAGTTCTGCAAATGGTCTGCGTCACGGCACTTGCGACACTCGCACAGAAGCAGGACAGCCTTACTGACGAACACCCTCCCTTTGGGAACAGGCTGCTTCTTATTAACTAACTCATGGCCCTGCCACAACGCCTCAATCTCTTTGGTGATGAGGCCGTAGCAGTCTTCTGCGCTGATTGTGAAGAGTCTTTTCCAGACGTAATCACGATAGCCGGAATGCCACAACTCCAAAGCAAAATAACCCGCTGTCTTCACATCTGCCCTGCGAATCGCCTTCTGCATTGCCGATGATACTTCATAAAAATCGTAACCTTTGACTGTTCTTAATTCCATTGCTCTTTGTATTAAAAGTTCATTTGTTTACAACGGTAAAGTTAGTCATTTTTAGCGAGTTACACAAATATTTTAACTTAAAAATGGTCGGTCAAAACTTAAAATTTGTGACTATGTTATACTGTATCTTCGATATGACCTTTTCATGGCCATTCGAGCCTTGCCCTTTCAGTTGGATGGACTCGCCGAAGTTCTTACGCATGAACAGGATGGAACGCAACTCTTCATCATGGTTGCGAATCTCAGAGAGACCGCCAGCATTGACAAACGTATCTTTCTGGACGAACGTGTAACGCTCATCAGTCAGAATACGCCGCTCCTTGTACTTCATGTAACAGCTTATCCAGAAGTCCTCTTTTAACTTCAACTCTTCATTCCACCAGACGTTTTCGTTGTAGCGTACACCATACGAACAGCCTGTTATCTGTCTGGTGAACGAGAGGTAGCACTGCTCATCATACTGTACCGGGGTCTTACGGTTGGTGTAGCCCCAGACGTGAATATCGAGCATTTCTGCCAGTTCGTGCAACTCTTCCACTATGCGCTGCACCCTCTCTGGGTCTTTGATGTTACACGGCTCGCCTTTCTCATTAAACAGTTTCTTGAACTGGAACACATCATCATCGACCATGAACAAATCACCGAAATGCTTTGCCATCCAGTTCCGCTTGGGTATCAGCCCGACAACATCATCTGGATGGGTCACAATCTCGCACTCTGGATTGAAGCGCCTGTACTGCTCTGCCTGACTCTCGGCCACGCAGATAATAGGAGAGGGGAACAGTTTTTTTGCTATCACCCTGTCCCAACGCTTATGACTTGGAATTACTATCTTCAAGGGCATGGCGCACGTCTTCTATACTGATAACATTACTCTTGGATAATCTGCCACTCTTGTATGACTTCATACGCTGCATACCGAGTTTCTCACGAAGCCAGTTACTATCGACCTCGTTAGAGGAATGAATGATGAATAACTCATGCTTTTCATCATACTTGGGAATCATGGGATATATTGCATCCTCATCTTTGATGCCGTTGAAACGCTGCTCAAAGGCATCCTTTTTCTTTTCCTCTGGAAGTTCGACACCCCAACCCATCAACTCTTCGATGTTCCACTCCTGGCGCATGGACTCCACATCATTCTCACCGAAGGAAACGTTATCCTTGGATGCGTACTCCCTCAGTTTCTTAGTTGGGGTCTCTACTGGCAGAATCTTACACGGGACTTCCTTGAACCCCAGTTCCTTGCAGGCCCTCAGTCTGAGGTTACCGCCGATAGCGACAAACGAATCATCAACAGGATAGACGATGATTTCACGAAGATACAGCATTTCCGGCGATTCCTCAATAGACTTCTTCATCAGCCTATAGCGGTTGTCTCGGAAAAAGCGCGGGTTCTTTGGCAGACCTTTTATCTGGCCCGTATTGTACTGGATGCTAGACACATCAAGTAACGTCAAAGGGATGGTTTTCAATTCTACTTCCATATCTGATATATTTTGTAATTTGGTGCAAAGATAGTTAAAACTATTTGAATAACAAATAATTTTAGCGAATTTTCATTGAATTTACATGCCAAACAGCGATAATTGCCTCACCTGCGGCTCTTTATAGGTCGGATGGGACGCAATGTAACTGGTTCTCAGCAACTCCTTAATCTTGTTTCTCTCTGGTTCCGACACATGGTTTTTATCGGCCTCTGAGTTGTATTCCAGGACGGCCTCGAGACTACCGCCGAATTTCTTATCATCCATGAAGAGACTGTATGACGTGTACATACGGTTGACGTGATCTGCGTCACTGGCTTCCTCTGCCGTCTGCCACCGCCTGTACACGGGATTCATCCACTTGGTCACGCCATCCTGTCCGTCTTTACCGATTCTCGGCCCCGGCTCTCCGTTGAGGAATATGACAACCAGAGCCTCGCGTTTCTGGATTTTGTTTATCTTAGCCCACCCGTAATAGACAGACAGATACCTTCTCTCTTCTCTGGGTCTGGCGTACTTGGCATCCAGACGCTTCAACTTATCGGTAAGCATACTCATTCAAATAAATCCAACTGTACTGCCTTTGGAATTGGCGGGTGACTACAGGCTATGCAGCCGTTGTGCTCGTTGCACCACTCGTAGCGGATGAAGTACGGGCAGCGGTTATGGCCACCGCCGGAATAGCACACATCATTCTGGAGGTCTCTTTCACCGAAGGGACACTTAACCTGTTCCTGCGGTATGAACGCATTGGGGACGTAGGTAATCATACGGCCACCCTCCTTTCCCTCTCATCCAGACGCTCACACAGGGCCTCGCAGAGAACTCTCGCCATGCCTACCTCCACGGCATTTCCTATGAATTTCTTCTGCTCGGACTGACTGCCTTTCAGAACATAGTCATCTGGGAAGCCCATGATACGCTTCAACTCCTTAATCTTCAACATGCGCATTTTGATGTCTATGATGTCGTACATGGCCATGAACTCCTTAATCTTCTTAGTCATGGGGCTGTCTGTCTCATATACCTCTATACCCAGTCCCTGCTCCGTGCTGATGAGGTACGGAGGCATCTTATCCATGCGGGCTATCAGAGTGAAGCAGGGGTCATCCACCGAGCCGCCTTTACTGGCAAACTGAGGATTCATCAGATAATGGGTCTTCACGGTATGCTGCTCTGCGGTCACCAACTGATACTTGGGGTTGGTGGTGGCGGTTGGAGCGGGCACATCGATGGATGACGGCGTACCGTTGCCGTACTGCATATCCAGAAAGCACGGCTTGACCTTCTCGAAGCGGTCTTTGGTTGTCAGTGTAGGTGACGGCCTATCCAGAGGGGCATTGTAGCCATTGCCGTAGTGTACCGACAGGAACTCAGCCCCAACGAGGGCGTGATGGTCTTTGCACGTCAAGGCACCTGCAGGCCCTTCCACGCTGATATTCTTGTCTGACGGACTGCCAGAGAACTGCTTCGACAGGAAATGCACCTGTGCCACACCGAGACGGTTCTGGCAGGCAACAGTAGGACACGGCTCATCGATGGACGGGGGCGTATAGCGTCCACTCTGATTCATGGAGTTGTACTTCACGATGAATGCCGCAAAGTCTTTCTGGTTCATTCCGGCCACGAATTTTATCAGACCTGCATATATCCTTTCGAGGGTCTTTTCAACGAGCGGCTTCTTACGGCCAAATATACTCTCACCCTCATCCTTGAAGTCCAGAACGTCTTTAACGGGCTTCCATTTCTTCATGTCCCCGAACATTCCACCCGTATCACCATCCTTGGAGTGGGTGGCAACAGGGAACGTGATAGGCAGGCCGAATTTGGCAAACTGGCCGAAGAAACGCTTTCTACTGGTATAGGCTCCGTAGTCGGCAGCGTTCAGTATGCGCCAGTGATAGTCATACCCGTAAGCCTGCACGTTCTGAATCCATCTGAGGTAACAGCGGCCTTTATCCTTGCTGATGGGATGGCCGTGCTCATCCATGTCACCCCAACTCATAAACTCTTCGACATTCTCAATTTGTATGAAATGAGGGTCAAGGGCTTCAATATATCGGAAGAGGTGTTCTGCCAGTGTGCGACTGTCTGCGTCTCTCGGCATACCACCTTTGGCCTTGCTGAAATTTGTACACTCCAGACTGGCCCAGAGGACAACATAAGCCTGCGGGTATTTGAGTCTCATCTTCTTTAGGTGCTCCACCATGGGCGTTAACTCCAATGTTCTTATGTCCTCAGTAAAATGCACCGCCTCTGGATGATTGGCTGCATGCGAGGCTATTGCGTTGGCATCGTGATTCACACATGCTATGACCTTGGCACACTTGCGGCCATGGAACATAGCATTTTCAACTCCTGTAGAGGTGCCACCCGCACCGCAAAACAGGTCGATATACAACAACTTAATATCTTCCATACTATTCTCTTTTGAATTGTTTGCCATTGATACGCTTGTACTTCACTTTAGGGTCATAGTTCTTAATCAGCATACGCAGTTGAACATCTGTCAGTTTCGGACAGTCAACCTCTTTGAAAATCCGGGCATCACCTTGATGGTGGCCGAAGTTCCTCAGAGGATAATGCCTTGGGTAACCATGCTCCCCAACCATTATCACGGTCACTTCGTAGCCGTCATTCCAGTTTATTCCGAACTGCATACCCTCTCCTTTCTGCCGTACTTTCTTTCGGCCTCAGATTTCGCAAACTCGTAGTTGTTTACCAGGTACTTTCTTACTGTGGTGGCAGAACAGCCGAACAGCAGGCCGATGTTCCTGTATGACTGCCCGGCTCCTTTCAGCACGAAGAAAGACACATAATCATCTGGTTCCAGTGGCCTATACATACTGCTTGATTTTATTGATATACTCTGGGAACTCTGGAATGGGAAACTCATCTTTTTCCAGAGCGTCTATCTGACTCTGCACCTTGGCACGTTCAGCCTCATTGTCCTGGCTCTTGAAGTGGAACAGGTCATCATCAGCAACTCCCTTTTCCAGTTTCTTCAACTTGGCCATTCTTGACTTCAACAACACACCTCTACGGTATTCGTGCCACTCTTTGCCAAGCAGAATGTCAGTCGGGCCTTTCACCAACTCAACCCTTCGTCTGGGGTTATGGACTTTCACCAGAGCAGCCAGATAATCGAAGTACCATAGCCACCTGGTAACGAAGTCTGGGGACATGCCGGAACGGTAATAGACCACATCATCGATATGGAAGTAGTCAGTTTCACCGCTAACGGCTATCTTCACTATGCACTTTTTGGAACTCATATCACTTGGACTTTTCAAGTTTCTCGTACAACTCTTTCGCGTTTGCTATCCACTCTGTTTCGCCTTGGTTTATATAATAGGCACCCAGATAGAAGTCAAACTGGTCAGCGTCAAACAGTGTCATGTGAGGATGGAAACGGTACTTTGAATGACAGCACGGGCACTCGAAGACGGCCATGTAGCCATTATTTGTCTCGCACCATCCTACGAGGTCGGGTTTCTCTAATACGGGCTGCATGTAGAGGTTCTTGCCCTTGATGGCACTCTTTCCGCATTCGGGACAGATGAAGTCTGGAGCATACTCTATGGACTCCCACTGCACCACCTTTGGAAGAATATCAAAAACCTTCATGACTTCAACTTGTTAATCCAGTGAGCAACCTTCTCTTTGATGACAGGCAGGTAGTCATACCCTCTCTCATCGAATATCTGGGCCTCCTTGAACTCGCCCTCTGGTGAATATTCCAGACCGACATATCCACCTTCTGGGAAATAGATGCCGATGCGCGGGTTACGGAAGCGCACCCTCAACTCGATACGTGGACGGCTCTTATTCTCATCCTTCTCATCCTCGAAGACAGGCAGGATATACTTCACTACCTCAAAGGTGGGTATCTCCTTATATTCAGATTCCACATACTGCTTTGTGGCATAGAACGATGTACCCCAAAAATCGGACTTCATCAGATTCTGGGTGTAATGCTCGACTTCGATGTAGCCGAAACGTCTGGCTACCTCTTCTGCGACTTTTAATAATGCTTGATTGACGATTTTCATTGCTCTTGATTTTTATGCTGTTTCCTTTAACTTTGCCCTTATCCAGTCGTACCGCTCTTTGTATGCTTGGAGTTGGCCGCTCAGTCTCGCAGACTGCAACTGCGCTTTCTCGACATCTTCCAGACTCCTTGCGAAGAAAGCGGTGCCGCCATCCAACAGCTTTATGCGCTTTCTGAGGTCACGGATAATCTTCTGGAACGCTCTGAGGTTAGGGATGCCTCCCTTTGCAAACAGGCTATCCAACTGCTCCTTGATGCTCTTATAGGCAGATGCCTTGATTTCCTCTGGACTCATGGCTAATCGTTTACGCAGTGATACCAGGCTTCATTGACCATTTCAACGAGGTTCTTAATCTCATCATCGGTGGCGGGTCTCTTGCCGTCAACCAGAGAGGCGAGGGAGCGCGAAACTCCTGTGCCGCAGTCTTCATGTGACACGCTCACGAAGGAGGCGGTGCGGGTACTTCTGGCCTTGATGATGAAGTCACCCATCTGCACGGTGGCATTGTTAGCGTTACTGTGCAACTTCGCTTCAAGGTCTGCAACTGCAAGGGCTATGGCCTCATTCTTGAAACTGTCCTGTAGGTCGTAACTCTCGTTTTCCAGATTCTCAACTGCCATCTGGTAGGCTTTCGTTTCCTTAATCGTTTTCATTGCTCTTATATTTAGGTGGGGTGGTGGTTGGCCACCCCGTGACCTTGTTATGCTGCTTTCAGATACTTGCGGATTTTCCAGAGGACAGTACTGAGGTTTGAGGCCCTGCCATTCTCCGACAACTCGATTCCGGCCTTCTTGCATCTTTTGACCTCGGTGATGGTCATCACCATGTCAGCGTAGTTCTGCTCCTTCCAGAACCAGTCCTTGGGGGCGTACTTCTCAATGATTCTCCACATCTGACTGTGAAGCTGCTGCAATTCCTCAACGGCCTTGGCTCTCTCCTTTGCAACCTTGATGCGGCTCTGGTTCATCCTGGCCCACATTCTGCAAAATTCATCCTTGTCAACATCGGAGTTCATGTAAACAACCTCGATATGAGAATACTCTTCTGGTGTGACTCTCATTCCGACTCTCGTTTCAAATTCTGACTGTATCATTGCTCTAAAATTTTGAAAGTTATTATTTCATCTTTTGTACTACAAAGTTACAAAAAATTTCTGAATAATCAAAACGGAAAAGCCTTTATTTTCAGTCACTTAACCCTATTTAACCAAGTGTCTCTGGGGTTGCTTTATTGGACTTGTACCGCTCCCTGCGTCTGGCATTTCTGGCCTCACGTTCCTCTGGTGTCTCAGTGGCTTTCTTACGATGGTAGTACTCGCGCGAGGCTTTGCGATGGGAAACAGGATCTGCGGCCACCGACTTTTTATCAGACAACTTCCGGGCTGTCAGAATTTCATCCTTGTGGGACTCGTAGTACCGTCTGTTGTACTCACTTTTCTTTTCCTTATCCATAGTCATTATGCTTTACGTTTTATTACCTTCCAGATGCAATCGGTGATGAAACCGACCAGATAGGAATGAGTCTCATCATTGTCACAGTCAACTGTTGCGCCTATGGCCTTGAATATGCGGTTTGCCGCATGGTCTGCCTCATGCGCCGCTATACCCTCTGTGATGTCATCAATTTTGTGGAGCCAGACGATAACACCATAATCCCCGGACTTCTTTTCGCTGACATCATCAGTAATGGCATACGATGAGTTTACTATCATATTACTCACCTGATACGAATCACCTTCAATGTCATTGAACACTCTTTCGAGGTCGTGCTTGTCACCACCCTTGGCCACCCACACCTTGCGAGGGTAGATGACGGGGTCAAACTTCTCTATGATAAACTTCGCCATGATTACAGATGGTCATATTCAACTTCCTGCCAGTCCTTACCATTGAATGTAACTTTGTCGGCAGCAACATCAATAACACAGTGGATGGTCTCACCATTCCACATGTTTTCATAGGTGTACCAGTCAGTCCAGAATGCCGTCTGGTCTTTACAGATAACAAGGTATTTCATCTTCTTTTTCTCTTTGATTTCGGGCATACGGTCACACAATCAATAGGAGCGGCACCATCGTAAGAGGGGTGCGCACACAGCAAATCCTCTGTTTCACACTCCTGCATGGATATGTAGGATGAGTGGCAAACATAGTCGCAACGATAGCAGTTTACTTTCTTCATACATCATACCTCCTTTCCAGTTTATCCTTGATGTCCTGGCAGATGGAACTATACATATTCTTACCGCACTTTATCCACGACTGTAGCAGTTGCAGCAGGACACCGACCTCATCATCAGTGAGGATGACCATAGACGATAGCCTGCCAGTCCTCGCCTCCAGGACGTTGACGGAAAACCGCAAGCCGCTGAGGAACGTCTTCAACTCTGCATCACCTCCGAACGTGATAGTGACTTCACCTACATTGTTACCCTTATCCAGAGGCTCGAAGTCGCACCGCATATCAGTACCGCCCAAATCCTTGATACGGAAATACGTGCGACAGCCTTTCTCAGTCTCTCCACCTTTGTAGCCGTTGGTTCCCACCTCTACCTCAATAGTGTTGGTATTCGAGAACTCTTCTACCTCAGTCGGCAAATGGATGCCGTCAACCATTACTCCACTTTTCATTTCTCTTGCTTTTTAGGGTTTAACATTTCATCTATCTGGTTTGATATTCCGTTCCAGTCACGGCCATCAACGAGACCGCCGGACTTTATCAGTCTTTGGAGTGAGCGCAATTCGGCCTCATCCATATTATTGAGGCAATAGCCTGCGGGCGTTAATCTCTGGACTACCATAGTTCACCTCCCTTCTGCCTTGCCTCTTCCGCATCCTTCTGGTAAGCCCTCGCAAACGAGCGCGTTTCAGCCCTGTGCTTTGCATCATACCTGTTGTGGCAGGCTTGGCAGAGGGCACGCAGATTCTCTGGGTCACAGTTCTCTGGCGTATGGTCAAGGTGGGCTATGGTAAGCACCACCATAACCATCTTGTGCGTTTTCTCATTCCAGAAGTAGGTGTGATTCTGCTTGCCGCAGAACTCGCAACGGTTATGTGCCCTCTCCAGTATGGATGCACGTATCTGCTTCCAGTTGGCAGGGTAACGCTTCTTATTTTCTGGCTTTATCGGCATATCCTTCAATTCTTACGAAATGTCTATTGTACTCACCTTTGGTTGTCGCACACGCCTGCGGATGGCAAACGTCCAGAGATTCCAGTGCGCAACCGTCACACTTTGAACCATCATCTTCGACAATCTTCAACTTCATGCCGAACAACTCAATTACCTGCTCTTCCATCACTCGCCTCCTTTCTCTGTGTCTGGATGGTTGCACTTCACCTGTTTGGGATAGTCTATGAGGTCACCGAAATGCGGACATATACGACAGCCTCCAGAACCCACCTTGATAGGATTGCCGCTTGGATGCTTCTGACCGTAAGGGCATGGAGTGATACACCTGTCTGGCCTGTTTGCTGACAGGCTGATAGTCTCGTATGGTAGAATCTTCATTTGCTACCTCCTTTCACGAAGATGACACACTTACCGTCACTGCGATTGTCTTTGTAGCAATAGCCGCAGAATTTGCAGTCTTCAATCTCTTTGAACGCGCAGCCAGTACAGTCTTCATTATCCGCTACTTCCGTGGAATGGAAACGCTCACCTTGGAACTCCACCGTCTCGCCAATGGCAACTTCATACTTTTCCTCTGGTTCCGGCTCCTGCTTCGGATTCATCAACTCTTCCAAATCAACCTTATCCAGTTTGGCACAAAGTTCCTTGGCGTAGTCGATAGACAGATTGGTAAGGAAATCAACACAACCTTCCTCATTCAAATCCTCGATTCTCTTTGTACGCATGAGCGACTGCATGGCCATTCCAGAGAATATGCACAGGTGCGTCTCATAGGCCCTGACCTTCTCTCTTTCCTCATAGTTGCTGACTTCCTCGAAATCCCAATAGACGTTAAGCCCTTTGACCATTTCGTGCTCTTCCAGATTAGCGTCAATGTAACTGACCCAATCCGTCTTTCTCCGTTTGTCACCCTCTCCGTTGTGGCTGACAACATAGACGGTTTCGCCCGTCTTCCTGTTTCTGGCTTTGCCTCTTCCTAATATAAACATACCTTTATCGATTAAAATAAACGTGAACGAATACGGTTCCAACCACCTTTCTTTGAGTAGTTCCTGCGCTTGTCATAGGCAAGGAGTTTCGGCCTGTACGGTGGCGGCGGTACTTCCGGCCTCTCCATGACTACGGAACAGTCTATCAGTTCCGGCAGCTTAACATCATCGATGCGGAAGGTGTGCGTGTTATAGACCTGTACCTCCCTGTCACCGAAGTCAAAGCCGTCATCCACCCTTACCACGATGTCTATAGGGCAGTCTGGTTCTGGAAAGTGCTTGTTGAACTCTTCGATGAAGGCATCGACCCTGGCAGGTTCTACGACCAGTTCCCTTGCCAGTGCCTCGATGGCACCGACACCCTCACCGATTAACGCCCTGCCGAAATGATTCTCAGCATACACCTTCCCGATATGGGCTCTTACCGTGTACTCCAACTTTGCCATCAGTCTATCAGTTCAAAGGTGAAGACATAAACGTATGGGTCACACTCCCAGTAACTGTCACCGCACATCTTACGGATAAGGTACTCAAACGCTTTCTTGGGTGTCTCGAAGACCTTGCCGCTGTTCTGGAATGAGTAGTGCAGTTTCTTTTTCAGATGAGGTGTAGCGACAGGAATAATGCCCTCTTTCAGACAGTCATCGTCAGTAATGTCCCAGAGCAACTGATAATCGACTCCAGTAACCTTTACGTGTCTCTTGCATAGGTCAGCCCGGACGTACATCTTATTAGACCACCCAGGAACGGAGCCGACACCATCCTCTATGCCGATAGGACAGTACATCGGGTCATATCCCATACGCCTGTAACTCTGGGCTATGGCTACAATGTCACCGACCAGAACAGGACTCGTACTGATGGCATACTCCCTCAGAGTCATAGGCTCCTTGCCGACAGACCTGCAGTTTGCAACATAGTTGTCATACTCGTTATTCGGCCTGTTGCCGTTACGTCTGGTCATTCCCTTCGTGCCGTCAAGCACCGCACTTTCCAGACCGTAGTTCTCATCAAACATCCACTTTCTCATACTACTTTATCTCGAATACGTGTAACACCAACTTTCCACCGTACATCTGGATTGTCCCGATGTAGTTGTCATCCGCACCGTCTTCAATACTGTGGCCAGTTCCTGCAATACGGAACTTACGAAACTCGCTATACGTCTCAGTGGGGTCAACAGCAGCCCAGATACACGGCTTGTCATTCTGGACTTGCACGGTGAGAATCTTTGCGTCTTTAGGCATCAGCACACTCACCTCATCTTCAATATCAACTGGGTACTTGAATACTTTCTTCATATCACTCATGATTACACGTTACCACTTCGTCAGTCATTCCTCCATGATGCTTACACAGTTTGCATCCTGTTGAACCGACTTTCTCTTTACTCCCGAACGGACAGGCAGAGGTGTAATACTTCACCTCTCCGGCCATGCCTCTGATAATCTCAGACTTTGCTTCTATCTCCATAGTCATTTGGCATAAAAACAACAGAACGGCTCAAATACCACAATACAGAAGAAAGGCGATTTGATGCCTTTTCTTTCATCCAGAGAACAGTCACGGATGGAACTCATCAAGAATCCGTCTGAGGTGCCGCCGTCAGACCAGTCATATTCACTTTCTGGCCTTGGCTGTTTCTTGATGTGCTGAACGATTATCTGTGACACGATTGGGGTCTCAAAGTCAAACTGGTACTCATTCCATCCTTCTGGAACGCCACCAAACCCCCAACCAATACAATACTTCCCGTCTTCCGTTATCTGGAACAGAAGTTTACACCCCCTGTCTCGCTCTGCCTTTGTCATATTCTTGGTGTTGCCGGAATAATCCAAAGCAAATTGAAGGGCGTGCTCCAACTGGCTAAAACTGCCAGAAATCCTTAATACTTGATTACTCGAAAACATATTCTAATTTCTTTTGGTTTCATTGCTCTGTAACTTACTTGACTTTCTCGAAGGTGATTTGCCCTGTGTCTTGCGCTCTGTTCAGCAGGCCCAGGACGTAGTTATTGACATTTTCCTCATCGCCTACCTTCCTGGCAGTTCTGAGTAGCAGGGTCTCATTCATCCACCGCTCCCTCATCTTACCCTGCCAGTCGGTGAAGATGCCCGTGAGCCGGATTCTGGTGACGTTCTTACGCTTGGTCTGTCCCATATCATCCATACTGCTGTCTGGCCATTGCATATTCCCTGTGCCACTGTCTCTTGACCTTATCAACGTCCACGTCTTTAAGTTCTCTGGTGAAGCACCCCATGAGGACTGCACCATAAAGGACAGTGTTCTTACTCATCTTCATGCCCTTGGGGCAAATGCCATTGCAGTATTGGCCGTAGTGGATTCCCATGATGGTACTGACTTTCTTACCATCCTGTGTCATAACAATATCCCAGTGTGAGCCGGAATAAATCTTGCGGCTACCATAGTAATCATTGGTAGGGCCGTTCTGCTCAGAGACCAGTCTGGCCGTAATTGTGAAACGTCCACAATCTGAGCGCATAGAGATGTACCTTGACTTAATCATACTAATTTCAGATTTCATTGCTCTTATTCAAATTCTATACTGCAAAGTTACAAAAAATTACTGAAATTACAAAACGAAAAGGACTCTTTTTTCACCTCACCAACTCTTTTTAACCCAATGGGCTTCAATACTTCTTACCGCCGTGCCTGTACTGCCTGCACTCGTTGTATTTCATCTTTGCCTCGATGTGATAATCAAGGTCTATACCCATAGTCTCGGCCCAGTCGTACATGAAGATGACAAGCAGGCTTATGCCTACTACGGAATAGTCCTTATCCGTCACGAAGCGTATCAGTGAGAATGCGCTTTCGGTAAACGTCAGCGACTTTATCTTGTTTGTCGGCATACTGGCCCATACCATACTGTCACCATATACCTCATAGGCGTAATCCAGAATACGGATAACGATGTCGGCAAACTCTTCTTCCAGAGTACCCTTGACGCATAACTCATAGGCTGTTACATGCGCCTGATTGTTGCGGTCACAGGCATCAAGGCGAAGTTCGTACTCACTCTTGCTTTCCTCAGTGAAACGCCTGTTTTTCCTGTCAGCCTCAACGGCCTCCGCAATCTCAGTGATGACCATACACAGTCAATGGGCGTGAGACTTCTTTTCATCATGCCACCCGTGTTCGCAGGCGTTCTGGTGAATGCGCCTGGCCCAATCCTGCAATTTTACTTGATTCAGTTCCATACCAATAATGACTAAAACGGTGAAAACCTTTTATCTGTACTTTCCTCTTCGTTGGCCTGCGGAGTGTCTTCATCCGACTCCAACATAAACTCTACATCAAGAGCGGCAACTAACTCATCATGAGCCTTGCCAATATTCATACGCTCCAACTCGCTCTTGGCGGTCTGGACGTGACCAATCATTTTCTCTATCTGGTTCCTTAACTCCTTCATGTCTCAGTTGGGAATGGTGACCTGTTGAAACAGGCCACCAGAGGTAAGAGGTTAGAGGTTAAATGCTGCCACTGGCCGAACAACGACACTGTTGTACTTGACGTAGTTGTAGACGTTACCATCATTGAAGACCACGTACCACGCGTAGATGCTGAAGCCCTCAGTAACTGACCAGTAGTATTCTGACATATCAAACGGCTTGCCGCCTACGGATTCCAGAGCATCGTTGAGGCCCTTGTCAGCCCAATAGCACATGGCAACCACCATAGGCAGTGCCGGGATGCACTCGCCATCTTTCAGAGGAATATCCGTGCCGAGGCTCTGGATATGCTTTGTCTTCTCGATACACTCCCAGTCATACAGTGCATCGCACTCTCTGGGATGATAGAACTCGCTTTCCTTCGGGCACTTTACGCCATCCCTCAATAACTGGTAACTTCCGAGGTCTTCCAGAGCAACGGCGAACGGGTGGCCCTCATGGATGAGGCCGATGTATGCTATGCTGTCATGGTTGTACTCTGCCTCCTTATCCCACAACTCATAGCCACCGCTCTTTAGGATGACGTAGATACCATCTTTCTTCTTACCACCACTCAGCGGTATTCTGGGTATCTCAGTCTCACCCTCAGTTAGGAACTTGTACGCTTCACGGATGAAGTCGATACTCTGCTTGTCACTTGCATCTGCATACTTATCGAGCAGTTGCATCTTCAACTCTTGATTCGTATTCATATTATTCATCTACTATTTTGAAAGTTAATGTGTCTAAAGCCTCTTTGAGTAGCCGGGAAAACTCCTGTTCCCTCATTTCCCTGCATTTCGGACACTCTGGGTCTTCTATAATCCCTTCCACACCGTTCACTTCCTCTAAGAGGATAACGTGGCCGTCATCCTTGATGCAGGTGACGGTCTTGAACGATTTCTTTGAGCCGAATGGCCAGAATACGAAAAGCAGTACAATCAGCAGTAGGATGAACAGAACCCTGCCATACTTGCCGATTCTGATGTTCAGTCTGGGAAAGCGGATTCCACCGCCATCCGATGAACTGTCATACCGTTCCCTGTGTCTCATGTCACCAAGTGCCATAGTAGCGTGACTTTAGGGAACCATGCTGTCTAACTCGGATGCTTCCAACAGTGCGAAGCAGACGGAGAGGGAAAGATGCTCGTAACGGGCAATCTGTTCCTGTGAGAGACTGGCCTTCGCGGCCTCATGACTGCTACGTGCGATGTTCGCAGTAGCCTCGAGCATTTCCACCATCTTGTGGATTGCTTCTTTCGTTAATTCAGTTTGCTGCATAATTTTAATATTTAATTGTTATGTAAACAGGTTAGGATGCGCATATTTCTTGATGAAATCCTTTGCCTCCTTATAAAACTCCTTCTTTATCTCGAAACCGTATGCCCTACGGTCGAGGTTGGCCGCTGCCAGGAGCGTAGAGCCGCTGCCCGCGCACGGGTCTATGACAACTTCGTTCCTGTCTGTGAACAGCCTTATCAGTCTTTCCAACAGGGCCACTGGCTTCTGTGTCGGATGGATTTTCGGGTAGTGCGTCTCTCTGGGGAACTCCATGCAGTTGAACACCATCGAACCGTCATTATTGAACTTCGGTAGTTTCTCCCTGTACAGGATCAGCCCGTATTCGCAGTTGCCGACTACCCTCATGTTCGCTTTCAGCACCTGTGCGCTGTAGTTCTTACGGAATACCAGGTTGATGTAGTGATTCAGCCCGTACCGCTTTGCGAGGTCAATGTAATAGAACTGCTGCTCGAACCCGCAGAAGAGCACCATGCACGGTGCCTTGCCGTTTTCCTTCGGCTCCTTGACAAGCATCTGGGAACAGAAGTGCATGAACTCGGCAGGCTTGAAGTTGGCATCAGTATCAAAGAACTGCTTGCCCGCCAACTCGCTCTCACCGTTCTTATTGTCACCGTCAACATACCAACTCGGGTTAGACGCATAGGCGTTCTTTCCCAGATTATACGGCGGGTCGGCGATTATCAACTGGGCCTTCGGTATCTGGTACGGCTTGAAGTTCTGGAAATGGTCATTGAACAACTCTATCCTATCCATGCTGCTCCCTCCATGCTTTATTCTGACGGTTCCGCTCGACAACGAGACTCTGGACTTTCTGGATGATGTCTGAGTAGTATGTGCCTGACTTGCCCTCATCACGCCAGTTCAACGCTGCCTGTACGTCATCCATGGCCTGCATATAGGCATCCATGAAGACCGTGCCAGTGTCGGGCTTCCTGCCCTGTTTCTGGTAGATGGCCTTGTACCACTCAACTTTGTCTTGCAGGGTCATCGGTAATCGTTTCTTCTCTGGTTTCATTGCTCTTATATTATTTGTCGTACTTGTCTAAAAACTCCTGTGGTGTCATTCCCCAGTGCCGCTTGAACTGTCTGGCGAAGATGGCCTTTGTGTCATCATCTGTCAGTGTGTCCGTAATGATGGACTTTGCAAACTTGGCAGTTCTTATCATCATTTTCTGACGTTCCTCATCATACTTCTTTCTCTGTTCCTCAGAAATGCCGTCATCTGGTCTCTCTATCTTCCGGCTGAGAGGATGAGGCCGTACCTCGCCGTACTCCCTCATGCTGAACTCTTCCCAACTGATGGCGGTCTTGGCTTCCTCTGCCTCCCTGCGCTCCTTTTCCTCTTTGTCATGTCTGTCATACTCAGCGATACGCTCACCTAGGAACTTACGCAGGCTCTCAGTGATGATGAGCGGGTCAACGGTTCCGTAGAAACGTCCGTACCTCGCTGCCTTGAACCGATGGAAGAAAAGCATCAACTCTGTCACCGACAGGAAATGGAACTCTGAGGCTATCACACTGGCACACTCCTTCAACTGGTTCGCACTGAGTTTGTCACGGCATCCGCAATATTCAGAGAGGTTATAGAGTTGAGGAACGAGCCACATGGCAGCAGTCTTCTCGCCATAGGTGTTATTCAGAAGGGAGAGGGTAGGAGCACCACCGAAGAAACAGACATCTGTATTGCCGCATATCTCACGCTGCACGTCTGGATTGAACGTGGTGAGGAAACTTTCTCTGTTGCCGTAGGTGGCAACAAGTTCCTTACTCTTCTGCCGCAAGGCTGGCAATGACGCTTGCTGCGTCCTGTGCTCTTGTTTCTGCTGTAGAATTTCTGCTACCGTCTGTATCATTGCTCTTATACTTTTTATCGTGTCTTGACCATCTGGCCAGTCTCTTATCCAGTACCCATGTAGGCTCCTGCTCCCACTTCATCTTACTGCCGGACTTATTCACCTCACTCCAGTAGTCATAGAACTCCCTCACCATTTCCTTGCCGTAAGTCTGAACGTATGGGATAAGGGAGTTATAGAACTCCTTCATGCGTCTGTCAGTCTCTGCCTTTATTTCCTCTTTGGTCTTCTTAGGCTTTATGGGCTCCGTAGGGCTTGCCGTTGGTTCCTCATTGGTTGTTTGTTGGTTACTTTCATTTTGGCAGTCTTGGTAACTTTCGTATTTACAGATAGTTACTATAGAAAACTTGTTGGTTGGTTCCACCTCAATTTCGCCAGATTCAATCAACCTTTGCATGCAGGTTCTTATCTTCTGTTCGCTGAGGCCAGTAGCCTCGCTGATTTTCCTGCGGCCAGTGATTACCTGACCTCTTCTGATAGGTATGCCTTGCCATCGCCTGTCTGAGGTGCAGGCGTTCAGCAACAAATGGAGAAACAGGTGCACCATTTCCGATTTGTCGTACCATTCCCAATCAAGGAATTTCCGATGTATCTTAACCCATCCGTCTGACATATCTTCTAAAAAGTTGCCCTATCGTTCTCACTCCGCTGTTTGCACAGGTGGAACTGGAGTGATACTGAATAGGGCAGTATTCTGTTGTCTGAAAGTTCCACGTTTCAGATTGCTTTCTGGCTACAAAAGTAGTTAAAATTATTTGAATAACAAATATATTTAGCCAAAAAGTTGCCATAATTAACTCTCTTTATAGATTTACCTTGATACCTTTGAGCGTACTCAGCCTCTTTGCCTCTCTGGTGTAGTGCTCAATCATGGACTCCAGTTCGCTGTCAAGAAAGTGTTTCGTGGAATGAGCCTTGACGTTGAGCCATTCGACTTTCTTCTGGCCAATCTTCTTGATTAGGTTCTCGCGGTACTTTATGAGGTGGTCGGCACTCATGCGGTTACAGTAGTGGCACTCTGCATGACAGTTATCCTCATCGTATCTGGTGGCCATGTTCATACGCCCGTGGAAGTGGCCGCAATCGACCTCTTCAAAGGGCTTTATCCTTCCACAGGCGATACAGCGGACATACCCGCTCGGCATCGCGTCCCTCAGTCTGATATACAGGGCAAACACCCTATCCAGTTTCTTGACCAGATTCGGCTTGCGCTTCTTTGGGGATGAGGCGGGCAGTGCCACCTTATCCTTCGGCGTTTTCTTTGATTTCTTCCAGTATGGTAACATATCATTTCAATTTTGACACCTTGAACTTATCGGCCAGGCCGACAAACATTTCATCCTTTCTCTCCTGCTCGATTTTTTCCAACTCTTCGTGATACCTTTCCTCAATGACCGGGTTTAGGTGTATGGCATGCTCTGCCACCTTATCCATCAACTCATCATCACGGAAGGCATCCATCATACGGTTCCATGCAGACCTGCAGCGGTTGTTACGCATGATGTCTATATCGACATCAAGTTTCAGCCCCCCCCTGTACTGCCTGTAGATGGCAGCGTATTCGTGCATGTCGGCATATTCAAAATCACAGGAAAAGTCAATGCCACACTCTTTCTTCCAGTCCTCGAAATACTTTTCGTAACTGTTGGTGACAACGAAAATCACAAGCCTTGCCACTTCTGCCTCTGCAATCCAGAGGGAATCACGGATGCCGAGACTGATGAGGTAGTCTCTGGTGGCGGTGACTACGGCATCGATGTACGGTCTCACTGCATCGGTGGCCAGTCTGAAATTATCCATCATCATGTAATAGACCGCCTTATCGGTTCCAGACCTCATCCTGTCTTGATACCTATCCCATATCTTCGACAACAGACCATAGTAGCGTTTGGCCATGTGTTTGCACAATTTCCGCTTATCCATTTCATCGAAGACTCTGAGGACGGTATCAAACATATAGTGGTTCAGCCTGTGTATGAGGATGAACTGGATGCGCACCTCTTCGCCCCAGTGCTCTGCCTCATCGAGTTTCTTCAACTCTTTCTCAGTGAGGTGGCGCTTTAGAAGACGCTCGTACTTCTCTATACTCTCCTGTGACGGCATACTACACGAATTTGATTGTTTCCGCGACCTTGCCGGGACAGTTGGGATTGGCGGGTACGAAGTATGCCAGTGGCACGGCCTCGTACTTCTCAAACATGAACTCCAGACCGATGGCGGTAGCGTTGCTGAACTCAGTCCAACAGCCTGCCGTGTGGTTCCACTTCCTCATCATGTAGATAGCGTCACAGTCGAGCAGTGCCTTTAGGTCTGCTTTCATGTGCTGCTGAGTGGTGGCATCCTTCGGCAGTCCGTTTTCCATAGGATTGAAGGTCTCGAAACCGTTGGCCTCGAGCATTTCCTGGACTCTCTTGAACTCCTTCTTTCTCTCTTCGTAGTCATGGCCACTGATGGGGCCGGATATATACACCTTCATACGCTTAGAACGGGAGTTTTTCTTTGACAAAGAAATCACGGATTCTCTGGAAGAGCGAACGGCCCTTTCTCTGGACGATGGCCACTGTACGCTCATTGTCATAGATGATGCAGACGATTTTCTCACCCAAATCCTTTTCCTCATTCTCCAGAGGACAGTGTTTCAGATACAACTCCACCTCTTCGATGGTGGCGTACCTCAGATTCTGGACATCACCGTTCTCGATGTAGTCACCCCACCAGATACGGCTATAGACTCCATCCTCTCCCTTCTCACCCATGCTGCCGTCACGCATACAGTTGATGGCTGCATAGAAAAAACCCTGGCTGTCTGTCCTGTCGCAGAGTGCCACGGCGCGGACGGTCTTGCCCGTCCTGTAATTCTCTTCATTGTCCCATGACATGAAGGTTTTGCGATACAATTTCTTCATACTTATCTGAACATTACGTTTGTTAATTGCTTTCCGTTTGATGAAATGCACCACTTTGCGGTGCTGAGTGGTTCCAGACCTATTTTGAGGTTGGCCACGTTACCGAAGACCTTGTATGTCCCTCCGAGGTCTATTACCCAACCATCCTTGCCCTTGCACGGACGGATGGCACGGCCTACCATCTGGTAGTACAGGGCCAGTGACTTCGTGGGCCTGCCGAGTATCACCGTATCTAATTCTGGATAGTCGAAGCCTGTAGTCAGCGTCCCGACATTGGCAACAACCTTTATACGTCCGGCCTTGAAGTCTTCCAGAATATCCTCACGCTCTCTCTTAGGAGTATCACCCGTGACGATGGCCGCTCTGATGCCTACAGACCTAAGCCTCATCGCCAGAGTGTCGGCCTCTTCGATGAACCGGGTGAACACCAACACGCCCTTTCTGGGTATGCCGCTCTTCGGCTTCAACACCCTCATGGTAGTAGATGACAACTGGTCACCGAAGCCGATACGCTTGTACTCTTCTTTGAGTGACTTGTCATCGAAGTCCGCACCAGTGGAGTTTGACTTCACCCTGCTCATGTCGAGTTTGGTACAGTCGAAGTATCTGAGGTTTGCCAGATAGCCCTTGCCGAGTAAATCGGAAATCTGGCAGTAGTACAGGACATCTGAGAATATGCGCGGTTTCGTTCTGGTGAGGAACTTCAACATACTGCCACCCCTGTATGATACCAGTCTGTAGGGAGTGGCGGTAAGACCTATCACCCTGCGCTCAGTAGCCTCGATAAACTCCTTGTACTGCCCTGCCTTGCTGTTGACTCCGTGACACTCATCTATCATGACATTCTTGAAGTGCATGAACTCATCCATGTGGTTCATGACGCTGCCGATGGTTGCAAAGGTGATTCTGTTTATGTCTTTGCGACCAACGGAAGCGGAATAGATGGAAGCGTCCCAACAGCCGTAACTCTGCAACTTGGCGAAGTTCTGTTCCAGAATCTCCTTTGACGGTTGCAGGATCAACAGCGGGCCGTTCAACTTGGATGCTATGTCTGCAATAACGAGGCTCTTTCCTGCACCCGTAGGCAGGATGAGCAAGCCGTTCCTTGCACCCGTAGCGTTGAATGCCCTCAGTGCTGCATTACTGGCGTTCTGCTGATAGTCTCTTAATTGATATTTCATTGCTCTTAGTGCTTTCTTGAAAAAGATGGCCGTTGGTGAGCCTTAGTTTTTATTAATCGTATGAATGTGCCACCAACGGCCTGTCTCATTTAGTCCCCGTCATTGGGGTCATTGTCATCATCGTCTGGGTCGGTGTCATCATCACCATCCTCAAACGGCAGGTCATCGGGATTCTCATCATCGGTGACAGTAACAGGCTTCTTAATCTCTGGGAACTCGATTCCGAAGACCTCCATCATGGCCTTGCGGTTCCAGTCCTCTTGTGACCAGAGCGAGTTTTTGTCCCAGTCTGGGATTGGCTCGACCTTCACGAGCTGCATCTGGCCGTCCACCCATGAAAAGAAGCAGAAGTGACCATTGAGGGCGATGCGGCAGGTCTCAGTGGCAGGTAACTGGAAGTCGGTGGTTCCCTTCTTCACGCGTGCCGCGAGGTCTGAGATTTCGAGCAGGATGGAGTTGTAAGCCTCTTCGGCGTTTTTCTTCATCGCCTTGATGCGCTCCAAGGTCTCTTCCAGATACTGCTTACGCTTCGGGGCCTCATTCTCCTGTTTCAGACAGTACTCTTCACGAATCTCTTGGATTTCGTGAGCGTCATACTTACGGGTAGCCATTTCGCCCTCTGGGAACAGGCAGTTAAACTTGTCATTGAGAACGGCAATGGCTTCCTTACTGGACTTGGCACCCTTGCAGATGACCAGAACATCCTTAAACATTTCTTTCTGTGCCTCGGTCAACACGAAGTCGATAGTCTCGGGGCGATAATCTACGATATTTGCTAACATAACTTTTGATATTTGGTTAGAACTTGTTAAACAGTCTCTTATACCACGGCAGGGATTTGATGTCTTCAAGAGCGGCCTTCAACTTCTCATTCTCCTGTGACAGGTCTTCCAGAGGCTTCTGGACGGTCTCTTTGAGTTTTTCAAACTCCTTGTCAAGCAACTTGACCTTCTCATCATTCAAGAAATAGTCCTTTACCTCTTCCTTGACATCATCAAGGTTGGCAACACTCTCCAGAACAGGCTTGCTTCCGAAGTCAAAGAAGTTGAACTTCTTCACCATGACTGCGACCTTACCCTCTTTCTGGAGGTCTTCAATCTGTGAAGCCTGTGCCTGCTTCATGCTGTCAATCTCACCTTCGAGTTCCTTGACCCTGGCGCACTTCTCTTTGTAGCGGTCTCTGAGGTCATTGTACTCTGACAATTCAATAGTAACTTTTGACATAATAACTGGTTTTAATTATACGAAATCCTTGTATTGGTCTATCTGCTGTTGAGCAAAGAAGATGGCCTCATGCTCGTTCGGCTCTGGGAGGTAGAGACCGCACTGTGCGCTGCTGTAGTTTCGGAAACGCTCGATTGCCCGTGTCATTTCCGCAGTGTCTAACTCCGTACTGCTGCGCACGTACCTAACCTCCATGCCACGCTTATTCCTGCGCTTGCGGATGAAGATGTCGGGGTTGCAGTGTTTTTTGAAGATGTCAAACTTCACCTCTTCCAGAGTGTACCCGAACTCGCTTGCGAAGAAACCGAGTAGCAGATGCAGGTATGAGTTCTGTGCCAGGGTGCGCTTTGTGTGCTTAACAGTCAGTTCCACATACTCCTGTTTCAGCAACAGAGACTTCACCCTGTCATTGAACTTGTTTCTGTCATACGGATTCTTCAAGTTGTATAAAGGCATCTTCCGTACTCTTTAGAATGGTAAGTCATCCGGGCCACCACCGATGGGGTTGCCGTTCTCATCAACTGCGGGAGGGAATGGCTGCTGTGCCTGTACTCCAGTGGGGGCGGTAGCAGGGAACGGAGCCGCCTGCACGGGTGCCTGTGGCTGCATGACCTGTTGAGTCTGAGCGGCAGGCTGTGTACCCTGTCTCTGATAGGGTACAATCTCATATCCCGTGACGTTGGTGAAATATCCTACCTGTCCGTCTTTCTCCGACTTTCTCCCAGAGAGGGCGAAAGAGACTGTTACAAGTTGGCCGACTTGGAACTGGTCTAAAAGACTGCACTTCTGGTTGATGAACTCAAACTTTGGATAGTTCTCGAACTTCTGGCCCGTGATGGAGTCGAAACGGCTTGCATCCAACACCAACTCCCTCTTATAGAAAGGCTGTGCCCCCGGCGTGTTGCTCGGAACCTGATACGTCTGGCCGATTATGAGGATTCGGCCTGTCTGCTGATTCTTCAGATTCTTCATACTCTGTCACGGTTAGAATAGGTGATACCCAGATTATCCATAAACGCCTCCAACTCCTTGAACTTATCATCGGTGGCGTTAATCTCATAGAGTCTGGTGCAGACGGCTGCACTCTTCGGCATTCCTGCAGACTGGCCCATGATGTCGGCAAAGGCATCTGCGGCATCAGCCTCGGACTGGTCTATGTCATGGTGACTTGACTCTTCGGCCTGTGGTTCCGGCTCCTGCGTCTTGACATCGGCGGGCTTGGCCTCTGCCTGCTGCTCAGTCTGGGGAGCGGCTGAGGCTTCTGCCGCGGCCTTCTGCTCTTCCCTGTCTTCGGCCTGTGCCTTGGATGCCTCCCGCTGTTCTTTCAGTTGGTTGGCGTAGCGGACGGTATCTTGCAGGTTCAGATTCTCCTTATAGCGGACAACCAGGACATCGTAATCCTCGGCGAATGACTTCAACGTTTCCATTTCTGACGTGATAGTGACTATCTTCTCGCTAATCTCCTTGGCCACGGCCTTCAAAGACGTTGACTTGTTGAGCCACTTGTCATTCCATACCCTTTCGATGCTGATGCCGATGGCCTCCAGTTGTGCCACCTCATCCAGAGCCTTGATACTGTTGGTCTTCTCATCCTTGGCACGCTGCTCATCCTGCTTGATGACAACATCAATCTTTGAAACGGCCTCCTTGATGAGTCCGACAGTCTCAGTAACAACATTCTTGAACTCCCCGAACGGAGCCATGAACTCACGTTCAAACTCAATGCGCTTGTCATTGAGTGTCTTCGATGCCTTGTTAAGCAGGGCCTTGTCAGCCTTGGCCTTGGCAATGTCATCGGATGAGTAGTTGGAAATGTCGTACTTCGGTAACGCCTGCTGCACCAGTTCACGAATCTGTTTGGCGTTGGTGGTGAGGCTACCGATGGTCTTCTCACTAACGACCAGTTCTAACTGACTGGCCTCCAGTTCCACTACTGGGACTGGCATATTATTCTCTTCTGGATTCATAATAATTACTTAAAGTTGAAAATCTTTCTGTCTGTGATTAACTCACGGTTTTCCTGTAGGAATCTGATGAAGTCCTCACAGTGCTGTGTCAGCCGTGGGATGTCACGCTCCGGCACAAATGAATAACTTTCTGTGTAGGTACGGTAGAACGTCTTGCCGATTTCGCAGATGTTATACTCGAAGTCGAAGACGTTGCAGCCATTCTTCATCAGCGCGTAGGGATAGACCATGTGCTGCCAGTGGTTCCTATAGTTTCCTACGGCATACTGTTCAGTGGTCTTTAGGTCATGGGTACAGAAGGGCTTCACATAGTCCATGTACCCATACAGCAGAACGTCACCGAATATCGTCGGCAGTATCGCTTGGATATACTGCTGAGGCAGTGCCCCTTGATAGTAGTCGGCAAAATCCCTGCACATTCCCAGAGGGAAATAGAAGGTCTTGCCGTTGTAGGCGGCGTTAAGCCCCGTCACGGTTCCGCTATTATCGCGCACTCTCTGCACCTTAACCTTTTTGGAGTTCTTATGCAGTATCATGCAGTCGATAACCTCATTGAAGGCCGTACCCCTGTCTGCCCTGTAACTATCGAAAGGCACACGGTTTATCCTGTCAATGAGTGACTGGAACTGCTTTTGCTTAAATTCCTCTGGGGAGTGGGGCGGTTCCTCAGAATGGCCCCAATACCTCTCCCAGATAGAATCACTGTTCAGATACGTGGAATACGAATCGAGCAGTGTAGCATAGAACTTGAAGTTAAGCTGCTGCATCCTCGTACTGCTTTGACTCCTTGTTATACTTCAAGTTGAGGGCCTTGGCCTTCTTACTGAACAGGTCTCTTGCGAAGATGATGATGCTGTTACCGAGGTTCGCATAATCCTTGATATGAGCGATGAAGTGGTTGGCTCCCTGTGCATCGGTAATCTGCTCCACTCCCATCTTAATCTCTTCAAGTGCCTTCTGGTAATCCTGTGCAGCCTTTTCCTTGACTGCTATCATACCCTGGTACTTGGCGATGATTTGCTTCTCGATGAAGTCATTGGCTCCAGTAGGCTGTCCGTTCTGGTCGAGAATGTTCTGGATGAACATCACTCCAGGCAGTTGACAGGTGTTCTTACCGTCATTGCGGGAGGTGGGGTCGAATGTGATGGAACGCTTCTGCAGTCCGTTCTCATTCTTCATTTCCAGATAGCCCAGAAGGTCTAACTCCGTCACGATGGAGTTGTACGACTTCTCACGCAGGGCCGGAACGAAGACGGTATCATCACCCTCCTTTCTGGTGTCCCTGTGTGCCACGAAGATGATGTGCTTTCCCAGATTGGAGAGAGCACCCACAAACCACTTGAAATCACTGTTGATGGTTCCCCAGTCCTGCATGCGAGGATTGCGACCACCGCAACGGTATGTGATGATGAAGTCCATCATCTTACCGATGGTATCAACAACGATAGTTCCGAAGGGCGCAAGTTCTGCCGCCTCAGTGGTGAGCAGAGTCACGACCTCCTGCCAGTTGGAAATCTGGACGATACCAACGTTATCTCCCAGATGCGCGTTGTTCACTCGCTTAACTCCGTTGTCGAAGTCAAGCAACAGAGGGTTGGGCGCAGAGAGGGCGAGGGTAGTCTTACCCATACCTGCCTGGCCGTAAACCATCATCTTCACATTTCGCTGAATAGCGATTTCGTTACTTTTCTTAATCAATCCCATTGCTCTTAGTGTTTAATAAGTGAAACATATAATTTAACTAAAAAGATGATTCCTGTTGGCATACTGGATAAACTCGGATTTCTCATGGATGCCAAGTTTGCAGTACACCGACTTGATGTGGTTCTTTACGGTGTTAGGCGAGAGATACAGCCTTTCGGCGATGTCATCCTTGCTAACTCCGTCATAGACAAGCCTCATCACACGCAGTTCCGCGTCTGATAACCTTGTGTTGAACTTAGGGAAGCAGATTTTTCCCTCATACCTGCACTCACCTCTAAGCGGACACTCAACCTTCTCGAAGTTGAATGCTCCAGACCCGTCAACGTCCATCTTCGTGGTGTCAAGTCTGCCGAAGTTGCACTTGCAGAACCTCCGAACGATGAGGAACTGGTAGCGCGGAACGTAGATGGAAACCTTCTGGTATTCCTTTTCAAGAGCCTTGTACGCCTCTGGGTACTGCTCCCTAATCCGTTCCAGAAGGGGCTGAACCAACTCAGTGTCATGTTCAGTCACCACCTCGTTACGGCCATCGGCTCGCCTGCACCATAACTCCTGCTCGTAGATGTAGAACTCTAATTGCTCCATAACTCATCAGCGGGAATACCTGTCATTTCCGACAACTTCTGGACGTGCTCAGGCTTGAACGGCTTCGTTATCCCTACCACCCAGTTTCTGGCAGTGGTGAACGAAACTCCGCACTCGACCATGATGCGATTCACAAACTCAGTCTTCGGATGCGTGGCATCTGGAAGATTCTGATAATAGCCCTTGAGGGTCATTTTTTGCGGATTTTCCAATTTTTTATTTGCCATTTGACTAATTTTAATTACTTTTGCACTGACATATTTAATATTCCACTGCAAAGGTAAGAATAATTTCTGTATTTCTGTACAGATAAACAAGAAAAGTTCTGTATATTAAAATTATTTAACGTATGAGTGCATCAGAAGTCATCGCGGCCATACTGAAAAACGAGGGAATCACACCCGCTCAGTTGGCAAAGGACATCGGTTTGAACCGTCCGCAGGCCATTTATGATATAATGAATGGTAAGGCGAAGAGTATCACGCAGAAGATGGCAACCAGAATCAAGAATGCCAAGCCTCTGTATGACTATGACTGGCTGCTGACCGGGAACGGTCAGATGATTGCTACAGAGATAGGTCTGCCGGAACAGAAAGAATCTGTAATGACTCCAGACAGCCTAACAATCATAAACCGTCTCATTGAGTTGAATGCGGCCAAGGATGAGGAACTGAGGTCACTCAGAGAGGAACTTGCACACCTCAGACGCTGTTTCGAGGTTCTGGCCGACAGGGCCGGGACTCCTTCTGGCTCTATTCAAAAAGATGCAATGTAATTTACCTTATATACATCAACGGCAAATACTACCACCTATGATTATAAAGATTTCTCCAGAGGGTGTGAATATCACCAAGCGCTTTTTCCTGGCACTCGACACCTTGCAGGCCCAAAGAAGGATTAGGGGTCTCAGAACCATCACCGAGAGATACGGCCTCAACTACTGGAACATGAGCACCCTAAGACAGGAGCCGGAGAAACGCGTGCTCAAATCGGAATGCCTCGCCTTCCTCGTAAGGGACTACAACATTTCCGCTGAATGGCTCCTTTGCGGAACGGGTACTATGTTCAAAGATTCAACAACGATATGAAGAGACTGTTTTTCTTTCTGGCCATAGTGCCACTGTTTTTCTCCTGCGGCGGTGATGATGACCCCGCCGAACCCGCACCCACGAAGAGACAACTCATCATCGGGACATGGGTTCTGTATGAGTATGCCACCTCAAAGGACTATACCAAGTTCATAGATGTGGATGAAACGGAAACGCTCACCTTCACCCAGGACACCTATACAAGGGTTTCCCAGAAGTCACCCCAGACACCGACCTCCGGCCCTTACACCGTGGATGACCTGTACCTCACCCTTGACGGTTACAAGACCTATAATCTCTCGTTTGACGGTACGGACATCATGTATCTTAGGGAATATGGCTTCGGTGAGGATAACTATATATTGAAGTACCGAAGACAGAGGTAGCCTATTTCGTGCCTGTTTGCCTGTTGGTTGCCTTTTTCTGTTGGTTGGTTGGTGGTTTATGGTCTGGCCTGCCGGAATGCCTCATAGGCCACCAAAATAACCTTTTTCGAACGCGCGTACATAATAAGAGTGAGGTATTTAGGTTGTTAAACCTAAATACAAATATATATATTCTTTACTTTCTTTAGATGTGGTTGTTTGTTGGTTATTTGTTGGTTATTCTGTTGGTTGATTTTTCACACGTACATGAGAAAAAACCAGATAAATAAAGGCTTTTTCGTTGGTTGTTTGTTGGTTGATTGGTATTTGTTCAATAAAAAAACGCCCACCGTCATTGCTGACAGCGGACGTTGGCAAGAAAACACAAAGAAGCGAAGGTTATACTTTTGCTCTCCAGAATCTCAGAATGTCAACGCCTGTATAGAACTTCCTCAGAGTGGGCTTGCGGTACCCGCACTGGATCAGCCCGGCGTTAGTGTACTTGGCCAGTGTCTTCCTGCTGATGCAGAGGATGGAACACGTCTGGCCTATGCTGTAGCGGCTGTTGGCCGTAACCTGTGGTTCGTCACACGTAATCATAGTGATGCTGCTTTCTGGCGCAACTCCTTTAGTTCGTCCTTTGCCTTGATGAGCGCACGATGGTAGAATGAGGACATTTCACCTGCCGCCAACCATGCGCGTCTGAATTTCTCCACCTGCAGACGGAGCATCCTGTTTTCCTCGATGGCCTTGTCATACATGGCCTTCTCTGGGGTTGCAAACCTTCCCTTGCTGTCCCTTGCGCGAAGGGTGGGGTCATTGGCGAACATGTCAAGTTGCTGTGCCATAACTTTATTTGTTGATGATTACTTTCATGCTGTTGCGGTAAAGGAGCATGCCGATGACGGTAGAGACGGCAGCGACATAGAGGAATCCGACCACGCTACTGATGCAGAACATCGTAACCAGTCCGATGAGCAGTCCCAGGATGATGATGGCTATGGCCACGTTCTCATACCTCGGTACTGGCTTCGGCACACGGCATACGAAGCCAGGTTCTGGGACGTTCTCTGGTGTGGCCTCCGACTCGCCCAGTACATATCTGGTCTTGTCACCCACACGCCACATGTTATCTGGGTAGTCATTGACGAACGTCTCATAGGAGCGGTACGTGTAATAGTCATTCTCTGAGCCGGGTATCAGCGTATGGATATAGCCGCCTTTCTCAAAGAACTCACGGAAGGTATAGAACTTCCAGACAAGAATGTTCCTTGTGAACGTACTACGGAAAAATCTCAGTATCTTCATATCTCTTGAAATTTGCTACATGCAGGCATGATTTCACGTATATGGCCCCATCGAAGTTCTCATGCGTCTCGAATGTCATGAACCCTTCCCTTACGAGTGTGGCAGGGTATGACTCTGCCAACTCCTTCTTAGCCATGTTTACAATCTCGGCCTTGGCCTCATCAGAGGTACAGCCCCTGCGGAACATGACTTCCATGACCTCACGCTCATTGATACGCAGGGCGTTGTTTACTTTCTTGATATTCCCAGAGAGCATTACGGGATGGACGTACTGGATGGGGTACAGGCGGTTTGCCTGCACCTCCAGATACTTTCCCAGACGTTTCTTGATGACAGGCTTCACGTCCGGCCCGTCAGCGATACAGCATAATGCGTATGCCACGAATAGAACAAACACCGTGATAGCCATGACTCAGAGGATTACGTTAGCGTCACCCCTGAACAACGGGGCTGCATTGGAAAACTCGACCTTGAAAGCCTTGCCTTTGAGACTTGGCTTCCTGTCCGTGACGAATTTGTTCACCTCCCTCTCATCAACGGGGAACAGAGGGCAGTGCGGCATCTTCATCTGGCAGATGAATGAGCCGTTGAGCATGATGTCAAGAACGAGCACGTTCTTCTGGATAACCGTATTTGCCATGCTTACCTCTCTTTCTCGGTATAGTCAGTGGTGACGATGACCGCACATTTGGTATGGTCTTTGTTCCACACCTTTTCCTTGACCTTGATGAAGTATGCCTTTTTCTCGCTGAACTTCGTCTTTACGTACTTAGACAGGTTCTCGATGATGGCCTTGTGAGAGACAGAATACAGGTCTGATGAGTATTTGCGAAGGTTGTAGGTAAGACCCTTTCCGAACAGCAGCACAAGTTGGTTGGTGTTGCGGTCAACCTGTATATCCATAGTGTCAAGTCCGAACTGTATGACGGGATGGGCGATGTGGTTGCTCAGTACGACCACGTTTCCGCTTGTGGTGCATACCCTCAACTCCAGAGGGCCGGGAGTCTCCATGCTCTTTCTCCCTACGAGGGTGACGGGTGCGAGGTCGAGGCCAGACCACTCATGGTCTATGACGGTCACTTCCTCTTCCGTTTCCTCTGGTTCCGGCTCTGGCATGACGGGAGGCGCGGGCTGCTCGTTGACGGCAACGGGTGACTTGTGGATGGTGCCGTCTGGATTCTTCACGGGAACTCTGGGGACGATGATTTCATCCTTATAGTACCCGTGCTTGGCCTGTGCGTTCATATACTTCAACCACTTCTTATTGAGAGAGGCCCAGAAATCACCGTTGAAGTCGCTCTCTGCCTTAATCTTATTGGCATCGAAGGCAAGCGGTATGACGTAGAACGCATCGGTCTGCTCCAGATACTCATCGAAATCCTCTGGGTTGTTGTTGAAACGGTATGATTTATACAAGCCTCTGAACATCTTATCGAGGCCACGGAAGTCAAGGAACTGCTTGAACAGCTTAACGTTTTTCGGCTTCATAGTCAATCCTCCTTTGGTTCTGGCACGTACTTCACCAGGCAATAACTGGCGCACGCGAAGTTAGTAACTACGGCTGTGGTGGCGATGATGCCGCCACCGAGGCACAATCCTGCAAACGATAAACTCCACCAACAGGAGATAAGTTTCTGTAAGGTGGTCTGGTTGCTCCAACCAGTCTGGCTTTTCCAGAGTTGCCACAACTCTCTTGCTACTTTTCTCATACGTTTCTAATTAAACTAATTAAAATTGTTAAATCATTGCTCTTAGCACATCTTTTGTGCCCTTTTCCCATTGCGCATTGGAATAAAATATATACCTTTGCACTGACATATTTATTATGTTACTGCAAAGGTAGTAAAAAAATCTGGAATATCTGTACAGAAATACAGAAAATTTCTGAGTATTAGTTTAATTTAACAGTTGAGGCTTATGGAACGCAATTCTGTGATGAGAGTGGCCCGTAATCGGGCAAAAACCGCAAATACACCGCAACGGACTCGGTGACGGTTCCTTAACTCATTGGCTCATAGCAGTTTGTAATGGAGATAACGCGCGTCTGGAAAGCGTGTAGCCGGCAAAACTGGCTCGCAGGTTCGAATCCTGTTCTCTCCGCAGGATATAGTAAGATTATGAAAAGACTGACTATTCTGATTGCACTCAGCGGTTTGCTTT
>Ga0265298_10000286_pt1 | contig 78854 bp, 67 predicted proteins | sample AusTroGonzalo_MG_3_FD_193486 | JGI IMG/M metagenome (GOLD analysis project Ga0265298, IMG submission 193486) | Bovine rumen microbial communities from tropical cattle in Woodstock, Queensland, Australia - Gonzalo_01 | ecosystem: Host-associated > Mammals > Digestive system > Stomach > Rumen ... | reverse complement strand
TCTCCCTCGGACGCCAGGATTTTATCCACAGTCGCTTTCCCGATGCCCCGTGCCGGCTTGTTTATTATACGCTGGAATGAGACCTGGTCCTTGGGATTCACAAGGAAGGCCATCCAGGCCAGAGTGTCCTTTATCTCTTCCCGCTCGTAGAACCGTAAGGAGCCCACTATGCGGTAAGGAATAGCGAGCCGTGTGAACACCGACTCGAAGAGCCGGGACTGGGCATTGGTGCGGTACAGGATGGCGGTCTCAACTTTGTCCTTGGCCACCAGGCTGGCACAGTACTCGGCCTCCTCCTGGGCTGTGTTGAAGTAGTTCAGAACCGGTTTATGTCCACCCTTCCGGGCTGTCCACAGGGTCTTGCCCAGCCGGCCTTTGTTCTTATTCACCACTGCGCTGGCCAGGTTGAGTATGGGGGCGGTGGAACGGTAGTTCTGCTCCAGCTTTATCACCTTGGTACCGCTGAAATACTCAGGGAACCCGATTATATTCTGCACCTCGGCGCCTCTGAATTTGTATATGGACTGGTCGTCGTCCCCCACCACTGTAAGGCTCCTGCCGTCACCGGCCAGGAGTTTAAGAAGCTCAAACTGGGCAATATTTGAGTCCTGGTACTCATCCACCAGTATGACCTGGAACTTCCGGGAAAGGCGCTCCCGGATCTCCCTGTTATTCTTAAGAAGTTCCACTGCCTTCAGAATCAGGTCGCCGAAGTCCACATTGCCAATGGAATCCAGCTTCTCCTGATAAGCCTTGTATATGGCCGGGAAATCAGGGTCAAAGGTCACCTCTGTCAGATCATCGTCAGGAGAAAGACCAAAGTCCTTGGCCCTGCTTATAAGGTTGGCATAAAGCCTGATATCCCGCTTGGTACCGCCCTTCTCAAGGCTTTTCAGAAGGGAGACCATATCAGAGTCGTCGTAGATGGAGAAGTTGGGGGAAAGCCCTGCATACTCGCTGTTCCGCCGCAGAATCCAGGCTCCAAAGGAGTGGAAGGTGCGAATCATAGGGAGCTCGTAGGATTTCATATCCCCGGTGTACCCAAGGAAGCTGGCCACCCGGTCCCGCATCTCCCCTGCCGCCTTGTTTGTAAAGGTGACAGCCAGTATAGAGGATGGCAGGGCGCCGCAGTGTTCCACAAGGTATGCTATCTTGGAGGTTATGACTCTGGTTTTCCCCGAGCCTGCGCCGGCCAGAATCAGAAGGGGATGCCCCTGGTTCACCACCGCTTCATACTGTTTTGGATTCAGCTTCTCAAGATAATCTGACATCTGCAGCTTCCAGATCTATGTTGTTTCTTTTCACCACTTTTGCCCTGACCACATCTCCCGGTTTGATTCCGCCGGAAGCGGCCTTGTCACTGTGGAGGATAATAGCACCGTCCACCTCGGGAGCATTCATATATCCCCGTCCCAGAGCTATATCTTCTCCGGCTATGATCTCCTCCACCAGCACTTCTATTTCCCTGCCCACATAGGATTCAAGCCTTCTTTCGGTTATACGGTTCTGCAGCTCCTGAGCCTGCTCTTTCCGCAATCCAGCTGCGGCTATAGGCACTTTCCCCTTGAAATTGAAGGCTTTGGTTCCCTCCTCCCTGGAATAGGTGAAGAAGCCGCACCAATCAAGCTCTGCCTCTTTGAGGAACTCCATAAGGCACTGGAAGTCCTCTTCTTTTTCCCCAGGGAATCCCAGCATAACAGTGGAGCGGATAACGCTTTCAGGCAGCGCCTCACGGATAGTTGCAATCAGCTTAAGGTATTTATCTTTGTTCCCCTTTCTTCCCATGGCGGACAAGACAGGCTCCGAAGCATGCTGGAACGGTATATCGAAATAAGGAATAAGCCGGTTATCCTTTTTAAACAGAGGGAGGATATCGGGATTGAATTTGTCGGGATGCATATACAGAAGCCGGATACGGAAATCGCCCTTCAGGCGGCTGATCCGCTTAAGAAGATATATCAGGTCCTGCCCCATATCAGTACCCCAGGAGGCCAGATCCTGGCTCACCAGGTTTATCTCGAAGAACCCTTTTTTCACAAAGTTTTTTATCTCTTTTATGATTATGTCGGCTGGAATACTTCTGAGCTGTCCACGGATAAGAGGGATAGCACAATAGGTGCAGTTGTTGTTGCACCCTTCTGCAATCTTGATGTAGGTGCTCCGGGGGAATGTAAACAGGGTATTGCGCTCCACAAAGCAGTCGGGCGACGGGGTCTTGGGGCTTACAAGCCTGGTTTTCCCCTTTACTATTTTCTCCACCGCATCGGGCACCGCATACAGGTCGTGGTTTCCCACAAAGCCATCAGCCTCGGTCATCTCCTGGGCAAGCTCCTTCCCATACCGCTGGGCAAGACACCCGGCCGCTATCACAATCTTGTCTGGATAGCTGCTCTTGCAGTTCAGGATTGTGTTTATGGACTCTTCTTTGGCATCGTTGATAAAGCCGCAGGTGTTTATGATGACCACATCGGCATGCTCAAGGTCGGTGTACTTCCAGCCCTTCTTCTCCATGAGGGCAAGGACAGTCTCCCCATCCACCTGGTTTTTGGAACAGCCCAGGTTAACAATATAAAAGGTTTTTTCCAAGGTCCACCTCAGTGCATTGCAACAATCGAAAGGTTAAAGGATTTGTCCCCAGTCTCTTCCCAGCCGATTTTCTCAGATGTGATATCGCCCTTGTTGCCCAGATTTATCTCTGCATCACCAATAAGAATCTTGGCATGACCGGCGTTGGAAAGCCATACTCTTACCTGGTCGGCCACCTCAAGGCGCACCTGTTCTCCAGCCTTATAATATTTTTCTGTGCTCTTATTGCTGTCTGCCTGATACCGGAACATACATGGCCCATCGAAGTTCACCTCCATGATAAAGTTCCGCTTCACAGGAGATGCAAGGATTGTCACGCTGCCTTTGTCATGCATTATAGTGGATTCCAGCTTGGAAGCTATGGAAATTGCCGGCAGCGGCGGTGGTACAGGAGCCTCCAAAGCCCGGTCTATACGGATGATTGCGGTTTTTGCTTCTGGATTAACATCCTTAAGAGTGACCTTCACGTCATTCTTGGAATCACCATCGAGATCTAAAAGCTTTTCCTGAGATGGGGATAAAAGAACATTGCCGCTTTTGGTTCCCAGCAGCACAGATGCTCCTATTGATTTGCATGCTATCTCGGAAGAGCTTTCCCCCAGCTGCACCTGCACTATGTCATTTTCGGCGAATGAGCGCTCAAAAAGCACCTCGTTCATCACATATACATTTACCTTAGGCTCTTCCTGCTGTGCCACCGGTTCAGGGGCAACCTCCTGATCCTTGTCACCGGCGCCGGCAAAGACAAAACAGGCAGCAGCTCCCATGACAATCAGAATCACAATGATCAGGATTACAGGAACTTTATTCTTCTTTTCAGTTCTGACTACAGGAGCCTTCGGTTTCGGAGCAGGAGCAGATTTCTCTTTCGCTGGAACTCCCCTGAACATGGCCACCAGGCGTCCGCTGTCAAGTCCATAGTAGCGGGCAAGGGTGCCAATAAAGCCTGCACAGTAAGCCTCCCCGGGCAGATCCTGAAAACGGTTTTCCTCCAATGCCAGAATATAGCTTGGAAGAATGTGTGTATCGGATGAGACCTGGTTCAGGGGAAGCTTTCTCTCTTCCCTTGCATCCTTAAGAAGTGCACCTACAGAATCCATGTATCACTCCGCTTCGAAAAGGAAGTTCTCAAAGACATTGGCGCTGGCTGGTGAATCGTATTCAAACCTTGTATCAGGAATACCCTCGTTGGTCTTAATATCGGTAAAGTCAAACTGCATTTCGGTATAATCGGCAGTCACGCATACCATGCGCCGTATAAGGTTGTCCTCCCCCACACACATAATAAGCTGCCGGAAGCCTTCATCTGCTGTCCTCCAGACAAACTTGAGTTTCTTCACCATCTCTTCGCTGCCCTCATCAAGAGGAACAAAATCAGGACTCTCAAGGTAGGCTACAGTATAATTCTGCTTAAGAAGCTTAAGGCCTTCCTTGCTTGCCATACCTGCACCGGAAACACCGCCTTTCTTCTTCAGCTTCTGCTGCATGATTACCCGGTATTTCGGGATATAGATGACCAGCTTCTCCTTGTCAACCACCAGGACCTGTTCTTTTGGATTGTCAAAGTTGATTCTTAAAAGGGACGGAGTCTTGTAATATATGATTCCAGTCATCTTCTCCTTGCCTTTGGTGATCGCAATATTTGCCTCATAATCATTGATCGAGCCGTATTGGGCAGAGACATAGTTGAGGAACTCGTTTGCAGTTACAATACGCCCCTGTTCCTGGGCAGAAGAGAAAAGCACCGGGAATATAATCAGACAAATAAAAATATAAAACTTTTTCACATATATTAGTTTATTCATAGAATAGCGTTTGTCAAGGTTAGAGCCGAAAGTTCCTGTTCCGAAAGCTCCCTATATTTACCCGGTTCAAGAGCTGGATCCAAAGCCAGATTGTTTATGCTGATGCGCTTGAGATAAGCAACCCTGTTCCCCAAGGCGGTGAATATCCGCTTTACCTCGTGATAAAGCCCTTCGTAAATAGTCAGCTGGCAGCTGTCATTCCCCTTCCACTCAAGCTTTCCGCTTTTGCACAATGCACCAGGCTCGTGATCCTCCGGCGGTATTTCCAAACCGTCAGCTACAGCATCTGCATACTGTTTCTGCTCTGCCTCTGTTACTGGATTCCCAAGCTGCACAAAATAGGTTTTAGGAACATGGTATTTTGGTGAAGTCAATCTATGGTTCAGATCACCGTCGGTAGTCAGTATCAGAAGTCCCTCTGTGTCCAGGTCAAGACGCCCTACAATACCCAGCTCGCCGCCTAATCTCCTGCCTTTATCCTCATCCTCCAGGAGGTCAAAAACTGTGGGATTGGCACCCCCCTTGGAAGAGCAGACATAGCCTGCAGGCTTGTTCATCATATAATACACATGGACTGCAACCTTAATGGGCTGGCCTTCCACCATGATTTTATCCTTGGAAAGAAGCACATGGATATCGGCCCGTTCTGCCTGTGCTCCGTTCACTGTCACCAGCCCGGCATGAATCAGAGCCTTCACGTCGCTGCGGGAGCCATACCCGCTGTTTGCCAGAAGCCGGTCAAGCCTCACCTGTTCCTTTATCTGTCCCATACTTTTACTATAACATATTGCCGTACCAGTTGACATACAGATTTTTTAAACTTACAATTTTTGAATGGCCTTGACAGAAGAAAAACCTATCATAGTACAGAGCGATGGCACAATACTGCTGGATGTCCACTCCCCCAACTTCGAGGCGGCACGGGATGATATCTCTGTCTTTGCAGAGCTTATCAAGTCCCCCGAGCATATCCATACCTATTCAATCTCTCCCATATCCCTCTGGAACGCCGCTTCTGCAGGCATCCCCACCGCACAGGTTATAAAAAGGCTTAAGAAATGGTCCCGTTTTGCAATACCCGAGAATGTCCTTTTCCAGATTGAGGACAGCGGTTCCCTTTTCGGAAAGCTGGTGCTGGTGGAGACCGACAATCCCGGCACTCTGCTTCTCAAGGTGGAGAATGATATTCTTTATAAATCCATCCTTGCTGTGAAAAAACTAGAGAAGCTGCTTATGCCTGTTCCCGGTGAGAATGCTTTTTTAGTGAATGTCCTTGACCGGGGCACAGTTAAGCAGGAGCTCATAAACTTAGGCTATCCAGTAAAGGACAACATACCCCTCAGGACCGGAGCTCCCATGGAGTTCAAGCTCCGGAAGACCACATCCAGCGGCAAGAAGCTGGTGATCCGGGATTACCAGATAGAGGCTGCCAACGCATTCTACGGCAAGGGTACCCCGGGCAATGGTTATGGCACTGTGGTTATGGCCTGTGGTTCCGGAAAGACTATGGTGGGCATGAAAATCATGGAGCTGATGCAGACCCAAACCTTGATTCTCACCACCAATATCGCGGCAGTACATCAGTGGATAGAGGAACTTATGGACAAGTCCTTTGCAAAAGCTGAGGATATCGGGGAATACAGCGGTGAAAAAAAGGAGATAAAGCCTATAACTGTGGCCACCTATCAGATTCTAACCTGGCGGCCCGACAAAAACGAACATTTCCCCCACTTCGATATTTTCAAGAAAAACAAATGGGGTCTGATTATTTATGATGAGGTCCACCTTCTTCCTGCCCCTGTCTTCAGAATTACTGCAGAAATCCAGGCTATAAGCCGGGTGGGTCTTACTGCCACACTTATCCGTGAAGATGGAAGGGAAAAGGATCTTTTCTCCCTTGTAGGACCCAAGAAGTACGACAGCCCATGGAAAGATTTACAGGCCAAAGGGTGGATTGCAGATGCCTCCTGCCATGAGATACGGGTGGAGCTGCCCGAAGATGTAAAGGTGCCCTACTCCATCGCAGGAAAGAGGGAAAAGTTCCGCCTGGCATCGGAGAATCCACGGAAACTCCCTATTATCAAAGAGCTGATAGACAACCATCCTGATGACTTCATCCTTATCATAGGGCAGTATCTTTCTCAGCTTAAAGAGGTGAAGAAACTGCTGGATGTCCCCATAATCACCGGACAGACACCTAATAAAACAAGAGAAGAGATCTACAACAGATTCCGCCGGGGAGAGGAGAGAGTCATCATTGTATCAAAGGTGGCAAACTTTGCTATAGATCTCCCCGATGCATCCATGGCAATACAGATATCAGGCAGCTTCGGCTCAAGGCAGGAAGAGGCCCAGCGGTTAGGACGGATATTAAGGCCAAAGGACAGAAACTCCACATTCTATACCCTTACATCAAGGTTTACTGTGGAGGAGGAATTCTCTGCAAACAGGCAGAAATTTCTTACAGAACAGGGATATAGATATCTTATAGAGAGCCGGTGATCAGTCGGAAATCCGTTCTATTTTCGCACCCAGACTCTTGAGCTTTGCGGCAAGGTTCTCATAACCCCGCTCTATCTGGTAGATATTGCTTATAGTGCTCTTTCCTTCTGCACACAGCGCGGCAATGACCATGGCCATACCGGCCCGGACATCAGGAGAAACCATGCTGGAGCCTTTAAGGGAAGCAGGACCGCTCACCACAGCCCGGTGGGGATCGCACAGCACAATCTTTGCACCCATCTCTATAAGCTTGTCCACAAAGAACATCCTGGATTCGAACATCTTCTCATGAATGAGGACAGTACCGCTCACCTGTGTGGCAACTACAGTGACAATACTGGTCAAATCGGGTGGGAATCCTGGCCATGGGGCATCATCTATTGATGGAATCTGGTCTCCCATATCAGGCTTTACCCTGAGCTCCTGCCTTGGCCGGATAAGGATTGAGTTGCCGCTGGTTTCCCAGCTTATCCCCAGCTTGCCGAATGCAATTTTAGCCATACGCAGGTTCTTGGGCTCTGCGTCGATTATCTCAAGCCTGCTGTGGGTAACAGCCGCAAGACCTATGTAGGAGCCTACCTCCATGAAGTCAGAGCCTATGCGGAAGGTGGTGCCATGAAGCTTTGGCACTCCTTTGATCCTGAGTATGTTAGAGCCGATTCCTTCGATTTTTGCACCCATGGCGACCAGCATATTGCAGAGGTCCTGCACATGAGGTTCGGAGGCGGCATTCTGAATCACAGTCTGCCCCTCTGCCAGCACAGCTGTCATTACTGCGTTCTCTGTAGCTGTTACAGAGGCCTCGTCCAGGAACAGATCCACACCCACCAGCTTGTTGGCAGTAACCTTGTATACACCGTCGGCAGAAACCCGGGCACCCAGCTCAGTGAATGCCAGGAAGTGGGTATCAAGCCTTCTGTGTCCAATCACATCGCCTCCCGGGGGTGGGAATGTCACGCTGCCGGTTCTTGCCAGAAGAGGTCCTGCAAAAAGGATGGAAGCCCGGACTGCCTTGGCCTCTGCGGCCGGAATCTCAGATTTCTTAATATCAGTTGTCTTGATGGAATATTTATTGGTCCCCATCCAGGTAACCTTGGAGCCCAGCTGCTTGAGAATCCTGACCATTACAGCCACATCCTCAATCTCGGGAATGTTCTCTAATACGACTTCCTCGTCGGTAAGCAGTGCTGCGGCAAGGCATGGGAGCGCCGCATTTTTGTTTCCACTGGCCCTGATCTTGCCCTTAAGCGGATAAGAACCCTCAATAACATATTTATCCATATTTCCACCTTACAATGGTAAAAACAGGCTGTCAAGCCAGTAGAATCTGGCCATACTGCCCGTCAAATCCATATTTTATCTTAAACCTGTTCTCCTTGACAGCCCTGATTCCTTCTGCAACTACGTCGGGAACCCCCTTCAGGGCCGCATCAGCATCGCCGAACCAGAGGTTGCTCTCGTTTCCAGCCTGGCCCGCAATTTTTATATAAAGGTCAGATGCCTTCTTGGAACCTGACCCGCAGCCTAAGCTGGCGGCAATTATCTCAATAAGCGGCATCTGATAGACAAACTCCTGCTTCCTCGCGGCAAGCCCGCTGGAGATGCGCTTGATACGCTGCCGGACTCCCTCCACAAAGGGCTTGCCGCACAGGGGACAGACCTCCGGCGGATTATCCAGATACCAGACCTCCTGCCCGTTGTGGCCGGGTCTGTCCCCCCGGTGTCCTGTCAGGTAGTAGCGCCCCTCGAAAGGCGGGAACTCCGCTGTCTTCAGCACCTTCTTATCCCCCAGGGCCGCCAGGACACCGGAAGCAGACTCCTCCTGCATATCCAACAGGGTAAACTCCCGACCCAGCCTGTTGAAGGCGGCCGAGTGGGCATCGCTTGAAGAAATCAAAGGGACATCAAGGCCGCCGGCTACTGCCGCCAGCATCTCAGGGTCGGCGCTGAGCCCTGTCTCCAGAGCGTCTATGCAGGAGGAGGCCGCACCCCATATTTCAGTCACGGAATCCACCGGGTTCTTTCCACCCAGTATTCCCTCCGGGGTCACCACATGGGCCGGAACTATGCCGATCCGGGCCTTTCTCTTCATCTCAACAAAGAAATCCTGCATCTCCACATAGCTTTCAAACTTCACAAAAGGACGGCCTATTCCCAGCTTGGAACCCTTCTTCTCCATCATGGTCCGGACAGTGTAAACACTCTCCATATCGCCGAAGAGTATCACCACATGAAACAGCTTCCGCTTGGACGGGTTCTGGGCATAAGGCAGGGTCACAATAATCTCGGTCTGGGGCATCAGGTACTGCCCCTCCTTGATCACCCACATGGATTTTTGCCTGTCGAAAGAAAATTCAGCACAAAGCTCATCCTCCCACTTCTTAAGAAGGATATCGCCGCTGCCGTAAATATTTATTCCCTTGATCCCCATCACATAGGAAAGGCGCTTGAAATCTGATTTTCCCGAGGCTCCCGCATATGGTGAATGTGAATGAAGGTCTACTACAAAATTCATGGCTGTCCTACCTCAGTAGATATCCTTTGCCTGCATCCTTATACAGATGAGAGGCCAGATACTTGTTTCCAGGCAGCTTCTTGGCTCTCTGAGAGCGCATTATAGCGTTGTAGGCAGGGTCATTGGGATGAAACAGGTTCATCTTCTCAAAGACAATCCCCTTCTTCTCGTGATGATGGACATATACCACTTCTCCCGACTTCTTGTTGGAGGAGACCACCATGCCGATATGGCTCAGCACATCATCGGACCGGCCGTTATGATTGGCATCGTAGGTGTTGTCCCAGAACAGAATATCACCGGGTACTGGAACTGTAGGCCTATATAGAAGACCCTTTGCCTGCATGGTTGCGTGAATCCTCTGAACACCGCCGCCCTTGTATTTATTGAAGTCTTTGGCCAGGTCTATCCCGGCTTTAAAATATATTGCCCTCACCACTCCGGAGCAGTCCATCCTGAATCTCTGACCGTTGACTGTCAGATATCTTCTTCCCTTTGCCCAGTTTGCTGCCTCCACCAGCTGCTTCTGCTTCTGGCTGATACTCGGGCTGGTGTTTGTACTTTGGCTTTTTACCGGAGTAACAACTGAACTGGTAGCTGGAGCAGTACTTGAACTGGTTTTGGGACTGGCGCTTGAACTGGTACTTGTGTTCTCGCTGGTTTCAGATGGAGCTTCGGAAACTGTCTCTGGTTCAGGTTCAGCTTTCTGTTCAGCCTTTTTCTCCTGCGCCGCCTGCCTCTCCTGCTTCTGTTTCACTGCCGGGCAGTCGAAGATCTGGATTGTCTCGCAGCTTGTGAAAAGCATCATTGTAGACAAAAGAAGGAAAGACAGAAATCTCTTCAATCAGAACTCCGTACCTATGGCAAATTTGGTGAAAATCTTCTTCTGGTCAAAGTCCCAGCCGCCATAGCACAGGAACTTGACAGGCATAACACCGATAAAGCTTATGTCAAATTTCAGGGATAAACCCGCGGTGAATATAACGTCGTCAAAGTAATAGAAATCGCCGAAGACTCCAAGCCGTACATCATTGAATATGAATGCTTCTGCAAGGCTCGGAGTGAAGTCAGGCTTGAGATAGAAGGTGGTCTGGGCCATAAGCACCCGGTCAAATTCCCCTTTTATGGTCTTGCCGCGGACTCCGTCGTTCTTGTACAGGCATACAGTATCGTTGCCGGGAAGCGGCATTCTATAGGTGGCCTTCTCCTCCAGGTGCAGCAGCCATACCAGCTTGTGGTCAAAGTTGACAGAGGCACCCCAGCCGTCTGTATCCCGGTTCTCCTTGAAGCCGAAGGCAGAGAACTTTATGAATTTATCCCGCCCGATATATCCCTTGAGACCGGCGCGGTGGAAGGAATCAATCTCATCCATATCCCTGTCCATCGTACCCTCAAAGGTGCAGAACGGATCAATTCCAGCATTGTCACCGGAAAAGTAAATTATCTCGTTGTTAGAATAATAATAGAATTTATGAAGATCGTTGTCCTTGAAATCTACAAGCCCCCTGGTCTTGGACTTGAAGAAATCGCCCAAGGCAAAGGTAAGGGCAGAATCAAGGCCGTAATTATCGGGGAACCAGTATTCACGCAGATTTATACGCATTGTCTTGTACCCCAGTTCTTCCCCCAGATATATATAGTTATAGTTGTTCAGATAGTAATCGTTTGGAATCTCTCCCATCATGGAGATACCTATGGTGAAGAGTGGAGTCAGATCTCTCAGAGGAATCATTTCTGTCTTCCGGTAGCGTCTGCAGAAATCATCAATCTTATCCCTGTTTTTCTCTCTGTTGGAAAGGAATGATACCTGCTCAGCCTTGGTTTTTTCCGAAAGCTCTGCCAGGTTCTTAAGCTCATCCATATGCTCTGCGGCACACTCATATCCCAGCTGGATTATCTCATCGCTCTTGTCAAAGCCCATGAATGAATACTTCTCCACCGGGTTCCGGAGCCAAACCAGATTCTCGTGCTTCTTTATCTCCTCAACGCCTTTCCTTGTCTTGCTCACATCCTGCATACGGTTCACTACTGTCACAAAGTTACGCAGGTTCTGCTTGAATGTGTACAATGTGGAAGAAACCGCCACCTTGTCGGTGTATCGGTAGGCATGGTCCACAGGGACCAGGTTGGTACATCCGCCGTCCATAAGCAGATAGCCCATATATTCCTTAGGGGCAAAATCCACAGGGATTACAATGCTTCCCTCGATTATGTCGTACATATCCCCGGCCTCGAAAATAATCTGCCGCCGGCTTATAAGGTCTTCGCAGATTACAGCCACCGGGATATCCAGATCCTCAATACGCTTGTCCCCCAGGATTCCGTGAATCACAGAGATAAAGCGGGATGTATCAAGAACTCCGCCTTTAACCGGGAGCTGAGGTTTGAAGAACTCGCCCAGGGTGAACTCGGTCATTACATCGTAGATGTCGTCGCAGGAAATGCCGGCGCTGTAGAGAAGACCGATGATGGCACCCATTGAGTTGGTTATCATGAAGTCGGGGACAATACCCTCCTCCTCCAGCTTCTTAAGGACACCAAGATGGGCCATAGCCCTGGCCGCACCGCCGGAAAGGACAAGGCCTAAAGGCTGGGAACGCCCTGCAGCAGCAGCTCTCTCCTGTGCTTTCTTTATAAAAGCCTCTTCACCGATATAGACAGGGACATCAACAAGCATGACCTCGTCATTCGGGTCATAAGAGAGCTCTGCAAAGCAGAAAGATGGGAGAATAAGCAAAAGCAGTAAGGCTATGGAAACCAGCTTCTTCAAGGGAAACCCTAATCCTCAATCACAGTATAGATAAGGGGAAGCTCATCGGGCTGAGTCTTGGAAATTGTATATGCTTTCTTGAATTTAGCCACTGCTTCCTCAAAATTCTTTTTATCGTTCACATGGAAGATGGCAAGCTCCTCGCCCTTCTTCACATAATCCCCAAGCCGTTTCCTGATCACAATTCCAACCGCAGGATCAATCACATCCTCTTTTGTCATCCGGCCTGCCCCCAGAAGCGATGCGGCGGAGCCCACATCCCGTGTGATGATCTCCGACACATACCCGGCAGAATCGGCACATACAGGAATCTGCTCCTTGGCATGGGGCAGGATGGAGGTATCATCCACCACATTGGGGTCGCCTCCCTGGGTCTTTATCATCTGGGCCAGCTTTACCAGTGCCTGACCGGAGGCTATTTTCTCCTCCAGCAACATCATGGCTTCGCTGTCCGACTCGCAGACTCCGCCCAGAATAAGCATCTTCGCAGCCAATGTCAGGGAGATGGTCTTGATGTCGCACTCGATATTGTCCCTGAGCACATGGATAGCCTCTTCCACCGACAGCGCATTCCCGATGCAGTTGCCCAGGGGCTGGTTCATGTCGGTGACCACAGCGGCAGTCTTAAGACCTGTCGCCTTGCCGATTCTTACCATTATATCGGCCAATTTTATAGAATCCTTTAAAGCAGGCATAAGGGCTCCGTTGCCGGTTTTCACATCCAGGACAACTGCATCGGTTCCCATTGCAATCTTCTTGCTCATTATGCTTGAGGCAATAAGGGGCAGGCTCTGCACAGTGCCGGTAACATCCCGGAGCGCATAGAGCTTCTTGTCGGCAGGGACCAGATCCTGGGTCTGTCCCATTATGGCAAGCCCTACTTTAGATACATTCTTGATAAAAGTCTCATTGTCCAAAAAAACATTGAAGCCGGGAATAGACTCAAGCTTGTCCAGAGTACCTCCGGTGAAGCCCAGTCCCCGGCCCGACATCTTGGCCACTTTGCAGCCGCAGGCCGCAACCAGAGGGGCAACCAGCAGTGTGGTATCATCCCCTACGCCGCCGGTGGAATGCTTATCCACCTTGAACCCCTTGATGCCGGAAAGATCCATCCGTGGTCCAGAATTAAGCATGGCAGTGGTCAGCGCCGCTGTCTCCTCATCATCCATTCCTTTAAGGACAATAGCCATCAGAAGGGCCGACACCTGATAATCAGGAATAACGCCTTTCACATAGCCGTCGATGAAAAAATCCAGTTCTTCCTGAGTAAGCTTCAGGCCATTCTTTTTCTTTTCTATAATATCAGTGAAAACCATAGAGTCATTTTAATTGAAAAGAGGAGTTGTAACAAGAGTTAGGCGCGGATAAACTCCACCAGCTTCTCCAGTTCCACAGGCTGGTGCAGGAACAGGTCTGCCTTCCGGCTCTCCCTGACGGTGGAATTCTCATCAGCAATGAATATGATAGCTGGTTTCTCGTAGTCCCTCCGGCTGCTGATGGTGTCGTATAAGTTCTCCACAGTCAGCTCAGGGAAGGATTCGAAGAGTATGATTATCTCGGGCTTTTCCGCCATCAGGAGACGTCCTGCGTCAAAACTGGTGGCTGCAGTTATGAAGGAATATCCAGGCAGAGAGTCGGCAAGACCCTCCCGCATCTCTTTTATGGCAACCCGGTCGGTGTCGATTATAAGTATTTTCTTCTCGTTCACAAAGCCGTCGTTCAGGCTCTCAAGCACTTCGGCAGGCACCTTCATGCCCCGCTCTTTCAGGAAGTCCACCAGATGCTCTGCATAGACACGGTACTGGCCGCCGGGGGTTGTGAAGGCCTTGAGGGAGCCGTTCTTTATCCAGTTTATGGCAGTCTGGTTCACCACTCCGCAGATGTTGGCCACTTCAAGGGCAGAATAAATCTTAATCCTCTTCCGTTTCTTTTCCATCCAAGACCTCCTTTGTTATCAGTCTTATGACAGAGAGGGAATATCCCTTCTGCACCATAGCCGCTTTAATCTTCTCCGGTGTAGCGTTCTTCTTCCGAGCAGCTTTATTATATACTTTTCTGGCCCCTTCTAAAAGAGCCTCCTCGTCCAGGACCTCAGATACAGCCTCTTCTGCATCCCGGGCGCTCACCCCTTTTGCCCGGAGTCCCGATACCAGCACGCTCTTTCCCGCCGGGTTCCGCTTGAGCCGGGAGCTTACCCACAGCCGGGCAAAACGGCTGTCATCAAGGTAGTTCTTCTCCTTAAGCTGGGCAATGACAGTCTCCACCACAGGTACCTCGAACCCCCGCTGGCGCAGCTTGGTCCGGAGCATAAAGGCAGAGTGCTCGGCCAGGTCCAGCAGAGACAGGGCCTTGGAGCGGCACAGAATCAGCTTGTGGCCCCTCTCCAGCTGCTCCACCACCTCGGGAGTGATCTCATCCCCCTTGCTGTACGGGAAGGAGAAAAAATCGGCATCGGAAATAAAAAAAGAGGCACCAGTCGAGATTGATACCTCGGTGAATGCCTCCTTTGTTTGAATTCCGGTAATATAGATATTAACGTTTTGAGAACTGGAATCTTCTTCTCGCACCGCGTCTACCATATTTCTTTCTCTCTACCATTCTGGAGTCTCTGGTGAGGAATCCATTGGCGTGGAGAACGCTGATATTTGACTCATCGTTAGCTGCAAGAGCTCTTGCGATGCCGTGTCTGCAGGCACCGGCCTGTCCTCTGACTCCGCCGCCCTTTACGTTGATAAGGATATCAAACTTGCCTTCGGAAGCTGTAGCTACCAGAGGCTGCTTTACAGTGAACACGTGCTCAGGGTTAGCGAAATATGCCTCAACGCTTTTTCCGTTGATCACGATTGCGCCGTTTCCGCTTCTAAGATAAACCCGTGCAACAGAAGTTTTTCTTCTACCGGTTCCTAATGAAAGATTAGTTACTTTTGCCACTTCTTACTCTCCTTATCCTCAGATTTCCAGCTTTTCAGGATTCTGAGCAGCATGTGGATGATCAGGTCCTGCGTAAATCTTTACGTTTGCAAAAAGCTTGTTTCCTAAAGCGCCGTGTGGGAGCATTCCCTTTACAGCTCTTTCCATCGGATAAGTAGGCTTCTTCTCGAGAACAGCCTTGTAGGTTTCTGCTCTCATTCCGCCTGGATATCCAGAGTAGTTATAGTAGATCTTTTTATTCTCTTTGCCGCCAGTTACAATTGCTTTCTCAGCATTGATGATGATGACGAAGTCGCCGATCTCCTGATGAGGAACATAGCATGCCTTGTGCTTACCTCTTGCAAGGTTAGCAGCCTTTACAGCCACGCGTCCCAGAGGAACGCCCTCGGCGTCCAGAACGTACCATTTTCTGACAACATCTTTTGGTTTAACAAAGATAGTTTTCATTTCATAGTCCTTTATAAAATTTTCACTGCACCAGTCTGTTAGAAGCAGGCAGGTATGAAGGTAACGGACTCATAACTGCACAGATCCGGGCAGATTCTTACACAAGTATATTAAATTTAATGATTTTACAAAATTTGTCAATAGGGATAAGATTATGTTTCAATGAAGGATCAGACAAGGAAGCTCATACGCTACACACTCCCCTCCATACTCAGCATGGTAAGCATATTCCTCTTCGGAATTGTGGACGGCATCTTTGTGGGCCACGGAGTGGGAATCAACGCGGTTGGAGCCATCAACATATCTTTCCCCTTCATCATGTTCTTCACTGCCTTGGCCATGCTCACCACCATAGGAGCTCTGACCATAACTGCAATCCGCATAGGGCGCAAGGACTTCGAGGGGGCAAACCAGGTATTTACTCTGGCCATATTCCTGAACGCAGCTATCGGCACAGTACTCTGTCTCTTCGGAACCATATTCACAGGGCCTCTGGCCCGGATGCTGGGAGCCACCGATACCTTCTTCCCACTGGTCAAGGAGTACATTTTCTGGTACTCGGTCTTCATCATCCCCTGCTGCCTCAACAGCGCATTCCTGGGTTTTGCCCGGAACGACGGTGTCCCGGAGCTGGTCAGCATACTCACTATCGGCTCCTCGGTACTGAATATAATCGGGGACTATATACTCATCTTCCCTCTCCACATGGGGCTTAAAGGGGCTGCCCTGGCCACAGGATCTGCCCAGGCCCTGTCCCTTATCTGTGTCCTGGGTCATTTCCTCTTCAAACGGGGAACGCTCAGGATAAGCAGGCTGCATTTCGATCCACGCCTCATCTTCAACATGTTCAGACGGGGAATGCCTGAATGTGTGGCTCAGTTCGGAACCCCTGTCACCATGGTGCTCACCAATGTGATGCTGGCCCGACATCTGGGGGATGATGCCCTCAACGCCTACTCCCTCCTCATGTATATAGCCACCTTCTCCGCTTCTATCTTCGTGGGGGCCAGCCAGGGTCTCCAGCCCCTCTTCGGCAACAGCTACGGGGAGGAGAACGAGTACGACCTGGGCTATTATCTGAAAGCGGGAATCTGTATCAGCCTGGGCGGCGGAATACTGGTCAACTCCATCCTCCTGTTCTCGGGCCCATCAGTATCCCTGCTGTTCAATGCCAATGAGGCAGCCCTGGCCCTCTTTACCCGGCACATGCCCAAGTATCTGGTCTCCATTCTGCTTGAGTCGGTGACTGTCACTATATCCGCATTCCTCTACTCCACCACCAGGAGCAAATCGGCCCTGGCCATCAATGTGCTGCGGGCTTTCATTGTGAACAGTCTGGTGATTACCTCCATACCGGCACTGCTGGGACCCCAGAACCTTTGGTTCGCCCCCCTCATCATCGAGACCATAGTAATGACCACTGCCATCGCCCTCCTCAAGTACAACACACTGAACGGCCTAATCGGGACAGACAAGGAATAGTCTTCCCCTCTTTAAAATTTGACAGATACCCCTATTTATGGTACCCTTTCGGCAGGAGTTAATATGAGAATCAAACATGCAACAGACAAAGAACTTAAAGTGATCGATGCCTGGTGGCGCGCCAGCAACTACCTGACAGCCTGCCAGCTCTACCTTCTGGACAACCCGCTTCTGGAGAGCCCTCTGAAGCCGGAACATATAAAGAAAAAAATCGTGGGACACTGGGGAACCTGCCCCGGCCAGAACTTCATCTATTCCCATCTGAACCGGGTGATCAAGGAGAAGGAGCTGGACATGATCTACCTCTCCGGTCCGGGACATGGCGGAAATGCAATGGTGGCTCAGGACTGGCTGGATGGCAGCTATCAGGAGGTCTATCCCAATATCACACAGGACAAAGAGGGAATGCAGCGGCTTTTCAAGCAGTTCAGCTTCCCCGGGGGAATCCCTAGCCATGTAGCTCCGGAGACCCCGGGCTCCATCAACGAGGGCGGCGAGCTGGGCTATTCACTGGCCCATGCTTTCGGTGCAGTTCTGGACAACCCTACCCTTATAGCAGCCTGTGTTGTAGGCGACGGCGAGGCAGAGACCGGACCACTTGCCACCAGCTGGCAGCTCAACAAATTCCTTTCAGTCAAGAACGACGGAGCAGTGCTCCCTATCCTGCACTTGAACGGATATAAAATTGCAAACCCAACAGTGCTGGCCCGCATTTCCCATGCCGAGCTTGAGGCCTTCTTCAAGGGGTGCGGCTGGACTCCATACTTTGTAGAGGGAAGCGACCCGGCCAAGATGCACCGGAAGTTTGCCGACACCCTGGACCTCTGTATCCAGCAGATACAGTCCTTCCAGAAGGCAGCAAGAGAAAAGGGCGAGACCAAGCGTCCGCGGTGGCCGATGATCATACTCCGTGCACCCAAGGGATGGACAGGACCTAAAGAGGTGGACGGACTCAAGGTTGAGGATTACTGGCGGGCCCATCAGGTGCCGGTACAGCCCGACAGCCCGGAACATATAAAGATCATCGAGAAGTGGCTCAAGAGCTATAAGCCTCAGGAGCTGTTTGACAAGAACGGCGTACCTGTTAAAGCACTGCAGGAGTTCCCACCGAAGGGCAACCTGAGGATGGGTGCAAACCCCCATGCCAACGGCGGCAAGCTCCTTAAAGACCTGCGGATGCCGGACTTCCGCGAATACGGCGTTGAACTGCCATTCCCCGGCAGCGTAGAGGCTCAGGATATGAAAGTGCTGGGCACCTTTGTCCGGGACATCTACAAGCTGAACCAGGATGCTCGGAACTTCCGCTCCTTCGGACCGGACGAGACCTCATCCAACCGGCTCAACCCTCTGTTCGACGTGGACAACCGCTCATGGTGCGGCGAGATTTTGCCGGAGGACGACCATCTGTCACCGGAAGGAAGAGTAATGGACTCTATGCTGTCAGAGCATGTGTGCCAGGGAATGCTGGAGGGCTACCTCCTCACCGGCCGCCACGGCTTCTTCACCAGCTACGAGGCCTTCATCAGGATTGTAGACTCCATGTTCTCACAGCACGCAAAGTGGCTTAAGGTCTGCAACCAGCTTCCTTGGAGAGAGAAGATTGCATCCCTCACCTACATCCTTGCTTCCAACGTATGGCAGCAGGACCACAACGGATTCACCCATCAGGATCCGGGATTCCTGGACCATGTGGCCAACAAGAAGGCCGACGTGGTGCGGCTCTACCTGCCGCCAGACGCCAACTGCCTCCTCTCCTGCTACGACCACTGCATCCGGAGCCGGAACTATGTGAATGTAATGGTTGCATCCAAGCACCCGCGGCCACAGTGGCTCACCATGGAGCAGGCAGTGAAGCACTGCAACCAGGGAATCGGCATCTGGCAGTGGGCTTCCACAGACCAGGGAGCAGAGCCCGATGTGATCATGGCCTGCTCAGGAGATACTCCGACCCTGGAGACCCTGGCGGCTGTCACCATACTCCGGGATACATTCCCTGAGCTCAAGATAAGGGTCATCAACGTGGTGGACCTGATGCGGCTCCAGTCCGACACACAGCATCCTCACGGCCTCTCCCAGAAGGAGTACGATGCCCTCTTCACCACTGACAAGCCGATTATCTTCGCATTCCATGGCTATCCATCATTGATCCATGAACTCACATACAAGCGGACCAACAAGAATCTCCATGTACGGGGTTATATCGAGGAAGGAACCATCACCACACCGTTTGACATGAGAGTGCTTAACGGAATCGACAGGTTCAACCTGGTGCAGAGCGTCATCTACAACCTGCCTCAGCTGGGCAACAGAGGTGCATACCTGATCCAGCAGATGAAGGACAAGCTGGTGGAGCATAAGCAGTATATTGCTAAGTACGGTGTGGATCTGCCAGAGGTTGCAGACTGGAAGTGGAGTTGATTATTTAATTATTGTTCCGGCACTACGGCAAAGAAAACCAAGTCCTTGGTGCCGGTATTTATAAGCTCGTGGGAATGTCCCTTCGGACAGTATTGGCAGAAGCCTGGACCCACTTTGGTCTCCTCATCATCAACATAGGAAGTGCCGTGTCCATCAAGGATATAGATGAACTCGCTTGATGTGTCGTGGGTATGCTTTCCCACGCTGGCACCGGGAATAAGACGGCTCACCATAAACTTATTCTTCTCGTCGGTCACCATCTTCGTGGCCATATACCGCTCACCACCCTTGAAGTGATGGATGATCTCTTCTTTCATATGATTGAAGTCTATTACCATATCAACACCCGCACGCCTCGTGTTCTGTCCGCATAGCGAGTATGCAGTCCTGAATCACATCATTAAGTTCCTTGCCCATCAGGGCAGCCCCTTCTTTGATCACTTCCCGGTTGCAGCCGGCGGCGAAAGCCAGAGTCTTGAACTTCTTGGTCACAGACTTCACCTCCATGTCGGTCACACTCTTGGAAGGCCTTGCCATGGCACAGGCGAAGATAAGACCGGTCAGCTCATCCACAGTATAGAGCACTTTCTCCATGTAGGAGGTGGGCTCCACATCACAGCACAGCTTCCAGCCGTGGCTCTGTACTGCGTGAACCAGTCCGTCGGTGATGTCAGGGAAGTTGGCCTTCTCGGCCTCGAAGATGTCCTTACATTTGATGCAGTGCTGGTCGGGATATTTCTCAAAGTCTATGTCGTGGAGCAGTCCCACGCACTCCCAGAATTCCGGGTCGCTTTCCCCTGCCTTCTGTGCAAAATATTTCATAGCCACAGAGACAGTCTTGGAATGGCGCAGCAGAGTATCGCCGCTCACATATTTCTTAAGCAATGTTTCTGCATCAGTATATTTCATGGTTCTCTCCTCAGTTCACTTTCCAGGTGCCTGCTTTCTTGGAGCCCTCCCGGGTTATGGCCCCAGCCTTCTTCAAGTCCCCAAGCCGCCGCTTCACCGTAGCAGGGGATACCCCCAGCAGGGCGGCCAGGTCGTCGTATGTGGCAGCCGGGTTCTGTGAAAGGGCATTTAACAGGTCATTTATAAGGTCAGATTTTATCGGGTCACCAACACTACCAGAAGCACCACCACTTGACCCTTTAACAACGGCAGGCTTACCAGCAGTCCTGGTACCCCCGGCCACCCTGCACTTCTCCAGCGCCGCCAGTACCAGATGCAGCATAAAGGTGATGAACACACCAGAGTCACCGGCATCCCCGGCAGTCCGCAGAGCATAGCGGTACTGGCTCTGGCTGGCTGCCACCTCCTCCTCCAGCGGCAGGCTCTGGAACACAGGGTTCCAGGTGCCAAGGAGCGAAAGCAGGCACCTCCGGCCGATCTCCCCGTTATCTTCGTCAAAGGGCTGGTTTGTCTCAATCTCGTAGAGCAGCTCGCACCCTTTGATCAGGATATGATCCGGGGCCTTATCCAGCCAGCCCAGCAAATCCTGCATCAGGAAGGGGAGCCGGCCGGTGCCGTACCCCTGCCTGAACTTATCGGGCAGATATTCCCTGAGAAGTGCCCTGTAAGAGGCACACTTCTCCCCTTTGCCGCCGCAGCGGGCCTGCAGCTCAGCAATGTCCGAGATAAGCTGGATAGCTTCAGCTTTAATTTTGAATGGGGTCTGATACATTTGCCCTTATTATATCACAGTCTGACCCAAAAGCAACCAACAAATGTAAAAAATGACCTTTTAAAGCAGCGCCAGTGTTTCGGCCGGGTTTTCGGCAGCCTTCACCTTATCCGCCGCCTTCACTATAACGCCTTTTTCGTCGATCAGGTAGGTGGTACGCACCACCCCGAAGCTCTTCTTGCCGTACATGTTCTTCTCTTTCCACACATCGTAGGCCTTGATAGCTTCAAGCCCGGTGTCAGAAAGCAGCGTGAACTTCAGATTGAATTTAGCCTGGAACTTCTTGTGGCTCTCCACGCTGTCCTTGCTCACACCCAGCACCACTGCCCCTTTCTCCCGGAACTGAGGATAAAGCTCCGAGAACCCGCAGGCCTGCTTAGTGCATCCCGATGTATTGTCCTTCGGGTAGAAATAAAGGATCACCTTCTGTCCCTTGTACTCCGACAGAGTGTGCATCTTTCCATCCTGATCCGGCAGCTTGAAATCCGGTGCTTTTGTATTGATATCTAACATAAAAAAATCCTCCTAAAAAATCAAAGTGCATGCCCGCCGGACACTTTTATTACCTGTCCGGTAAGCATATTCGCCTGCCCGCTGGCTAAGAATAAAATAGTCTGGGCAACATCCTCCGGCCGAATCAGCTTCCCCATTGGAATCAGTGGGACAACCGCCTTTTCCAGGTCATCATCAATCCATCCAGTCTGTGTCGGTCCGGGGGCAACACAGTTCACAGTAATCCCATACTTCCCAACCTCGAGAGCAACGCTGCGGGTCAGGGCCTCCAAAGTCGCCTTGCTGGCACCATAAGTAATCTGCCCTGCAAAAACCTGGGCCGCATCGGTGGAAATATTGATTATCCTTCCATAATCCCCGCGGTGATTGATAAATTCTTTCATCATCAGAAGGCTGCCCCGGACATTCACCGCAAAAGTGTCGTCAATCACATTCCGGGTAATTTTCTCTATTGTGTCTGCACCTGTCTCATCATCAGTGGCCGCATTATTTACCAGGACATCAACTCTTCCGAACCGCTCCAGAACCGCAGAATAAATTTCCTTCACACCCGCATCATCAGAGATATCGCTTTCCAGAATCAGGTAATCAGCTCTCATCTCCTCAAGCCGGCTCTCCACAGCATCGGCATTCCCCGCATTAGCCTGGTAATACCGGTCCACTCCGTTTTTATCAGTCTTGTTCACGTCAAAAGGCCTGGGCACTTTCTTATACACCAAAGCCACCTTAGCCCCTTCCCGGGAAAAAGCAAGAGCCGTGGCTGCGCCTATTCCCTGGGGGTTGTTCGCCCCCGTGATCAGCGCCACTCTATCCTTCAAACCATAATCAATCATAAAAAACCTATCAGTCTGCTACATCCACGTCCGGGGTGATCTGAACTGTATAGTCAGGGAACAGCCGCTTCATATCCCGGAAAAGAATCTCAAGCCCTTCCTTTGGCTGGATATCGAAGCTCATCACCACATCAAACCGCATAGTCTTTGCCTTGGTATCCGCATAGAAGCCGTGCAGCTGCAGCGCCCAGTCATAGGCCAGAACAGTCTCCAGCACCACATTGCGCATCTTGGCCGCATCATCATCCTTGGTGTTATAGGAATAAACTCCCACACCTATCAGGATAACTCCGGTGGCACGATAAACCTTGGCCTCCAGCCGGCGGGTCAGCGCATCAACCTGATCTACAGTCATAGTGTCAGGCAGCTCCAGATGGACAGAACCATACTCCTTTCCTGGACCATAATTGTTCAGAATGAGGTCATAGGCGCCCCGAACCTCAGGCTCCTGCACCAGAATCTGGCGTATCTGCTGGGTCATCTCCTTGTCGGCACGCCGCCCCAGCACATCATCAAGAGTATCGGTCAACATCTCATAGCCGGCCTTCAGAATCATGATGGAGATCAGAACACCCACATAGGCCTCCAGGGAAATTCCTGTGACCAGGAAAAAGACAGCAGAAGCAAAGACCGAGGCAGAGAGAATTGCATCAAACAGGGCATCGGATCCAGAGGCAACCAGGGCGCTGGAATTGACCTCCTTACCCTTGGCTTTCACATAACGGCCCAGAGCCAGCTTAACAACCACAGCTGTAGCTATGATGATAAGGGCGACTGCAGAGTAATCTGCCTTCTCCGGATGGATTATCTTCTTAATCGACTCCACCAGGGCAGTGATACCAGCATAGAGCACAATCGCCGACACAATCATGGCACTCAGATACTCAATACGGCCATATCCCAGAGGATGCTTCTTATCCGGAAGCTTTCCTGCCAGTTTGGTTCCCACGATTGTGATGACCGACGAAAGAGCGTCCGACAGGTTGTTCACCGCATCCAGCACAACAGCGATGGAGTTGGAGATAATCCCCACAGCAGCCTTGAAAGCTGCCAGGAATATATTTGCCAAAATACCAACAATACTTGTCCGAACAATTATTTTGTCCCGGTTTTCAACATCTTTTGAAATATCTGCCATACTAATTCTCCCGCCTTAAGTATAAACCCAAAACGATAAATATGCTATAATCATTCTATGAGGATAACAGTAATTCCGGATGTTCACGGGACTCACCACTGGGAGGAGGCGAAAGCATCGAAAGATGACCGCATTGTGTTCCTGGGTGATTATGTGGACTCCTGGGACAACCGGCAGCCCGACCAGATGGAGAATCTGCAGACCATCCTCGATTTCAGGAAGAGCAATCCAGACAGAGTGACAGTGCTGATGGGAAACCACGACCTCGCCTACCTCTCGGATCCCTGGGTATCGGGACATCAGTGGGATTACGCAACAGAGATATGGTCCATCATCAACTATAATATCGAGCTTTTTGACATGGTGGCAGAGTTCGACGGCTGGCTCTTCTCCCACGCCGGAATCACAAAGACCTGGCTCTCGATTTATGGAATCAACAAGGAGACCGATGTACCAGCCCCCTACTCCCTTCCAAATTGGAACAGCATGAGTATACTGCAGCGGATCAACGGCATCTTCCATGCAGACCACTACAAGATATTCGACTTTGGCCCCTACTGCACCAACTCCTATGGCGAAAGTCCCTACAGTCCGCCCACCTGGGTACGCCCCCGGAGCCTCCTTTCCGACATGTGGACTCAAGACGGACAGTACAAAGGCCAGGTGGTAGGTCATACAGAGATCCGCCCCAACCCCTGCTTCTACGAGAAGAACAGCAGCAGAGCCATCTTAGTGGACTCTCCGGAACACGACCGCATCTTCCATTTCGACACAGAAGCAGAGTACCAGTGGACGGAGATGTAATTAATAAGGACTGGAAAAAAACCAGATTATCCCCTATATTATAAATATGAAAAAGCTTATCACCCTTCTGCTGGCATCTGCCATTATGCTGGCCTCCTGTGCCAAAGATAAAAACGATATAGTCGTCTTCTTCACCAACGATGTCCACTGCGGCATCGAGAACAATATCTGCTATGCAGGTGTCGTCAAATACAGGAACGAGGCGCTTAAGCAGACCCCATACGTCACTCTGGTGGACGCGGGCGACGCGGTGCAGGGCGACCTTGCCGGAGCTGTCTCAAAGGGTGAAGATATAATCGAAATCCTGAACTATATGAAATATGACGTGGCTATCCCGGGGAACCACGAGTTCGACTATGGAATGGAGCAGTTCAAGAAGCTTGCAGGCATGATAAAATGCGGTTATGTCTGCGCCAACTTCCACACACTTCCGGACAGAAAAACAGTGTTCCCGCCTTATAAAATCATCAGATATGGCAAGAAGAAAATAGCGTATGTAGGCGTAGCCACACCCGAGAGTCTTACAAAGACAGCTGCCGTAACCTTCCAGGACGGAAAGGGCAATTTCATCTACAGCTTCGGCGGAGAGAACAAAGGAAAGAATATGTTTGCCGATGTCCAGGCCGCAATCGACCAGGCAAGGCAGAAAGAGAAAGCCGATTATGTGATTCTGGTAGCCCATCTGGGCGAGCACGGGATAACCGAGGAATGGAACGCCATGAATCTGGTGGCAAACATACAGGGAGCCGACATCCTGATTGACGGTCACTCCCACGAGGTCACCCCTTCCCTCAAAGCAAAAGACAAGAGCGGCAAAGAGATAGTCATAACCCAAACAGGAACCAAGCTCAGCCATCTGGGAAAGATTACAATCACTCCTGACGGTCAGATCACCAATGAGCTTATTGCGAATCCCCCTGTGGATCTTGATTCAAAGACCCAGGCTTTTATAGAAAAAATTAAAAAAGATTATGAGGGCGCTCTCTCCAAGCAGATCGGATATCTGGACTTCCCTCTGGTGGCCACTGACAAGAAGAATGACTGGCTGGTCAGAAGCGAGGAGACAAACTTAGGCGATTTTCTTTCCGATGCTTTCAAGGCCTTCTTCAATGCTGATATCGGGCTTATCAACGGAGGTGCCATCCGGGCCACAATCCCTGCGGGAGAGCTCCGCTATGGTGATGTGTTCAAGACCTCTCCCTTCGGCAATATGATGTGTGTTGCAGAGGTGCCGGGGCAGACACTTCTGGATGAACTTGAGTTCGGAGTAAGGTATCTGCCGGATATTTCAGGCGGTTTCCTGCATGTCTCCGGCCTCTCGTTTACAGTTGACACTTCTGTTCCATCTTCAGCCAAGATGGATGACAACCACATTTTTAAAGGAGTGAAAGGACCATACAGGGTAAAGGATCTGAAGGTGAACGGCGAGCCTATTGACCTGAAAAAGAAATACAAGATTGCCTCCACCCGCTTCGTCCTCAAGGACCAGGGTGACGGCCATCTGTTTGCCAATGCAGAGATAACCATTCTGGACGACACCTTCGACCGTGATGTCTGCGCCAAGTACGTTGAACAGCTGGGCGGCAAGATACCGGCCCAGTACGCCGACCCCAAGGGTCAGGGAAGAATAAGGTTTAAGTGAGAGGCAGCATGGAACAATATATTGTTACAGGAATGAGCTGCGCCGCCTGCCAGGCTCGGGTAGAGAAGGCGGTGTCCCAGGTGCCGGGGGTCTCCTCCTGCGCCGTGAGCCTCCTGACCAACTCCATGGGGGTAGAGGGAACCGCCACCCCGGAAGCCATAATCACGGCGGTGGAGAAAGCCGGCTACGGTGCCCGGCCGAAGAGCGCCCCGGTTAAAGGGTCAAACAGTGACCCGATAAATCCGGCCCAAAACGCACTCTCTGCCGACGAAGAGGCGCTCAAGGACCGGGAGACCCCAGCACTTCGGAAGCGGCTCATCCTCTCCGCAGCCTTCCTTCTGGTGCTGATGTACATAACCATGGGGCACCACATGCTGCACCTGCCGCTTCCTTCATTCCTGCACCAGAACTACATAACCCTGGCCATAATCCAGATGCTGCTGGCCCTCATCGTAATGTGCATAAACAAAAAGTTCTTCACCAGCGGCTTCGGCTCCCTGCTCCACAGAGCACCCAACATGGACACCCTGGTGGCCATGGGATCCTCAGTATCTTTCGGATGGAGCCTGTTCGTCCTTTTCAAGATGGCCAGCAGCATCCCTGCAGGGGACAGCGCTGCCATAGCAGACCTCTACCATAATCAGCTCTACTTCGAGTCTGCAGCCATGATTCCCGCCCTCATAACAGTAGGTAAAATGCTGGAAGCCATGTCCAAAGGACGGACTACAGACGCCCTGAAAAGCCTAATGAAACTGGCTCCAAAGACCGCTGTCCTCCTGCAGGACGGCACCGAGGTCCAGGTGGCTATAGAAGAGGTCCGCCCCGGCCACATATTCGCAGTGCGCCCAGGAGAGAGCATCCCTGTGGATGGCATTGTACTTGAAGGCGAAAGCGCAGTGAACGAGGCGGCCCTCACCGGCGAATCAATTCCTATAGACAAAGTCCCCGGCGACCGGGTCAGCGCCGCCACCATAAACCAGTCTGGCTACATCAAATGTCAGGCTACCCGGGTTGGCGAAGACACCATCCTGAGCCAGATAATAAAGATGGTGTCCGATGCGGCAGCCACCAAAGCCCCTATCGCAAGGATTGCAGACAAAGTATCCGGCATTTTCGTGCCGTCCGTAATAGTGATCGCTGCCCTGGTCACCGTGGGCTGGACAGTGGCCGGGCAGAGTCTCAGCTTCGCCCTGGCCCGTGGGATCTCGGTGCTGGTTATCTCCTGCCCCTGTGCCCTGGGTTTGGCAACCCCGGTTGCAATAATGGTTGGGAATGGGCTGGGTGCCCGTAACGGCATTCTGTTCAAGACCAGCGAGGCCCTGGAGACAGCCGGCCGGGTGCAGATTGTGGCCCTGGATAAGACTGGAACCATCACCCGGGGAGAACCTGTGGTCACCGACATCTGCCCGGCCGTGGGCGTGAGCGAGGATGAGCTTTTGGAAAAGGCTTATGCATTGGAGGCTAAGAGCGAGCACCCGCTGGCTAAAGCCATTGTGGCCGAAGCTGGGGCACGAGGGGCAGCGCTGCCGGATGTAACTGGATTCAACGCCCTCTCCGGCAGCGGAGTTAGCGCAGTGGTGGCAAACCGGGCTATGCACGGGGGCAGCGGCGCCTTCATAGGCACCCTGGCACCGGTGGATGTGCCGGCGGCTCAGAACGGCAAACCAATAGTTCAGGTGGGCGAGACCCTGGCTGCCCAGGGCAAGACGCCGCTGTTCTTCGAGGAAGAGGGTAAGCTGCTGGGAATAATCGCAGTGGCAGATGTGATAAAATCAGACTCGCCGGAGGCAATCCGGCAGATGCAGGAAATGGGACTCAAGGTGGTTATGCTCACCGGGGACAACGAGAAGACTGCAAAGGCTGTCGGAGCACAGGTGGGAGTAGATGATGTGATTGCCGGAGTGCTTCCGGAAGGAAAAGAGAAGGCGATACGCACCCTGCAGAAGAATGGCAAGGTGGCTATGGTGGGAGACGGGATCAACGATGCCCCTGCCCTCACCCGGGCCGATATCGGGATTGCCATCGGAGCAGGGGCAGATGTGGCTGTGGACAGCGCCGACATCGTCCTTATGAACAGCACCCTGATGGATGTGGCAAAGGCAATAGCCTTAAGCCGCAAGACACTGCGGAACATCCACGAGAACCTGTTCTGGGCTTTCTTCTACAACCTGATCTGCATCCCGCTGGCGGCAGGGCTTTTCGGCTGGAAGATGAACCCTATGGTGGGAGCAGCGGCCATGAGCCTGTCCAGCTTCACGGTGTGCATGAACGCCCTGCGGCTGAACCTGACCGGCGTAGCAAAAGAGAATGTTAAAAGGAGTAAAGATATGAAAAAGACAGTGAAGATTGAAGGAATGATGTGCCCTCACTGCGAGGCAAATGTGAAGAAGACTCTGGAGGCTTTAGGAAACGTGACTGGCGCAGAGGTGAGCCACAAGGCAGGAACTGCAATCCTCTCCCTCTCCGGGGATGTGGATGATGCAGTCATCAAGAAGGCAGTTGAGGATAAAGGCTACAAGGTAGTCAGCATTCAGTAAGCAGTCTCAGGGTCTGAAGACCAGAAAGTTAGAGAAGAGGAAATTCACTCCCATTCCAGCCAGGATACCCAAGGCCTGTGGAATAGTGCTGTACGGCCATGTGAAGAAATGGAGCAGCAGATTCAGCACAACAAGGTTTATTGCCAGGCCGAAAAGAGACGACATCATGAATTTTGCCCATAGGGAGAAAGATGGCCGGGTGCCTCTGCTCTCTACCTTAAATGTCCACAGATGATTTATTAGGTAGTTCTGAGTCCCTGCAATCAAGAAACAGAGAGCACTCACCGGGCTTGGTGGAAAATGGAGACAGTCAGCAAGGATGAAGAAGAGTATCAGATTGGTGACTGTACCCAGTCCGCCTGTTATACCGAACTTTAAGAATTTTTTAAACACTTACGTACCTTCCACACATTGGCAAGAGCCTCGAGGAAAATCCCCTGGCTCATCTTCGACTCGCCTGATACCCGGTCAGGGAACACTATAGGAATCTCTTTTATGGAACATCCTCTCTTCTCGGCCTTGGCCTTCATCTCTATCTGGAAACTGTAGCCTCTTGAGATGATGGAATCAAGCCCTATCTTTTCAAGAGCCTCTTTCCGCCACATGTTATAACCGCCGGTCAGATCTTTAACCTTTACCCCCAGAACAATGCGGGAATAGAGGGATCCTCCCTTGGAGATAAGATTGCGGAGGAAAGACCAGTTCTCCACGCTTCCCCCTTCGATATTCCGGGAGCCGATTGCCACATCATAGGTCTGGATCGCTTCATAAAGCTTAGGCAGATACTCAGGCTTGTGGGAAAAATCAGCATCCATCTCGCACAGCACATCAAAGCCATGTTCCATGCCCCATTTAAACCCGGTGATATAGGCGGTGGCAAGCCCCTGCTTTCCACTCCGTTCCAGCATATAGAGCCGGTCGGAATATTGGCTCTGCATCTCTTTCACTGCAACTGCGGTGCCATCGGGGGAACCGTCATCCACAACCAGTATTCCTGCATTCTCGGGAATGACTGCAAAAACCTCTGGAATCAGCTTTTTGATATTTTCAATCTCATTGTAGGTTGGGATAATCACTAATAATTTCATGTTCTGCATATACTCCCGGACAGTAATTTAAGTAGTTTCTTCCTAATTCCGTCTGAAATTTCCGGTGGTAGGATTGATGGAATATTGTAATCCCAAGAGAGGATGATTCCGGCCTCAAAGAAGGTGTCCCATATTGCAGAATATTGGTCCAGGGAACACAGGGGATAGAGGTATGGAAGTTCCACTCTCCACTTTCCTTTGCATGCCTCTGCAATCCCGGCTTTTTTCCATGCAGAGTAATCGACCTCTTTCTGGAAAGCTATCAGATTGTAGACAGCCCTCACCGCTCCGGCAAGAATCACAGGGGAAACCGGCTCATCGGAAAGTTTCAGCTCGGACTTGGAAACAATCACGCCAGGAGCAAATGCGAAAGGAACCGGAAGCTGAATAACTACTGGAAGCTCAGATAACTCAAGAACTTCGTTGCCGAAGACAGGACTCCCTTTTATCGGGTCATTTATAGGGTCAGGAGTAGCTGACCCAAGAACTTCCAAGGCTCTCTCCTCGGATGGGAATAGATAAACAAAGCACTCGCCACCCACAAGCATCTTCACCGCCTGCTTCAGCCGGTGAATATAGGGAGATGGGAATCCGGGAAGAATTCCCTTGTCGATAACATTCTTTATCGCCTGGCCATACCCCTTCTGCCGGTGCCCCATGATCAGGCGGCCCCGGTCCAGCGCCATATCAAGGTAGCGCTTTCCGTCGGAGGTATAAAGGAAGTAGCCTCTGGCCCTGTTTATCTCTGGAATTTTCTTCATCACCATAATTTTAACGTTCTTTCAAGAAAATGTATAGTAAAAACATAAAAGTTGATATATCATAAAGATATGAAATTCATCAGCACAAGAGACAAAAATAGAGTTGTAACATTCAAGGAAGCTGTTTTCCAGGGTCTTTCCCCAGAGGGCGGCCTTTTCGTACCCGATTCCACACCTGATCTTTCTGCCCTTTACGCAGGAATGACTGACGGCACACCATTCAACGAGTCTGCCATAGAGCTTACCGCCGCCATCATGAAAGATGAGATGGACAGGGAGACTGCAGCGCGGATCATCAACCGGGCCTACTACTTCAAGCCGGAGCTTGTGGACACCGGCGATGGCATCTTCATCGAGGAGCTGTTCCACGGCCCATCCTCCGCCTTCAAGGACTTCGGTGCCTGCTTCCTGGCAGCATCTATGGAGGAATTCCTTCAGTCCGACAACCGCAAGGCCATCATCCTTACTGCTACATCAGGCGACACCGGAAGTGCAGTTGCACAGGCTTTCTTCGACAAAAAGAACATCGATGTTGTAATCCTCTATCCTTCCGGCCGTGTAAGCCCACTGCAGGAGAAGCAGCTCACCACACTGGGCAAGAATGTGCGGGCTCTTGAGGTAAAAGGCTCTTTCGACGACTGCCAGCGGATGGTAAAGCAGGTGTTCACCAGCCCTGACATGAAGTATCTGCCGCTGACATCAGCCAACTCCATCAACCTGGGACGGCTTTTCCCTCAGTCCTTCTACTACATGTACGGCTTCAACCAGCTGAAGGCGAAGTACAAGAACATTGTATTCTGTGTGCCAAGCGGTAACTTCGGAAACCTTACAGCCGGCGTGCTGGACTGGTGCTGGGGAATGCCTGTAAAGGAGTTCATCGCAGCCACAAACCTGAACAACGAAGTTCCGCTGTATCTGGAGTCCGGCAAGTACGAGCCGCACCCCAGCTTCAAGACCTACTCCAACGCCATGGACGTGGGCGACCCCAGCAACTTCGAGCGGCTCAGATACATTTTCAAAGATGATTACAAGAAGATGGGAGAGATGATAAAGGGAGCCTGGGTTTCCAACGAGGATACCCTCAAGGCTATCAAGGACTTCTATGCGGAAAAGAAGAAGTTCATAGATCCACACACCGCAGTCGGATATGTGGCATCCTGCAGGTACAGGGAAAAGTACCAGCCAAAGGATACAGCCATCATCTCACTTTCCACCGCACATCCGGGCAAGTTCCTGGAGGTAGTGGAAGAGGCTGCCGGCGCACGCCCTGCTCTGCCACCTAACCTGGAGAAGCTCCTGAAGCTGGAGAAGCACTCTGTGGTTGTGGAGAACACAGCCGAGGCTCTTAAGGATTACCTTAAGAAAACCTTCTAAAGGAAATGACAGTCCGGATAGTTTTAGGAAACGGAGTTTTCTTCCTTGGAGCCGTGATTCTCGTGTTCCTGGGAATCATCAGGACAAAACGGAATATCCTCATAGCCCAGATCCTTCAGGAAGCCTTTATGGGGGTCGGAATGCTGATTCTGGGCGGTTTCTCAGGCTTTCTGGCAGACATGGTGGCAATAGTCCGGAATCTGGTGTGCATCCGGTGGAATTTTACGTTTAAGTGGAAGATTGGTTTCATCGCAGCACAGGCGGGAATTTATGCTGCTTTCGGATCCGAGGGGTTCTACGGCTGGATGCCGGTTATGGCAATGTGCCTTTTCACCTGGTTCCTGGACACCGACAATGTGGTGCTGCTCAAGGTCCTAATAGCCGTTATGCAGGTGATGTTCCTAATCTACGATATCTCTATCAACAATTATGTAGGGATGGTGGTGGATGTGGTTTCGGCTGTCACCAATGTGGTTGGAATTTTCTTAGTAAAACGGACTAAATCCTGACAGCCTTGATGGAGAATGCTTCGCCGGGGAATTTTTCTTTAAGAAGTTTCTCAAGTTTCTGGACATGGGTGATATCCTGCCATACAGTGCGGAACACCACCTCTATCATATCTGACTTGCTCTTATATTCAAGGAAGTTCATCTCATTTTCCCCTGACTCGCTTATAGCCTTCATTATCTGGTCTTTATCCGGCATATTCTCCAAAGCAGATCGTGGGAAGGAGATGGTGATCTCAAGCTCCACGCTGTTCTGGAAAAACTTTTTCCCGAAGCTGGAGAAATGGATGCAGATCATAAGAACACCTGTAAATACTGCTATTACAGTAGCTATGAAGTAGAAGCCAAGACCGCAGGCCATACCTATCACAATTGACAGGAAAATGAAGGACATATCCATGATGCTTCCCACATTCATCCTGAACCGGACTATGGAGACTGCACCCACAAGGCCGAAGGCTACCGCCAGGTTATTGCCGATAACCATCATAGCTCCTGCCAGAATGACAGAGATAAAGACCATGGACTGCATCATCACATAGTTCTCTCTCTTAGACTTGTTCATGATCTTATAAATCTCTGCAAGCCAGAAGTTATGAAGGGCTGCAAGACCAAGTCCTTTAAGACAGTTCATTAGTACTTCCATAATCACTCCTAAGGTAAGACAGGGTCGGTCAGGTGTGAAACTCTTCCTGCTGAAGAGAGGAATTTCAAAAACCTTTCCTTTGTCTTCAAATATTTATCATACCCATCTGTAAAATTCGGGTCATTCTTCATTGCTGTGTCTGCGGCCGCAAACATCTTCTCTGTATCAGCCTTAAGGGTTGAAAGGATGCCGTCATCCATGAAAAGCTCCTTCATCCGCCTGTTGTAGGCCGCCTTGACTTCGGGAACCGCAACCAGTCTTTTTGTCAGCTGATTGTCGCCTCCCATATCATAACCCTTCTCATTATATCCTATACAGGACTCGTTGTCCCATGGTAAAAGATAAAATTTTTTATTATATGCAATATAAAGATTGGTCATGAAGGTATCCTCCACCATGAGAAAATCATGCACAGCCAAGTAGGAAGCCACCTTCTCTATGTCCACATTCTTATTCACCCATTCCTGCCACTTGGCATTGTTGTCCAGGGTAGAAGTCACAGCAGCCAACAGGTTCTCCAAGTTGGAGAAATCGTCATCCTCGGGGAACTTTTTCTCGCAGAGGGATCGCAGGGGATGGTTGTTCTCCATATTGTCGTAATCCTTGAAGTAGGCCTTATAGAGCTCGCCACCCAGGATATCTTCGTCATAATAGGTGATAAGGTTATAACAGCCTAAATACTCGTCGTTCAGGAACAGACCGACAGTCTCGGTATCGCAGGCAGGAAGTCCTGCCAGCTGCTGAGCCCTCATTGCAATACGGTTGCTTATGCCGGCCACTTCGTCACCCCGCTCCAGCACATATTTTTTCCCGTCGATCTTAAGCTGGAAGGATTTTTTAGAATGCATGCGGGAAGTATAGCCCCGTACCTTTATCTTCCCCTCCCCCCTCCATTTCTCGTAAATCACAGAGCAGGAGACTGAATCCGAAATTGCCACCGAACTGTAAAGCCGCATCAGGTTGTCTTCAGAAAGGAATAATTCAAGCTTCTGGGCTTTGCCGATGCTTACCTCGTCATCCTTTGAGCTCACAAACTCGCCGCATCCGGCAACAGCAACCAGAATGCAAAAGAGGAGAGCAAGTCTGGTCATATGGTGCCGAAGATTGTTTTTCATATCAGTGAAGTACCAGTCTATCCCCGTCGGCAGCTCGGCCTGTATCCTTATCAAGATATTTCAAGACATAGGATTTTATTTTTATAAAATCTTCTCTAGAAGTAGCATATGCCGGATCGCTTTTCATAGCAGTACATAGGTCATCAAACATAGCTCCAGCCTCTTCTTTAAGCTGATCCAAAATACAGGTTGCCCCGCCTCCTGTAAACAGCTCCTGCATCTTCTGATTGTATGCGGTCTTAAACTCTGGTACTGTTGCCAGCTGACGCACCAGCTGATTACCACCGCACAGGGTGTATTTTTCCCTATCCTGCCTTGCAAGAAAGCTCTGCTCGTTGTCCCATGGAATTATCCTGTACTTGCCGTCAAACTGGATATAATAGTTAGTACGGTTTGTATCAATCACAGTAAGAAAATCATGTACTACCAGGTATGAAGCTGTCTTATCTATATCTACCTTTTCAAGCACAAACTCCCGCCATTCTGCGGCAGAGAGAGAAGAACAGGCATATATCAGATGCTCCATGTTGGACATATCCCCGTCCTTCGGAAACTTCTTCTCGGTCTGGGATATTAAAGGATGGTTTCTGCCCATATCGGTAGTATAAGAGAACCAGCATTTATACAGCTCCCCTTCCATGAAATCTGGATCATAGTAGGTTATGAAATTATAGCAGCCAAGATATTCATCATTCAGGAACAGGGCTACTGATTCTGTGTCACAGGCCGTAACACCAGCCAGCTGATAGGTACGCATGGCTATACGGTTGTAGAGGCCGCCGTTCTCCTGCCCCCGTTCCAGCATATATTTCCGGCCGTCGATTTTAAGGGCAAAGGATTTCTTGGGCTTAAGCCGAGAGGAAAGGCCCCGTACCTTTATATCTGCTTCTCCATGCCATTTACCCTTATCCAATGTACAAGTGGTATAGGAATCTGTGGCAACAGAGCTGTAAAGCCGTTGCAGCTTCTCCTGAGAAAGAGAGATGTAAACTTCGTCCACATCCCCGGTATCCACATCCTCATCTTTGGTTGTGAACTCGCCGCAGGAGACAAGAGAAAGAAATATAAAAGAGAGAATTAAAACCCTCAGGACTTTATGCAAACGTTGATTCCCCAGATAGGTTCAAACTTGGTCTTCAGACTGCCGCTTTTATAGGTGTCGAAACGGAGCCCGCCATCCAGATGGACAAAGACATACTTGCCGTGGAACCAGTTGCCCAGCATAAGTTCAAGTCTCCGGTTCTCATCTATGTACTTAATGTCTGGACACAGGATGCCAGCCCTCAGAGCAGGTGTGTAGACAAAATTAGAAAGATTAAAGTTATATCCGATTGCCAGATCGGCAGAGGCAAACCAGCTGTCATCCTCCCCTGGGAAATGGAGATAACCGACTGGATCAATAAGGTTGGTACCTATATTGGCCTCGGCAGCCCATACAATGCGGTCTACGTTTCTGTAATATTTAAGGTCAAAAATAAAATTGTTATATTTATATTCCGATGACCCGCCAAAAGCCACATTATGTACCACAAATGGTAGATAAGAAACCGTAAATGCGATAAAATCAAGTCCTTCGGTGAAGTTGTAATATCCAGTCAGGAAGAACTGGCTCTCATTGTGAGCGGAATTGAAGAAGAAAGCGGCATCCAGCTGGGTTTTGTCACCCAGAATATGCCGGTTTGAATACTCTATTCCTGTATCGATATTGGTAAAGCCTGAATGTTTTATATACTTGACTCCAGGAGAATCGTAGAAGAAGAGCTCGCTTTTTTTCTTAAGAAAGTCATTCAGGGTAAGACTGCTGTCGAAAAGGCCTCCCTTGATGCTCTGGAACTCATCTATCCAGTAGAAGACAGAGGCCTCCTCGGGATCCACATCCTTCCGGTCTATCTCTATTGCCAGTGTGGCAGATAGGCGGTCGTTGAACCTGATCTTTGCCTCCAGCTCACCCTCAAGTTGGTATTCAACATAGTATTTATCGCCAGTTATATCGGAATCATCCAGCTTGAACTGCACCTCTGCATCCAGAGAAAAGTAATCCTTAGGCTTGCAGAATATGGTGCTGGTGATAAGCATAAGAAGTGTCACAACAATAAAAAGTCTCTTCATTTCAGTCTCCTGTTATTGGAAATGCCGTTTATAGGCGTTGCTGTTTCCTCGGTTGTCGATGAAATTAATTATACTATCCCGGCATTTTCGGGCATCCTCAATGGAATAGTAGAATACCGGGTCATTTTTTATAGCAAGGTATGCTTCGTCATACCATCCGTTTATTTTATTCTTAAGGGTGTTCAGAAAATCGGTATCTGCAACAAAATCCTTCATGGCCTGGATATAGGCAGCCTTTACTGACGGGACAGCAATAATCCTCTTGACCAGCTTGTTGTCGCCGAAGAAACCGTCATATTCCAGTTTCATACCCAGCTCGTGATCCCAAGGGAGAAATACCAGCTTCCCATAATTATAAATATAATAGTTATGAGAGACGGTATCCTCGATGCCGAAGAAGTCGTGGACCACCATATAGCGGATAAAATCATCCACATCTATGTATTTCTCCACCCAGGCGTTCCAGTCGGTGTCGTTCATACGGTTCATGTTGACAATAAGGAGATCCAGAGAAGAAAAATTATCATCCTTAGGGAATTTCTTTTCCGATCTCTCATGAGGCGGATCACTTACGAAGTCATTGATAAGAATCTTAAAGAGTTCGGAACTGCTTCCTTTTTTATAATGATTCAGCTGGGACTCTTCGTACATATCGACCTTGGCATAGTAGCCGACATACTTGTCGTTGACAAAAAGAGCCACAGGCTCGGTCTCCGGGGCTGCAGTCAGGGATGCCCCTTTGTATACATAATTGTTGTAGGCATACATGACAATGCGGTTCTTGAACCAGGTATCAGCCTCGTGCATCAGGGCATACTTGACTTTATCGTTCCCAACTTTTATCCGCAGCGTAAAGTTCTTCTTAGGTTCGCCGCGGGATGTGTAGCCCCGGACTTTCATCCAGCCTTGATATGTGTTTTTCTTCATTGTCACGGTACATTGGGCATAGTCCTCTTCCGGCTGGGACACGCTGTCGTAGAACTTGGCCAAGTTTTCGTCGGTGAAATAGGCCTTCACCTTGGTTATGCTGCCGGTATCGGCTTTGGAGAATTCGCTGAAACCGCCGAATTCACCGCAGGATATGAGAAGACAAACTGTGAGTGCTGCAAACAGCAGTTTAACCTTTGATGACAAGGGAGACAGCCCACCTCCAGTCAAGTTTGGTCTTAAGGTCGTCACTTCCATAGGCATCATACTTGGTCTTTATGCCAAGACCGGTATCCAGATGAAGCTTAACATGCTCCTTATAAGTGAACTGGTTGCCCCAGATAACCTCGAACTCGTTGCATTTGGCCTCGGATATCTCCGGAATCAGCATGGTGCCACGGAGAGCCGGGAGCCATTCAATAAAGTCTGTTATATTCACCCTTATACCGCAGTGAAGGTCGGCACCTGCAAATGCCGGGTATTCAGTGTCCGGGTCGTAGTTTATATGCCCCACCGGGTTGATAAGGTTGGAGCCCAGGGTAAGCTCTACGCCATAGACAATCTTGTTACGATAATCGGAGTAGACCAGGTCACCTATAAAGTTGTCCCTGTGGGACTTGCAGTGCTCGCTCCCCCAATTCTCGTGGTTTATGAAGGGGTAATATGATGCAAAGCCACCTATCAGAAGCTCCTCCCGCAGGTCCTGCCAGTAGAATCCACAGTTCAGCTGCGGCTCAAACTGGGATGGGATGTAGACAACATGGGCAAAGCCGCCGAATCCATCCTTGCTCTGGTCCTTGTATTCATATTTTCCACCTATGGCATGGCTCACATAACCCTGATCCTTGACCTCCCGGGTCACCAGACTCTTCCGGGCAAAGATACGGTCAAAATTGCCAAGATAATCATCCAGGGACAGAAGGTTCTCGAATTTTCCACCTTTTATGGAATGTTTCTCAAGGAATGTGTACTTGGCAGAAATCTCGTCGATATCCACCTCATATTTATCCAGTTCCGGCTTGAATACCAGCTCGATGTCATCGGTAGGCATGAACTTGAACCGCATAGTGCCATGTAGGCTGTAGAAGTCGTCCTTGGCCTTCTCATCGTTGGTGGAAAGCTCAAACTCCGGCTTTATGGTGAACTGCGCAAAGATGCAGCAGGGAATGATTAAAAACAACAGAATAAATAATTTTTTCATACACTTACTCCTGACAGACGGCACAGAGCATTGAACTCAACATGCCTGTTATTGGAAAGATGGAACTGCACAAAACCCGGCTTGGTGAACTCTGAAGTAATCTCCTCCTTCTTCACACTTCCCGGATGGAAAAGCACCTCCACCACACATTTTTTCTTTACAGCAAGCTTCTCCAACAGAGGAAGCACCTTTTCAAGCCTATACTGGTCCATATGACCGCTGTAGAACACTCCGCAGAGATATCCTATAGGCAACCCTCTTTCTTTAAGTTTTCTCTTAAGACGCAAAGAGAAACTGTTCAGAATAATGCATTTAAGCATATTAGAAAAAGAGAATCCCTTCAACGTCTTCATGGAATGAAAATAAAGGGAAAGAGGATCCTCGGTATTCCGGATGAAAACTACTTTTCTACCCTGTTTTTCCAGCTCGTCCACAGCATCAAAGAGGGCATCCTGAACCAGGGGAATCATGTGGGGATGCTGATGGCTGTCCAACCGGAGGGCCATAGGGTCCACCACTCCGGCTGCAATGCACTTCTCCACCTGGGCTATAATCTCAGCAGAGAGCTGCTTTTTAATAATATTGCGCTTCATAGGATTGAAGTTTGACAGCAGCAGAGTTCCCCAGCTGACCTTGAAACAGCCATCTTCATCCACCAGATCAGGGATCTGGGAGGCCTCCAGACAGCTCTTCCCTTCCATAAAGTTCAGATGGACACTTCTCTTAACAGCCTGCGGAAATGATTTCAGCAGGGGTGCAGATGAACCAAAGGCACCCATATTGGGGATAATGCTGATACTGTTTATGCAACCTTTATCTCCCAGGCACTTGATGTCCTGGCTAGCATAGAGGGAAACTCCAAAATCATCAGCATGTAAATCGAAAAGGGTTTTATCCAATTCTTCTCCCGATGATGTATTGTGGCCTTTTCTTCACCTCGTCATAAATCTGGGCAATATAGATGCCTATTATTCCAAGGCTTATGAGACAGCCGCCGAAACCGATAAGAAGCAGGAATACAATGGTGGGGAATCCGCTGGCGGCGCTGTTCCGGAAGAAAGACAGGAGAGCGTCTATGCCGATTCCAAGGGCAATAAGGACAAAGATTATTCCAACAACACTTATTATGTGAAGAGGTGTATAACTGAAGCAGACCATGTTCTTTATGGCATACTTCATCAGTGATTTTGTAGACCATTTTGAGCGGCCAGAAGCCCTGTCGGCAACTTCATAGTAGACCGATGTCTTCTTGAAACCTACCCAGAAGGAAAGAGCCCGGAAGAAGGTGTTCCTTTCATTAAGCTTTGCCAGCTCTGTGGTAACAGCTTTATCCAGTAGCTTATAGTCGCTGGAATTTGCCATGTCAATCTTGACCGCATGGCTTATCATCCGGTAGAAGAGCCTTGTGAAAAGGCCATGGACTGCACTTTCCCTGCCCCTGCTCTGCTTTATTCCCTCAACAACCTGATAGCCCTCTCTCCAGAAGGAATACATCTCTTTTATCAGCTCAGGAGGATGCTGAAGATCGGCATCTAGCACCACGGTACAGTCACCTGTAATATTTCTGATGCCTGCAAAAAGGGCCGCCTCTTTTCCAAAGTTACGGGAGAAAGAGATGCCCCTTACCCTATCATCCTTCTCATGAAGCTCGTTTATCCTGATAAAAGTCCCGTCGGAAGAGCCGTCATCCACAAACATAAGCTCGAAAGTGGCAGGAATACTGTTGAAAACTCTTAGAATAGCATTGTAGAAAGGAACAATATTATCCTGCTCGTTGAAGCAGGGAACTACTATAGATATTTTATCCATTATTCTCTCCCTTCTGTCTTTTCTTCCGGAACACAACTAAAAAACAGAAAAAAAAGTTGAAGGTGCTCACCAGTACCTCGTTTATCAGCTTGGCTATAAGCTCGTCCCAGCCCAGAACCTTCACAAACAGGTTCATAAGAACAACATCCATGAGGCCCGAGAAAGCCCGGGAACCATAGAATAACAGCATACTTTTTATTATTGCCCCAAGGCCTGTGGTCGGATCCTGGAACACCATCTTCTTGTTGGCAAAATAGGAAAAAGTTACCGATAGCAACCAGGCCAGGATAACCGCTGGGGTCAGAGGCACTCCCAGATGCCGGAACATAAGGAAGAATCCTACGTTCAGGGCTGTGGTAGCCAGACCCCAGATAATGAAGGAGAACACTTTCTTAGTCATTGACATGCTTCAGAATCTCCATATAGGTGTCTATAACTTTATTCTCGTCAAACTTCTCTTCCGCAAGCCGGCGGCTCTTTACTCCCATCCCGCCCTGCTCATCCCGGCTCATGGCCAGAAACTGCTCCATGGCCGCCTGCAGAGAGCCGGCGGACCGGGGTTCCACGAAAAAGCCATTCGCGCCGGGAATCACAGTCTCGCGGCAGCCGGGGGTGTCGGTAGTAATGACAGGGCGCCCCATGGCCAGAGCCTCTATCAAAATTTTCGGTACCCCTTCCCTGTAGTAGGAGGGGAGCACCATACAGGAGCACTTCTCCAGCCAGGGGCGCACATCCTTTGCAGCACCTGCATAATATGCCCCGGCAGCACTCTCCAGCGCCTCCAGCTCCGCTGGTGCAACCCCCATGGGGTTGTCGCTGTCGGCTGGACCCAGCAATACGAACTGTGCCTTGGGGTGGACCGCCTTTATGCGGCGGCTTGCCTCTATGAACTCAGGCACACCCTTGTTCTTGAGCATCCTGGAAATAAGCATGAAAGCGGGCTGGGCCGGCAGTGGTGTGGAGGTAAAATTTAAAAGGTCAACGCCTGACCCATTAACTGAGGCAACTATTTGACCCTTTAAATTTGACCCGATAATTCTCTGGCTCTCAAAAAAAGCCCTGTCGTCCTTGTTCTGGAACACCACTGCCTTCGCCTTCTTAAAGGCAAACTTGTAGAGCTGCTTCGCAACCTTGTATGTGAACCCTGCAGGGTTGTCAAAGGCGGTGCCCAGCCCGTTCACGGTGCACACAATGGGTATGCGGGCCAGCCGGCAGGCGATGGCGCTGTAGATGTTGGCCTTTATAGTGTAGCCAAGCACGGCCTCTGGCTGTATTTCTTTGTATATCTTATAGTATTCCCGGATAAGGAACAGGTCGGCAAAGGGATTCTTCCCCTTCCGCTCCAGGTTCTTCACCGGGTGGAACACAGTTCCAGGGTTCTTTATATCGGTAAAGTTGGACTCCGGCGCCACGGTATGGACCTCGTACCCTGACTCCCGCAGCCTCTTTATAAGGCCTGCACGGTGGTTGAATATAGTCCAGGCTGTATTGGAAGTGATTACCACCCTCTTCACTTGTCCAGAATCTCCTTGTAAATCTCAAGGGTTTCATCTGCGGCTGCAGCCCAGGAGAACTCCTTCTCCCGCTCATACCCCTTCTCCACCAGCTCCTTCCGGAAAGATTCATCGCTATAAATCTTGGCAAAAGCCTCTGCAATGGCATCCTCAGAAAGAGGATCCACCAGAACCCCGGCACTCCCGGCCACCTCGGCAGTGGAGGAGAAATCAGATGTTATGACTGGACAGCCGCATTTCATGGCCTCCAGAATAGGCAGGCCGAACCCCTCATACAGCGACGGCAGACAATAAGCCAGTGCATTGGAATAGAGGGTGTAGGCATCATCATCCTTCACATATCCGGTAAAGATTATGTCATCCCGGCGGGCAGCGGCAGGCATATCAAAGCTCTTATGGGGCTTTCCTGCCACAATAAGCCTGATATCACTCTCAGGTGCAGTCTGAGCCTTGAAAAGTATGAAAGCCTTGATCACCCTTGCCACATTCTTATGGGGCCGGAGCTCTCCCAGATATAGGAAATAAGGCTTATCCAGCTGGAAGCGCCTATAAATCTCAGAGTTCTCCTTCATGCTCACTGTGGCAGCCTCATAGACCACCTCGGCCCGTTCTGCCAGTTTGGGGATATGAGGGAACACCTTCAAAAGGTCGTTCCGTGTGGACTCCGACACAGTTATAAGCTTCTCGCAATGCTTGGCCGCATGGCGCATCAAATTCTTAAGGTATATAGACTTAAGCTTTCCCCTGGAGCCCATGAACTCAGGGTGGAGCACATACTTAAGGTCATGTATGGTAACCATCTGCTTCCCTTTGAAGAAAAGGGGATGGTTTGAATAGAGGCAGTGGAATAGGTCACATTTCAGCTTCCGCCGCTTAAGGAAGAACTTGATATCCCTCTTAAGCCCTATAGCTGGGATGTCGAACCACATGACCTCCGCATTTTTACGCTTGCTCACAAACTTGACCAGAGGGTGCTTCATAGAAAGGGATGGGTGCAGCATGACAGAGAAGAACATATCCTTGGGAGCCTTCTCCAGAAGCTCCTCTAAAAGCTCCTGCACATACTGCCCTACACCGGTCTTGCTGTTCTCCACCGCCAGGGCATCAAGAATTATATGTTTCACTTCCCTACCCTATTTTTTATGTGATGCAGGCATGTCTTTAAGTTATTCACAGCCGATACAGGAATGACAAAGGAGAGTCCCTCGATATAGTTCAGAGGATCCTGGGGCTTGGTAGCCACCGCCTTCTTCCAGTAGGAACGGGCCTGTTTATAATCCTTTAAAAGGATATACTCACGGAACATGGCCAGGTAGTGGAGATGCTCCACTGTTCTCTGCTCCTCTGGGGTCAGCAGATGGAAGTAATCCTGCTTCTCCTTGAATATGTGTAGCCGCCCCTGGATCACCTTCTCCCCTGTGGTTATCCGCTCGCCGCCGTGGATATAGACATTGGAGAGGAACTCGTCCACAAAGTCGGCGGTATAACCCAGTGCGAAGATACGGAGCAGAAGCTCATACTCCTGGGCACACACTATGTTATGGAAGTACCCCGCATGCTCAATAACAGCCTTCTTTATCATCAGGGTGGAGGTTATTCCCACATTCCGCACCATCTGGTACTTGAACACATCCCCCCGCACCTTGGCCACGCTGTAGCGGATCACAGTGCCGGTATCGTCCAGATAGCGGTTTTTGCAGTAGACCACCCCCAGGTTCTGGAGGTCTGAGCTCTTGAATAGGGCCAGCTGCTTCTCCAGTTTGGTGGACTCAAACTCGTCGTCATCATCCAGAAGGGCGATATATGTTCCCACAGCAGCTTTGATTCCTGTATTCCGGGCAGCAGGGGCTCCGGAGTTTTTCTCGTGCTTTATATAGCGTATCCGGCTGTCGCCCAGATAGCTGGCCATAAAGGCCTCGGTCTCGGCCCGGAAGGGGCTGTCTGCGTTGTTATCATCAACAATTATAAGCTCCCAATCCTTAAGGGTCTGGTTAAGCACGCTCTTTATAGCACGCCCCAGCTTCTCGGGACGCTTGTAGGTGGTTATTACAACTGATACTTCAGGTTTATCCATTTTTTCTCTTATACACAGTATATTTTCCAGCCACGTCGGCCTTGTCATAGTTTGTCCTGACATAGTCCCTCAGCTTCTCCAGATATGGAACCATGTATTCATTGATATCGCTTCCCTCGGTGCCGAAGTCTTCGGTGCTGTCTATAATCACGGCAGGCCGGGCGGCCTCAAGGCGGTCAAAGAACAGGCCGTAGAACTGATTCACCCGCTCCTTGGTGTTAAGGTATCTGCCACCTAAAAGGTGACCAGAGGGGTCATAGACCGGGGTTGCCATCCGGCGTTCCGCAGCACAGTAGAACAGATCGCCGAAAGGCCATACAAACAGGGTATCATTGGCATCAGTATGCTCTTTTACATACTTTACTGCCTCATTTTTGTCAGACATATAAGCCTGATATGTCATAGGCTTTTTATCCAGCCATAAAGAGATAAGGTTCATATTCAGATAGATCACGGGTGATGCGAGAAGCATGAAGGCCAAAAGCCATTTCACAGCCGATCCTGAATGGGAGGTCATGAACAGGTCAAGCCCTGCCCCTGCCATAAGGACAAGGGGGATAAACAGCTGGAAATAGTAGCGTTCCACATGTTTGCCTCCGGAGAAAGCCGAAAGCCACAGTACCCCCAGAAGAACAAGGAGGAAAAGGCCTGTATGTGTCTTAATCTGTCCCCTGTCGGCACAGAAAAGATAAATCCCAAAGAACAGCAGAGGGAGAAGCCCGGTAAAGAACTGGTAAACCAGAACTCCCCTGAAAATACGCATAAAGAGGCTATAAGCCCCTACATAATACTTTGTGAATACAAACTGCCAGTTCAGATAGTCATCAAGATGCCCCATCTGCCAGTAATACGCAATAATAAGGGCTATGGGAACCAGGAATGCAGCAGCCGAAGCAAGGGTCTTCAGGGAAGCGCTCCCCTTATTCTGGGAGAAAAGGAAAAGGCACACAACATAAGCCAGCACCACTACGCCACACCTGGAGTTGACCAGGAAGGCAAGGGATAAGAAAAAAGCAGCTGGCAGCAGATCCATATAGCCAAGCCGGAACTTGCCCCGGCAGAAAAAGCAGAGGCTGGCAGTCAGAAAAAGGACAGAAAAAAGCTCTGTATTGGCAGCAAGCACCTCGCTGCCCCGGACACAGGTGGAATAGAGTGCAAATAACAGCGCCCCGAAGTACCCGGCTCTCTCGTTATAAAGGGCTTTTCCTATATACCAGAGCATAAGGGAAATCAGGAACACGGCAGCCACAGAGAAAAGCCTGATCACAAGGAAATCGCACTGCAGATTTCCCCCTGCCAGCTTGTCAGCAAGAGCATAGATATAGAAAATGCCTATCGGCTTTATGTCTGCAAAATCGGTGTAGATAACCCGCCCTGCATTGATTTCCCGGGCTCCTGTAAGGTAGAAGAACTCATCTGCTTTCCAGGAGATTGCTGGGAAAATGACACTGCGGAATATCAGGACAGCTGCAATAAGGATAAAAACTTTAAGCCAGTTTTTTTTCATCTCTGGGCGTATTGCTCCTTGAACCAGGTCAGGAATTTGCCCATTCCCTCCTCCAGATTCACAGAAGGCTCATATTCGAAATCATGCTTAAGGGCAGAGATATCGGCAAAGGTCTCAAGCACATCCCCCTTCTGGAGGCTCGTCATCTTAAGAACAGCTTTTTTGCCAAGTCCTTTCTCTATCAGATGGATAAAATCCATCAAATTCTCGGGTTTCCCACGGCCAATGTTATAGATACGATACTTAGGCTTGTCGGCATAAGGAGTTGTCAGCACTTTCTCGATTCCGGCAGTCACATCATCAATATAAGTGAAGTCACGCTTCATCTGGCCGTTATTGTATACCTCTATCTCCTCACCCAGGTTTATCCGGCCGGCAAACTTGAAGTAGGCCATATCAGGGCGGCCATAAGGACCATAGACGGTGAAGAACCGGAGTCCTACAGTTGTAAGGCCATACATCTGGGAGTAGACATGGGCCATAAGCTCATCTGCTTTTTTAGTTGCAGCATAGAGACTTACCGGAGTATCAACCTTATCCGGTTCGGAAAAAGGCTGTTTTTCAGACCTGCCATAGACACTGGAACTGCTGGCATACACCAGATATGGAACATGGTTCTGGACACAACCCTCAAGGATATTGAGGAAGCCTGCTATATTATTCTCCACGTAAGTATAAGGATTCTGGATTGAATACCGCACCCCCGCCTGAGCCGCCAGGTTGCAGACCGCATCAAACTGCCCCTCCTTCAGAAGGGCAAACAGAGCACCCCTGTCGCAGATATCCAGCTTCTTGAACTGGAACCGGTTACCCAGCTTCTCAAGCTCTGCAAGCCGCATCTCCTTCAAGGCCACATCATAGTAGGCGTTCATGGAGTCGATGCCCACAATATCAAGGCCGCTGTCATACAGCTTCTTGCAGAGATGATATCCTATAAATCCGGCAGCGCCGGTGACAAGCACTTTCATACTAAAAATATACCCTATTTTCTTATTTTTTTCAAAAGGAGTATCTTCCACCTTTTCCGACGCCAGGCAGGTAGGAAAATCTTAGAGATGTACAGATACATCACCCCATCCTTTATAAAGCCGGAGGAGCGGTAACAATCCTTCACCTCAAAGCCTTCTTTTAGCCGCCAGTGAATTAGATCCTGACTCCAGGCGGTACGCAGGGTGTAACGGCTCTCTTTTTCACCATCCGAAGCAGTGGTCAGCAGCATACACCAGCCTCCGGCATCCTTGAGAATATCCAAATGCCAAGGCAGTTCCTTAAGCCCGGATACGGCAACCACATTCCTATGGGTAAAGTCCAGGGAATAAATATCCTTTCCTGTCACATATTCAATCCGGTAACCATCGGCAGCATCCCTGTTCACATAGAACAAGTAGGAAAGACCATCCTTCTCAATATATTTGGGCGAGAGCATGAAACAGCCGGAGCTTTGATTCAGGTACTCCTGGTGGACAACCCGCTTCTCCCAGTGAATACGGTCAGTGCTCTCCAGCAGGATAAGAGTCTGTTTCTCGGGACGCATAGTCTCCAGATAGAGAATGCCAAACTTTCCGTTGCTCCAGAACAGGTCGGGATCGTCGTTATGGTCCTTTTCCGGGGCTGGAACCAGGGGATTGAGTCCCTCTTTCTCCTCAAGGAAACTGAGGCCATCATCAGAAATCAGAACAGAAGGGTTCTCCACCCTGTCGTCTGTATCGGTGTAAGGGGTGAAAGAGAGGATAAACCGCGGGCTGTCATCCTGCACCAGCAGAGAAGGATGCACCGCCTGTCCCGAGCCGTCGTATGTAGGGATATTAAGACGGAAAAGCTTTCCAACAGGGAGTTCTTCAAGAGCCTTGTCTGGTTTTTGGGTCACGACCCGATATCTGACCTGATAAATTATATTGAGAATCTTCTTTTTGCAGATCCGTAATATCTTTTTCATCTTCTATAGCTGTAATCTGCCAGGTGGATATTAAAATGCTCTTCCATAGCCTGTATGCACCTGTCGTTGTTGCTGTTGTCCTTATCTGTATTCGAATAATAGAGGGCTATCTTCTGAGTTCCCGGAATCTCGGGGGGCATGCTCTGGTTTGACTTTACCCACACCACAGGCATACCTTTCTTTATAAGCATGAACTTGATCCAGATGTCGTCCGCATCCAGGCACAGCTTCTTGATTGCATCAATATCGAAGGCCTCATCCGGCAGGGAGCCAGGGGGGAACAGGGTGCCGGCGCCGTTGGTGGAAAGGAGCATGTGAGATGGCTCGGTCATCTTTGTCCAGCACTTGTCAAAGGCATCATAGGGCTCAAGGTCGCCCCCTGAGCTGGTGATACGGTGAACCCGCCGGGCCGAGACTGCATTGGGGTTTTTCTTATAAGACTCAAGCAGGCTCTTTATCATGTTCCTATGGTACATCAGGTCGTCGTCCACTGTAATGATGATATCCTCTGGATACTCCTGCATGGCAAAGAAATATTTCTTATGAGGCCTGATATCGGCATAGCCTCTCTTTATCTCAAGGCCATACTTCTCAAGCTCTGTAAGCCGCCCCGGAAGCACTGCATCATCACACTCCTTGCCAAGATACAGCACAATCTTGTCAGGTTTCATGCTCTGGGCAAACAAACTCTTTATACAGATATCCAGAGTATCAAACCGGGCAGGGAAGCTGGTAAGGGAAACAATTATACGCCCCTTCTCCCCTGCTCTGCAGTGGAGAGGTTCCTTTATCGCCATATTCCTAAGCTTCTTGGCTTTATATTTGCAGTAGATCTTCCCAATCACCTTGCGGTAAGCATATCTAAGAAGCGCTTTCTGCCCTGTAGCCCACATTCCCAGGATAAAGAGGAATGTCATAACGGCGCCTTTTACCACTGCACTCAGAAAAAGGTTCCCGATATGAACCGGCAGAAGCGCCATCACAATAAAGATACCGCCACAAATGACAAGGTCGGGCAGCAGATACTTAATAAGGTCAAGGAAAGGCTTGTGGAAGCCGTAGCGCATCAGCACATAGTAGTTAAGGACAAAGCTTATATTGAAGGCTATTGCAACCGCAAAAGAGAGAGCTTCCAGAGTTCCGATCCCAAGACCTGCCAGGGTAAAGATAACCATGACAACAGAGGCAAGGAATGTGGCTACAAACATCTTCCGGGTCTCCCCTATGCTCTGGAAGATGGCGCCAGTACTGGATGTGGTCATCTGGGCCCAGATAGCCAGACTCAATATCCTGAAACAGGAGACAGATTCGGTCCAGTTCTTTCCAAACACTATCAGGACAGCTTCCCTGCTGCAGAAGAAACAGAGTACGGTAATATAAATACCGAAGAGGGAAAGGACTTTCATCACCTTAAGGTATTTGAGGTAGATAAAGTCCCGGTCATCCTGATGGACAGCCAGAATCGGGTGCATCACAGGAGAGATCACATGGGTGAAGTTCTGCACTGGATAGAGCATGAGCTTGTAGGACTTGTCGTAGTAACCCAGAGGCACCTGCCCCAGGAATTTGCCGATCAGGAAGTGGTCGGTGTTCCGGGAGAAATAGTTCACAAACTTGTCGCAGAACTGCCAGAAGGAATAGCTTTTGATACCTGCAAAGCTCTCCCTGTGTATCTTAAGGGTAAAATGGAGTTTTGTAGAAACCATGTTCCAGACAAACATAAGGAAAGCCGAGATAATGGCCTGGAGCACCAGGGCATAGTACTTAAGACCGCAGAATGCCAGGATGATGGTGATAATACCGGTGAAAAGGCATACAAAAATAGTCCGCATTCCCACCAGCATGAACTTCTGCTGTTTCATCAGCACCGCATTCGGAATGCTGTTCATGGTGTTGAAGAAGAGAGCTATGGAAAGGAGACAGCAGATAGGCTTTAAAACCGGGATACCATAGAAGGAAGCGATAGGACCGGCAACCAGGCAGAAAAGGAGAGCCAGCACTATAGCCAGGAAAGTGTTGAAGGAGAAGATCTCGTCAATATTTTCCTTGGTCAGCTTCTGGTTCTGGATTACCCCTGCCCCCAGCCCCACATCGGCGAAAAGGCCGAAGAAGACAGTGAACACAGCAGTTATGGCCACTATGCCGTAATCCTCCGGAGAGAGGATTCGGGCCAGCACCGCAGTAAAGAGAATGTTCAATATGACTGTTGAATACTTGGCAGCCCCGTTTATGACCGAGGCTTTACCTATAGAAATCACGCCGCTTTACGCCCCTCTTTTCTTCGCTTTATCAGTATAAAGGCTGTAAATAAAAGAATTGTCGTAATCGATATACAGAACCCTGTCTTAAGCAATGGGGTTTCATATATCAGCTCAATCTCGTGCCTGCCCTTTTCTACTGGAAGGGCAAGGTTCATTATATTTCCCTGGAGCAGCTCTGTCTTCCTGCCATCTATATAAGCACTCCATCCCTTACCATAAGGAATTGATATCAGAAGTAATTTGTCGGCAGAGAAATCAACAGTTCCGGAGACTTTATTAGTGCCAAAATGAACATCGGTCCAGGAATTCTTTTTAAGATTCTCTATCTGGGCTTGATAACCTTCAAAAGCCTGGCAGACAACAGCAATCTCATCGAAGGAATAGATTCCCTTCTTATCAAAGATCAGGGTAATCTCTTTTGGGGATTCCTTTGAATAGCCCAGATTCAGGACAAAGGTATGGAGATCCACATAATATGCTTCCCGGGGCAGACAGTACTCAAACTCCCGTTTCTTTCCATCCTGCTTAACCACATATACCGGAACCCGGTAGTAGCTGTACTGATATCGATGATAGCTGCTCTTTCCTTCAAAATCTATCCCTTTAAGGTAAAGATATGTCTCGGCATCTTTTTCCCCATGGAACTTAAGCTTAAGGCCTGCATTCTCCCTGTTTACAACAAACCGGTTCTTTTCCACGGAAATGCCGTCATCGGCCTCAATCTTGTACTCTATATTTCTGTCGTTAAAACGGAAACCTGCTTTCTTAGGAAAATCCAAGTCAGACTCCAGAACAATACTGTCAAGCAGAATCTGCTGCTTTTTTATTTCGGGGAACTTCTCAAAATCTGCTCTTGTTATATAGGAATCATAGGTATACCCGAAAGGAAGAGCGTTATTGTTCTTATAGAGATTGTTCTTTGATGTAGGCTCAAACCCATATGGAACCTTAGCCGGATCTTTCGTGCAGTAGTATTTTACACAGGCCAGGGACTCAAGGATAGATCGGCTGTCATAATCGCAGTACCGGTGGTATCCAAGATTGTCATCCCGCCCCAAGGACCTGCGGTATTCAGCGATGCTGCGGTTTGTCATAGACCAGTAGTACTGTGGGGAAGAGAGGCCATTCAGCATATTGGCATTAAAGGTGAGGTTGTCGCCGGAAAACCTGAAGAACCCGGAATTGTCCAACTCTTTTATCGGGATTATCTCATTATCAAACAGCACTTCAAGCCTTTCGGGAGGATAGCAGGTCTTAAGCCAGCCGCAACTGTAGAACCGGTAGTTCGCATTCAGAACTATTGTAGCAAGGGCGAAAAAGATCAGGACAGCCTGCCGTACTCCATAATTCTGTGTCTTCCAGAAGAAAAACCAGATGACAAAGAAGAACAGGCAATAAACGAAAGTGATGATCCTATGATAATCCTTGGGATAAACAAGGTGAAATAGGATAAAATAGAGGGTCACCAGGCTTCCGGCAAAGAGCCATGCCCTGCAGTCCAGATGGACAAGGATGCCCCACTGTTTGGCAAGCACATAGCAGCACAGCAGGATAAAAGCCCAGCACCAGCGGTGGGAAGGATAGAAAAACCCGTTGAGCATCTGCCCGAAAAAGGGGAACAGAAAGAATACAACAGATATAACAGCCAGTGTCTTAAGAAGCCTGTTTCCCTTTGCAAGGAAAAGGGAAACCGCACCCATGAAAACAACAGCAGAGAGCCCTATCCAGCTGGCATAACCGCTTCCCTCGGGGGCAAAGAACATTATGGGTAGCTTAAGATATACTTCTGGCGGGAAGAAAAGTTTGAAAGCATGGAATCCCGCCCTGGAATCGGTAAAGAAGAAATAGAGGACAGGAAGGATCATGACCATGGCCATAAGGGTCCCCACAACAGCATAAGCTGCAATTGTCAGAAGATCCCGAAAGATAGCGGCATAATCCTTACCGTGGTCATATATCAGCAGCGCAAGGACATAGATTGCTGTAAGGAGCGCAATCATATAAAAGAAATAGAGATTGCTCACCCCTGCAACTGCAACTGCGGCAGTAAAAAGAACAGGCTTCTTCTCCCGGAGCAGCCTGTCGATACCCACAACTATAAGAGGCATATAAATCATAGGGTTGATGAAATAGAGATGCCGGGTGCTGTGAATAAATGCCCAAGCAGAAAAACAATAGGAAAGGGCGGCCACAAGGGTTCCTGTTTCGGACTCAACCTTGAAACGCCGGCACATGAAGATAAAGGCAAGGCCTGCACAGTATAGCTTAAGGAGCGATATCAAAGTATAGCAGACATACATATACTTCGCCGGGAACAGGACGGCAAGCAGGGTAAAAGGATCGCCTATTACATAATAGCTCAAGGTCTGGAAGACATCGTTCCCCTCCCCTATATTGAAATCCCATTGGATCACAGAACCGGATAAAAGGGTTCTCAGGAAGTTCCCATAATATGTTAGAGCTACAAGATGCTGGCGCAGTCCGTCCTCGGTCCCCTTTACAAATGTACGCCCGGTAAAAATATAGGTGCAGTAAACCAGAAAGGCGAAAACTAAGAACAGAAAGGTGAACTTAATGTATCTTGATTTAGGTGCTGAAATCACTTTTTAAGCATCTCTACCAGCTGGGCTGCGGCCACTTCCCCGGCCTGGCCGAAGTTATATATCTCTTCTGTTTTAATCTTCCGTATTTTGTCTCGGTAGGCATCAGCATTGCCCATCTCGGACTTGACTATGGAGGCCAGAGACTGAATCTCTTCCGGCTTTATGATGCGGGTTATCTCCCTGCTCTTATCCAGGTCCCACACCCGGCCGCCGTCGATGTCGATGACATCATAGCCACCGAGGTTATATTCGGCGTTCACCAAGAAAATAGGCTTCTCGAAGAGAAGTGCGTAGTCGAAGATGACGCCGGATATATCGGTGACCATAGCATGGCTCCTGGCCATGCTGGCGGCGGCAGTGCGGTTCCGGTCCAGCTCTATAAGACTGTTGCCTTTGATCTTCTCCTCCACCGCAGCAATAGTCTCCTTGTCGGAAACATACATCTGCGGGTGGGGCCGGAAAATAACCCGTATACCAGCTTCAGCCAGCTTGTCTATAACTGAGGTGCCATATTTGACTACAGAACTCCGCTCACCCCAGGCCGGCGCATACAGCACTGTAAGACCCTCATCCTGCTTCTGGGGCAGTTTTTTAAGCTCCTCAAGCATATAATCGTAGTAGGTACAGCCGGTATCCAGCAGTTCCTTGGCCTTCTCGTGCCTGTTCTTCTCTATACTGCGTATAGCCTCTTTCTGATAAGGACCGGTGCACAGCAGGGTATCGTAGTTGTCAAAAGCGTACATCTCGTACATGCCGATATCGGCAGGGGCATGGAAAAGGTGGACATACTTGCCCGCATGCTTTGACCGCTTGAGCATATAGACATCCAGCTGGGGGGTTGTGGAAACCACCACTTTTGCTTTAATCCGGTTCATATAGGAAAGAGTCATCAGCTCCTTGCCAGGGCAGACAGCCACCACATTCTTAAGGCCGCTGGTGAAAACCGGGTCGTTCTTGTCGGAGGTGACAAAGCCGTACTTGATATCATATTTATCCAAGGCCTTCAGCACAGGATGGAATACCTGCCAGTACTTGCCTCCCTCGGACTGGAACACAAGGTCAGGCATCTCTTTTATAGCCCCTTTCTTTCCCAGGAAAATCTTGCTGCGAAGAGAGTACCAGAACCCCCTGAGGGCAAAGAGCACTGTGGTAGTAATACCAACTATAGCATAAAGCAGGAGGCTTCCTGTACCTGGATCAAGATATAAAAGAGGCATTATTTAGTCACCTGCCAGTTTTTAGGGTCAAATATTGAATCAGTGACCTTATAAATTGTATACTTGGAAACTCCATCGGTGCGGAAGTTGGCCCGGGAGCTGGCGAATTCAGCCCTTGGACTTACCCCCTCGTGCACGGTACTTCCTGAATATGTGGACTCCAACCCCAGCGCATTCTGCAAAGCTGCATGGATATCACCGTTGCTGACAAATGTATTGTTCACCTTGACTGCACCGGATGCCCCAGCAGGTTTTACCATAAACAAGGAGTTCAGCCTGTTGAAGGTATCCCTTGGAACAACAGTCACTATCCCCTCCGGGGTAAGCGGGTTGTTCTCGGAATAGTCATTTCCATGGTCAGAGATCAGGATTATAGTTGTGTTGTCATATAGACCAGCTCTCTTGAGCCAGTCGGTATAGGCAATCATAAAAGCTATGAACTTCTTTGCGCTGTAATAAGCACTCTCTCCGAAGATAAAGCTTTTATGTTCTTCATCGGGATACTGGCTGTTGAAATCCACCAGATTTCCATCCTCCCCTATTCCATATGGGATATGAGTAAAGCAGGAATGGAAATATTTGAAGGCATTCTGCTGGCTCTGGCCATTAGATATCTCAGGCAGCAGATCCAGGAAGGAATACTCGGAGAAGACATGGGACCGGACATACCAGAACAGGGCAACTTTAGAGAAGATAAGCCAGCCTCCATCGTTATATATGACAGGTTTAAGGAAGTAAGGGGCTCCCTGGAATACAGTAAGCATTGTAAAGAGATATCCCTGGTTCACCTTCCGGGCAGAATCGGACTGGATATTTCGAACCTTCTCCCAGTACTGCTGATAAGGCTCAAGCTCTGAGTGGGCTGTCCCATTCAGGGTGGCGCCTCCTAAATAGGCAGAACTGCCGCCTACTACAGAAACTTTATAGCCCTGTTTTTCAGCTTGGCGGAACAGGATATCGGCAGCCTTGTTTATCTTTTCATCTCCGGTACCCGGCATGACATTCATAGCTAAAGGAAGATAGTCCTCCCCGGCAAAGATAGAAGGCATAGAAGTTGCGGTCTCGGTGGCAGCGGCCAGCATATTACGGTGCCAGGTGAAACCGCTCAGTTTTTCTCTATATTCGGGGCACTCCACTAAAATACGCTCCATATAGCCGCCGGAGAACATATCTGCCACAATCAGCACCACATTCTTTCCAGCCTTGGAATAACCGTTTATCAGGTCATTGTCTGCCGGCAGTTCAGCGGAATCACCAGCCATAACTGCAGCAGGTTTTTCAGAAAGGCCATATTTTATGCTCTTTACCCCGGTAAAACCGCAAAGACACACCAGAATTACAATGACACAGGTCTTGCACTGGGCTGGAAATTTCCGCACCAGAATGCTTGCCACAACACCAGATGTACAGAGCAATATAACATCAAGACAGTAGAAAAAGACTGGAATACGCCTCAGCTTATCTGCCTGTCCAAGGACTGTCCTATCCAGTTCCCCGAAGTTATTGGGGAGAATATACTGATAAAGTATCAGAATAAGCACCGCCACCACAGATACAATGACCAGGCTCTGCTTATTCTGCACCAGTTTCCAGACAACAAAAGCCAAAACCAAAAGGGCGGCAGCTACCGGTATGTTGGAGAAAAGCAGATGTCTCATGGGAATACCAGTCTCGGCCGGGGAAGAAAGGAATACCAGTACCGGCGATATAATGGTGACAAACAGTACTAGAAAAGCGGCCGACCAGCGGTACAACCCATACAGCTCTGCCGGTTTAGGATCTGCCACAGACTGAATCGAGGATTTAGCCTGACGCTTGGAGCTGCAAAGATATACTGCAGAAACATAGAGAAGGATGTCGGCAAAAACAGTGGAGATAAGAACCAGCTTCCGAAGTAGTCCTCCCTCGGCATGGGTCATCTTGCCATAGAATCCGAAGGCGGCAAATCCCAGGTAACAGGCTCCAAAAAACAGAAGTTGGAGTATCAAGGTCCAAGCACAACCCTGTCCCTGTTTCCGGCTCACCAAGAACCGGCGGAACCATGCTATAAATGCGGCCACTAATGCAACAAAAGCAACCCCGGAAGTTACCAGGAACAGCTTCTCAAAGCTCTCTTTGTTAAAGGTGATCTGCCAGCACTGGAAGGTGAACATTACAACTACCACTGCAAGCAGATAAAAGGCCGGGGTCAGGCAGGGCTTAACAGCATCCTTGAAGCCCTGGACATAGTCTTTGAAACTCTTGTCCTCCGGGTCAGGCACATACTTCTCATGAGGGAACAGCCGCAGGAATATAAGGCTCTTACCCACAGAGAACACATTGTTCATGGTCCAGTAGAGTACCAGAGCTGCAGGGCTTGCATACAAGAGCAGCAGGAAAACTCCCGCCATCACATAAAGCTCCACTATATCCTTGGCCCGGCTCCCCCTCATGTAGATGCTGGAGGAGACTATGTTTATAACGGTCATGGCTATAGGCAGCAGGTTAAGCCCCCACAGCAGCCCGTCCGGCACAGCGAAGTCTTTTATGAAAAGCCAGCTCACCCCCCTGTAAGGCTCATAGTGGCTCAACAGGTGATAAGCTGCAAAGAAGAAAGGTATCTGTATAAGAAGACCGAAGGAAGTACGGAATGAACTGGCGGCAGTATAGCCTTCCAGCCGGTGGGTAGCCTTTATCATGCAGTACCGCTTCTGGCCAGTGTAGTACTTCTTTATATAGGCCAGACGGTGCTTCATCCGCTTCTCCACCTCCTGCTCCTTCCGCTTCCACACCTCGGCGATATAGAAAAGAGGGAACATGATTATGGTCACGCTCAATGACAGGAGTATTATGGAGATGCCGTAGCTTCCGGTAAGCTGCACATAGGTGCGGAAAAGGAAGCCCAGGACTGTCTCAATCGGCTTTATTATGAGAAGATATATTATGTTCATCAATTACGGATTGACAACATCTCCGTTTACGATTTTTATAACCTGTGTGGTGGAGATTCCCTGGGTCCTTGGAACCACCACTACTCTGCCCTGCTTGTAAAGATGGCCGAACCAGTATTTCACATACTCGGCGTCATCGGCAGCTACAAACACAGCATCTATCTTATATTTTTCCATAAAATCATTCACAGCAGCCTCTTCGTAAGCATGGGGTCCCCAGCTGCGGTCTACAATCAGGGCATCGTCCACATATCGGCAAGATTTGATAATCTCAAGGCGCTCCTCCTGGGAAAAGATAGGCTTCCGTTTCTCCTGCATCACCAGTTCATCGGAGTCGATAGCAACAATCACTTCCTTGAACATATCCTTGGCCCGCTTTAAGAGCCGCACATGCCCAATATGGAAGAGATCAAAGACACCGTTTACAACACACCTGTTATATTCCATGCTACCGTCCTACCGCGATATATGTAAACCCTGCTTTTTCCAAAAGCTCCCGGTCGTATATATTCCTTAAATCTGCAAAAAGATTCCCCCGCATAGCCTTTTTAAGCCTCTGGATATCAAGAGCCCGGAACTGGTTCCATTCGGTAAGGATGATCACTGCATCAGCACCCTTGGCAGCCTCATATGGAGAATCCATGTATTCCACATCTGCAGGAAGCAGCTTTTTTGCCTCTTTTACCCCCTGGGGGTCACAGGCCTTGATATGAGCACCGGCAGCAGCCAGCTCCGGCACAATGACCAGAGATGGGGCCTCCCTCATATCATCAGTCTCAGGCTTGAAAGTAAGTCCCAGCACTGCAATGGTTTTTTGGGTCAAATTCTGACCTAATAAATCTTTAATCTTATAAGCCATTCTCAGTTTCTGGTTCTGGTTCACCTGGGTCACTGCCTCCAGAATTCTGGGTTCAAGCCCATTGTCATGGAAGATCCGGATAAGGGCAGAAACATCTTTAGGGAAACAGGAGCCACCATAGCCAGGACCTGCATGCAGGAATTTGGAACCTATACGCTTATCAAGTCCCATACCTTTAGAGATAGCCTTTATATCAGCCCCAGTCTTCTCGCACAGAGCGGAAATCTCGTTGATAAATGAAATCTTGGCAGCCAGGAAAGCATTGCTGGCATACTTAATAAGCTCTGCTGTCTCCAGATTGGTAATGACCATAGGGGTCTCAAGCAGATAAAGGGGACGGTACAGCTCCTTAAGGGTAGCTTTTGCTCTCTCGCTCTCCACCCCTATAACAACCCGGTCGGGACGCATAAAGTCACCTATGGCAGAGCCTTCCCTCAGAAACTCCGGATTGGAGGCTATATCAAAATCGGCTTTCGGATTAACCTTGCGGATAATAGAAGCCACCTCTTTGGCAGTCCCCACCGGCACAGTACTTTTATCCACCACCACGGTATAGCCGGAAAGATGGGAAGCAATCTCCTCTGCCGCCGCATAAACATAGGTCAGGTCGGCATGGCCGTCACCCCGGCGGGAGGGGGTCCCAACAGCGATGAACACCGCATCGGACTCCTCTACAAAAGGAGCGTAGTCCAAGGAGAAAGAAAGGCGTCCAGCCTTCACGTTCCGCTTAACCAAGTCATCGAGACCAGGCTCATATATGGGAATAACCCCCTGCTTAAGGGATTCAATCCGCTCTGAGCTTTTATCTATACAGGTGACGTCCCAGCCAAACTCTGCAAAGCAGGCGCCGGAGACCAGCCCAACGTATCCTGTTCCAACAACTGAAATCTTCATCTTCTCTCCTACTTCGAGCCAAACCCGGTAAGGATAGTCTTAAGTGTCTTGACTGCGATCAGGGCATCCAGCCAGAAACCCATGTATTTAATGTAATAGAGGTCATAAGAAAGCTTTTTCTCGGTTTCATGCAGAGAGGCGGCGTAACCCTGGATCACCTGGGCCCAGCCTGTAATTCCCGGAGGTGCCAGATGCCGGTATGCATAGAAAGGAATCTCCTTCTCAAACTCCTTGGCAAAGCCGACCTGCTCGGGCCTTGGGCCTATAATACTCATTTCTCCCTTAAGTACATTGATAAGCTGAGGAAGCTCGTCGATACGGAACTTCCGCAGGAAATGCCCCATTGGGATAATCCGGCTGTCGTTGCTGGAGGTGAACTTGGCCCCCTTGGCCTCGGACTCGGTTATCATGGTTCTGAACTTGTACATTTTGAAAGGTTTGCCACCCTTGCCTACCCGCTCCTGGATAAAGAAAGCCGATCCTTTGGAATTCAGCTTTATGACAATGAAAGCAAAGAATGACAACAAAAGGATGACCGGAGAAAAGAGGATTATAAGACAGCATTCAGCAAAATGCTTGATAGCAGAATAAATTCTAGGCACCTTAAACCCCGAGACAATACCGCTTGAAAGATGATGCAGCGATATCCGCCCGGTCACTTTCTCATATACAGCCGCCGCATGATAAATAGGTATATTGGAAAGGCTCACATAGGCTATGAACCGCATCCATTCAGGGGGTATCTGCTCGTGATAGTCGATAATGATTCCATCGCATTTCTTGTGCAGCTCCGGATATCTTAAAAGTTCCCAACGGCGGCTTCCCTTCTCGGCCAATTTGAACCCCAATCCTATAGGGCATATCAGATAGAAGAGAGTCCTTGGATTCCGGTAGAGATAAAGGCCCAAGCCAATCCAGAATACAGTAAACAGATAGAAAAATATAAGATATTTTCTGGAATAATAGGTTCTTCCAATGGTGATGAAAGAAAGGAGCAGAGCCATCACCATAGTAATTACAAAGATGGCAATACTCAACTGCTCCCGGAAGGAGAACCGCTTGATCCTGAGCGATGCAGTGCCTGCTGTCAAAAATGCCAAGGTTGTCAGGAAGAGGAAAGTCTTACGATAATAGTACTTCCAGAAGAAGATATCGTGATAGACCAGGAAATTGCATATGAACAGTGTGATGACAGCTCCGGCCACAATCCAGACAAGAGCTTTAATCATGGAACTGTCTATCTTATTCCTCAACCTTTCTCTCCCTCAAGTATGCAAAAATATACACAAAAGCAATCACCGGCAGATATATGTTGGTCCTGTACCGTATTCCTGCCCCGGGATTGATAATTCCCTGCCCATACTGGACAAACAGGAGAAGGAACACCGAGTTACACCCCAGCAGAAACCACTGATAATACTTCCTGAACTGCCGGATCAGAGCCACAGGAAATCCCCACAGCATAATAACTGCTGCCAATATTATAACACCACTTTCTATAAAAGAAAACAGATGAAGGGGCGATATTGTGCACTCTGCCCAGGTAGGTCCCCAGAAGGCAAGAGGCAGAAGATAGGACATCTTCTTAAAAAAATCAAACTGCTCAATAAACAGATGACCTCTGGTAGAGCGGGCAGAAACCCTTGGAACTTTCTGGGCAAAAAAAGCATATTCATCCAGCTGGTATCTAAACAGATACATCCCCACCGCAACTGCGGCCAAAAGCCCAAGCAGAAGCGCCACATCCCATTTGTAAGGAAGTTTTACCCGACTTCGGAACACCACATAGCCGAAAGTCACAAGGACAAAAGGAATATATGGCTTCTTGAGCACCATCACCAGCCACAGGGCAATAAAAAACAGAATAGAAGGCTTAAAGGCCTCTCCTTTGTACAGCTTTATCAGTTCTGCACATAGAATTCCCATGCCGAATACCACCAGACACTCCTTACCCCCTATGGAAGACCAGATATTAAATGATGGGGAATAGCACAGGAGAATAAGAAGCAGATACATCTTGGAACCGCTTCTTGCAGCAATAAGGAACTTCCTTATTCCAATATAGCCTATGGCAGAGCAGACACAGAACGTAAGAATCTCAAAATGGCATATAAAATGGATTGAGCTGATGATGGCGACACCAAGGACATCTTTCTTCAGAAGAATCATCAGGCCAAACTTTTCATAAAGCATGGGCAGGAGCCCATACTCATCATAAGGGAGGCCATACATAAAAGTACCTATATCCGCCAGAATGGTAAGCCGTGCTATGATATATTTTGCCACAAAGGCCATAAGAATACGATAGAAAAAGAGCCCTGTTATAAGAAGTGTCGGTATATCTTTTTTTCTGTTCAAATCTTTACCTTGCTAAAAAATAATAAATATTGTTATAATAGGCTATATGCCGATCATTCAGTTGGAAAACGTCAGAAAGTCGTATCACCTGGGGAAAACCCTGGTACCCGCCATCAAAGGAGTTTCATTCAGCATCGAGGAAGGAGACTTTGTCTCCATAATCGGTCCTTCCGGCAGCGGCAAATCCACCATCCTGAATATGATAGGCTGCATCGATGTCCCCACTCAAGGGAAGGTGATAATCAACGGACAGGAGACCTCAAGTCTCTCGGACCGGGAGATCACTACCCTGCGTCACGATGTAATCGGCTTTATTTTCCAGTCCTTCAACCTGCTTCCGGTGCTCAATGTATACGAGAACATCGAATTCCCTTTCCTAATAGGGAGAAGCAAGTTCACGCCCCAGGAAAAACAGGAACACAAGGAATATATCAACTCACTTATTGAAGCGGTAGGACTGACCCGTTGGGCAACCCACAAACCGGCAGAGCTTTCCGGCGGTCAGCGGCAGCGGGTAGCTATAGCAAGGGCTCTGGCAACAAAGCCCAAGGTAGTGCTGGCAGATGAACCTACTGCAAACTTAGACAGCAAAACAGGCGAAGATATCATAGCTCTTATGAAGAAAATCAACAAAGAGCTTAGGACTACATTCATCTTCTCCACCCACGACCATAACATCTTCTCCATTGCAGACCATGTAATCCGTCTTAAGGACGGTCTGGTGGCCGAAGACTTCAGGCAGCACAACAGCTGATATCAGAATCCAGCAGAAAGCTCCACAAACAGGGTAAAGGCAAGCTTGCTGTCGATAGGGAACTCCTCGTAGAAGTCCTTGTCCAGCTCCTTGTCACCGTACTGCCATGGAATAGCCATCCGGATTTTGACATGCTTCCATGGTGAGATGGTGAAGCCTCCGATAAACTGACCTGCATTGTCAGTAACAGAATGGAGCCACTTGAACCCCATTCCAACAGGTGACCCAAACAGGTTGTCAAAATCTGTGGCAAGACCAACACAGTGGTCTACATCATCCTCAATGCGGCCGTCATAGTAGTATTCACCATAGAGTTTGATATTAGTCCATTCTTTGTAAAAACCAGCCAAAGCCTCATGGGTTATATCTCCCTCATCTGAGCGGTTCAGCACATAGTCGGCAAACAGATCGGTATGCAATAAAACTGTCTTGACAGAACCAGAATAGCGCTGACCATCCAGATCGTTATAAAGCATTGCTACAGAAAAGTTTATCGGTCCAAGAGTCTTATCGGCATGACCTGCGAAAGAGAGATCTCCTTTATGAAGTTTCTTGTCATCATTGAATACCCGCTTTTTATAGAGAGAAACCAGAGAAACACCATCCAGAATATTGGGCATAGTCATACGGAAAGCAGTTCCGTCCTCTGCATCTTCCATAAAATTGGCTGGACGGAAAAGGCGACCCTGACCCCAGGTCATATAGAACTTACCCAACCGGAAGAAGGATTTGTCAAGCCAGTTGTAATCACAGTAAAGCTCATCAAAATCCAGCTTAGACCAGACATCGCTGCCGTTTTCAGAGTTCATCTCGGTCTTAAGCTTACCAAATACACGTATAGTCGGGTCGGGTCGGGCATCAAAGGAGATAGTTGCCTTGGAATAGGCACCTGCAACCTTCTCATAATTATCATCAAAAGGTTCGTCATTCCAGCCGATTCCACCGCCGGCCCGAACTATGAAATCTCCTTTGACTACTATTTTCTTGCTTTCCTCAAACTGATTCCGATAGTCTATATCTGCCGGCTGCTCTACTACGATATCCTCGGCGGGGTTATCAAAAACCGAGTCAAAATCTTCGTCATAATCTGTCTGCTCAGACTCCAGGCTTTCACTGCCCCGGGCAACCTCAAACTCAGCAGCCCAAGTAAAAACCGGAAGGCAGATAAGAAAAAGAAATATTAAAATGTACTTATTTAGTATTGACTCTCTCAAGATATTCCTTAGTATACAGGGAATCTGGCTGTTTGTTAAGGGATGGATTCTTTATATCCACAGTAGTACGCTCGTACTCAACTTTATCTCCCACCTTGCGGAACACCAGGTGATCCTGGATGATGATCTTTGCAGGAACCCAGCGATTTCCAACCTTCTGATAGCTTGGGAATGCTGAAGTTCTCATAAGCTGGCCGGAGAGGCTGTAGTCTTCCAGCTTGCGCACCAGGTTGTCCTCGGACACCCATATCTTCACCTTTGGGAATGAGACACTTTTGGTATTGGCCTCAAGGTCAAACACAGTACAGTTGAATTTTCCCAGTTTCTCCTGCTTTACACTTTTAATATCATAGTTGCCCGAGTAGTTGGAGCCGGTGAAGTCAGATACACGGAAACTGGAATTCTGGAACCGCTCCTTGGCACTGGTGAATGTAAATCCCTTGCCTATAGGATCATAAAGCCACAGGTTGTTCCCCTGCTTAAGGTAGCCCTTTCCCTTGTCTGCCACAGGCTGAAGCACCAGAACTACAAATTTCTCCTCGCTGTCCCGGCGGAACATGGCTGCCACAGTTGTGGAGGAAGAGCCGTCAGGATCCCTCTTCACAATAGTGTATTCCGCAGAAAGATCTGATTCCTTGAATGTGACCAGATTATCCACTTCCTTGAGCATCTTAATATAATCGGTTTCTGCATAGACAGAACAGATAACTCCTATAAGCAATAATGCAACAATTATTCTTTTCTTCATAATCAATCCTTCCTAAGAGCCTGGGCCGGAGGCATAAGAGATGCCTTCTTTGCAGGCCGCCAAGCGGCAGCTGTTACAGCCACCAGCATAAAGAACAGGTTCAATGCCACAGAACGGAACCCAATAAAGTACTGGAGTCTGCCGTTCTCGGTAAACATTCCCGCCGCAGTAACCTTACTTAAATCAAACAATCCTACAAAATGAAAGGTTACAAGTCCCAGAACAAATCCGAAAGCAGAAGCAACCAGAGCCAGTGCCGCTGCCTCATACAGGAATATCCTCTTCACATCCGATGCCTGCATCCCTATAGCCCGCATAGTCCCTATCTCCCGGGTACGTTCGTAGACAATAACCCGGTATGTGTTCAGAATTCCTATCATAACAATAACCAGGAAAATAAAAAGGACAAAATAGGTGCAGAGAAGGAACGCATCCAGAAGGCTTTTCAGCTGCTCCAGCTGGGCATTCACCGACATGACAGCTGCCACTTCCTTATCGTTACCCCGGTTCCCAGACCTGTATTCACTGAAGTCGTGGCGGGTGTGAATAGGGGGGAACACATCCTTGGTCTTGGCAAACTCAAGCCGGAGTCTCTCGGTAATCAAAGGGATATTGCTTCCCTCTTTGGCATATACCGCAATCTCAGTAGCCCATCCCGGATCTTTGTCCATGATGATGTTCAGCTCTTCCCTGTTCATATAGGCGGCATAGCCGAATATATTGGTCTCGTCAAAAATTCCTTTGACCACCATATTCTCGGTGTTGTACTGCCCTTCTTCAGTTTTTATATAGATAATCACATCATCACCAAGGCGGGTTCCCAAAAGACGGGCAGCCTCGGTACTTATAATAATGCCGTTTTTGCCATCAGGACCGGAAAGGGCTTCAATCCCCCCCTCTACAAAAGGAAGCTTTGAAAGCTCTTTCCCTTCGGTCTCAAAGTCAGCACCTATAACCCTGAGAAGCCGGATATAGTTGCCACCGAAGAAAAGTCTCACCTCCTTGCCATAATAGACAGAGCGGGGCGATACAGTCCGCAGAGGAAGTCTTGAATGGTTGATTATTTTCACATAGCTTTTTGAGTCGGGGATAGACATACCCGTGTTCTCAAAACCATAGACAATGATATGACCCGAGAAATAGCGGGCAGCCTTGGTCTTTATAGTCTCCAGGGCCCCATAGGAAAGGCCTGTGAGTACAGTTATAAGCATAAAGCCCACTGCCACAGCCAGCGCCATCAGGGCATACCTCTTGCGCTGGAGGAAAAGATTACGGAGGGCAAACAGGAACATAGCTAACCCCTCCCCATTATGGTGACAGGCTGAATCTTGACAGCCAGGGATACAGGATAAATCCAGGACAGGGCACCCACCAGAGCAGCCCCTGCAAAATGAAGCATGATATTCTTGAATGTAACCACAGGCCGGAGCACATCGCCACCGAACATGGTTATAAGCAGATCGTTATGGAGCGCAATACCACCGGAGAAGATGGCAGCAGCTATAGCACCGATAATTATACCGATAGTGGCGGCGGTAAGGGTAAGCATCATGGATTCGGCTATGAACAGTGCACTGATAAAGGGCTTGCCCGCCCCGATGCCACGCATGGTGCCTATTTCGTAACTCCGCTCAAGGACAGAGATTACCAAAGCGTTCACTATAACCAGCACAGCCCCTATGATAATAAAAAGAATACCCACATTGAAAGCGGCCTTAAGGGCAAAGACCATCTGGGCACTTAAACCGGCACCTTTGCGCCAGCCCTTTATCTCCACATTCCAATGATTCTCATCGGCCAGAACAGAAAGCTCCTTTTTAAGCTGTTTCTCACTCCCTTCTCTCGCCTTGAAAAGGACAAAGCTCCATGCAGAGGAAGAGACCTGGGAAAGGGCATCCCGCTCAGTGGTGTCGGCCAGAATCGATTCTATCTTATCCAGAGAGAACTCTTCGCCCTGGGTCTTTTCAGTATCTTCGGCCTCGGCGAAAAGGGTTTCCATGTCAAAATCGTCGGAATCATCAGCCTCTTTGTTTTTTCCACCCTCATCCGCGATCAGATTTCCGGCAGTGTAATCTATAAGCCCCCGGACTATAGCTGGGTCGGCCAGAATTATGGCATCAAATGGGGCTGTCTGGTTTATGTAGCGGTGGCAGCCTGCATATGTTCCTTTGCGGATTTTAAAACTTCCGTTGGAATAAAGACTAAGCTTTATCTCCTCCCCTTTTTCAAGAGATCTCTCCAGTTTTTTCTCAGCAGCCTCTTTTATACTCTGGCACAGGAAGATGCCTCCTTCTGCTATGTCAGCTGGATTTCCAGAGACAATCTCTATATCGCGGCAAACCTCAAAGTAGCTTTCGGGAACTATGCCGAACACGGCAGAGGATCCCCGATATTTTCCTATCTCCACACCAGCCGCCCCGGAAACTACAGGAGTATAGGACTCAGCATTCTTAAGGGTGGAAAATGCGTCCGAGATATCAGCATAGCCAGGGATGGAGGGGATAACCTCGTAATCGTCTATAACAGGAATCTCGTTGCCGAAAAGGCTGAATGGAGTCTCGGACTCCGAAGCCATAACCACATCGCCGGTAAGGCTGCCTACAAAGGAGGTGCGCACCCCCTGGTCTGCACTCTCAAACACAGCATTGGCAAAAAAGAGGAAAGCCATACCCAGGGCTATCAGGGTGCCCAGCAGTATGGTCTTCCGGGTATTGCGGCAAATATTCCTGAATGCAATCTTTAAAATCAACATGAACTGCGGTACTGTCTCACAAATTCCTGATAATCTTCCACAGGAGAGGTGTATGTGAATATCTGGTAGTCAGGCTTTCCTGTCCAATAGCCGTAAAGGTCAAACTTCTCGGCAACAGCCGGATCTTTCTCAAAGGCCTCTTTCTTTATGGTGATGACCGGACATCGTTTCTCGCCTATTATGTATTCTTCCGGAATCGCACTGCAGATAAGGTCGGAAACTTTGTTTATACGTTCCCGGAACTGTTCCAGGTCAAAGTTCTTGAGCACTCTGCAGAAATGTTCATAGATAAAGGTCGGGGATGTGTTAGGAGTCTGATGATGCTCCGCATAATCCTTGTAGCGCCGCAGGTTCAGGTAGGAGAAAACATCGCTGTCCAGGCAGTGTTTCCACTGGTCCTTCTTGACACAGACAACAGCAAGGCCTACATAAGAGGCAAGCTGCTTGTTGAGGCAGGTACATAATACCTTGGTTCCCTTGGGCACATCATAATACGGGAAGGCGCTCACTGCATCCACAATACAGTTTTCCTTGGAGAAGGGAGCGGAAATACTGGTCTCCAGCCGGCAGAACATCTCGGTCTCGGGGTAGGTGTCCTTTTTCGGATAATTCTGGAGCATCTGATTCCATCGGTTCTTGAACTCCCCTTCGTAGCCAGCCATCTTTATCCGGTACTTCATGGAGAACATGGTAGCCTCCACACCGACAGTGGCACTGCCGGGAATAAAGAGGATATCGTAATCCTCAAGGCCGAACCTGGTGGCAAAAAGCTCCCTTACCTGGTCAAAAAGCTTGAAAAAGCTCTGATCCCGGTGGGAACAAGATATATCTACGGTGTCTGTAAAATTAGTGTTAGGTCCAAACATAATAAGCCTCTATGCTTCTGCGACTTCCTGCTGCACCTGAACCATATAATCGGCTATACGCTTTCCGGCCTGACCCTGGTACTGCCAAGCCCTCTCCTTTGCCAACCTCCGGTTCTCTGCCGAGGCAGGGTCGTCTGCAATATTTTTTATTATTTCCCCGATCTGCGGAAAATCAGCTTCCTTCAGCTCACGGCCGATCTTAGGAAGAATCTGGAACTGCCACAGAGGATGGGGCACTTTTCCGGCATCATAGGGCCTTGCATCAAAGTCTCCAACGGCAGCCAGAAAAGGCTTATCCCGAAGGAACGCAAAGTCCAATGTAATACTGGAAAAATCAGAAATCATTATATCAGCTTTTGAAATAGATACAATATTATCAGGGTCAAAATCCCATATTATATTATTATTTTTATTATATTTGGCCTGAAGCCGGGCAAGAAGCTCCTTTTCCACCACCTTGGACTGGGGGTGGGGCCGGACTATAATGTTCCAGCCGGTCTCTGCCAGAGGACCCAGCAGTTTCTCTCCATAAAGGCTCAAAAGACCGCTTGCCCCCCAGGAAGGAGAGACCAGAACCGTAAAGGGATGTTCCCCGACCGGCGCTAAAGAAGCAAGCCGCTCCTTTTGAACATCCAGGTATGGGCAGCCCACAGTAACCAACCGTTTAGGCGGCAGTCCCCGGAGCTTCTCCAGATATCTTATATCCTCCCCCTGCCAGCCGCCGGAAAGGAGCACAGAATCGTAGTAATCAAGGCCGTACCGCTTGTAGGTGGTGGCATCATTTATCATATGTACCACATGGCAGTAGTGTTTGACCCCTTTTGACCGCTTGAGCTGGAACACATCCAGTCCCGGAGTGGTCATAAGGCACACATCTGCCTCCATCAGGTTGAGCCGGGCATAGGCTTTGTTACCCTCTCCAATGAACTCAGGCTTCACATATTGCCAGGTCTGATCAAAGACCGGGTCATTCTGAGCGGAGGTATAATAGACCAGAGGAAGTCCCCGCTTCTCAAACTCCTCCACCACCGGCTTGAATGTGTTCCAGTACTGCCGTCCCTCGTTATACACTACAAATGGAATCCGCTTCCCTTTGGCAGCACCCTTCTTTCCTGCAAAAAGAAGACGCAGCTTTATAAGCACACCCCGGAAGGCAAAATAACCAAGGGCAAAAAGGCTTATAAGGACAGAGAAAAGCATGCTCCCTGTGCCGGGATCTATGTAGAGCATCATTTCACCTTCTTCCAGTTGGCAGCCTTGAAGATATTATCCTTAACCCGGTATTTCTCGGTGTAGTTGAAAGTATACTTACCGTGGTCGCTGGCTTCTCCCAAACCTGTCACCACAGTCATACCCTCTTTTTTATCTTCTTTGTTGTCTGTCCCGCTGATTGCCAGGGAAGGGACATCAGCCACAGTCATGAAGGTACTGTCTGTCCGGATATCCCCTGTCGCACCGAAATCCTTGTAAAGCATAAGAGCATTCCACGCCGCCAGCTCGCTCTTGTCAAAGTCTGTATCCAGGGTCTTGTTCTCCCCCTTAAAGTGACGGCCATGGTCAGATGCTATCACTATCCGGGTGTTGTCGTAGACCCTATTCTGCCGCATCCATGTGAACCATTCCCCCAGCATACGCAAGGTGGCTGCATTGGTATGGTAATGGATAAATACAGCCTCTGTCCCTACCCGGTTTTTGCCGCGGTCAGTAATCTCAGGCTGCAGTGTATAATCGGGATACTGCATCCAGGCCGGTTCATGAGGCAGATCGTTGTCGATAGCCATGTAGGAGCCGACGCCATCTGACACATCGGAAAGCTCCGGCAGATAATCAAGAACAGAATAGTATTTTATGGCCAGGGAATTCTCGTCCTTGGCCTTATCTTTGATCGAGCTCCACCAGCCTCCATGGTCATATAGAATACCTCTGAGGGACACGGGACAGATACGGAAAAAATCAAAGAAGAGGAAATCCCTCTTCATAAAATCTGAGAGGATAAAACCGGTCAGTTCCATCCCATGCTCCCGCCGCCACAGCTTATCATAGCGACCGGCTAAATTCATTGCCTGAATCTCCTTGCTGAATATAGAGTTATCGGGAGTCCAGCTGTAGTTGGCCATGGGTGGGTCGGTAACTGTCACCGCATACCCCTGCTTCAGGAAGTAATTGGGCAGCACTTTTAGAGATTCGTTATGTTTATCTATAAGAGGCTGGTTCTTCCTCTGGTTTATCCGCTGGGGCAGATAGTCATAGCCGCCGAAGATGGCAGGGGCAGAGAATATTGTATGATCACCCGGGGCCAAAGCATTAGGATACCAGACAAAGCCACGGAAATTATCCTTTACCTGTGGCATCTCCTCCATGATATATGGGACAAAGGAGCTTATTCCACGGTCCAGCATAAGGACAATCACATTTTTGCCAGTCCGGCTGAAGTGATAGACTGGTTCTATTGATTCTTCTGTACCCCGGTTAGAGCTGTCGGCCACAATGGATTCCAGCCGGTGGAACCCGCTGTTGATCCTGACCACGTTGAAGATGGAGAAAGCCAGCAGAGCCATCACCAGAATAGTGCAGATATTTTTGACCTGCTTCAGCCATCCACGGGATAAAACCCACAGCACCACTGCAATCACAACAAAGGCAGTCGCGACATCAACAGGGAACTTGGCCAGCTCATTCTTCACCTTAAGGCCATTCTCAAATATCAGACCGTTCTGAGCCAGCACTGTGCCATAGCCCCCGGCAAACACATAGGTGTTGACCAAGGCACCAGCAACTCCGGCTAAAAGCAGAAATGTAAATACAGTCTGTGTTTTTTTAGAGAACAGAAAATAAAGGCCTACAAACCAGACTGCAATGCCCAGAGTCTGGAGGAATGGGAATCTGAATATCTCCAGGGGGTTCCCATAGGGCTCAATATAAGAGAACTCCTGTACCGAGGAACATATTAGGGAGGATGGAATAACTGCCCCTACCAGAAGGAGGAATGCTCCGACTGCCAGGAAGAAGATTCCAAGCCGCAGTTTATTCTGCTGATAAAGCGGCACCAGCGGCCGCTTGCAGATGTTGTATATCTTTTTAAGGCCATTTTCTAAGGCTGTTGACCTTTTAAATTTGACCTTATAACAGATGTTTTTGCAGAGGGAGAAGATATTGTTCAGGGTCCAGTAGAATACCAGACCAGCAGGGGAATTATAGAGCAGCACCAGGAACAGAGCCGCCATACCGTAGAGCTGCAGCTTCTCCTTGAATGCAAATCCCTTCACATAGACTGCGCTGGCCACAATGTTGATCACGGTCATGGCTATAGGGAGCACATTGATCGGGAAGCCCCCCATAGAGAACAGCTGGTCAGGAGCACCCAGATCCTTTATGAACCACAGGTTCTGTCCCTTCAGCATCTCCAGGTTCGACAAGTAAACATAGGCTGCAATAAAGAAAGGAACCTGGATCATCAGGCTTATGGAACTGCGGAGCGCCATAACCGGATGATAGTGGTTCTGCCGATAGAAGGTGGAGAGGATCATATACCGCTCGTCACCCTTGAATACAGCCTTTATCTCGTCAATCTCAGGCTTGAATGCCTTCTGGATATCCCTCTCTTTCTGCTGCCACCGTTCTGCAATTATGTAGAGGGGCAGGGAGAGAAAACTGACCGCCAGACTTACTGCCGCCAGCGAAATGCCACAGTTTTCCCACCGCCAGTAGGAAAGCTGGAACACCAGCTCAATAAGAAGTTCTATTGGATATATGAAAATAAGATATAGTATGCTCATGTTTCAGTGGGAAGCAATGCCTATTTAAGCCTCTTGCTTAAACCCTTGAATGCGTACTTAATAAAGTGCAGTGCCGAAGCCCCGAAGGACAATCCCAGTTCCTTGCGATAGATATCCCAGGTCCAGCCTAAGGCTTTAATCTTGCTGCCGGATACCGAAGTGTCGCTTTCCCGGTAATAAGCCTCCACAGTGCCGGTGTTCCGAGCTATAAAGCCCTTCTGCAGCATCATAAGCCACATAAGGTAATCCTCGTGGTGGATCTCTTTCTGATACACCTTGCCTACCTTGGCAGTATCGTAAATACTGGTCAGATTACCTATACAGTTGCCGTCCAAAAGCTGATTAAAGTCTACAGAGGCTAGTGATGTTACCACTGCTGACCGTACATTGCCTGCAATATCCATCTTCTTGTAGAAGGAGAATACCGCAGCACAGTTCTGCTGCTCAAAAAGGGGCAGCTGATGCTCCAACTTGCTGGGAAGCCACTGGTCATCGCAGTCTAAAAAAGCAATAAACCGCCCTGAGGCGGCTTCTATTCCTACATTCCTGGTGGTAGCAGGCTTCCCTGTAGAGTGCTCTGTATGTAGTAGCCGAATCCGATTATCCCTATCGATGTACTCCTTGGCTATAGTCACACTTCCATCGGTGGAAGCATCATCTATAATAAGCAGCTCCCAGTCCCCAAAGGTCTGGGCAAGAACCGAGTCCACCGCCTGACGGAGGTATTTCTCGCCGTTATGGCATGGCATTATGACAGATACAGTCGCCATTATTTAAACAGGTACTTCCTCAATTTACCGAAAGCCTTCAGGGAACGCTTTAAATCATCAGGATTCCGGAGTCCTATCCACAGGCGGTGGAGAATGTAGCGGAACCTGAGGTAATACTTCTTCCGGGCATAGTCACAGAACTCCACCATCTCCTCTGCAGTCAGCCCCGGTAGGTTAAGCACTGTGTTATGGGTACCATCCTCGTTGCAATACTGCTCGTAGGACAGGGTAAGGTTGCCCTTCTTCCGGGCCAGATCATAAGCTTCGGTACCAGGATAAGGAATCAGAGGGAAGAACTGGGCAGTATCAGTATTCAACTTAAGTGCCAGCTGGAGGGTCTCCTCCATGGTCTCTCTGGTCTCGCCATCGTTGCCCACCATATAGCAGGCATGAATCAGAAGCCCTGCCTTCTTGGCATTCTTTACATATTCGTATATCTGCTCCAGCTTGATTCCCTTCTTGATATTGTCCAGGATCTGCTGGCTGCCGCTCTCAAAACCAGGGATGATAAGACGGCATCCTGCCCTCTTCATCAGCCTCATGGTGTCCAGATCCAGGGTGTTGGCCCGGGCATTGCACAGCCACTTAAGCCTCTTCTGCAGGCTTGCTTCAATCAAGAGCTCCGAAATACGCCGCACCCGCCCTTTGTCGATGGTAAAGGTGTCATCCTCTATGACCACTTCCTTGACATCTGGGAAATTGTCGGCAATATACTGAAACTCCTCCACCACACTCTCGGGGCTCCGTGCCCTGAAAGGATGGCCGTGCATCACCTGGGGGTAGACACAGAAGGTGCATCGGCAGGGGCAGCCCCGGCCAGTGAATATCTGTATTGCCGGATATGTGGCGGCCGCAAAGAAATAATCCCGCTCATCCAGATTCTCCTTGATGAACTGGGCTGCAAAAGGGATGTCATCCATATCAGTGATATGGGGCATAGGATCGGTCCAGACAAAGCAGTTATTTATGTGCAGACATAACCCCCGAACCTTCTCCAACGGAGTTCCTGCATCAAAAGCATCAGCCAGTTCCCGGATGGTATAGTCAAACTCCCCTATGGCAATAGCATCAATAGCCTCGCTGTAACCTAAAGTCTCCTCTGCACAGGCAGTAGGATGGGTTCCAACCAGAACAACAAAGGAATCTGGGTATTTTTCCTTAAGGGAAGCACCGAAAGCCACATCACTCTTTATGGATGGGGTGCTGGTATCGAGGACAAAGAGCACCTGCTCTCCCCTCACCTTATCTTCTACCAGCTGAAGAGTCTCCAGCTCATCCAGAGGCTTGGCTGGAGCATCGATGAAGTCCACCCGGTGGCCATACTTTTGGCAGTATGCCGCGGCATATATAAGCCATAAAGGATAGTAGAGAGCACCGCTTTTAGTTATAGCGGGACTCCTGGACTCCCGGGAGAATTTTCCATATTCTGCCTTGAAGGGCGGGTTAATAAACACTATATGCATTTAATATTTCCCAAAATCAAGTTCAGCCACCTGATGGGTGACCCGCTGCTCCACAGGGGGCAGCTTCATATAATCGCCGAAAAGCTCGGTCAGGAAGGCGTCGTATTCCTTCAAGACCATAAAAGAATCATCTTCAAAAGGAAGCTCGGTATACCTATTAAAGAGATAAGCACTCCGCATCTCCCTAGGTATACCATAACGCCCAGAAAGATAAGCCCTAGTATTGGTCTTCTTTCTGTTAAGCCGATAGGGATAGTTGATTATTGTCTTACGCAACCACCCTTTTGGCACCCAGAAGAAGCAGATCTTCATGGCTTCTGCCACAAACCTCTTAAGCTTTGTCGTACCGTTATGGTACCCATTCTTCATGGAATAAAGTACAACACAGAAATTCAGCCAGCAAAAGTACAATTTTGCCAGCAGTTTATTGTCATAAATGTTATCGTATGGCAGCACATCCACTAAAAAACCGAAGTTTTTTGCATCTGCAGGCTGTTGGACATTCCTGTAGGTTGTCCCGTTAAGCACCACTTTGGAGAAAAAAGTACCAATCTTAGGATCATGCTGAATAGCAAGCAGGGAGAACTCCGGCCCCAGCTCCTTGGGGGCAATCTCTATAAAACGGTCGTAATCGGGCCGCATCATTGCTATGTCTATGTCATCATCCCAGGGGATAAAGCCCTTGTGCCGCACTGCTCCAATCAAGGTACCGCCAGTAAGAAAATACTTTATATCGTGTTTGATGCAGACCCGCTTAATCTCCTTGAGCACCTTTAGCTCAAGCAGCTGTACTTTCCGGAGTTCTTCCGGGGTAAGGGTTTTAGCCATTCTTCAAGCTCTCTATCAAGCGTCGATAAGATTCAACCAGTCCTACTTTAGGTTCCCAGCCAAGGGTTTTTAGCTTATCCACATTCAGGTTCAGGCAGATATCAGGGGCATAGCCAGCATTTGGGTCCAAGTCAAAAACAAGTTTGATCTTGTCCTGGGCAATCTCCCGGATTATAGCCTCGGCAGTATCCCGTATAGTACAGAATGTTTCCGGGTTGGCAGCAGTATAACATTCACCTGATTTACCTTTAAGCAGTACAGTCAAAATAGCAGATACTGCATCATCAATATAAAGAATAGGCCGTTTTGTCTTACCTTCAGTTTTAAGGACAATATCCTTGCCCTCAACAACACTGCGGGCAAACTGGACAGTCACCCGGTTGTCGGTATATGACACGCCCGGCCCTACCACCTGGGCAAGCCGGACAACCTTTGCAGGTACGCCATACTCAGATGCATAGCTTACACAGAGATTCTCGCAGAGCCTCTTGCTCTCGGAATAGCTGGAACGGACATTCATTACATCAATGTAACCCAGGTCTGTCTCCCGGACAGACCTGTTATCAGTAGGAGTAATGCCGAATGCCTCCATGCTGCTGATATAAACAAAGCCTTTAAGTTTTTTATCTTTATATTGGTCAAGGATATTTATTGTACCGCCGACAGCAACCCTGATTGTCTCAACAGGCTTTTCCACAAAATCCTTAGAAGTTGTGGTGCCTGCGGCATGGACAATATAGTCAACATCCAGACTGCTTATATCCAGAGTGCAGATATCGCCATATACCGGGATAATATTGTCACAGCCGTGGAAGCTGGCCTTGAATTTCTCGGAACTCCTGCTGCAGGCATATACTCTGGCTCCAAGCCCGATTAAATGATGCACCAAAGCTCTTCCGATAAGTCCGGTAGCACCGGTCACGAGAACAGATGAATCTTTAAAATCTGAAAAATCTATCATAATCCAAATATCTGCTGATTCTCCCGCACGTCATAAAGGGCACGGAAGGTGTAGAAATCGGCAGGGGTGGTAATCTTAATATTATCGGGGCTTCCCTCCACCACATAAAGGTCGTGCCCGTAGTGCTTCATCAAGGAGGCAGAATCTATCATATCGGTCTTGCCATCCTTAAGAGCTTTCTCGTGTGCCTTAAGCAGCTCTCCCAGATAGAAGCACTGGGGTGCTTTTGCAAGATAACATTTGCTTCGGTCGGTGATGTTCTGTATCTTCTTGTCTTTCAGCTCAATTATAGTCTCTGTGGCCGGGGTCACTGTGATTGCAGAGCCATATTTCCTGACCGATTTAATGCAGTCAGAAATCAAGCTATCGGTAACAAAGGGTCTTACTCCGTCATGTACCAGAACAATAGAATCCGCAGGGGCAAAATCAGAAAGAGCACAAAGACCGTTATAAATGGACTCCTGCCCAGTCTTGCCCCCAGCCACAATAAGCCGCACCTTGTCTATACCGTACTGGGCAAGAATATTCTGAAGGTAATCAACCCACCTTTTAATGCAGACAACCACAATGTTATCCACCTCTGGGTGGTTCTGGAAGTTCTCCAGTGTGTGGATGATAATCTCTTTGCCATATAGCTTAAGAAACTGCTTGGGCCGGGATTTACTGTTCATGCGGCGTCCTGCACCGCCTGCAAAAATAAGTACATTATTCATTGGTTATTCCTTATCACTTATCTCGTCATATACCACTACTGTGCCCTTTTCTATATTCATTACAGTCTTTGCAATAAAATTAAAGCTGTTTGTTTCTATCCTGCAATCATCATTTTCCCAGACAGACAAGATTTGTTCTGAGGTATTATTTAATATTCCAATTGAAAGAAATGATGATGAAAGATATCCAGCAATGTAAACACTTGGGTCAAGCATCATATAGATTTCGGTAGGTATTTTAGGATTTAAATAAGGAATGCCCATTTTCTTAAGAGTTTCTTTCCTTTTCTCGTCATAAAACCCCCAGGGGTGATCTTTGATATAATAATCATAGTCCTGACCAAAGTATGTCATTGTCTTATTGATATATTTATAATCATCCTCGGAGAAGGGGAATCTTCCCAACAGAATACAAATTTTCTTTCCTCTCTTATAACTGCCTTCAAATGGATTACCATCAAGTCCAATCATTTTACAAAGCTCTGAGCTATGGTTGTCCAGCAGTTTTCTGCAATCTTCAAAATTAATGTTATGAACCCGCTCTGTCATCTTATCCAAGATTGCCTGATTTCCTTGCAACATACTCACATCATGAAGAACCAACTCAAAGGTTCTATTATCATTTGTCATCACATAGCTGTAGGCAGATCGGTTTGCGAACTGTTTCATCAAACTCTTGCTTCTTGCTCTTTTGCTAATACAAGGATTACCACAGTGTGTAAAAGTCTCGCTGCCCCATTCCTGGGGACCAGTCTCCCTTGCTTTCTGTTTTGATAATGCCCATGTTTTCTGCATTTTTATATATCGTTTTTCTGCTTTTTTTATATCAAAAATTAGATTAAAACAATCGTATGATGCAGTTCCATCACTTAAAAGATGAACAGTGAATTTTTCCTCAGGAATTCCATTGGCATATATGAATGGAAGAACATAATAAGCCTGATGATCACAGAGATACAGATTGAACTTCGCTTCTGTGTTCATCTTATAGAGCATTCCAATATAAGAGACCATACGCTGAGCACAGTGTTCAAATCCTTTGTATTGGGTCTTTAACTCATTTTTACTTGCGAGAGGGAAAGGATAAACATTTTCCGGAAGATTATTGTAATCGAAAAGAAGTCTCTCTAGCAATACTAAAGTTGGGCTGTCTTTTTTTGATATCTTCCACATATAAGAAAGGAAAAAAAGGACAGGAAGTGTAGCCGCCAGATATGCAATATTATACTCAGGGGCTTCAATAGTAACTGTTTTGATTTCTTTGAAAGCCACTTGCCCTTGGTGGTTGTATATAATCTCTAAAGTCCAGTAGCCATAATTATTAAACTCAATGGTTATCTCACCATTCTTTTCAACATTGAGGGATTCTTCTTTATACTGATATTTGCCATAATCTTTCTTAATGAATGGATTCTGCCATGCCAAATATTGAATTATTTTAACTGTATCAATCTGCTTCTCTTTAAGAACTGCTTTGTTTAACTCTATTTTTTTACTGGAAACAATGTTGTTGTTGGTTTGATTATGAATTCTTTCTTGTGTCTTTAGAAATTTTATTCTATGATAAATTTTTAAAAGCCACAAAGGGATATATGGAAAAAGCGCTTTTTTTATATCCATAAACTCAAAATTTTATTATTTATTTTTCCAGCTCATAATAGGAATTCCAAATAAAAACATCTTTTTCCGAGAAAAAGATATATGCATTATTTTTATTCCAAAGAAATAAATTTTTACTTCTTTTTTCAATCTAACTATATTAAAGATTTTTAATTTGCCAAAAAGAAAAACTCCTTTTTCTTTAGGGTTTTCTTTAGGGTTATCTATATTTTCTTGTAACGTTTTTATAATATAATTTGACACTTCCTCAAAATCTTCATTCTGTTCATAAAAGTCAAATGTTATTCCTTTTTTATTAAACTTTTCTAATTTTTTTTCAAAATATTGTTTATAGAACTTGCCATCATCAAATCGGTTCTCAAAAATGGCAAAATGGGTAAAATACCAATAGATTCTATTGTTTTTATTAGTAATTGGATTAGTTAAAACTGTTTCCAAGTCATCTAATGAACCGCAATCCTTCATCCAGTCATTATAGTGACCATATAAGGAAATAATAGGCAAATCCCATAACAGGGCCATTGTTCCCGTAAGGGACGTGAAATTAATCATGGCATCAACATATGGGAAGAGTGCTGCTGAAGGCATTAAAAACTCAGTTAATTCTTCAATATAAATAAAATTAGGATATTTCTCCTGGTAATAACATATTTCTGACATTGAGATTGTTTTAGGCCCAGGGTGTACTGTAAAAACAACCCCTATATCTGGAGCCACATGTTTCATTACATAGCGAACAACGGCATGATCATCCGCAAAAGGACACATTCCCTCAGAATAGAAAACACCTACTAATGGGCATAGAATTATTTTCCTAAATCTTTTTTTATATGGTTCTATTAAATGAGATACATCTAGTGTTTTTGATAGCATAGATGTTATCTCTTTCTTAAACTCTTCTACTTTTTGATTATCTTTTTCTGTAATTGGATAATTTTTTATATTATCTGCAAAAGTATTTAAGAAACTCATCTTAATTGATCCAATAGGATCAAAATAAATGCTTGGTGGTAAGGGATATCGAGAAAATATGCCCCATTCAGAAACCAGTACCATTTTGTTTTCAAATATTCTTCGTAAAAAATTTAGATTCAATAAATGAGATATTACTATATCTGGATTGAAATCACCAATTTTTTCAAGAATTATTTTTTTTATTCTATCAAAGCTTTTTTCATCTATTTTTTCTTCCAAATCCAAAAAATATATTTCTTCTATACGAACCTTATCATTAAAACATTTTATTAATTCTTCATCACTTATTGTTGCTTTTTCAACATTATCCACAAAGAAATCCAAGGCTGCTTTATTAATTGAAGTATTACTGAAAATAGTTGGAACAGTTGGGGTGTTCCACGAAGTATAATTAAACAGTGAAATTTCTGGTAGAATAAATTTTATCTTGATATTCTCTTTTATTAAAGAATTAAAGCAAGCAGAACCGATGATTTTTTCAATATTATAAAGTGAATTACCCCGAGAATCTATCCTTCCTTCACCATCATAGTATATAAGTATATTCATTGTTACCTTCTTTGTTTTTAATAATCATTTCTAAATATAATCTAACTTCATTGAAATTCCAAAAGATAAATTACAATTAGCCTTTTCCCCAAGAATATCTTCATAAATATTTCTTTTATTGCCATCAATATTTCCTTGTTCTGGGTTTATATTCAGGCACAATGTTCCCTGATATCCATCCTTTGGTATCTAACCTCAACAGTTAAAACCAGTAATTGGTGAATTCAACTAGTATAGTTATAATTTTATTCGGTTTATATCGGCTTTTCAATTATTGATATTTTCTATAATCACATATGTTTAAAGAAGTCTTCTTGACTAGATAACGAGTCACCTTGATAGAATTTGTTCTTTTCTGCCACTCCATAACAGTTATCGAATCTCAATATAACATTATTTTTTTGTCTAATCAGTTTTTTCATTTTTCCAGCTCATAATAGGAATTCCAAATAAAAACATCTTTTTCCGAGAAAAAGATATATGTATTATTTTTATTCCAAAGAAATAAATTTTTACTTCTTTTTTCAATTTAACCATATTAAAGATTTTTAATTTGCCAAAAAGAAAAACTC
>Ga0265298_10000285_pt1 | contig 78858 bp, 70 predicted proteins | sample AusTroGonzalo_MG_3_FD_193486 | JGI IMG/M metagenome (GOLD analysis project Ga0265298, IMG submission 193486) | Bovine rumen microbial communities from tropical cattle in Woodstock, Queensland, Australia - Gonzalo_01 | ecosystem: Host-associated > Mammals > Digestive system > Stomach > Rumen ... | reverse complement strand
TGGTAGTCACAGGTGCAGCTGTTGTGGTAGTCACAGGTGCAGCTGTTGTGGTAGTCACAGGTGCAGCTGTTGTGGTAGTCACAGGTGCAGCTGTTGTGGTAGTCACAGGTGCAGCTGTTGTGGTAGTTACAGGTGCAGCTGTTGTGGTAGTGGTTGTTGTAGTGGTTGTAGTAGTAGTCATTACTGGTACTTCTTTGATAACATCAAATTTGTAACCATGCTTTGCTGCGTATGCTTCGGCTGTAGAGCCCTTATCGCCATAGATAACTCCGCTGTATACAGCCTTACCATTGGGATCAATACTATTGCATATAGTAGTAACTTCGTCATTGATACTGCATCCGGCGTTGAGGAACATTACCGATACAAGACTTCCGCAGTTGCTGAATGTTCCAGCACCTATGCCTGTTACTGATTCAGGCACTATTACTGACTTGACCTTGGAGCAGCTGTCAAATGCGCCGTCCACAGCCTTTACCGGTACGCCGTTTATCTTATCAGGGATGAATATCTCGCCCTCTGCGTTTTTATCGCAGTTCAGAACGATAGCATAACCGTCTATGACATAATATGTCAATCCGCCTTCAATTACAGTTGTTACAGCAGGTGCGGAAGTAGTCACCGCGGCAGTAGTTGTTACCGGGCTTGTTGTAACTACGCTTGTTGTCACGCCCGTGGTAGTAGGATCAGCATCCAAAGACTCAAATGTAAGGCCATACTTTTCAGCGTATGCCTGAGCAGTTGAACCGTCATATCCGCGAATGATTCCGCTTAAGCACTCGTCTCCAAGAACACAGGCAGGATTCAGGACATTTGCCGCTTCAAGAGCATCGCAGCTGCCGAACGCCAATTCATCTACCTTTATTACGGATCTTGGTATCTTCACTTCCTTGAGGCTCTTACACTCCCAGTAAGCGAAACTGCCGACGCTCATGGCAGAATCCGGGATATTGGCAGCTTCAAGGCTCTTACAGCCCCAGAACGTGCCGTTGGCAATGCTCTTTACCGGACCTGTTATTTTTACGCTGACAAGATTATCACAGTTCATGAAAGCGCTCTCACCGATAGTCGATACTGACGCAGGTACTTCAACCGTTTTTATATCCTTACAGTTAGCAAATGCTCCGTCCAGTATAACAGTAACGGGAACTTTCTCGACCTTTTGGGGAATAGAAACTGTTTCGCCGATACCGTCCATCCAGCTGACCAGCTCGGCGTGATCTGCAAAGATATAATAAGCTATGCCGTCAGCGATATAGCTATCGGAAGGCAGCACTTTTGCAGAAGTTGTTACAGCAGCGGTGGTAGTAACAGGAGCAGTCGTCACAACGGCAGTAGTTGTGGCAGGAGCACCGGCAACTGTAAATTTGTATCCGAACTCTTTAGCGTAATCCTGAGCAGTTGAACCCTCTGCACCGATTATAGTACCGGAAAAGGTTCCTTCACATTTATCGCCGTCGTAAGTGTTGCTTATAGTACCGGAAGAATTAGTGATAACGCAGAAAGGATTGGAAACAGTTACGGTCTCGAGAGATTTGCAGTCACCGAAAGCTTCGCCCCAAATCATTTCCACAGTTTCAGGAACAGTCAGTGCCTTTATGCTGCTGCATCCGAACAGCATTCCCAGTGAGACACATTTCAGCGAAGCAGGGAAATCAAATGCTTTCAGAGCTGTACATCCTGAAAAAGCAAAATCTCCGATGTTTTTAATGCCGCTGGGCAGAGATATCGTTTCAAGCTTTACGCAATCTGCAAAAGCAAAGTCTCCTATACTTGAAACGCTGCTGGGAAGAGCGATAGTTTCAAGCTTTACACAACCCGAAAAGGCTTCCTCGCAAATAGCGGTAACAGGCAGAGAACTGTACTTTTCAGGCACTTTTACTGCACCTGCAACTGCTGTACTGCATTTGGCTATCTCTGCGCGGTCAGCGTAGACACGGTATGTAAAGACGCCGTCGACAGCCTCCTTGTATTCCGGAGCAGCTTCCTTTTCAGCTTCTGCACTGGCAAGCACCGCAATATTTGGTGAATGACCATAAATTGCGGGAAGACTTCCTCCAACTACGCAAACAGATAATAATGCTGCGATCAATTTTTTCATATAATCCTCCTGATGGTTTAAAGTCATCGGTCAAACAAAACGCGTAAAATCCGCTTACTCCAACCATACAGTAAGCCGGCAGGTTCGGGATTCCACGAAACTCAGATGTTTGTCCGTTTCAAGCATTTGTAAAAATAATTCTTCATTTTTACAAGGCTCACGAATAAGATTATATCACTTAATCATCAAAAAGTCAACTGTTTTCGTCATATTTACGATTTTGTTCAAATAACTGATAATATGTTATATCTTTCTTTGTTCCTATTGACAATATTTTCTCAACGTGGTATAATAGCAATATATAGTCGGTTTTTGGCTATATATTATAATCATATTTTAATTATTTAAGGAGGAAAAAAATGGGGAATTTTAATCTCAAAAAATTCTTTTCAGCTTTATCTGCTGCCGCAGTAGCTGCTTCTTTAAGCTTTCAGACATTGCTGCCGGCTGTAAATGCAGTTTCACCAGATAAGGCTGAAGCTATTTCCGAACAGCTCATTGAGCATGAGCACTCCTGCGATGATCACTGCTGTGACCTTTATGATGAGCATGATCTTTGCGATGAAATCAGCACTGACCGCGTTGTATCCTATATTGACGCCGGTACTTTAATCAGTGAACAGTTCGACAGCATAAGCTCAGAACTCAATACATTCGCAGCCGGCATCAATTCAGCCTTCGCCGTTCCATCAGGCTTGATTTCAGATAACAGCGTTGTCAAGAGCAGCAGCTGTTCACATCAGTTCAACGGCTCATACACCACTACAAAACAGCCTACTTGTACTCAAGCCGGCGAAAAGGCCGCTAAATGTACAAAGTGCGGAAAGGTGCTCAATACAGTCAAAATCGATCCCCTCGGACATAGTTGGGGCAACTGGTCAACAACAAAAAACGCTACCTGTACTGTGGACGGTGTAAAATCACATACGTGTTCAAGATGTAAGACCACCGAAAAAGAAACAATTAAAGCAACAGGCCACAACTTCAATGGCTCATTCGAGACCACAAAGCAGCCTACCTGTACTGAATACGGTGAAAAGGTCGCTAAATGTACAAAGTGCGGTCAGGTACTTGACACTTACAAGATCGATCCCAAGGGACATTCTTACGATAGCTGGGTAACAGTCACAGCTGCTACCTGCACAAAAGATGGTTCCAGAAAACATACGTGTAAGACCTGCGGTCACACTGAAACTCAGAAGATCTCTGCTACCGGCCACAACTTCAACGGCTCGTTCGATACTATCAAGCAGCCGACCTGTACAGAGCCCGGTGAAAAGGTTGCTAAATGTACAAAGTGCGGCGAGGTACTTGACACTTACAAGATCGATCCTAAGGGCCACTCCTATGATAGCTGGGTAACAGTCACAGCTGCTACCTGCACAAAAGATGGTTCCAGAAAACATACGTGTAAGACCTGCGGTCACACTGAAACTCAGAAGATCTCTGCTACCGGCCACGCCTTCAATGGTTCGTTCGATACTATCAAGCAGCCTACCTGCACAGAGCCCGGTGAAAAGGTTGCTAAATGTACAAAGTGCGGAGAGGTGATCGACACTTACAAGATCGATCCTAAGGGCCACTCCTATGATAGCTGGGTAACAGTCACAGCTGCTACCTGCACAAAAGAAGGTTCCAGAAAACATACATGTAAGACCTGCGGACACGTTGAAACAGGAAAGATCTCTGCTACCGGCCACAACTTCAACGGCTCATTCGATACTATCAAACAGCCTACCTGCACCGAAGCCGGTGAAAAGGTAGGAAGATGTACAAAATGCAGCGAGATCATAACAAGAACCTCTATACCCGCTACCGGTCACAAATACGGAAGCGTTGTTGTATTACAGAATGCTACCTGCACAAGCAACGGCGGCGGTTACTGCAAATGTACAAAGTGCAACAATATAAAATCAGTCACGATACCCAAGAAGGGACACTCCTTCAACGGTTCATTTGAAACACTGAAAGAACCAACCTGTACCGAAGACGGCGAAAAGGTCGGCAGATGTACAAAATGCGGTCAGATAGTTACAAGAGTTGCTATCCCGAAGCTCGGTTCTACCGGTCATAAATTCAACGGAAGCTTTGAGAGAATAGAGCCCACCTGCACAAAAGAAGGTCACATCATCGGAAGATGCACTATTTGTGGTGCCGTTGTTTCCGATAATGTCATACCAAAGCTTTCAGCTACCGGTCACACATTCAACGGTTCGTATGTAACTGTAAAAGAAGCCACCTGCACAAGCACAGGCCTCAAAGAAGGCAGATGTACAAGATGCGGCGAGGTTGTCAGCAAAGCGGTTATCCCGAAAAAGGCTCATAAGTTTGAGTATGTAACAGCAGTTCCTGCCACATCTACACAGCCCGGACTTGAAAAGGAAGTATGCTCCGTATGCGGCTTCGAAAGCGGCAACACCAGACTGCTCAATCCCGGAGATATGACTTTTGAGGACTGCGGTTACGATAAATTCTGGTTCTGTGCAAACGGAGAATTCGATGATTTCCAGTCATGGCCGCTCATTTACACACCTGAAGAAGGAGGAAAATCTTATCTCAAACTCTCCTTCACTACTAACAACAACTGGACTGTAACAGCCGCAAACAATTATGTACATATATATGATACCAACCTTACAGCATGCAGTTCAGGAAGCAAGGGAACTAATGATATCGTTATTGGTATGGATCCGTTCCCGTATGATTCAGATGCTTATGATAGAACTTCTTCGATCACTATCAGTTCAGGCGGCTTCTCAAAGACTTACACTCTCAGCCAGTGCAACAGAACCATAAACGGTTATACGAGAGAATACTATGTTACAACACCTGCAATAACCAACTTACTGAGCAATATCAGCCCGAATCCCAACGCAGTAAAGGCTCTCAAGGGCGAAACCTGCACAAACGGAGAGATAATAATATACCCCGTAGACGACTACCGTTATATCGCTATACGCACTTATGAAAACGAGACAAGCAATATCGAAGTAGAATATATCTTCTTCAAGGCTGCTGCTCCTTCCCTCGGCAATACCATAAATGCAATGATAACCGTCCTCAACACTAACGGTATGAAGCTGGTACAGAACTCAAATCCCCTGTTCAAGAGCTATGCTACTATCTCAGGCAATTACGCAAACGTTACCGATGAGGACTACGAACACAAGGTAGCTGTTGGAGAAACTTGGACTAGCGTAGTCTCTACCGGTGTAGGCTTTGGCCTTGGATTTGTTCCCGGACTCGGACCTATTGCTTCCTTCTTAGTAGGCACAATAGTTGATACTGCTATCAATGTGACAGGCAATGTTATCATCAACTGCACTACAGAAGACCGAGGAAACGAAGGTATCGCTACCGCAACAGAATTCAGACTCCACGACGGCTGCACTCTTTCAAATGCCAACGATAATATTGAGATCTATTGTAATTCATCACACGCAACTAATACAAGCGTTAACATCTATTTCAATATCGTTGCTCCTGACGGAACATCAGCTGCATTCAGCAGATAAAACGCGCTTAATTTAAATAAAGTCCGTATCATTAGTCATCCTCTTTTTATGAGACTGACTTCAGATACGGACTTTTTATTGACTTCACGCAGGAGCTATGCTATAATGATAAAAATCGGCAAAGGAAGGTCAAACCGCAATGGGCTACATTTTAGAGCTTCGCAGGGAGCTTGGCAGCAGACCGCTTATCATGGCAGGTGCAGGAGTCCTGCTGATAAACGAGAAAAACGAGGTGCTTCTCCAGAAGCGCAGCGACAACGGGCTCTGGGACTATCCGGCGGGCTCCATGGAGCTTGGCGAGAACTTTGAGGAGTGTGCACGGAGGGAGGTATTTGAAGAAACAGGGCTTAGCTGCGGCAGGCTTGAATACTTCATGGATATATCGGGAAAGTCATCATACTACGAGTATCCCAACGGTGACCGGACCTATGCTGCGGTGATAGTATACATATGCCGTGATTTTGAGGGAGAGCTGAAAGCTCAGGACAGCGAAGTGATAACGCAGAGGTTCTTCCCTCTTGACGCTCTGCCGGCGGAGGATGATCCCCGTGGGCTGGGCATATTTGACAGGCTCAGGGAATACTTGCGGAAGGGATAAAAAAGTCCTCACAGTTCCGGCTGTGAGGACTTTTGTTTTACTTTGAATATTTCGCCTTATCCATTTCGCGGATAGCAGCACGGCGAATTTTACCGCTGCCGACGGTCTTGGGAAGTTCGTCGAGAAATTCGATAACTCTGGGATACTTGTAAGGAGCGGTGCGGTTCTTGACGTACTCCTTGATCTCCTTTACGAGCTCCTCCGAGCCTGTTGTACCCTTAGTGAGAACGATAGTAGCCTTAACGACCTGACCGCGCACCTCGTCGGGAACGCCGGTAACGGCGCATTCCAGCACATAGGGAAGCTCCATGAGAACACTCTCGATCTCGAACGGTCCTATGCGGTAGCCGGAGGACTTGATAACATCGTCAACACGTCCGACGTACCAGAAGTAGCCATCCTCGTCCACCCAAGCAGTATCGCCGGTGTGGTAGAAGCCGTCGCGCCAAGTCTCGGAGGTATTCTCATCGTCGCCGTAGTAGCAGAGAGCGAGACCGGGAACGCCGTAGCCGACATCACGACTGCCCCTGAGCTTTATGCAGATCTCGCCTGTTTCGCCCACGCCTGCGGGAGTTCCGTCGGGGAGGAGCACCTTCACATCATACTGGGGATTAGGCTTGCCCATGCTGCCGGGCTTAGGCTCCATGCCCACGACGTTAGCGATAGAGAGAGTAGTTTCGGTCTGACCGAAGCCCTCCATGAGCTTGATGCCGGTAGCCTTGTAGAACTGGTGGAATACCTCTGGGTTAAGAGCCTCGCCGGCGATGCAGGCATATTTCAGTGAAGAGAGGTCATACTTGGAGAGGTCCTCCTTGATGAAGAAACGGTACATAGTGGGAGGTGCGCAGAAAGAGGTAACGTTGTACTTCTTGAACATGGGAAGAATATCGTCGGCGTGGAAGCGGTCGAAGTCGTATACGAACACAGCAGCCTCGCACATCCACTGACCGTAGAGCTTTCCCCAGAGAGCCTTGCCCCAGCCGGTATCGGAGATAGTGAAGTGGAGACCGTTGGGATCGGCGTTCTGCCAGTAGCGGGCAGTCACATAGTGACCAAGGGGGTACTGATAACTGTGGAGAACGAGCTTAGGATTGCCGGAGGTGCCTGAGCTGAAGAAGATGAGCATGGGATCCGTGCCGCATGGAGTCTCGGCAGTGCGCTCGAAGTGAGAGCTGTAAGCCGGGAGCTCCTCATTGAAATCGTGCCAGCCCTCGCGCTGACCGTTCACCATGATCTTTGTTCTGAGGGTAGGAGAAACGGCGCAGGCTTTGTCCACCTCATCGGCAACATCACCGTCGGCGGTGCAGACGATAGCGGATACCTCTGCGGAATTGAAGCGGTATTCAAGGTCATGCTCCTTGAGCATATTGGAGGCAGGGATAACGAGGGCACCGATACGGTGCAGGGCGATTATTGAGAACCAGAACTGATAATGGCGCTTGAGGATAAGCATAACGCGGTCGCCCTTTTTGATGCCGAGGGACTTGAAGTAGTTGGCGGTCTGGCAGGAATACTTCTTGATGTCCTTGAAGGTGAAGCGGCGCTCGTTCTTATTGACGTCCACGTAGATCATGGCGGTCTTATCGGGACATTTTTCCGCCATAGCGTCAACGATGTCGTAAGCGAAGTTGAACTTATCCTGATTCTCGAAGTTCACCGCACTGAGCACGCCCTCATCGTTGGTCTCGCACTTGACGAACTTCTCAGCGACAGGGTGAATAAGACCGGCTTTGTCCACATTGGTGAGGTGGTGCTCAGCCACGTGCTCGCGGTATTCAGCCATACCGGCAGTGCCCTTGGGGGCCATAACGAAGGCATATATCTCGCAGTCCTCGCCGCCGAGAGCCACCTCGTCGTGGGGCATGGAGCTGTCGTAGTAGATACAGTCGCCCTCGTTGAGTATCTCAGTATGGGAGCCCACGGTCATGCGGAGGGTGCCCTTGAGAACGATGTCCATTTCCTGACCGGCGTGGCTCGCCATATGTAGGGGCTGAGAGAGAGCCTCCTCGGAGTAAGGGATAACAACGTGGAAAGGCTCCACAGCCTTGTTCTTGAACTTTGAGGCAAGGCGGTTGTAGGCAAAGCCCTTTCTGCGGACGATAGGAACGCCCTCGCCCTTTCGTGTGACGGTATAGCCGCTGAGCTCAGGGCTGCTGCCCTCCATGAGGTCGGTTATCTCCACGTTGAATTTATTGGCGCACTTATAGATGAAAGTAAAGCTGAAGTCCTGTTCACCGGCTTCGAGCTTTCTGTATTCCTCCGCGGAATAATCAGTTGCCGCAGCCATTTCCTCCACAGAAATGCCAAGGTCCTCGCGCAGACTGATGATTCGCTGGGCGACCTCTTTGATCTTAACTTCTGCATTCTGAACATTTGTCAATTCGCTCATAACATTCTCTCCTCAGATAAAAATTTGATACTGGAAAATGAAACGCACGCAGAAAAAACTGCCGCTGTTTTTGCCGTAAAAAACAAAAAAGCTCGTCTCAAAGAAAACATCTTTGAGACGAGCATCATTAACTGATCACCCGCGGTACCACTCAAATTGTGCCGCTATTGCGTAACACCACTTCAGACTCCAGCAAGTCCTATTCATTGACGCAGAATCACGGGAACGCTTACTGAAAGCTTTCAGCATTCCGGCTCAGAAGGGATACACAGCATTGCTTATCACCGGCTCACACCACCCGCCGGCTCTCTGCAGACATTGGCGATACTCTGCTTGTCTTCCTCACAGCTTATGTTCTGGATTATATCACAGTAAAACGGATTTGTCAAGAGCTTTTTTGAAATTTTCAGAAAAAACCTCTCAGCGCATATCAATAATCCTTGGGAGCCTTGCAGACCGAGCACACCTTCTCAAAGATACCCTTGAATTCTCCGCCACAGTGTCTGCACCTGCCGTTCTCGATGTTGACGGGCTCCTGAGCCTTGATATAAGCCGGGAACGCCCAGTAATTCTTTTGCAGCTTGCTGTAAACGACGTCGGTGAGCCTGGGACAGTTATAGAAGGTAGCGGAATTCTTCTCGAACTTATAGGGATTGCTGCCTCTGTAAAGCTCTGTTTCGCCGGTGAAGGTCACCTGCTCCAGACCGGTGCAGTCGGCGAAAGCGAGGGGGTATACAGCTTTAACGCTGCCGGGGATAGTAAGCTTTTTCAGCTTTGAGCAGCCTCTGAAAGCCTGATTGCCGATGTAGCTCACGGTCTCCGGTATGCTCACACTGACGAGGGCAGTGCAGTTCCTGAAAGCGTTCATGCCGATTCTGTAAACGCCGGTAGAGGGATCGCCGTCCAGGTGCATACTTTCAAACCTTACCTCCTCCAGACTGGTACATTCAGCGAAGGCGCAGTCCTCAATGGTCTTGACCTTTGAGGGGATGATGATGTATTTCAGGCTGGTGCAGCCCTCAAATATCCTCCACGGGAGGAGCTCAATGTTCTTGGGGATGTTCACATTTTCGAGGCAGACACAGCCTGAAAGAGCGCTTGCCTCGATATTTTTGATGCTGTCGGGAAATTCGAGAGTATTCAGGCTCACGCAGCCGTTGAAGGCATCCCTGTCGATAGTTTCGAGGCTCTGAGGAAAATGGACTGACCGCAGGTTCTTGCAGCCGGAGAAAGCGCCCTCGCCGATGATCTCAACTCCCTCGGGGATGTAGACGGTCTCGATGTTGTTCATGCCCTGAAAGGCGGTCTCACCGATAACGGTGATGCCGTCGGGTATCCTGACCTCGTTTTTGGTAAAGCCGTTATAGCGGATGAGGACACTTCTTTCCACCACGAAGTCGCTGTCGTAGCTGTAAGATGTCTTGATGGCACCGGTATTTTCCGGCTTGTCCTCCTTAAAGCAATTTATAGCCTTTTCGACGACAAAAGCCTGATTGCAGAACGGACAGAAGGAAGCGTCCAGCGTGTCATCGACTGCGAGAAATCCGCCGCATTTATAGCATTTCCCCTGTACATACATAAAGCTCCGCCTCCTTTCGTTGAAAATTGCACGTTTCCGATTTTGTATTATTATACCACATTATTATTTTCAAGTCAACAAAGATTTTGTTGATTAGCAACAATATTTTCGAACTGTCAGAGCGCACAGGAGTTGGTGTGTCTGACAACTTTGCAAATATGTCCGCACAAATATTTTCATTTTGTCCACCCGATTGCTGTTTTATCGGTTGACTTTTTTTGAAAATGTGCGTTAATATATATAGTAGCATTTTATCATACAGCTGTCCGGACAGCTTCCGAATATGCACTCTGAGAACCGGCGGCAGATGTATGATCCTGATATATAGGCAAAAAAGCATGGAGGCGAGCCGTGTCTTTCGTGATATGGCTTTTTTGGCGTGCACACTAATATTAAGGAGATGATCGGATTGAAGATCTCAAAAGCATTATCCGCCGCAGTCTCGGCGGTCATGCTCGTGACCTGCACTGTCGCTATCGTCCCTTCCGCACCCTCGGTAAATGCGGCAAGTGACGAAATGAGGAATATCTCAACCGCAGAGCTCGTAAAGGACATGGGCATAGGCATCAACCTCGGAAACACAATGGAGGCTACCGGCGACTGGATCACCGGCAATACAGTTACCGACTATGAGACAGCATGGGGCAGCCCCGTTGTAACCAAGAAAATGATACAGGGCTACGCCGACGAGGGCTTCGGAGTGCTCCGTATACCGGTAGCATGGTCGAACCTCATGTCCAACGACGGCAAGTACACTATCGACAGCAACCTTATGAAGAGAGTCACCGAGCTCGTTGACTGGACTCTTGACTGCGATATGTACGCTATCATCAACATCCACTGGGACGGCGGCTGGCTGGAAAAATACCCCGACGATCCCGAGGGCTGTCTGAAGCGCTTCTCCACAATGTGGGAGCAGATCAGTGAAAACTTCAAGGACTACGGCGACCGCCTCATGTTCGAGGCTCAGAACGAGGAGCTCGGCTGGAATACCCTCTGGAACCAGTGGAGCAACGAGGGCGACAAGAAGAAGTCCTACGGCTACGTAAACCAGATCAACAAGAAATTCGTTGATACAGTAAGAGCAACAGGCTCCAACAACTCCTACCGTCACCTGCTCATATCCGGATACAATACAGCAGTTGACCTCACCTGCGATCCTCTCTTCGAGATCCCCTACGATCCGGTAAACAGACTCGCAGTATCAGTACACTACTACAATCCCTCCACATTCGCTATCCTCGAGGAGGACGCCGACTGGGGCAAGTGTGCCACAACATGGGGCACAGACACTGAAAAGGCCGACCTCAAGAAGCAGATGGCACTCCTCAAGACCACCTTTGTGGACAAGGACATCCCCGTTATCATCGGCGAGTACGGCTGTCCCACCAAGAACAAGGACGTTGAGTCAGTAAGGCTCTTCCTCTCATCCGTATGTCAGGAAGCACTCAACAACGGCTGCTGTCCTGTACTCTGGGATACTCCCGAAGGAAGCCACTACGACCGCAGCACCTGCAAGCTCAGAGACTCTCAGGTAGAGGCTTCGTTCAAGAAGATAAGCGAATCTCTCAAGAACAGCTCCAGCAGCGGCACAGATACTCCCTCCGGCGACGGAACAGTTTACTTCCGCGACTCCTTCGAGAGCGGCACAGACAACTGGTCCGGCAGAGGTGCAGCAAAGGTTGCAGCAGCCTCCACAGTAGCCTTCGAGGGATCATCCTCACTCTATGTAAGCGGCAGAACAGCTGCCTGGAACGGCGCTACAAAGGCACTCGGCTCCGACTTCAAGGCCGGCGAGAAATACAGCTTCAGCGCTAACGTAAGATACGAATCAGGCTCATCCTCAGATACCTTCTCCCTGAAGCTCCAGTACAAGGACGCTTCCGGCACCACAAGCTATGCCGACATCGCAGAGGCTGAGACCATAAAGGGCACATGGGTGCAGCTTGCCAACACAAGCTATCAGCTCCCCGCCGGCGCTACCGATATGCAGATCTACGTAGAGACACCCGATTCCACAGGCGATTTCTACATCGACGACGTATGCGGCGCCTCCGAGGGCACAGTTGTAAAGGGCTCCGGCGGCTCCAAGAAGCTCACCTACGGCGACCTCAACTACGACGGAATCATCAACGGCTTCGACGTAGCACTTGAGCGTAAGGCAGTTCTCGGCAAGCTGGACGACGCTATGAAGCTCAAGGCTGCCGACATCGACGGCGACGGCGAAGTTAAGGCAAACGACCTCGTTCTCCTTTCCGAGTACGCACTTGGCAAGATCAAGGTATTCCCCGACCGTCCCGAGCCTCCCAAGCCCGACAATAAGTGGGACGACTACAAGGAAACAGCCTCCGCAGACTGGATCAACTTCTACAAGAGCTCCATCTGCAGCATGGGCAACACCGACCGTCTCGTAAAGAAGCTTGAGGCTGCTGAGAGCGGCAAATCGCTCACACTGGCATACCTCGGCGGATCTATCACAGAGGGCAAGAATTACAGCTCGCCCTTCTCAGAATACGTAAAGAACAACTTTTGCACAGGCGGCTTCAAGGAAGTAAACGCAGGTCTCTCCGGAACCTCCTCAGTTGTAGGACTCGTCCGCAGCGAGAAGGACATCGTTGCAAGCAATCCTGACATCGTTGTTATCGAGTTCTCCGTAAACGACCACGAAGACATCATGTACAAGAAGTGCTTCGAGAGCCTTATCAGGAAGTTCCTCTCACTCCCCAACGAGCCTGCAGTAATCACCCTTATCACAACATCAAAGGGCGGCTACTCCAGCCAGACTCAGATGGAACAGGCAAGCAAGAACTTCGATATACCTGTAATCAGTATGCACAATGCTCTTCAGGGTGCATTCAAGAGCGGCTTCCTCAGCACAGGCGACTATTTCTCAGACGAATATCATCCTCATAAGAACGGCGGTAAGCTGGTAGCTGACTGTATGGCATATTTCCTCCGTCAGGCTATGAGAACCGAGAACCGCACAGAGGCATACACAATGCCCACAACATCCAAGTTCGGTTCCGAATACTGGACCTGCATCAACGCAGATCCTTCCAAGGACCTCCAGAACTTCAGCAACGGTTCCTTCACAAGAGGAAACGGTTACAGTTCACTCCCCTACGGATACACATCCAACGGCGGAGCACCCATGACCTTCAAGGCTGAGGGCAAGGGACTCATCATCGTGTTCAAGGCAAACAGCTCCGGCATGGGCAGCATCAATGTTACCGTAAACGGCAAGACCACAAAGATCAACGGCAACAAGCAGTACACATGGGGCGGACCTGACGCAGAGCTCGGCTTCTACGACGAGAACGCAACAAGTCTCGACGTTTCGATCTCAGCATCCGGCAGCTTCACTATCTGGGGCATAGGTCTTGTAAAGTAAACCGCAATATTTCAGGCTCTCCTTCGGGAGAGCCTGATTTTTTTCCGCGGACACAGCAGTCTTCCGGGAGCATATGTAATATCGTGCTGTGAGATATGTACTTTCGTGCTTAAATACTGAAATTATGTGCGTTTCAGGTGGAGAATCGTTGACACTCCGGCGTTTTTGTGTTAGAATTATTATGTACAATCATAACTGTCCGCACGGGGAAATAGGCATCCCGAAGCGGAAAAATTTCAAACGGAGGTACAAAGATGAATTCTATCAAAAAGGCTTTGGCAGGTCTTTTTGCCGTATGCATGACCGTTTCCTGCATACCGCATACTGCCGAGAGCAAGGTCATCTCATCTGTTCAGGCGGCAGACGGAGACATCTCATCAAAAATGGAATGGGGCGCTGTAAAAATAGGCGGAGGCGGCTTCGTTTCCGGTATCGTTACCGGTCAGAAGGCTATGTACGCCCGTACAGACGTCGGCGGAGCATACCGCTTCAACTATGAGACCGACAGCTGGGAGCAGCTTCTCGGCTTCATCAACGAGGACGACCGCGGACTCCTCAGCGTCGATGCTATGGCAATTGATCCCAGCGACGACGATACAGCTTACTTCCTCTGCGGCTGTGCATACTTCTCAGCCGAAAAGACCGTCATCTACAAGACCACTGACGGCGGTAAGACCTTCACCGAATCTGACGTTACCGATATGATTCAGGTACACGGCAACGGCAACGGCAGACAGACCGGCGAATCCATCGCCGTTGATCCCGACGATCCCAACACTATCTACTGCGGCGGCGACGTTTACGCCGGCGACTCATGCCTTATCAAGTCCACCGATGGCGGCAAGACATGGAAAACAGTAAAGAGCTACGGCGACCTGGGACTCTTTGAGCATGAGATAAAGTGGCCTACATGGGGCTCCAATATGAGAAAGGCGCTCACAGCGGACGAATACTACGCCCAGAACGGTATCGCCTGCATATACATATACGGAGGCAAGGTGTACGTAGGCGCCTCCACCACCGGCAAGAACAACGTCGTTGTTGCCGACGTCAAGGACGATAAGTTCACCGACCTCAGCAGCAAGCTCGATGCCGAGAACTATCCCGGAAGAATCACCGGCGACGGCAAGGGCAATATCTTCTTCGCATTCCAGGGAGGAGTTCAGGTCGGCACAGGCGGAACCTCAGGCAGCATAAAGAAGCTTGACGCAAAGTCCGGCGAGATAACCGACATTTCTCCCCTCGCCCACCTCTACGACTTCAAGGAGGAAAAGGTAACAAACGCCGGCAAGGGCGGATACAGCGGCATAAGCGTTGATCCTGCCAACCCCGACCACATGGTAAGCTCCACCTGCGGACTTTTCGCAAACGCTCAGCTCTGGGAGCCTTGGACAGAAGAGCACGGTCCGTGCTGGGGCGATAAGTTCTTCCGCTCAGAGGACGGCGGCAAGACATGGCGCGAGATCTCACCCGGCTATTCACCGCTCTGGGGCAAGGATCCCCTTGCGGATTACCTTGATACAGGCGGATACGACTGGATCTACGATAAGGCTATCCACTGGGTAGGCTCCTACGTAATTGATCCCGTCAACCCCGACAGGACCTTCTCCACCTCCGGAAACGGCGTTTTCGCCTGCGATAATACATGGAGCGATCTTCCCCAGTTCCACTTCCAGCCCGACGGCATCGAGGAAGTAGTTGTACTGGATTTCGTAAGCGTTCCCGGCGGCGCGAACTACTCCGCTATCGGCGACTACGACGGCTTCATCCACGACGATGTATACAATATACCTCCCCAGTACCAGCCTAATATGGGCTCGACCTCGGCTATCGCATACTGCCCTGCCGATCCCAAGATAATGGCGAGAACAGCCAACGGCGACGGCAACAATACCGGCTCCGGCTACTACTCCAAGGACGGCGGCAAGACATGGACCGCCTTCAAGCCTGCCTGCACAGGCGGCAAGCTCTCTATCACAAAGCTGGGCGAGGGCAAGTATAGAATCATCAACACCAGCGCCAAGGGCGGTGCTTCCTATACCGACGACTGGGGCGCAACATGGAGCGAATGCGAGGGCATAAAGGCTTCAAAGGGTGCATATACCCTCGTTGATCCCGAGGATCCCAGCATAGTTTACGCTTCCGGCGCACAGTTCAACGACTACTGGTCGTCCGACATGACCAAGAAGGAGCCCACCTTCGAGGAATCCCACTACTCCTGCTTCATCAGTGAGGACTACGGCAAGTCCTTCAAGGAATACACCGTATGCCCCTATAACTGGGAGCTCACATGGAAGTTCGAGCACACCGGCGACCTCGCATACGTTTCCAAGGGCACAGTTGCTCTTGCAGGCGCAAATCAGGGACTCTACCTCATCTCCGACAAGGGCGCGACAGTTACAAAGCTTGAAAACGTAGAGTATGCGAAGTGCGTAGGCTACGGAAAGCCTGAAAAGACCGGCGGTCCCAACACACTGTTCATCTACGGCAAGCCCGGCAAGGACGATACAGAGGGCGTATACCGCTCCACAGACGCCGGCAAGACATGGGTATGCATAAACACTGACCACCTCTACGGCGGCACCGGCAACGGAAACTTCCTCGTAGGCGACATGAACGAATTCGGCACTGTATATATGTCCACAGTCGGCTGCGGTATCATCTACGGAAGAATCGCAGGTCAGGAAAAGCCTCCCACGACCACAAAGACTACCACTACAAAGGCTGCGACCACAGCAACTGTGACAACCACAGCAGCAGTGACTACCACAGCCACAGGAACGCTCCCCACAGGCAGCTACGGCTACGAGGACGACATTCTCTGGGGCGACGCAAACTGCGATAAAGAGGTAAATCTTGCAGACGCAGTTCTCATAATGCAGTCTATCGCAAATCCTGATAAGTACGGCGCAGGCAAGGAGCTCGGCATAAGTGCCAAGGGAGAGAAGAACGCCGATGTAAGCGGAAACGGCGACGGTCTCACCAACAAGGACGCACTTGCTATCCAGAAGTACAAGCTGGGACTTATCTCCTCACTTCCGGTAACTGAAAAGAGCGATAAGACCACCGCATAAAAAACATAATGCTGGCAGAAGGAAACAGCCTCCTGCCAGCATTTTTGATTCCAATACAAATTGTATTGGCGCAATCAATTCCGCATTCCGAATTCCGCATTCCGAATTATTATATCGTCGGCATCGCGGCGGCGGAGAGCTATCACTGCTCCGCACACAAGGTAAGCCGCAAGGTCACCGGAAGCGCTCCTGTGCAGACATTCCGCACGGGCGCCCTCTATAAATCCCAGCCCCCTGAGACGGCTGCGAAGCCTCCCCGAAGCAAGGAGCTCCGCGATAAGGCAGCTCTCGCCCTCCCTGAGGGAACTGAGTCTCGTTTCTGTATCCATGATATGAGCCTCCCTGACATTATATGCCGGAGAGGCTCGCTGTGTTATTGATGGTGGAATTTGTCGAGGTACACGCTGATACCGGTTACGATACCGGCGCTGCTGCCGGTTATCTCCACCTCACAGATTCTTCCGTCCGTCACGGAGCCGAAGCTGATAACGTCGGAGAGGTCCTCGCCGTTGTAGCCGCAGTAAGAGCAGAAATAGCGCTTCCAGCCGCGGCAGGCGAACTTGTCCCGGTAGAGGAGGGCGTCCTGAGGATCGCGGAGGAACTGTCTGTCCAGTTCGAAGTATCTGTGGCGGACTATCCTCCGGGCGGCGGCATCGGTATCGGTATAGTCATAGTTGCCGAAATCTCCGTTGATATCAGACATATGAAAATCCGAGGTCATCCTGCTGGTGACCAGTCCCGAGCCCACGGAAAGGAGCTCTCCTGAGGTATATCCGAACTCAGCCGGCTGGCTCACGGGAGTTATCCTGACGCAGTTGGTGCCGCGGATATAGGGGTAAGTCCCGTGGAGCTTATAGGCAAGATTTGCGACACCGTCCCACATGGTAGAGTTGTTTTTCACGTAGATATAGCTGCTGGTATCGGGATCGTTCTCGTGGGTGACATAGGGCAGCGTATAGTAGCCGTCCATGAGGCTGTTTATAGAAACGCCGGTCTTCATACCCGGCTCTATCTGGTTCTGGCAGAGCAGCGAGGTGAAGCTCCTTGAGGCAAAGGTGAGGATACAGCTGCCGCCGGAGGTCTCCGCGGTAAGAGAGTCCGCCAGTCCGTGGTGGACCATAGTCTGCCCGATGAAGAACTTTATCTCTGCCGCGCCGGTAACATCTGTCATATCGGACTTCATCCTGCCCCTGAGAATGGTATATGGCAGGTAAGCCTCCTTGTGGAAGCTGAAGCTGAGCAGCCTTGTCTCTGATACCTCTGTGCCGTCGGTCCTGACTATGACTATGCGTGCGGTCATTCCTCCACCTCCGCCTGCTCAGTAAGCTCCGGAGTGATGAGAGTCACAGAGACCTCGATATAGTCGCAGCCCTTGTCATCGGCTGTAAATGACTGTATCACGCAGTCCGGAAAGACGAGTCCCCGGTACTCCACATCGAATGGCTCCGGAGCGCGTAGCATATTATTCAGCTCCATTACCGCCCCGAGAGGCTGCTCCTCGTCCGCGATACGTCCCGTGAGGGTGATCTTTTCGCATCTGGGAGCGGAATTAGTGACTATGCCGCCTCCCGATACAGCAGAAGCCTCAGTGACCGTCATTGCAGCCGCAGCCCAGAAGCTCTCGCAGTAGAGCGTCACGCTGCCTATGGCTACCGGGACTGCCTTTCTTGTGCTGATAACTGTGAAAGCGCTCATGAAAGGCTCCTTTCTATGCGGGTGACTCCCCCGGCGGAGAGTATCGCGGTGAGCACAAGGCGGCTGATGTTGGAATCGTATTTCAGGGTGAGCTTGGAAAGTGAGCAGCTCAGACCGGAGAGGTCGTCCAGCGCCGGAGCAATTTTGCTGCTGTAATAGCCGAAAAGTTTCTCCGCGGACATATCCTTGGGAGCTGTCACCCTTATGCTTATATCCGTCCTAAAGGGCAGGTATACCGCCGAAAGGGAGTACACCGGAGCTGTGGAGGAGAAATCCTCCACCCCCACAACTGTGTATATGCCCCTGCACTTCTGCTCCGCAGGTACGCCGTCGAAGGCGCTGTAAACCGGGGAAACACCGGTATCTGCAAGCTTGTCTGCAACTGTTTTTATAATATCGTTCAGCATATATCCTCCCTGCCGGAGGTCCCGGCGAAAACAAAGACTTTAGGTCTGATGAGGTCTCCGCAGAGCTGCATATAGTCTCTGAGGAGCTTCTCCGCGCCGGAAACAGGGCTGCCGCTGCCGGCGCTGAGCATTTTTCCGGCGTAGGTCGCCTGAGTGCGGTCGCGGGAGGAGTTTATCTGCTGGAGACGGTAATTCGCCATAGCAGCAGCAAGGAAGTCCAGCCGCACATCGGAGGTATCCGCCTCCGGGAGCAGCATTTTCTCCGTTTCCGCGAGGGAGAGACTGATGAGAGGGGCAAAGCTCTCGGATTCCTCGCCGGAAAACAGCTCAAAAAGTGATTTTACCGATTCTATGTTCACAGGCTGCACCTCATTTCATGGAAAATCCGGAGTTGTCCTCGGAGCAGCCCTCATCAGGACTGAGCTGCACGGTGGGAGTTCCCTTGGCGATACGCTTCTCCAGCGACTTTTTCAGCGCGATGAGCTGCTTTGTGCCCATGCCCTTGGAGGTCAGTCCCACAGCTGCGGAAGCCTCCCTGCCGCCCACGAAGCAGGCAAGTCTGCGGACGTCGCGGCGGAGCTCCTCGTCAGCGGCGGAGAGATCCTCTGCCACGGGGAAAGTCCTGACACCGCCAGAAGCGTAATGCTTGGTAACGCCGGCACTGATCTGTGCCGGAACAGCCACGAAGCTCCATTCATAGGCATCGGTAATGCCGCTGAGGATGTCGTGGCAGAGCTTTCCGCCGTACATCCTGCCCTTGGTGTGAGCGCAGCCGCCGGCGCTCCTGTCGCTGCCGCAGACGGAGCAGACCTTCTTTACGACGGCGCAGGAAATGCTCACTTCCTTTTTTATGCCGCCGTCTATCTCTGCGATGAGGTCGCGGTTCTCGTCGGTACGCACCATGTAGGCACCGGCTTTAAGGCGCTTGTAGGGCTCGCCGGTCTTGGTAAGGCGGTCAGGGAGCTCCTCCACCTCAGTCTCAAAGATACGTGCAGTCTGGTTGGCAGTGGAGGGCTGGTGGTCGAAGATACCCGTCCTGCCCACGAATTTCTCTTTCAGCTCGCCGAGAGCTTCATCGGAGAAGCGTTCGCAGTCGCGGTCGATGTCGTTGTCGCAGAGGACTACCGAAAAGACGTAGACCTCGTCGGCGGAGAGAGGGCGGCGGGTGAATTTATTTATCTTGTCGAGAATCTCGTTGTCCATATTTCCTCCTTGTTAAGTCGTAGGTATTAAGGGAACTATGCAGAGTGCCGCCCCTACATTCCCGCTTGAAGATAGGATTGTAGGGGACGGCGTCCTCGACGTCCCGCAAATATCATTTTTTAGACTGAGGACTTGATCTTCAGCACCTTTACTGCGTCGGGAGTTATCTTCCTGAAACCGCAGGTAATGGATACTGTGATCTGATCCAGCTGACGGTCGATAAGCTTATCCGTCTCCATAACAAGGTCGGTGCTGGTGATGAACTCAAGAGCGAAGCTGCGGTCAAGACCGATTATCTCGTCCTCCTCAGCCGCTGAGCACTTCACAAGCTCGGCACCGAGAGGCAGCACAAGTCTGCCCTCAGCGTTGGCAGAGCAGTCCTTCACCTGCTCCATAGCCGCGATAAGAGCGGCATTTGCAGGATCGGCGATGATAGTGGTCATGTCGAAATCGCTGAAGCTGCCGTAGAGTGCAGCAAGGTCGGAGTAAGCAAGAGTTGTGGTGGCTGTCTCGGTCTCGTCGGCGTCCGCTGCGAGGACTCCCACTGCTGTCTTGACTACCGAGGCGGCGAGTCTCACGCCGATACTTCTGAACATAACGCCGAAAACGTCCAGTCTCTGCTGGCGGACAGCCTCGTAGGAGGCGCTGATGAGTCTGCCGTACTTGGCAAGCACAGTAGCGGTAGTGCTCTCGGTTACGGTAGCCTCGGGGAGAGCTGTTGCCTGAGCAGTAGTATCGTATTCATCGCTGTCGTCAAGCACGCAGCCGAGGTACTGACCGGAATTGGTAACAGTCTTTGCGGCGCATACAGTGCCGAGGATAGTCTCGTTGAAGCCCTTTCTTATGCAGCGGGCAACGAATTCGGGGAAGAGCACGGCTGACTCGGTGGAGGAGAAGAACTTCTCCACACAGTCGCAGTCCTCGCCGTTGATGCGGATGTTAAAGCGCTTGAGCTGACGCTCGAAGGCGTCCAGCTTCTCGAGAGGAGTGCCGCAGTAAGCGGATGAGGGATCAAGCTCCTCAAGAGCCGCTGTGAATGATCTTCCGCTGAGATTATAAAGTCCCTTTTCAAGTTTGATGTCGTTATACATGATTTACCTCCTGAATATTCTTTTCCTGAGCCGCAATGCGCAGCTCTATTTCCTTTGCCTGAGCGTTCCTGAGCCTCGACTGGGCAAGAACAGCTTCGTCCTGTAAGTTGATATTGTCCCATTCCACGCGGCATTCAGCCTCCGAACCTATTGAGGCAAGGTAGGCGCTGCCAATCTCGCAGATAACGGGGGTGAGCAGTCTGCGGTAGTATTCCAGTTCAGAGGTGAGTATATCCGCCTGCTGAGAGGACATTCTCTCGGTGGAGCTCCAGTTCAGTCCCAGAAGAAAGGGCGGTATGGAGAGCTTTGCGATGAGCTGCTCCAGCAGCTGTCTCACGGGAACATTGGTATCGAAGAGCTTGTTGTCGGCTCCGATGACCTTTATATCCACATCCCCCACCGCCACGAAGTCCTTTACCTGACCGCATCGTGCGGAATTCATGCCGTCAGCCCATTCTCTTGCTATCTGCTGAGCGCGTTCACGGGAATAGACGAAGTCACCTGACTCCCCTGTTGGCTTGTAGGTAACGGCGTATCGCACGTTTCCGGCGCGGTCGTAGTTCTGACCTATGCACTCGTATATGCGCATGAGTATGCCGCTGAGGGCAGGCAGTCCGCGGAGGAGAGACTTTCCGCCGATGAGCGAGGTGTAAAGTATGTTCTCCGGACGAATTACTCGCCTGAATGAGCCGTCTGCCGCTCTTACGCGGTATTCTCTTTTAAAGGGGCTGCTCCCGGCTGACATCCTCAGCTTGGAGACGTCCCCCAGCCACAGCCCGGCGATGCGCTGATTCTCTCCGTCAGTGACTATCTCGCCCACGGCGCTGCCGTAGGTGAGCATACTGTCAAGGAAATTATCCGCAAAGCAGCCCACGGACTTTCCCGCGAGTCCCACCGGTACATTTTCGAGGAAGGAATCCAGCTCCGCCTGAAGGCTCTCGTCACTGCATAACACCCTGAAACCGCCTGTGAGACGTATTATCTTCATGATAGCCGCGTCGATGACCGGAACGGCGAACCTCAGCCTGTCGTAGAGTTCCTTTTCTGCCGGATCTATCGCAGGCGGCAGCAGCATACACTTTTCAGGCTCTCTTACTGCCGCCGCGAGCTCCGGTACAGCAGGGCTCCGGCTTTTCTTTCTGAATAGCTTCATTTTTCCTCCTTTCACGGCGGTACCGTGTTTCTTATCTTGCCACTGACAGAGCGACAAGACCATCGCCGCCCTGAGAGTTCACCATGTCCGTAACGAAGTATCTCATATCGTCCATAGCGTGGTCGTTCTCCTTTACGGGAGCATCGCTGCCGGTCTTTTCGTTCCAGCAGTAGAGCTGGAACTCCCTGAGTATGTCCCTGCATGATTCGTGGAAGCGAAGCCTGTTCTGCCTGAGAGCCGTGCTGACGTGCCTGATTCCCGTAATTACGTCGTTATCCGCCTTTACAACTCTGAATCTGCCGTGTCTGCGGATACACTCGATAAAGCTGGCGGCGGAGGGATCGACTATCACCTTTTCGATGCGTCTTCCTCCGGCAAGCTCCTCCAGAGCTGCATAGTGTTCCTCGTCCGTGCGCTGTGCTCCTTCTCTTTTCGAGGAGTAGTAATACTCTCTCAGGCGGTGCCAGACGCCTCTGCTGAGCCCCCACAGACCAAATGAGGATGGATTTACCGTACCGTAATCGCAGGAGATGACAAAGCGCTCGCACTCTACCTCTCCGCTGTAAAGATGGACCTTGCTGTTGAACATGGGATAGACCGCTCCATAGGAGGCAGTCCACCTGCCAAGGACGAAGCGCTCGTAGAAGCTGCCTGAATACAGTCTTTTGTAGCGCTCCTTCATTGCTGATGACAGGGAGGGGTTATCGTCCATAGTGAAATGAACGTAAAGGGCACGTTTCTCGGCGGACTTCTTTATCCACTCGTTATAGAACCAGTGGGCAGGGTTGTCCGGGTTGCAGTTGAACCACATCTTTGAGCCGGCTACCGAGCACCTCGCCAGAGCCTGCTCCACGAAGGAACGCGGCATAAGAGCCACCTCGTCGAAGAACACGCCTGAGAGAGTCATGCCCTGTATAAGAGCTGCCGAGCCCTCGTCCTTGCCTCCGAAAAGGTAGAAACGGTTGGTATTGCCGCGGAAGGTGACGTCGATATAATTGGCGCTTATCTTCTCACGGCACTGGAAGCCGTGCTCACGGAGCACCGGAAGCAGCGGCACGATAAGGTTCCGGCGCAGAGAGGTCATAGTCTTGCCGCATATGGCGAAGGCTTCGCCCCTGAAGCGCTCGCCTGCCCAGAACATGAACCCGAGAGACATGGAAAGAGTCTTTCCGCTTCTTACAGCGCCGTCGCAGATGATTGCGTCGAGGCTGCGGTATTCCGGCATAGCCCACCATTTCATGGCGAGCCTCTGCTTCCGCGAGAGCTTACGTATCGTCAACAGCCTCATCCCCCTCCGGAGAAATAAGCGCATTGATGAGCCCCTCCGCTTTGTCCCTTTCAGAGTAGGCGCTTTCCAGCTCTGAGAGCTTTTCCAGCGCCTTGATCCTGTCGAAGAGCTTTATCTCAACGCCGCCGCCCTTTACACGCTTTATCTCCGAGACATTATAAAGGTCGAGGCTGCTGATGACCTCCGGCGGAGGCAGCTCGTCGGCAAATGCAAGGTATACCGCATCGGAGCAGCTCCCGAAGGCAAGCCTGTTAAGTCCGGCAGCGACTCCGCTGGAATCGCTGAGCAGGCTGCGGATATTCTCTATCATTTCCCGGCATTTCCGGGAACGCAGACACCTTATGCCGTCCTCAAGAGCGGTCTCCTTGGGGAAGCCGGCTCTAACAGCGGCTTCGGCAGTGCTCCCCAGCACTGCATAGTAGCAGCAGAAAGCACTGCTTCTGGATCGTTTGTTATTATCCTGAATATGAAAGACCTCCTTTCGTCCTGAACGGTACCGCCGTTCACTAAGGGGCTGAAAAGAGGCTTTTTTCAACGAAAACCCGTTGAATATCAAAAAAATAATTCTGAACTTCGTACAGCTGCACAAAACACCTGCGCGGATTTTGTGGATGTTCCATAAAAATACCGCCGTTAATATCAATTCCGAATTTCGCATTCCGAATTTAAGTGTCCCCTGCTTTGTTCTAAGTTCAGGACAGGGACGAATAGAATGTATTATAATTCTTTCCGGAGGTATCATCATGCAGGATAAAAATACAAAACAAAACCACAGTCTCATCCTCGAAAACCGCAAAAGCCTGAGCATTTCAGGCATCACCGATGTGGACAGCTTCGACGACCGCGAGATCTGTCTCTTCACCGAGCTGGGCGAGCTCACCGTTCAGGGGCGCGAGCTGCACATTGACGCCATGAGCGTCGAGACCGGCAATATGACCATCACCGGCGATATATGGGCTCTCGTCTACGGCGATAAGGACAGAAAAGGTCCTATCTCCGCTCTGGGGAGACTTTTCAGATGAACATACCCGAGACCTTCTTCTCCGTCAGTGAGGAGCTCCGGCTTTTCGGGCTCTCCTGTATCTTCGGTGCTCTGCTTGGCATGTGCTTCGACCTTTTCCGCGCTGTACGCCTCATTTTCCGCCATAACTGGCTTCTTACCGCCGTTGAGGACATCCTCTTCATGGGGCTCTACGCCGTCTTTCTTACCGCCTTCGCCTCCGCAGCTGCACGGGGCGAGATGCGCTTCTATTATGTTGTAGGAAACTTCGTCGGCTTCGTCCTCTACCTAGCCACCGTTGGCAGCCTTTTCATAAGGACCGCAGGCAAGCTGTTTTCTGCTGTAAAATGGATATTCCGCGTCGCAACGAGTCCTTTCAGGAAATGTTTTGCACTTTTACGTAAAAAAGCAGAGTACCAATTTGTGGGAACTGCCAAAATTATTGTTAAACCACTTAAAAAAGTTAAAATGCTATTGCTAAATATACCGCTTTTGTTGTATAATAAAAAAGCAAATAACAAAAGAAAGAACGTGGATTACCTTGGCAAAAAAGACTAAGCGCACAAGGAAAGGACTCTTTAACGGGCTCCTCGTCAAGCTTTCAGCTGTTGCCGCCGCTATCGGCTGCGCTGTCATCATCTTCTCCACCGAGAAGGACTGCTCAGAAAAAGAGCAGGAGCTCGACGACCTTCAGACTAAAATAGAATCCTTTGAAGCCGAAAATTCCGAGCTGCAGCGTGTCCTTGAAAGTGACGATATGTCTGCATATATGGAAAAAATAGCCGTTGAGGAAAAAGGCTATGCCTACCCCGACGAGCGCAGATTCTACGACACCTCAAGAGACTGATCCATTGTTGTATCCGGGCGCATTTCTGCGCCCCTTATAAGGTGCGGCGCTTCCGCACCGTAAAAAAGGAGTTTTTCATCAATATGCAGCTGGAAATAGGTAAAATTTACAACGGCAAGGTAAAAGGCATAACTCAGTACGGCGCTTTCATCGACATAGAAGGCGGCGGCACAGGTATGGTGCATATCTCCGAGATCGCTAATACTTACGTAAGCGACATCCGCGAACACCTCACGGAAAATCAGGAGGTAAAGGTTAAGGTCATCGGCATAAACGAGGCCGGCAAGGTAAGCCTCTCTATCAAAAAAGCCTCTGATGCTCCCGCTCCCCAGCGCCCGAAAAGACCTGCCGACGCTCCCAACCGCAGCAGCAAGCCGAATATCTGGGAACCCAAGAAGCAGACGCCTCCCTCAGAGATGTCCTTCGAGGATATGATGTCCCACTTCAAGCAGTCCAGTGAGGAGCGTATGTGTGACCTCAAGCGCAGTACCGACCGCAAAAACGGTACAAGAAGAAAGTGATTATTTCCGCCGGAACGGTATCCCCTTCCGGCGGTTTTGTTTTATCAGGATACTGCCGCTCTCCCGCGAGGCAGCTGCTCAAAGTCACAGAAAATTCATACTTTTTGCCGTTTTCGGGTAATAATGCACAAATTTTCGCCAAAAAATAATACGCAGTAAAATTTGTAATTGCTATTGTAATATAGATTAAAATATGGTATAATAAGGCTAACGCGGTTGTATTTCCGCTTTAACGTAAAAATCAAAGGAGAAATTATTATGAAGTTCGGATATTTTGACGACGCTAATAAGGAATACGTTATCAATTCCCCAAGAACTCCCTATCCGTGGATAAACTACCTCGGCAATCAGGGCTTCTTCTCTCTCATTTCCAACACCGCAGGCGGCTACTGCTTCTATAAGGACGCTCGTCTCCGCCGTATCACCCGTTACCGCTATAACAACGTTCCCCTCGATATGGGCGGACGCTACTTCTATATCAACGACAACGGTACTGTCTGGAACCCCGGCTGGTCACCTGTAAAGACCGAGCTTGACGAGTACCAGTGCCGCCACGGTATGGGCTATACCGTCATCACAGGTAAGAAGAACGGCCTCAAGGCTGAAGTAACTTTCTTCGTTCCCCAGAACTACGACGGAGAAGTACAGCAGGTAGTTCTCACAAACGAGAGCAAGGAAGCAAAGAACTTCTCTATTTTCTCTATCGCTGAATGGTGCCTCTGGGACGCTCAGGACGACTGCACCAACTTCCAGAGAAACTTCTCTACCGGCCGTGTCGAGATCGAAGGCTCTACTATCTACCACGTTACTGAGTACAGAGACAGACGCAACCACTATGCTTTCTACACCGTAAACGATACTATCGACGGCTACGATACAGACCGCGATGCATTCCTCGGAAGCATCTACAACGGCTGGGACAACCCCGAGACAGTAAAGGCTGACAAGCCCTCCAATTCCTTCGCAGACGGCTGGTCTCCCGTTGCTTCTCACTACAAGAAGGTTACTCTCGCTCCCGGCGAGACAAAGACTCTCATCTATATCCTCGGCTATGCTGAAAATCCTCAGGATAAGAAATTCGCTGCCGAGAAGCCTGCAAACCTCCTTACAAGAGAGACATGGGTGCTCAACAAGGAGAAGGCTTATGCAATGATCGAAAAGTACAACACTCCCGAAAAGGTAGCTGCCGGTCTTGAGGAGCTCCGCAATACATGGAACAGCCTCCTTTCGATCTTCAATGTTGCTACTCCCGATGACAAGGTAAACCGTATGGTAAATATCTGGAACCAGTACCAGTGTATGGTTACCTTCAACCTTTCACGTTCCGCTTCCTACTTCGAGAGCGGTATCGGCAGAGGTATGGGCTTCCGTGACTCCAACCAGGATATTCTCGGATTCGTTCACCAGATCCCCGAGCGTGCAAGAGAAAGACTCATCGACATCGCCTCCACTCAGCTCTCCGACGGCGGCTGCTACCACCAGTACCAGCCCCTTACCAAGAAGGGCAATGCTGACATCGGCGGCGACTTCTCCGATGATCCGCTCTGGATGATACTCTCCGTTGCTTCATATATCAAGGAGACCGGCGACTGGGGCATCCTCGACGCTAACGTTCCCTTCGATGACGATCCCAACGGCAAGCACACTATGCTGGAACACCTCAACGTTTCCTTCTATCACATCGTAAATAACCTCGGACCTCACGGTCTCCCCCTCGCTATGCGTGCTGACTGGAACGACTGTATCAACCTTTCCTGCTTCTCCGACACACCCGGCGAGTCCTTCCAGACCTACACCAATCCTAAGTTCAAGGCTGAGGGCGGCTACTCCAAGATAGCTGAGTCCGCTTTCGTTGCTGCACTCTTCACTTACACCGGTCCCGCTTACGTTGGCATACTCAAGCACATCGGCAAGGCTGACGAGGCTGCAAAGGCTCAGGCTGAGATCGACAAGATGAAGAAGAACGTTATGGAATCCGCTTTCGACGGTGACTGGTTCATCAGAGCCTACGACGCTTACGGTCAGAAGATGGGCTCCAAGGAGTGCGAGGAAGGCAAGATCTTCATCGAGCCCCAGGGCTTCGCTGTTATGTCTGAGATCGGTAAGGACGTTGGAGCCGACATCAAGACTCTCAACTCTATCGACAAGTACCTCAACTGCGAGTTTGGTCTCGTTCTCAATAACCCTGCTTTCACAAAGTACTACATCCAGTACGGTGAGATCTCCACTTATCCCGGCGGATACAAGGAGAACGCAGGTATCTTCACACACAACAACGCCTGGATCATCTGCGCTGAGGCTTATGCCGGCAGAGGCGACAAGGCTTTCGAGTATTACAGCAAGATCGCTCCCGCTTTCACAGAGGAGACCTCAGACATCCACAAGACCGAGCCCTACGTTTACGGTCAGATGATCGGCGGTAAGGATGCCAAGAACTTCGGTCAGGGCAAGAACTCATGGCTCACAGGTACAGCTGCTTGGAATATGGTCGCTATCTCCCAGTATATCATCGGTGTTCAGCCCGATTTCGACGGTCTCAGAGTTGATCCCTCAATTCCTCACGAGTGGGACGGCTTCAAGGCTACACGTAAGTTCCGCGGCGCTGTTTACAACATCACCGTTAAGAACCCCAACCACGTCTGCAAGGGCGTTAAGTCCCTCACCCTCGACGGCAAGGCTATCGAAGGCTGCATAGTTCCCGCTTGCAACGGCGGCACTCACGAGGTCGAGGTAGTTCTCGGCTGAGAAACACAATAAAATCAAAGGGCAGGCTTTAGTCAGCGTCCCTTAACGGAAAAAATTGATTACCGAGCCGGGAACTACCGGCTCGGTAATTTTATGCCGTGATTCCGCCAGAGGTGGGGCTCCCCCCTCATGCCTGCTCTTATCTTTGATATGAGGTGATGAAATGAGTCCGTTCACACTCGGATTGGCGTTGATACTTACCGGGATCGTTTTTGCTGCTATCGGTCTGGTAAATGCCTATTACAACAAAATAGTATTCCGGAATTATGAGGAATACGATGCGGTAATAACTAAGCTGAAATCCGTAAAGGGCAAGAACTGGAGCCCTTACGAAACCGTCGTGCCCTATGCGGAATACTCGGTGGAAGGCAGGCTTGTCACCGGAGCATACTATACCATGCTTGCAAGCAATATAGTCCGCCTGAACGTCGGGGACGATGTGACGGTACAGGTGAACCCGAAAAATCCAAAGGTTTTCCGGATACAGGAGATAGAGGATACCGAGGAAATGCAGAAGGTCCTCAAACGCTCCCCCATTATTACAGCTATAGGCGCAGCGATACTGCTCGCCGGGATAGCTGTATTATTGCTGATGTAAAAAAGAGGACTCGTACGAGTCCTCTTTTTTCACGCATTATATCCGTACCATTTATCATCGAAGGACGGCGACCAGTTAAAGCCGGTTATATAGCTTTCGTCGTAGCTTCCGGCAATAGCGCCCAGCTTGCTGTAATAGTTGCACCATGTAAAATAGCGGTCAGTGTCAGCATCACTGTAATGCCAGTCGTTAGGGTTAGTACCGCTGCCGGTATGCCACCAGCCGCTGCTGCTGAACGAATAGAAGCCGCCGACTATCTTCTTTGCGGGGAAAGCCGTCATGGCGTCGTTTGCAACTGAGATCTGGAAGCTCTTCATCGCCTCAGCCATTGCACTTTTCTGCTCAGCGGTCACACCTATGCAGTCAAGGTCCCAAGGGAGGAAAACTTGTCCCTTTATGGACGAATTTTCGATCTCTATCTTCGGATTTGCTATGATAGGATTGAACGCTACCTGTATATAGAAGTCATATGGGAATATCCTTTTCTCGCTCTCAGTACGCAGCGACTCAATATGGAACGCGATGTCCTTTATCTCTCCGAAGGGCGTATCTATCTTTGTGTATGTCTGATTAAGGTAGTCCTCCAGCTGCTGAACGGTGGTCACGTTTGAAATGAACAGGTGATCGGGATCAGCCTGTCCGCAGCGGCTGCAAATGCCATTCTGATAATCGTGTCCGAGAGCTGTTCCCATTGTGCTTCCGCAGCGCTTGCATTTTTTTGGCGTTGTGCAGCTGCCCTCATCCCAGTCGTGACCGAGCTCGCGTCCCTCTGTTTTTCCGCACTTGCTGCACTTCTTCGGCGATGTACAGGTGGCATCCTTCCAGACGTGCTGGCACTCGGTCGTAACTTCGGTGGTGACAACAGCAGTTGTAGCTGCGGCGGTGGTCGCAGTAGTGACTTCTGTCGCCGCGGCAGTTTCACCGGTAGTCGTTACGCTTCCCGACGATGTTTCATTGCTGCTTCCACAACCCGATGCCACTGCACAGACAGTGCATACCGCAAGAACGGTCAATAGTTTCCTCATAGTAACATTCCCCCTGATGTTTATGTTAACTACATTTTAGCACGCAGACCGCAGAGTTTCAAGGAGTACAGCCGAAAATTAACAGAAAGTTATTATTTTGACAGGAAGCTTGTCGACATCAACTTCCACACAATATATCCGGTTGACGTTTGCGAAATTTGTAGCTTTTGACACTTGAAATCTGCCGGGACCGGTGATATAATAAACACATATAGATTTAGTATGTTTAGGGAGTGATGTCTTATGACTAATGCAGCACGCTCAACCAAAATCAAGCTGTTGGTCCTCACCGGACTCTTTTCAGCTCTCATATACGTGTTCACAGCATATCTCCATGTGCCCACAGGTGCAGGCTATACTCACGCCGGAGACGGTATAATCTACCTTTCAGCCTGCCTCCTGCCCACTCCCTATGCGGCAGCTGCCGGTGCTATCGGCGGCGGACTGGCAGACGGTCTTTCCGGCTTCGTGATATGGCTCCCCGCAACAGTGGTCATCAAGGCTGTCACGACAACTTTCTTCTCTTCCAAGACCAAGAAAATAATTACGCTGAGGAACATTCTCGCCATTATTCCCTCTCTGATACTCTGCGTTGTGGGATACAGCGTTTACGAGGGCACTGTCATGGCAAGAGGCTTCTCCCCTTCAACTATCATCGCCGCATTCGGTCAGACTCCCGCTTACTGCGTTCAGGTAGCCGCCAGCACAGCGCTGTTCCTTGCAGCCGGCACTGCTCTCGACAAGAGCGGATTCAAGCGTACATTATTATAATATCCACCGTTGAGGCTGACAATTGTCGCCTAACGGCAAAAGGACTGCCAAAGGCAGCCCCTACAAATCCATACAGCACATAAAAAGACCGCAAGCTGTTCACAGCCTGCGGTCTTTGTTTTCCATGTTATATAAAAAATCCGGCGATGAAAGCGGCTGCGGCTGCGGCAAGGGCAACTGCGATAAGAGGCAGTCCGAAATATGCCAGCAGGACAGCGGCGGCTGTACCGGCAACAGCTGTGGCGATACTTCCGGTGCTGTAAAAGATAGCCGGTATCGTCATGGCACTGAGCACGGCAAACGGGATATAGTACAGGAAGCTCCTGAAAAAGCGCGACTTTATCTTCTTCTGGAACAATGCGAAGGGCAGCATACGTATGAGGTAGGTCACACCTGCCATTGCGATGATATAGACAGTCAGCCTCATTTCTCAGCCTCCTCGTCCTTTATGGGGAAAAACAGAGCTCCCAGACAGGAGGCTGCCACAGCGCTGATGATTATGGCAAAGCCCTCCGAGACAGAGGTGAGCACGTACCTGAAAAGCACGCTGAAGCCTGCTGCGGCTATCACCACCAGCAGCACGCTGAGTTGCTTTCGCGCCGGCGGTACGATTATCGCAAGGAACATTCCGTAAAGGAGTATGCCCATTGCGCCGCTGAGGTCGGCAGGCAGGAGCTCTCCAGCGGCAGCGCCCAGAGCAGTGCCGGTCACCCAGCCCACCATAGCTACAAATATCATGCCGTACATATACTTTGGCGTGAGCTTTTCCCTGCGCGAGGAGCACACCGCGAATATCTCGTCGGTTATGCCGTAGGAGGCGGCAAGGCGGTGGGGCATGGTGAAGCTCTTGTCCAGCTTCTGGGAGAGCGAGAGTCCCATGAGAGAGTATCTAAGGTTGATGACGAGCTGTACCAGTATCATCTCAATGACTGCTCCCCCGGCAGCGATTATGTCAACTCCGGCTGCCTGACCTGCCGATGTAAGGTTGGTCAGGGATATTATTGATGCCGCCAGCACAGAAAGTCCCGACTGCACAGCCTTAATGCCGAAGCCGAATGATACCGAAAGATAGCCGAGTCCTATGGGGATACCGTGGTACATACCCTTTGAAAGTTCTGATCTCATTGGTTATCAGTTAGAGGCAGCAGAGGTATCAGCGCCGTCTGTGACCTCCTCAATAATGAATGTGCTTTTTTTGCCGGTAGGTGCCTGACTGCTGCTGTCGTCCTTTGAATCGTGACGGCAGGAAGCCAGCGAGCAGAGGCTCGCGGCGCATATAAGTAATAATGCGAATTTTTTCATAAACTGCCTCCCCAAGCTATCATAGCTTGCTGAAATTCTTTTCGTATTCCGACATATCCTTGCAGTCGCGGCCGGAACACATAACTACCGAAATAAGGTAATTGTCCACCACTTTTATGTAGTAATTCTGCCTTACAGAGTAGTCTCCGTACGTATCATAGGTAGTCTTATTGGTATACTTCATGAACGTCTGACCGCGCAAATATAAGTGGGGCGATGCCAGCACCGCCCCACACACAGTTATATTTACCTGTTTCCTCAGACAAAGGTCCTACCGTCAGGAGTTCATTCCTATCTCGATAGCCTTGTAGTTGTTGGGGATAAGAGCAGCCTTCTTCGGAGGTACTACCTTCTCGATAGCCTTCTTCATGGTATCGAGCGAGCATATCTCTGTCTCCTTCAGAAGCTTTCCGAGGAGGATGATGTTGGAGCCGCCCTTGAGTGCGTTATCATCAGCAAGCTGCTGTGAAGGGATACCGAAGAGCTGGATGTCAGTTCTGTCAGTATTTGCCTCGATAAGTGTGCTGTCGAAGAACACCTTTCCGCCGGGACGTACTGCCTTTACGAATTTATCGAATGAGGGCTGGTTCATAACAACGAGAACGTCAGGTGTGAGCACCAGCGGTGAACCGATAGGATCGTCGGAGATACATACTGAACAGTTGCAGGTACCGCCTCTCATCTCAGGACCGTATGAGGGAAGCCATGAGAGCTCCTTATTGTCCATAAGTCCGCAGTAAGCAAGTATCTTTCCTGCGAAGAGTATACCCTGTCCGCCGAAGCCGGCAAGAAGAATCTCAGTAGTTGCCATTATTCATTACCTCCCTTTGCATCAGCGAAAACGCTCTCGTCAACGTCCTTGTAGACGCCAAGAGGATAGTAAGGTATCATTTCGTCCTGAAGGCGCTTGATAGCGTCCAGAGGAGCAAGTCCCCAGTTTGTGGGACAGGTGGAGAGTACCTCTACGATAGAGAAGCCCTTGCCTGCCTTCTGGTTCTCGAAAGCCTTGCGGATAGCCTTTTTAGCCTCGCGGATATGGGGAACGCTGTCAACGGCAACACGCTGTGCAAGAGCTGTTCCTGTGAGTGTTGAGAGCATCTCGCATACTCTTACGGGGAAGCCTGCAAGCTGAGGATCACGTCCGAAGGGAGTGGTCTGTGTTACCTGACCGGGAATGGTCGTAGGAGCCATCTGTCCGCCTGTCATGCCGTAGATAGTGTTGTTGATAAAGATAACTACGATGTTCTCGCCTCTTGTAGCAGCGTGAACGGTCTCGGCAGTACCGATAGCGGCAAGGTCGCCGTCGCCCTGATATGTAAATACATACTTGTCAGGGTTTGTACGCTTAACGCCGGTGGCAACAGCCGGAGCACGTCCGTGTGCAGCCTCGATCATATCGCAGTTGAAGTAATCGTAAGCCATTACAGAACAGCCAACGGGACATACGCCGATAGTATCGCCCTCTATACCCATTTCGTCGATGACCTCACAGAGTATCCTGTGAACTATGCCGTGAGTACAGCCGGGGCAGTAATGTGTAGGGATGTCAACAAGTGACTTAGGTCTTTCAAATACAACAGCCATTACTTAGCACCTCCGAGTTTCTTGATCTCTTCCAGCACCTCAACGGGGGTGGGAATAACGCCGCCTGTTCTGCCGTAGAAGTGAACGGGCTTTGAGCAGTTGATAGCAAGCTTGATGTCCTCTACCATCTGTCCCATGGACATTTCCACGCTCAGGAGGCACTTGGCGTTCTTTGCTGCCTCGTTGATCTCCTTTACAGGGAAGGGCCAGAGTGTCTTGGGACGGAAGAGTCCTGCCTTTATGCCCTGCTCTCTTGCAGTATTTACAGCAGACTTTACTACTCTTGCGGTAGCGCCGAATGCACAGAGGAGTATATCGCAGTCCTCGGTGAGGTAAGACTCAGCCTCTGTCTCTGTCTCCTTGATGATCTCGTACTTCTTGAAGCGGTCTACGATAGACTTTTCAAGGGCATCGGGCTGGAGATAGAGTGAGTTTACGATGTGGTGCTCTCTCTGGTTCTTGTGACCGTTGGTAGCCCAGCTGCTCTTATCGTAAGCGTCGGGATTGATCTCGGGGAATGTAACGGGCTCCATCATCTGACCGAGCAGACCGTCGGCAAGGATCATTGCGGGCATACGATACTTGTCAGCGCGGTCGAATGCCTTTACAACGTAGTCTACCATTTCCTGAACGGAAGCGGGAGCATACACGAGAAGCTGGAAGTCGCCGTGGCCGAGAGCCTTTGTAGCCTGCCAGTAGTCAGCCTGTGAGGGCTGGATACCGCCCAGTCCGGGGCCGCCTCTCTCAACGTTGATGATAACTGCGGGAAGGTCTGAGCCTGCGATGTAGGATACGCCCTCGCTCTTGAGGGAGATTCCGGGAGATGATGATGATGTCATTGCGCGGACGCCTGTTGAGGCTGCTCCGAGCACCATATTTATAGCGGCAACTTCAGACTCTGCCTGAAGGAATACGCCGCCTGCCTTATGCATACGCTTTGCCATATATGCGGCAAGCTCTGTCTGGGGAGTTATCGGGTAACCAAAGAAGCACTTGCAGCCTGCACGGATAGCAGCCTCGGCGAGAGCCTCATTACCCTTCATAAGATTTCTTTCCAAAGCCATACAGCTCCTTTCTGATTCAGGTGATTATTTTTCAACAGTGATAGCGCAGTCCGGGCACATCATAGCGCACATTGCGCAGCCGATGCATGAAGACTGGTCTGTACATTCAGCGTAAAAATAGCCTTTTTTGTTGCGCTTCTCCTTCTGGAGGGCAACTATCTGCTTCGGACATGCAGCTGTACACAGTCCGCAGCCCTTGCAGCGTTCAGTGATAACTGTCATCTTTGCCATACACTTTAACTCCTTTCAAAAGAGAATATATAGAATTCAGGACCGGTATACCGGGGTATCCGGAACATAAATCGCGTTATTCCACGTCCCACGGAGATCTTACATAGACCTTTGCCGGGAATATGTCGTCCCTGTCCGGCAGAGCAGTGCAGTATTCCGGATATACCGTATATACCACCGGCAGACCGGTGCGGCGGGAGGTCTCCTCAGCGAAGGCGCGGGACTGTTCTATTATCTCGGCGGTAGTCTCTCTGCCGAGGTTGGTGTTGTTTACGATAGCGGTGTGCTTCATGTGAGCGGCAGCCTCTATCTCGTACATGAGGGCGATGACCTCATCGGGAGTATGGGTAAGGTAGCGGCGCTGGTTGATGACATAGAACATATCCATATCATCGCTGAATGCGCTGAGGGCTTCGGAATAGCGTCCGAGAGCCGTGGCGCCTGCGTCGTCGCCGCCCACGTCTATGATAAGGCAGTCCTCGCTTACGGCAAGCTGCTCAACATCAAACTGTATCGAGGGGATGTCCAGATTACTGCACGCGAAATCAGGAGCTATCAGCTTTATCCCCTTCTCTCCGAACATTTCGCGGAAATCCGCTGTACGGAAATAGGGATTGACTATATCCAGATCGGCAATAGCCACCGATCTGCCCTCTGCTGCGGCATTCACAGCAAGATTTACTGAGAAATTGGTCTTGCCGCTGCCGTAGTGACCGGTAATGATAGTAATTTTCTTCATAATATCCTTTCGGCATTAAAACTGCATTACTGCGCCGGGAAGCTCCTTCACGGCACAATAAGAATCCTATAAATTATATTATACCACTTTACACTCATAAATGCAACAGTTAATTTTCAAAAAGCTGAAAAACGCCCTCCGGTCATCCGGAGGGCGCCTTATCTTTCATGGCAGACTATCAGTCTTCAGCGTCTTCTGCGTCAGCGTTCTTCTCGATGTAGTTTACGATGTCGCCGACTGTCTTGATCTCCTCAACAGCCTCGTCAGGGATAGAAATATCGAATTCGTCCTCGATAGTTGTGATAAGGTCAACAACGTCGAGTGAATCTGCGCCGAGGTCGTCCTGAATGTTAGCCTCGTTTGTTACCTCGTCAGCGTCAACGCCGAGCTGCTCAGAAATAATATCCTTAAGTTTCTCAAAGATCATTTGATTATCCTCCTTTTATTGTTACACAATGAGAAATGCTTATGAAACCGGTTCATTCTGTGAACGCACCGATTTTTCTAAATTTAGTATAACGTTCTTTAAGCAAAACGTCAATATCTTTTTTACATTTTTCCGGTATTTTTTGTGACAAATATTCTTTAATATTCTCTGAAATTTTGTCTAAATCGTTGTGTGCGCCTCCCCGGGGCTCCTCGATGATAGCCTCGGCAACGCCCAGCTCCACCATATCCTCTGCGGTGATTCGCATAACTCCGCTTGCTTCCTCCTCACGGGAGGCGTCCTTCCAGAGTATGCTTGCGAAGCCTCTGGGGGAAAGCACTGAATACTCGGCGTTCTCAAGCATTGCAAGCTCGTCGCATACGCCGAGAGCAAGAGCTCCGCCGCTGCCGCCCTCGCCAAGGACTATGGAGATTATAGGTGTGCGGAGAGTCATGAATTCCGCTATGTTACGCGCGATAGCCTCGCCCTGACCTCTTTCCTCGGCGGCTACTCCGCAGAAGGCTCCGGGAGTGTCGATGAAGCATATCACCGGACGGTGGAACTTCTCTGCCTGCTTTGCAAGGCGGAGAGCCTTTCTGTATCCCTCCGGGTGGGGCATGGCAAAATTGCACACCTTGTTCTCGTTTATGTCTCTGCCCTTTACCTGAGCGATAATGGTAACGGGACGGTCGTCCAGACGGGCGATACCGCCGATTATAGCCTTATCGTCGCCGCAGAGCCTGTCGCCGTGCATTTCGTAGAAATCAGTGAAAATGAGAGGGATATAGTCCCTTATGGTAGGTCTGTTCTTGTCGTGGATAAGCTGAAGGCGCTCCCACGCCGATCTTTTCTCGTCCATATCTCAGACCTCCTTCGGGTAATAGCCGTGAAGCTTCAGCAGGTGGGAGAGAACGCTCCTCATCTTCCTGCGCTCGACTATCATATCTACAAAGCCTTTTTCGTGCATGAATTCGGCAAGCTGGAAGTCCTCGGGAAGTCTCTGCTTGATAGTTCCCTCAATGACTCTTCTGCCGGCGAAGCCTATGAGCACCTTCGGCTCGGCGATGATTATGTCTCCGATAGAGGCAAAGCTCGCCGTAACTCCTCCCGTGGTGGGATCAGTCATTACCGATATGTACAGACCGCCTGCCTCGCTGTGGAGCTTTACTGCGCCGGAGGTCTTTGCCATCTGCATGAGGGAAACTATGCCCTCCTGCATACGTGCGCCGCCGGAGGCTGTGAACATCACCACAGGCAGACCGTTCTCGGTGGCATACTCAAAGGCGCGGGTGACCTTCTCGCCTACTACGCTTCCCATGCTTCCCATCATATAGCGGGAATCCATTATTCCCAGCACCACGGGCGAGCCCTTTATGGTAGCTGTGCCGGTTATCACCGCATCGCAGAGACCTGTGCTCTCACGTATCTCCTCCTGCTTTTCATCGTAATCCGGGAAATCCAGCGGATTAAGACTCTTCATCTCGGAATCGAACTCGCGAAAGCTGTCCTTGTCGGCGGTTATGAGTATCCTCTCACGGGACGAAAGCCGTCCGTGGTAGTTGCACTTGGGGCAGACTCTGTGGAGCTCCTCGTATTTTGAAAGAGGACTTGTCTCCTGACATCTTGGGCACTTGAACATCGGGGGCTTATAGTCGTCCTCGCTGCCGTTGAAGCGCTTCTTAACGACGTCAAAAAAATCTTCAAACAATTATTTTCACCACTCTATTTATTATGTGAATGTGCAGGCGCTCCGGAAGCGCCCTGCCTGGTTATTAGTTCTGCTTGCCGGCTTTTCTCTTGTCCATATAGCGGTTGAGGAAGCCTATATCGTAGGAGCCGTTCCTGAACTCCGGACGTGTTATCATTTCAAGCTGGAACTCAATATTAGTCTCAACGCCCTCCACAATGAACTCCGCCAGCGCCCATTTCATCTTGTTGATAGCGTCCTCTCGGTCAGAGCCGTGAGCAATGAGCTTGCTTATCATCGAATCATAGTAGGGAGTTATCGTGTAGCCCTGATATACCGCACCGTCTATCCTGATTCCCGGTCCGCCCGGCATATAGAGAGCTGTTATGGTTCCGGGAGAAGGTCTGAAATCCATATCCGGATTCTCGGCGTTGATACGGCACTCGATAGCGTGTCCACGGAGCTTTATGTCGCTCTGGGATACCTTCAGCGGCATTCCTGCGGCTATCTCTATCTGAGCCTTTACAAGGTCGAAGCCCGTTACCTCCTCGGTAATAGGGTGCTCCACCTGTATGCGGGTATTCATTTCCATGAAGTAGAAGTTGTGCTCCTCGTCCACAAGGAACTCTATGGTGCCGGCGTTGAAATACCTGCACTGCTTTGCCGCAAGTATCGCAGCCTCGCCCATTTTCTTGCGGAGCTCTGCGTCTACGATAGGGCTGGGGCACTCCTCTATCACCTTCTGGTTGCGGCGCTGCATGGAGCAGTCACGCTCGCCGAGGTAGATGTAGTGTCCCTGAGTATCGGCTATTATCTGTATCTCCACATGATGGGGATTTATGAGGAATTTCTCGATGTATACGGAGCTGTCTCCGAAGAACTTCTCAGCCTCCTGCTGAGCGGCTGTCATCTGCGCCTCCAGCTCTGAGGGGAGGTCCACACGGCGTATGCCGCGTCCGCCGCCGCCGGCAGATGCCTTCACGAGTATGGGATAGCCAGCCTTCTCAGCGACCTTCCTTGCCTCCTCCAGCGAAGCAACGGCTCCCTTTGAACCGGGTATGACAGGTACTCCGGCAGCTGCCATAGTCTCCTTGGCGGCAGCCTTGTTTCCCAGCATCTCTATGGATTCCGGCGAAGGTCCTATGAATACAAGTCCGTATTCAGCGCACTTCCTTGCGAACTCAGCGTTCTCGGAAAGAAATCCGAAGCCGGGATGTATCGCCTCTGCACCGGTATTTATGGCAGCCTGTATTATAGCGTCCATATTGAGGTAGCTGTCCTTGGTGGCAGGAGGTCCTATGCAAACTGCCTCGTCCGCTATCTTTGCGTGGAGGGAATTCTTATCGGCTGTGGAATATACCGTTACCGACCTTACTCCCAGCTCGCGGCACGCTCTTATTATACGAACTGCTATCTCGCCTCTGTTGGCGATGAGTATTTTCTTGAACATTATATTTTGTTTCTCCTTAATAGGATTATTTATGTATCACAGCAAAATCCACTATGATATACGCTGCAGCAAGCACTGAAACTATAAGCATCCACGGCTTGAGCTTCAGGTCCTCCTCGCGGAATACACCTTTTTTGTTTCCGGGAACATAGTATATAGTTTCCTCAGTTCCCACGGAGACGCCGTCCTTTACCGCCTCATAGCTGTCCACCTGAAGCGTCTCGCCCTCAAAATAGAATTCATATACCGGGAACAGATTTCCGGTAACAGTCTTATTGGCTACTACCCTGCCGGTCAGCGCAGTGCCTTTTTTCTTGTATCTGAGCTTTGTGGCGATCACCTCAGCAAGCCATATAAGACCTAATATGCACATTATGCTGAACATATGCGTCTTTATAAAACTCATCATATGACCAGATCCTTTATTTTTCCCCGTCGGTGACTACAAAGGTTATCTCGCAGGATACTGCCTTTTCTCCGCCAACTGAGGCAAGAGCCTTTCCTGTTCCCACAGGTCCGCGCTGACGGATTATCTCCACCTCAAGATCCAGCACGTCGCCGGGGACTACCTGTCTGCGGAACTTTGCCTTGTCGATGCCTCCGAAAAGTCCTATCTTGCCCTTGAATTCAGGCTTTGAGAGCATACATACCGCTCCTGCCTGTGCCAGCATCTCCACCATGAGCACGCCGGGTGTCACCGGATAGCCCGGGAAGTGTCCCTTGAACCAGAAGTCCTCCTCCTTGACGTACTTTCTTGCGTGTACCTTCACGCCAACCTCCATATCGACTATCTCGTCGATGAGGAGAAAGGGATCGCGGTGAGGGATGACCTCCATTATCTGCTCTTTGTTCATAAGTATATCTGCCATGTTTACCTCCGTTATAAGCTTTCCATGGTATCTGAGCCGTCCTGCGGCGCTTTTCTGCCGGCGGGACGGTCTGTAAGATTCTTTTGTGAGATGTCCTCCGCAGCTGAGAATACGTCCGCTCCGCTGTCAAACAGGAAGCCGCTTCCGTCCTCCGGAGGCTTGATGTAGGTGCTGTAAGGATTCTCCTTGCGCTCCTCCTCTTCCTGCTCGGGACGTATATAAGTCAGGCGGAGCTCCACGAAATGCGGGTAGCCTGCCTCGTCCCTGATACTGCGGTCTGTCTTGTCGATCATCCGGAGAATAACAGCGTTCGCAGCTGCCGTTATGAGAAATATATAGGTCACCGGCACCGGTATAAGCGATATGAGCAAACCGGCTTTCCAGTTGTACATCTTTCTGTAAATGATGAAGTAGCAGAAAAGGAAAATGAACATCCATGTGATCAGCGTGCTGACTATCCATGGCTCCATAAGGAAACCGCAGAGCTCCTCCGGCCTTCTGAACCAGCCGATCACCTGTCCTGCGAGAAACGACAGAAAAGTAAAGCCCAGCATCAGCCAGTAGTCGGTAAGGAAGAGCACTCTCTTCCGGCGCATACGCAGCATATGGGTGTTGAAGTCCCTTGCCTCGGCGTACATTTCCGGCGAGGTGATGTTGATATGCGCCTCGTCGATATGCTCCTGAGTGATGTACTTCAGCTCGGACAGAAGCATTATTTTATGACCATGATAGGCTGGTCGAACTCAACAGCCTGACCGTCGGAAACGAGTATCTTGTCCACGATGCCGTCGTATTCCGACTGCACCTCGTTCATGAGCTTCATGGACTCGATTATCATAATAACATCGCCCTTCTTCACCTCATCGCCGACCTTGACGAAGGGAGCCTTTTCCGGTGAGGGTGCTGCATAGTATGTTCCCACGAGAGGAGCCTTTACAAGGTTTCCGCTTATCTCTGCTGCCGTTGAAGCCTCAGAGGGAGAAAGCTCGCCTTCGGGAGCAGTCTGCATTCCGGCAGCCATTACCGGTATCTGCACAGGCTGAGGCGGTACAGGCACACATCTTTTGCCCTTTATAGTGATAGTCCTGCCGCCGTCGGCGATAGTGAGCTCAGAGAGCTCCTTGCGGTTGATGACGTCAGCAAGCCTTTCCAGTGTCTCAATATCCACCATTCCGAATAAATCACTCATTGTAATGTCCTCCTTGAACTCAAACTTTTCTGAAGCAGAGCGTTGCATTATGTCCGCCGAAGCCCAGTGAATTTGAAAGTGCGGCGTTCACGGGCTGCTGTATATTGCCCTCAACACAGTAATCAAGGTCGCATTCCTCGTCGGGAACCTTGTAGCCCACTGTTCTGTGGATGAAGCCCTCCTGTACGGATTTCGCACAGACTACGGCTTCAACTGCGCCGGCTGCTCCGAGGAGGTGTCCTATCATTGACTTTGTGGAATTTATCTTTACCTTATGGGCGTATTCCCCGAAGGCTATCTTTATAGCCGCGGTCTCGTACTTGTCGTTGAGACCTGTGGAGGTGCCGTGGGCGTTGATGTAATCCACCTGCGAGGGCTGGAGCCCAGCCTCCTCCATAGCAAGCTTCATTCCCATGCCGGCAGCCTCTCCGCTGGGCATAGGCGAGGTCATGTGGTAGGCGTCGCAGGTAGCTCCGTAGCCGGCTACCTCAGCGTATATCTTTGCGCCTCTTGCCTTGGCGTGCTCGTACTCCTCAAGGACGATGACACCGCTTCCCTCTCCGAGGACGAAGCCGCTTCTCTCCTTATCAAAGGGTACGGACGCTCTTTCCAGATCGTCACACTTTGTAAGAGCCTTCATGTTTGCAAAGCCGCCGTAGGTGAACTCCACATTGGTGCTCTCGGTACCGCCTGCAAGAGCCACATCAAGGTAGCCGTCCTTTATCTTGCGGAAAGCCTCGCCGATACAGTGAGTACCGGTGCAACAGGCAGTGGTTATATCGAAATTGGCGCCTCTGAAGCCGGTCTTCATTGCGATAGTACCGGCTGCCATATTGCTTATCATCATGGGGATATAGAACACGGATATTCTTCCCGGTCCCTTTTCAAGATACTTCTCATACTCGGAAAGAGTAAGGTCGATGCCGCCGATGCCGCTTCCCACAAGGACACCTGCCCTGTAAGGATCAACGTCTGAGAAATCTGTTCCGGCGTCGGTAAGAGCCTCGTGAGCGGCTGCAACAGCGTACTTTGTGAATTTGTCCATGCGCTTTGCTTCCTTCTTATCGAAGCAGCCCTCAACATCGAAGTATTCCTCCTCGTTGAAGTCGCGCACGATTCCCGCTATCTTAACTCCTGTGCGCTCGGTATCGAATTTGTCTATATAGGAGATTCCCAGCCTGTTAGCCTTGATTCCCTCCCAGAATTTTTCAACTCCGGTGCCAAGGGGCGTTACTGCGCCCAGACCGGTTATCACAACTCTTCTGCTCATATATTATCCTTTCAATTCAAATCAGTGCTGAGTATAATGCTGCGGCTTACATGGAAAGTCCGCCTGAAATTTCGATCACCTGTCCGGTAACATAGGAAGAATCCTCCGATACGAGGAAGGACACCACTGAGGCTATCTCCTCCGGCTCGCCGTAGCGCTTCATGGCTACTGCCTCCAGCATCTTTGCCTTTATCTCCTCGGAGAGCACATCCGTCATGGGAGTGCGGATAAGTCCGGGAGCAACAGCGTTGCAGGTGATGTTCTTCTTGCCGTATTCCTTGGCAATGGTCTTGGTCATGCCGATTATGGCTGCCTTTGAGGCGGAATAGTTCACCTGACCGGGATTGCCGTAGAGTCCTGCCACTGAGGACACGTTCACGATGCGTCCGCCCTTCTGCTTCATCATCACGGGACATAACTGCTTGAGCATATTGAACACGCTCTTCTGGTTAACGGCGATAACTGCGTCGTAATCCTCCTCAGCCATGCGGGCAAGGAGCTTATCCTTGGTTATGCCGGCGTTGTTCACAAGAGCATCCACGCTGCCCATGGTCTCCTTTACAGACTTGACCATAGCCTCGCAGTCCTCCATTTTTGAAACGTCTGCTGCGAATATCTCTGCCTTTACGCCGAAGGCACGGCATTCCTCCGCAACAGCGACAGCCTTTTCCCTGTCTCCGTCGCTGGGGTAGTGGTTAACGGCAATGTCGAAGCCGTCCTTGGCAAGTCTTTTGGCGATACACGCGCCGATTCCCTGCGACGCTCCTGTAATAAGTGCAACTGGCATAGTATTTCCTCCGATATTTATTTTGATCTTCTGAATTGCTTCCTGAATTATCTTGCGAGCAGTTTCTCTGCGCCGGACATTATGTCCTCGATTATATCGCGGCAGGGCTTTATGTCGTTTATCATGCCGGAGATAGCTCCGCAGAGGAACGAACCTGACTCAACGTCGCCGTCCACAACGGCTCTCCTGAGAGCACCTACTGTGAGCTTTTCAAACTCCTCCGGAGAGAGAGTTCCGTCCTTTTCACCGGCTGCGAGCTGCTTTGCGAATTTTGTCTTTATGTTTCTGCAAGGGTGTCCGGTATATCTGCCTGTTACGATGTTGTCGGTATCCTTTGCCTTGATAACAAGGTCCTTGAAGGTGGGGTGTATCTGGCATTCCTCAGAAGCAAGGAAGCGGGTGCCTATCTGGACGCCTTCTGCTCCCAGCATGAACGAGGCTGCCATGCCTCTGCCATCGGCGATTCCTCCGGCTGCGATAACGGGGATCTCAACGGCGTCAACTACCTGAGGTACAAGGCACATGGTAGTATTCTCGCCGATATGTCCGCCGGACTCAGTGCCCTCAGCGATAACAGCGTCGGCACCGGATTTTTCCATTCTTCTCGCAAGTGCAACGGAGGGTACTACCGGGATGACCTTTATGCCGGCTTCCTTCCACGCTGCTACGTACTTTCCGGGGTTGCCCGCGCCGGTGGTGACTACCTTAACGCCCTCGTCGATGACCAGCTGTGCGAGATCGTCGGCATTGGGGCTCATGAGCATGATGTTCACGCCGAAGGGCTTATCGGTCTTTTCCTTGCAGAGCCTTATCTGGTCGCGGAGGTAATCTATGTGGGCATTTCCGCCTGCGATAAGTCCTACGCCGCCTGCGTTTGAAACAGCTGAGGCGAGAGTGTGCTCGGCTACCCAAGCCATACCGCCCTGTATAATGGGATATTTACATCCTAAAAGTTCAGTTATCCTTGTTTTCATATATTTCTCCTTTATTCAGCCGTTAGATAACGGCTGAGAATCAGTATTCGAGGATTATTCCGCCGTAGGTGAGTCCTGCGCCGAAGCCTATGAGCGCAAGCTTCTGTCCGCGCTTTATGAGCCCCTTTTCGATGCCCTCGTTCAGTGCGAGCGGTATGGAGGCACTGGAGGTGTTTCCGAAGTGATCGAGGGTTATGATGAACTCATCCATGGAAACGCCAAGCTTCTTTGCGGCGGTCTCTATTATCCGGACATTCGCCTGATGAGGTATGAACCAGTCTATGTCGTCCTTGGTGATGCCAACTTTCTCAGCGGCACTGGTGAACGACTTCGGCAGAGCCTGTGTGGCAAATTTGTATACCTCCTTACCGTTCTGCTGAAGCTTATGCAGTCCCGCAACCGGGAAGGGATCACTGAAATCTTCGGGAGCTTCCGTTCTTACCTCGGGAGCTACCTCCATAGATCGCGAGCACAGCAGTCCTGCGCCGCTTCCGTCGGAGAAAAGTGCGGAGGAGAAAAGCTTTCCGCTTTTTTCCACTACTGCCGCAGCAGCGCCGTCTCCGAAGAGTATACAAGAGGAACGGTCGGTGAAATCGAGGAATCTGGAAAGAGCCTCGTTAGCCACCACAAGGACGTACTTCAGGGAAACGTCCGTCTCAAGGAAGCGCCTTGCGGTATCAAGAGCGTAAACAAAGCCGGTGCAGGCTGCGTTTATGTCGAAAGCGGCAGCGTTCACGGCACCTGTTTCGTGCTGGATGACGCTCGCCATGCTTGGGGTATCGAAATCTCCCGTAGCCGTACACGAAATGACAAGGCCGATACTCTCCGGAGAGATACCGGCTTTTTTTATTGCGTTCTCAGCAGCTCTCGCGCCCATATACCATGTGGGCTCCCAGCCCGCCATAGGTCTTTCAACGATACCTGTACGGGTGCGTATCCACTCGTCGTTGGTGTCGATGAATCTGGTAAAATCGTCGTTTTTGAGCTTCTGCGAGGGAACGTAGCTGCCCATTCCGAGGATGTTTATGCCCATCAAAAAATCTCCTTAAAAGAATATTTATGAAATAACAGTTGTAAAAAACTGAATAATGTGCTATTATATAATACAGATGCAAAGATCCACACATAATATATTGTAAATCATTTCCGGATTTTTTGCAACGATATTTTCTGACTTTGACACAAGGCTCACAAAATATCGTCTATTCTCACAAAAATACTTTTTGTATTTTAGCGATTTTTACCAACTATTTGTATATAACACACAGAAAGGATGTTCCTACTTATGACAATTTCACTATTTTCCGGACAGGGTTCGCAGTATTCCGGCATGGGAAAAGATCTTGCCGAGGCTATGCCCGCCCTCCGCAGTATTTACGATACCGGCTCGGAGATTCTCGGCAGAGACCTTGCCGCTGTATGCTTTGATTTCTCCGACGAGGAGCTCTCACGCACTATCAACGCTCAGCCGGCTATAATGGCTACTTCCATAGCCTGCCTCGAAGCCGCAAAGTCCAGGGGCTTCACCTTTGAGGGCGTTGCAGGTCACTCCCTCGGCGAGTATGCAGCTATGTACGCCTCCGGAATGGTTACTCTCGAGGACGCTTTCCGCCTTATCAAAGCCCGTGCCGAGGCTATGGAGGAGGCTACACGCCAGTCCGCAGGAGCTATGGCCGCCATTATGAAGATAGAGCCCGAAAAAGTGGAGGAGGTCTGCTCAGCCGCCAAGAACTACGTTACTGCCGTGAACTACAATTCCCCCGTCCAGACCGTTATCGCCGGTACTCCCGAGGGTATAGAGGAGGTAAGCGAGATATTCGCCGGCATGAAGGCAAGAGTCATCACACTCAACGTCGCAGGAGCCTTCCATTCCAAGCTCATGCAGCCTGCCGCCGATAAGTTCTACGAGACTGCCAAGACCGTCTCTTTCTCTGCACCTCAGGTGAAGTATTATTCCAACGTCACCGGCGGAGAGCTCACAGACTTCTCAGATATGGCTTCACTGCTGGCTAAGCACATCGTTTCGCCGGTACGCTTCACCTCCGAGCTGGCTGCTATGCAGGCTGACGGCGCTGACCGCTTCGTGGAGTTCGGCCCCGGAAAAACTCTCACAGGACTCGTAAAAAAGACTCTCAAGGACGTGACAGCGTTGAACGTTGAAAACCTCGAAACACTTGAAGGAGCACTGTCATGAACAAATATGCGCTTACAGGTCACCCACTGGGACATTCCATGTCCCCTCTCATACACGAAAAGCTTTTCGCCCTCAGCGGCATTGAGGACTACTCCTATCAGCTCCTCGACATCGCCCCAGAAGACCTTCCCTCCAGCCGCAGCATACTTGAAGAGCACCGCGGTATGAACGTAACTATCCCCCACAAGCAGTCCGTTATCCCCCTCATGGACGAGCTCGCCGAAAGTGCCCTGAGATACAATTCCGTGAACTGCATCTCCAATTCCGGCGGAAAGCTCACAGGCTACAACACCGACTGCGACGGCTTCCTCCGGGGAGCTCAGCAGCTTCCCCTCGGCGGAAAGGTGATTATACTCGGCTGCGGCGGCGTTGGCAGGATGATTGCCATTGAGACTGTCCTCCACGGCGCTGACCTCACCCTCGCTGTCATCCCTCAGGACGTTAAGAACGCCGGTATCCTCCGGGAAGAGATACTTACCAAGTGCCCCGGAGCTTCAGTGAAGATAGCAGATATTGCCTCCATAGACGGAAAATGCGACCTGCTCATAAATGCCACCCCCGTAGGTATGTACCCCAAGGTGGACGCCTGCGCCGTCAGCGATGAGGTCATCGCCAACTGCGGCAGCGTTTTCGATGTTATCTACAATCCCACAGAGACCATGCTCATGAGGAAGGCTCGTGCCCTCGGAAAGACCGCTGTGGGCGGTGCTTCAATGCTGGTATATCAGGCTGTCAAGGCTCACGAGATATGGTACGGCGCTGAATTTGCCGAGAGCGATATTGATAAGATAATCCTTGAAGTAGAAAACGCCGTCGATATAATGAACAAGCAGAATCAATAATGGGATCCTCAAGGGAGGTACTCCCTTGAGCAGAGTCCAGAGACAGCGTCTCTGGCAGGGCGTTCCCTGACAAAGACGTTCTCAATACCGGAGACTTGATATGATAAGAAAAGCAACAACGGCTGACGCTTCGCGCATAGCCGAGATAATAGTCACCAACTACCGCGTGAACTTCTACCCGTTCTTCAAAAACGATGAGTTCTACTTCTCGGAGCTGAACGTCCTCGACACCGCCGCGGAGTACGCCGAGGGCTCCGAAGCCCTGAACTCCACCTTCGTCTACGACGACGGCGGCGTGGTAAAGGGTATCATCCGCGTGAACGGCGACGAGATAGAAAAGCTCTATGTGGAGCCGCAGTTCCAGAGCTGCGGCATAGGTGCGGAGCTCCTCCGCTACGCCGTGGACGAGCTCGGAGCAAGCTGGCTCTGGGCGCTGGAATACAACTCCCGCGGCATAGCCTTCTACCAGAGAAATGGCTTCGTCCTCACCGGAGAGAAAATGATAGAGGACGAATGGGTGCCGCTGCTGAAAATAGCACTGAGCAAAGAATGATATTACGATGCGGATATTCTTCCCGTGCAAAAGGAGATAATTATGACTGTATTTTTATGCGGCTTTATGGGCTGCGGAAAAACTACCGCCGGCAAGCTCGCGGCTAAAAAGCTTGGCTGTGGCTTCACCGACACCGACGACCTCATCGTGCGCACCCTCGGAATGACCATACCCGAGATATTCGACCAGAAAGGCGAGCCGTTCTTCCGCAAGACAGAGGCTGAAATAGTGAAATCGCTGTGCGGAAAGACCGTCCTCGCTGCCTGCGGAGGAGGAGCTATGCTCAATCCCGATACCGCCGCCGCTGCAAAGGCTTCCGGCAGCGCAATAGTGTTCCTCGATGTGCCCTTCGAGACCTGCTACGAGCGCATAAGCGGCGATACCAACCGCCCCATTGTCATGAGCTCCACAAAGGAAGAACTGGAGCAGCTCTACAACACACGCCGGGAGATATACCTCAGACACGCCACAGTTTGCGTGGACTGCGGCGCAAGTCCCATGGAAGCAGCGGAGCATATTGCCGCTGCCGTAAGAAAATGATCGATATGACCTCCGCCGTGACATACAGCGGAAAATATATCATATTAAACGGAGAGAATTATGCTTATTTACAATGCTGAGATCCACACGATGTCCTCAAGAGGCACCATCAGCAACGGCTGGGTGCTCGTTGAGGAGGGCAAGATAACCGACATAGGCGAGGGTACTCCCGACCTTATCCCCGAGGACAGTCTCAACGCCGCCGGAGGTATGCTCCTCCCAGGCTTCATCGACGCCCATACCCACTTAGGCATAATCGAGGACAGCCTCGATTTCGAGGGCGACGACTGCAACGAATCCACCGATCCATTCACTCCTCAGATGAGAGCTGTTGACGGCATAAATCCCTTCGACCGCTGCTTCGAGGAGGCTCGTATGCGCGGAATCACCGCTGTTGCTTCAAGTCCCGGAAGCGCTAATCCCTGCGGCGGAGAGATATGCGTCATCAAGACCGCCGGCAGACGCATCGACGATATGCTCATGAGCCGCTGCGGTATAAAATTCGCCCTCGGTGAGAACCCCAAGCACGTTTACAACGGCAAAGACGAGGCTCCCATAACAAGAATGGCTGTGGCTGCCATAATCCGCGAAGGGCTCTACAAGGCACGCCGCTACGTCCACGACATGGACAGCTACTACTCCGACAGTGAAAACTACGATCCGCCGGAATACGACATAAAATGCGAGGCTCTCATGGAACTTCTCGACCGCAAGCAGAAGGCTTTCTTCCACTGTCACCGTGCCGACGACATCTGCACTGCCATGAGGATAGCCAAGGAATTCTCCCTCGATGCGGTAATAATCCACGGCACTGAGGGCTGCATGATCGCTGACATCATCGCTGAGGAAAAAATACCCGTGATATGCGGTCCCGTCATCTGCGACCGCTGCAAGCCCGAAATGCGCGGACTTGAACTGAAAAACGCCTCAGTCATGCACGAAAACGGCGTTAAGCTGGCTATCTGCACCGACCATACCGTGATTCCCATACAGTACCTTCCCCTCTCCGCACAGGCTTGCGTGAAGGGCGGCCTCAGCTTCGAGGAGGCTCTCAAGACTCTCACTATAAATCCGGCGGAGATACTCGGCATCGACGAGGACACCGGAAGCATAGAAAACGGCAAGGACGCCGACCTCCAGCTTTACAGAAAGGGAGAAAATCCTCTCGACCTCATGACTGAACCGGCTATGGTTATGATAAGCGGAGAAATGTGCCGCAGGGAGGTCTGATATGAGGTTCCTTGCAGCGGCAGCGGCGGCTGCCGTAACGGCTGCACTGCTCCTGCCGGTACAGGTTCGGGCTGAGGAGGAGCCTCAGTCCACCCTTATGAAGGCTTTCACCGACCAGCAGACCGGTATAGTCTACTTTTGCAGCATTCCTGACGAAACATCAAAGAATGCCATCATCACCGAGATGTTCGGTGAGGCTGCGGAGCTCACCATCCCCTCTCAGCTGGAGGACTACACCATTACCGGTATCGGCGACAGGGCTTTCTTCGGACGAAAAGAGATAGTCTCGGTAAAAGTGCCGGAGACAGTCTCATATATCGGCTCATACGCCTTTTCCGGCTGCCTCAGCCTGAAAACCGCGGAGCTCCCGACAACTCTCGCCTCTGTGGGAAAGGGCTGCTTTTTCAGCTGTTCTGCCCTTGAGAGCGTTGATCTTGGAAAATCACTGAAGGAGATCCCCGAGCGCTGCTTCTACGCCTGCACCGCCCTCTCATCAGCGGAAGTCCCGGCAAGCGTGGAGACTATCGGCAGCGAGGCTTTCTTCAGCTGTGCCGACATAAACGGCATAAAGCTCCCCGAGACCGTTAAGAATATCGGTGAGAACGCCGTCGGCAGACGTTACAGCATACGCAATTCCGCGCCGGAGAACATCTCCGGCTTCGTGATACAGGGCAAGGCAGGCACCGCCGCGGAAAGCTATGCCGTGAGCTGCGGACTCTCATTCCGCTATGAGACCGACCTCCCCTCCGGAGACGTCGACGCCAACGGCAAGATAACCGCTGCCGACGCTGCCATCGTGCTGAAAGAGTACGCCAGAGTCTCCGCCCATGAGGCTCCCACCCTCACCGGTCTCAACCGCCAGCTGGCTGACATAAACGGCGACGGTCTCATAGATTCAAGAGATTCCGCCCGTATACTAAAAGAATATGCCGCCATACAGAAATAATATACTTCACCGCTGCTTTGCAGCAAATTGCCTTTTTCGCCAAAACACCCCCTCCGGGGACAAGAAATTTTTACAGCCCGCAGCCTCAGGGGGACTTGACAGAAGGCGCAAAAAATAGTATCATTAATATTAATAACTTGATACACTGTCTACGATATTATGTAAGGAGGATCTAATTATGCTGACCGACATCAACAGCAAATTCCAGAAGGAAGGTCTCACCTTCGACGACGTTCTTCTCATCCCCGCTGAGTCAAATGTTACCCCCAATATGATACAGCTGGGTACTCAGCTCACCAAGACCGTCAAGCTCAATACGCCTATCATGACCGCAGCTATGGATACGGTAACAGATTCCCGCATGGCTATCGCTATCGCCCGTGAAGGCGGTATCGGTATCATCCATAAGAATATGACGATCGAACAGCAGGCTGACGAGGTGGACAAAGTCAAGCGCTCCGAAAACGGAGTTATCGTGAACCCGTTCTCCCTTACCGAGGATCATATCGTCGCCGACGCAGACGAGCTCATGGGCAAATATAAGATCTCCGGCGTGCCTATCGTAGACGACAACGGCAAGCTCGTTGGCATCATCACCAACAGAGATATGCGCTTCCTCACAGATTTCAAGGCTAAGATCTCAGAGGTAATGACAAAGAAAAATCTCATCACAGCCCCCGTGGGAACTACTCTCACTCAGGCTCAGGAGATACTCCGCGCTCATAAGATAGAAAAGCTCCCCATCGTTGACGAGGGCGGCTACCTCAAGGGACTTATCACCATAAAGGACATCGAAAAATCCGTTCAGTACCCCAACTCTGCCCGCGACAGCAAGGGACGCCTCCTCTGCGGCGCTGCTATTGGCGTTACCGCAAACGTCCTCGACAGAGCAAAGGCTCTTATCGACGCTCAGGCTGACGTGCTGGTACTGGATTCAGCTCACGGTCACAGCGCGAACATCATCAAGTGCCTGAAAATGGTCAAGGAGGCTTTCCCCGATGTTCCCGTTATCGCTGGAAATATCGCTACCGCTGAGGCTGCTGAGGCTCTTATCGCTGCCGGTGCAGACTGCCTCAAGGTAGGTATCGGTCCCGGATCCATATGCACCACCAGAGTCGTTGCAGGTATCGGTGTTCCCCAGATCACAGCTGTTTACGACGTTGCCTGTGTTGCTCAGAAGTACGGCATCCCCGTTATCGCAGACGGCGGTATAAAGTATTCCGGAGACATAGTTAAGGCTCTTGCAGCCGGCGCAAACGTAGTTATGCTGGGCTCGCTCCTTGCAGGTTGCGCTGAGGCTCCCGGCGAGACAGAGATCTATCAGGGACGTCAGTTCAAGGTTTACCGCGGTATGGGAAGCCTTGGCGCTATGGCAAACGGCTCCACCGACAGATACTTCCAGGAGGGCGCAAAGAAGCTCGTTCCCGAGGGCGTTGAGGGACGTGTTCCCTTCAAGGGCTCACTCGCAGATACTATCTTCCAGCTCGTGGGCGGTATCCGCTCAGGTATGGGCTACTGCGGCTGCGTAGACATCCCTACCCTCCACGAAAAGGCTCAGTTCATAAGAATCACCGGAGCAGGTCTCAAGGAGAGCCACCCCCACGATATTTATATCACTAAGGAAGCTCCCAACTACTCCGCGCAGATATAAGCTCACATCCCAACAGCCATATATAAGAGAAAATACCCGTGGACCGCATTGGTCCGCGGGTATTTTCGTTATGCCGTCATCTTCCGAATATAGCCTCAAGTATCCTGAGCACCGTATCGCCTACGCTGCGGGAGTATACCACCTCAACGGCTCTGTCCGGATAATTGGTTATGATATTGTCCACGCCCATAGCCTCCATCTGCTCCATGTCCTCACGGCGGTCAACTGTCCAGACGAAAACACGCTTGCCGTTCTGGTGGGCGGAGTTTATAACGCTCTGGTTTATGAAAATGTAGTTCAGGCTCACAGCGTCGATGTATTTCAGCTGGGAGTAGGATGTCGATACCGCAACGTTGGCTATCAGAGCAGTTTTTATCTTCGGCTCCCTCAGCTTCACCAGCTTCAGCAGCGGATAGGAGAACGAGCTCACATAACAGGAATTGGATAGTCCGTATTCCTGTATCAGCTCCACGGTCTTTTCTGTTGCACGGAGAGAATCCCCGAACTCCTTGATCTCGATGTTCAGCATTTTCTCCTTGCCAACAAGGTCAAAGACCTCCCGGAGAGTCATTATCTTAGCGTCGTCGAACTCGCCTGTGCGGCTGAACCAGCTTCCGGCAGAGAGCTCCATGAGTTCATCGTAGGTGTAGTCGCTGAGGTCGCCTGTGCCGTCGGTAGTGCGGTCAACAGTCTTGTCGTGGAACACCACCAGCTTGCCGTCCTTGGTGAGCTGGACATCCAGTTCGATGTAATCCGTACCGCTGTTCATGGCAGCCTTGAAGGCATACTTTGTATTCTCCGGTGCCACCGAAGAGGCTCCCCTGTGAGCGCTCACCTGAGTCCGTGAGAAAATGCCGTTGTTAATGATGATATTTCCCTTGTACACGCCCCTGAAAAAGCTGACATTTACCAGTATCGCCGCCACCGCAAGAGTTATGGAGAGCACGGTCTTGTGGGCAGGCTTCATTATGGGGTGCTGACGGTCGGGAAGTTTAGTCTTTTCGTCCGCGCCGAGATCAGCGTAGAAGCAGCCGGTCAGCCAGCACATTATAGCAGGTGCTGAGAAAAATGCCGATACCGCGGTAAATACGTTCACAGCGTACCTGAGCACCGTCAGCGCCCAGCGGTAGGCAGTATCCGGGTTGGAGAAGCCCTTTATGAACAGGACTATCACAAAGCTCAGTCCGAAGGTGGCGAGCATAGTCACCGCGAGTATGAACATGGTCCACAGCAGGAAATACACTGCCATACGCAGCTTCTTGCCGGAGATCTTACTCCGGCTCGCTCTGCCGCATTCCAGAAAGCTCTTGTCGGTGAGCACGAGGTAGTGGAAGGAGTAGCTCCGGCTGACTATGAGCATGATGAATATCGCCTGTATCAGCAGGTAAGCCGCAGCTGCCGCGCCGCTGCTCACTCCGGCAAAAACTCTCCTCAGCACCGGCAGCACCGGCGCAAGGAACATTCCAGACGAAAGTGTGAATTCCGCCAGCGGCATACACAGCATGAAGCCTACAAAACGGAGTATCCCCGAGCCTCGGAACATCTTCCGGAAGCTCCTGAGTCCGGTGTGGAGCATTCCGCCCACGCTTATATGCTCGCGCTGCTCAAAGCAGGAAAAGCAGGCTGCCAGCGCTGAAAGCTCCACGAATGTGAAAAAGCCCGCGCAGAAAAGCAGTATCAGCACAACGAAAATGGTCGCCGGATGATGAAGATATACCAGCAGATTCTCGTCATAGAGGTAGTTGATTCCGGCTATGTTCATGGTGAGCTTCATCAGCCCGGCCAGAAGCGGAGCTCCCACCGCAAGGAGAATCAGCTTGTAAAGCATCTCAAACAGCAGGAAATGCGGCATGGAACGCCAGAACGTTCCCATAGACCTGAAAAAATTCTTCATATTTATCCCCTGAGGTAAAATTAACATAGTACACGCCGGCTCTCCGGCAGTAAATACATTATACGTCCCCGGAGCACGATTGTCAATATTCTTTTGCCGTCAGACTATTGCAAAATCTGTCGGGATAGCGTATAATTGAAATAACAACTCCGCCGGTATCCCCGGCGGCAACGTCCAAGGAGGAGCTATGCCAAGATTTTTTGCAGAGGATATAAACGAGAACGACATCTGCCTTACCGGCAGCGACGCCCGTCACATAGGCTTTTCTCTCCGCATGAGAGCCGGAGAGGAGGTAACGGTCTGCTGCCGCGGCGTGGACTATAACTGCACTATCCGCAGCATCACCGGCGACTGCGTTTTCCTCGACCTTGTCGACAAGCACCGCTGTGCTGCCGAGCCGGAAATAGAGGTGACGCTCTTTCAGGCTGTCCCCAAGCTGGACAAGCTGGAATACATCATCCAGAAAAGCGTTGAGCTGGGAGTATCCCGGATAGTACCGGTGCTTACAAGAAGGTGCATATCCCGTCCCGACTCAAAGGATTTCGCAAAGAAGCTCCCCCGTCTGAACAAGATAGCCGAGGAGGCTGCAAAGCAGTCCGGCAGAGGCATGATACCGGAGGTCGCTCCCCTTGCCGGATACAAGGAGGCTCTCGATATGATGAGGGCTCTGGACCGCACTATCCTGCTGTATGAGGAGGAGGGCGGCACCTCCTTCGGCAATGTAGACTTCTCCGGCGTAAAGACCGCCGGTCTCGTCATCGGCAGCGAGGGTGGCTTCGACAAGGAGGAGGCTCAGGCTGCTGTCAGCGCCGGTGCCGTTCAGGTCTGGCTGGGCAAGAGAATCCTCCGTTGTGAAACAGCACCAATAACAGCCCTCTCAATTTTGATGTTTTTAACAAATAATATGTAGTGGGTTGAAATTTGAAAAGAATTGTGTTATAATAATTATAGTTTATCGCAGCCGGTCGCAAGCGGTACGGTAAAAAAACAATTCTTGCGAAGAAAAGAGGAAATGGAAATGAGTAAATTTTTAGTTGCAGTTCTGGCTGCCGGTGCAGCTGCTGCCGCAGGATATGTTGCATCACAGTATCTCAAGGGCAAGAACACTGACGACGATTACGATGACGATATCTACGACGACGCTTACGATAACAGCGACGATAACATAGACTTCGAGATCACAGACGATACCGTCAAGGAAGCTGTCGAGGGCGTTGCTGAAGACGCTAAGGAAGCTGCTGAGGACGTTAAGGAAGCCGTTGAGGACGCTGTTGAGGACCTCAAGGACTAATTGAATCTGCGAGGAGGCGAAAGCCTCCTCTTTCCTTTGTGAAGAAATGCTCTAATCTCCGCAGATACAGCTCTCAGTATTGTGCAGGTATACAAATTAAGAGCGCGCCGCTTGACTTTCCTCCGCTCTTTTGATATAATATAAAAGCTGTCCGTCGTGGACGCGCCCAAAAGGTGAATCCGAGGCGTAGCTCAGTTTGGTAGAGTGCTTGGTTTGGGACCAAGATGCCGCAGGTTCGAGTCCTGTCGCCTCGACCAGTTTCCCATGCCGCTTGTTAATGCGCTCGCTTGCTAAGTTTTGTCACAACTTTATTTCCGGAAAATTTTTTACGGGATTTCAGAAAAAAGGTATTGACATCTGCCGGAAAATGTGATACAATAATTAAGCGTTAACGCTGGTGTAGCTCAGTTGGTAGAGCAGCTGATTTGTAATCAGCAGGTCGGGGGTTCGAGTCCGTCCACCAGCTCCATTTTTTCTGACATTCTATGGGAGAGTTCCCGAGTGGCCAAAGGGGGCAGACTGTAAATCTGTTGCTTTTCAGCTTCGATGGTCCGAATCCATCCTCTCCCACCACCAGAGCCCCGATTTTTCGGGGCTGTTTTTTTGAAAGACCTTGCACCCTGCAAGGACTTTTTTATGTCCGGAAAAAAAGCGATTCTGCACGGAAATCAAACCGCTTTGTTCAGAAATGTATATTCAACACATAAAAATCCGCGCTCCTGAAAGAATTTTGCAGGAACAAAAATAACCAAAAAAGCAAACAACAGGCATGCCTCTCCATAAACAGGAAGAGCCGCCTGATATGAAAGAAAAGATAATCTGGAGGAATATCAAATGGTTAGAAACGACCTTAGAAACATCGCCATCATCGCTCACGTTGACCACGGCAAGACTACCCTCGTGGACGAAATGCTCAAGCAGGGCGGCGTTTTCCGCGAAAATCAGAACGTTGCCGAGAGAGTTATGGACTCCAACGACATCGAGCGCGAAAGAGGCATCACTATCCTCGCTAAAAACACTTCCGTTATGTACAACGGCACCAAGATAAACATCATCGACACCCCCGGCCACGCCGACTTCGGCGGCGAGGTAGAGCGCGTTCTCGAAATGGTTGACGGAGTTCTCCTGCTCGTTGACGCAGCAGAAGGTCCTATGCCCCAGACTCGTTTCGTGCTTTCAAAGGCTCTCGAAATGGGACACAAGATCATCGTTGTTGTGAACAAGATAGACCGTCCCGACGCAAGACTGGACGAGATCGGCGACGAAGTGCTGGAGCTCCTCCTCGATCTGGACGCCAACGACGAACAGCTTGAGTCCCCTATCCTCTTCTGCTCAGGAAGAAGCGGTACAGCCTCACTCAGCCAGTATGAGCCCGGCACCGACCTCAAGCCCCTCTTCGATACTATCATCGACTACATCCAGCCCCCCACAGGTGATGAGAACGAGCCCCTTCAGATGCTCATCTCCTCTATCGATTACAACGAATATGTCGGACGTATCGGTATCGGAAGAATCATCCGCGGCAATATCAAGGTTAATCAGCAGGTAACTGTCTGCGACTATACCGGATCCAAGAAGAACTACAACGCAAAGATAGTTTCCCTCCTCCAGATCGAGGGACTCAACCGCGTTCCCGTTCAGGAGGCTCAAATGGGCGACATCGTGTGGATCTCCGGTATCGAAGGCATCACTATCGGCGATACTATCTGCGCTGTGGATACTCCCGAGCCCCTTCCTTTCGTAAAGATAAGCGAGCCCACCGTGGAAATGACCTTCGCCGTAAACGACAGTCCCTTTGCCGGAAAGGAAGGCAAATTCGTTACATCACGCCAGCTCCGCGAAAGACTCTTCCGCGAGCTCCTCAGAGATGTTTCCCTCCGCGTTGAGGAAACTGACTCCACCGATGCATTCCGCGTTGCCGGACGAGGTGAGATGCACCTCTCAATACTTATCGAAAATATGCGCCGCGAGGGCTATGAGCTCTCAGTTTCCACCCCCAGAGTCCTCTTCAAGAAGGACGAGGCTACCGGTCAGAAGCTTGAGCCTATCGAGCGCCTTGTTATAGACGTTCCCGAGGACAGCGTCGGCTCCGTTATGGAAAAAATGGGCTCCCGTAAGGGCGAGCTCGTCTCCATGCACCCACAGGGCAGCCGTATGCGTATCGAGTTCCTTATCCCCGCAAGAGGCCTTTTCGGCTACAAGAGCGAATTCCTCACCGATACCAAGGGTGAGGGCATCATGAGCCACGTATTCAACGGCTATGAGCCTTACAAGGGCGACATCGAGCGCAGAAACACAGGCTCTCTCGTTTCCTTCGAGACCGGCGAGGCTGTTACCTACGGTCTGTACAATGCTCAGGAGCGCGGTCAGCTCTTCATCGGCTCAGGCGTTCCCGTTTACGAGGGCATGATCGTGGGAGCTTCACCCAAGACCGAGGACCTTGTAGTTAACGTATGCAAGAAGAAGCACCTCACCAATACCCGTGCCAGCGGAAGCGACGACGCTCTCCGTCTTGTTCCCCCGAGGATACTCAGCCTCGAGGACTGCCTTGAATTTCTCGCCGACGACGAGCTCCTTGAGGTAACTCCTGAGTCCCTGCGTATCAGAAAGCGCATACTCAGCAACCAGCAGAGAGCCAAGATACGCGGAAACGCTGCCAAGAATGCGTGAGCCGCACCTGAAACGCCAATCGTAAAAATTTCAGAATATCAACACATATCCCTCATTTAATCAGCATACCGGAGGTATATCATGAAAAATATAGTCAGCGCCGTTCTTACGCTTTCCCTCGCCGCTGCCGTTCTTTCAGGCTGCGGAAGCAAGACCGTGGGCAAGGATTCCGGAAACAGCTCGTCCCCGGTGACCTCATCAGCTCCGGCTTCCTCAACAGCTCCCGCTGTTCAGGGCTCTACCGTGAGAGAACGGGACATAATCAGCGATAACGACCTTTTCGATTATGAGATATATCAGGGCTGCGCTACCGTTACCAAGTACAAGGGCAGCGGTCCCCGGGCTGAGGTCCCCGCACAGCTGGGCGGAGCTCCGGTAACAGGTATCGGCTTCTACTGCTTTGAAGCCAAGTACAGCCTTAAAGAGGTCGTGCTTCCCGATACTCTGACTACTATCGGACAGTTTGCTTTCTCCGACTGTGATTCCCTCGTTTCCGTCAACATCCCCGACGGCGTAAAGGAAATACAGCGCGGCGCCTTTGCCGCCTGCACAAGCCTTACTTCAATATCCCTGCCGGCTTCTGTGGAAACAGTCAAGGAGGAGGCTTTCACCGCCTGCACCTCTCTCGCCTCGCTCTATATTGCAGGCAACCAGCTCCAGTATGAGAACTGGGGACTTGAGGACCTCGCAAACCTTACCGTTTACGCCGCCAGCGGCTCCGCTGCGGAAACATGGGCTTCGGCTATGGGTAAATTCTCAGCTGTCTGAATAACGTCCGGAGGTCGATATATGTTCAGTTTAAGATTATTTGCCGCACTCACAGCAGCTGCGGCTGCGGTATGCCTTGCCGGCTGCGGAAGCACAAGCTCCGGTTCAGGCTCAGGAGAGAAAGGCACTTCCGCTGCGGAAAGCACTTCCGGCTCGGCACTCAGCGAGCTTGTTGTTCCCTCCGCTGACAGCGATGAAGCCAACCTCGGCAGCTATTACCTCTGCGACGACGGCGTAAAGCTGTATTTCAACAAGGATGAGTTCCCGGAGGAGCTCGCCCTGACCTTCAAGAAGTATTTCCTCTCCTTCGGAAATAACGACTATGACAGCTACCTCAGCTGCCTCTACCCCAGCTATGCCGAGGAAATGGAAAAATACCTGCAAAAGGAGTACAGCTACGACCTCAAGACCTCCTTCTCCAAGCAGCGCGACATCCTGCGCTCATACGTCAGCGACAAGGATTACACCATTACGCGCCTGAAGCTCGAAACACCGGAAAGCTCCTCTATCGAGGGCTTCTTTGAATATGCCAACGAATGCTTCGGCAGAGACTACCTCGGAGAGGTAAAAGCTCAGTGCAATGCGCTCTACGAGGCTTTCTTCTACCTGATCGTTCAGGCTGACGGCGAGGACCACGAGGATACTATCATCACCGAATGCAGGATAGTCTTCGCCGAAAAGGACGGAAAATATTATACTTTTGTTTAAGGAGCGATAAACGTGAAAAATAATCTCAGAAAGACCTCTGCACTTCTGGCAGCCCTTATGCTCGCGGTTTCATGTGCCTCCTGCGGTAAAAAGAGCAGCAGCTCCGATTCCGGCACCCAGAAGACCTCCTCAAAGAATATGGTGGAAGGTCCCGGAAGCAACGTGGATATTTCCGACAGCGATATGCCCTACGGCGCTAAAATGACCGAGTACGGCACCGAAGAGGGCTGCGCCATCAAGACCTATGTGGACTCCCGCTATGTATCCGTTGAGGAAGCCGTGCAGCTTTCAAAATTCATCGCTGCTGTGGGCAAGAACGATGTCGCCATGTTCGAGGAAGCAGTCTATCCTGCCTCCCTCAAGGCTATGCTGAACAAACTGAAGTTCGACACCACCAAGGACTACCTCAGCTACCTCCACGACAGCCTCCTCCAGTACACCGAGGGCGAGTACGAGTTCGATTATGTGAACTCAGAGAAATACGTCGGTGAGGGCGTTTACGATTACAGCCCCATTACCGATCCTATCCTCGCTGCTGAGCCCGATGCTGAGATCACCAACAAGAAGCAGCTGGAAGTGGACGCTCTGTTTGACCATTCCAACAAGTCCATTCACTACCGCATGGGCTCCTATATCATCGTGAATATCCTCACCATTAACGGCAAGCCCTACGTAGCACTTGATGCTTCGTGACAACTGATAATGATACAGCAAAGCGCTGATAAGGAATATCCTTATCAGCGCTTTTTTATGCTTTTATCCTGTGTCTTTTCTTTATTACGTTATACGCTATGATGAACACTATAAGGTTCGCCATGAGCAGATACAGCCCCACATTCGGAACAAGCGTATCCAGTTTGTGCTGCACCTTGACACAGTGCACCCAATAGGCAAAAAACACAGACACTGTCAGCTTTATTACATCAATGTGGATGTACAAAGCCTCCCGTGCAAGCTTGCTTCCGGTTTCGTCCAGCTTGGGCGAGACCTTTATCCTCCTGATAACAAAGTCCGCCGCACCGCACAGGAGCAGTACCCCGAAGCCCACCGCATAGGGATAGGCTATGAAGCACTTGCTGGCAAAGACGTCAAATTCGCCTTCGCTGTCGAAGTGTACTCCCAGCGTTTCGTCCAGACTCCCCCATATGAATGCAAGGTGTATCAGACTGGCAAGCAGGACTCCCCACGCAGCCGCAGTCATAGCTATATGCACTGCCCGGAGCTTTCTGTTCGCCGGAGCCATATCAATATGCCTTGCCCCAGTATACCATGCACTTTGCAGGCTTTCCGCAGCATACGCACTTGTCTGAGAGCTTCTCCTGCTCAAAGGGTATGCAGCGTGAGCCAACACCGGTCTTTTCCTTTACCTCGTCCTCGCAGGCTTCCTCGCCGCACCACATTGCCTTGATGAAGCCGTCGCCCTGCTCGAGAGCCTTGTTTATCTCATCGATAGTAGTGCAGGCATAGGTGCGCTTGATCTGGTTGTCCAGAGCCTTCCGGTACATACCGTCATGAGCCTCCTGAAGCTTCTGCGCAGCGGCTGTCTCCAGCTCGTCAAGGGAGACTGTGGCCTTCTCGCCGTTCCAGCGTGAAGCGATAACGCACTGATTTTCCTCTATATCACGGGGACCTATCTCAACTCTGATAGGCACGCCCTTCATCTCGTACTCGGCGTACTTCCAGCCGGGAGAGTTCTCGCTGTCGTCCAGCTTTACGCGGAGTCCTGACTTTGCAAGGCGCTCCTTGAGCTCGTTTGCCTTTTCGAGAACGCCCTCCTTGTGCTGTGCAACAGGAATGATGACTGCCTGTACAGGTGCAACGGCAGGAGGCAGCACAAGTCCGTTATTGTCGCCGTGAGTCATTATAACAGCACCGATGAGACGTGTTGTAACGCCCCAGCTTGTCTGGTGGGGGAACACTCTCTTGTTGTCCTTGTCGGTGTATTCGATGTCGAAAGCCTTTGCGAAGCCGTCGCCGAAGTAGTGGGAGGTTCCAGCCTGAAGAGCCTTTCCGTCGTGCATAAGAGCCTCGATAGCGTAGGTGGAAACAGCTCCGGCGAACTTGTCACTCTCAGTCTTTTTGCCCTTTACTACAGGCATTGCAAGAGCGTCCTTGCAGAAATCGGCGTAAACGTTAAGCATACGCTCGGTCTCCTCGACAGCCTCCTCAGCAGTTGCGTGGATAGTGTGTCCCTCCTGCCAGAGGAACTCTCTTGAACGGAGGAAGGGACGGGTGGTCTTTTCCCAGCGCACAACGCTTACCCACTGATTGTAGAGCTTGGGCAGGTCGCGGTAGGAGTGTACTATATTCGCATAGTGTTCGCAGAACAGAGTCTCGGATGTGGGACGGACGCAGAGCCTGTCCTCCAGCTTTTCGTTTCCGCCGTGAGTTACCCATGCGACCTCGGGAGCAAAGCCCTCAACGTGGTCCTTTTCCTTCTGGAGAAGGCTCTCGGGGATGAACATAGGCATACATACATTTTCGTGGCCTGTTGCCTTGAACATACCGTCAAGGATATGCTGGATGTTCTCCCAGATAGCGTAGCCGTAGGGACGGATGACCATACAGCCCTTTACGCTTGTGTATTCAACGAGCTCGGCTTTTTTGCATATGTCGGTGTACCACTGAGCGAAGTCCTCGTCCATAGAGGTTATCGCAGTGACCATTTTTTTATCCTTTGCCATATAAACAGTCCTCTTTTCTGATGAAACGTAGATACAGATATTATAACATTATTTCCGTATTCTGTCAACTTTTATTCATGTCCAGAATAATAGGGGCGCCAAGGGGAGCCCCCTCTGCCGGAATCGTGGCATAAAATTACCGAGTCGGTAGTTCTCGGCTCGGTAACCCACTTTTTCCGTTAAGGGAGGCTGACTAATGGCGCCCCTGCTATTGCTTTATTATTCTTACAGTCTCAGGCTTTTGCCTCTGAGAGTCCCAGCCGCGAGAAGTATTCCTCAGCGTAGGACTGATATTCCCGGCGGAAGGTCTCGTCGTTCTCACGTATATCGTGGAGATATGCGTGACGGTAGGTCTTTTCGTCGGTCTCTATGAGACAGCCGGCGATATTCGAGCAATGATCCGAGATACGCTCCAGATTGGTAAGTACGTCCTGGAAGATATATCCCAGCTCTACGGTACATTCGTCGTTCTGGAGACGTCTTATATGACGGTTCTTCAGCTCAGTGCTGAGGTTGTCCACTACCTCCTCAAGAGGCTCTACCTTGTGGGCAACTGAAAGGTCGTTATCCTTGTAGGAATCAAAGGCACGGTTGACGTTCTCGCGTATAGCGTCGGTGATTATCTGTATCTCGTGGAGACATTCCTCCGAGAAGTTTATGCCCTTATCGTGCATTTCCTGCGCTGATTCCACGAGGTTCACAGCATGGTCGGAGATACGCTCAAAGTTGCCTACGCAGTGCATCATCTTGGAAAGGCTTCGGCTGTCATTGCCGGTGACGGACTTCTTGGAAATCTTCAGCAGATAGCTGTTTATCTTGTCCTCGAAACTGTCGATGATGTCCTCGTTTTCGATGATAGTTTCCGCGGTCTCCTCGCTGTAAGACTTGATTATCTCCAGTCCCATTATGATAGTCTCACGGGTGAGCTCGGACATCTGTATGGCAGCGCCCTTGCAGGCTTCAACTGCTACCGAGGGAGTCTTCAGCAGACGCTCGTCCAGACCGGTAAGAGCCTTTTTCGAGGTGAAATCCGCTTCCCTTCCGTCTCTAACAACGAGCTTTGAAAGTGCCACGAGCTGCTTTGTAAAGGGCAGGAACATTATTGTGGTCGCAACATTGAATATGGTATGCATTACGGCTATGCCGATGTAGCCTACTGTTTCATTGAGTATGGAGAGGGCCCCCGTGCTCTTGAGCACCATGATTATGGGCAGGAGCACCATAGTACCGATTATCTTTATGAGGATGTGAGTCCATGCAACTCGTTTTGCATCCTTGTTTACACCGAATGTGGAGAGCAGCGCGGTAACGCAGGTACCGATATTGCAGCCCATGATTATAGGCAGTGCCATGCCGAAGGTGAGGGCTCCCGATGTGGAAAATGCCATGAGTATACCGATAGAACCGGCGGAGCTCTGGATTATGCCCGTGAATACAGCTCCCACGATAACGCCGAGGAGAGGATTCTTGAAGGCTGTGAGCGTTTTCTGGAACTCCGGTGAATTCGCAAGAGGATCAACTGACTCGGACATGAGCGTCATGCCGGTCATAAGTACGGCAAATCCCACGAGGATTCGTCCTATGTCCTTTTTCTTGTTCTTCTTGGCGAACATTATCATTATTACGCCGATAAGAGCTACCAAAGGCGAGAAGGATTCCGGCTTCAGCATTTTCAGTCCGAAGTCTATGGCGCCGCCGCCTCCGGTGTCCTTGATGTCACCGAGGCAGAGTATCCATGCGGTAAAGGTAGTTCCAATATTTGAGCCGAAGCACACCGCTATGGTCTGCTCAAGAGTCATAAGTCCTGAGTTTACGAAGCCTACCAGCATTACCGTCATCGCCGACGAGGACTGTATGGCTACTGTTACGCCCATACCAAGAAGTATCGACTTTATCTTGTTAGAGGTCATCTTTTTGAGGGCGACCTCCAGCTTGCCTCCGGTGAGCTTTTCGAGACTTGTGGACATTACGTTCATTCCGTAAAGGAAGAAGGCAAGTCCGCCCAGCATTGTGAAGATATTGAAGATCGAGAAACCTTCGTTTGCACTTTCGTTCATAAAATTCTCCTGATTATTCCGGTCAGACCGTCTGCCGGATGATATATTCCCCTTATTTATTTCTCCAATATACATTATACATAAATTATTTCCTGAGTCAATGTCTGGGCGGAAAGTTTAACCTTGATTTAACAAACGCCTTTCCCCGCGAGAGATTCCGCGCCCCGGCGATTTGACTTTCTCGCCGCAGTGTGGTATAATCAGTGTGTCCGCAATAACCGCCGTCAGGCGGTTATTGCCCCGAAATTTGTTCGGGGAGCGCAAATTCTTTATAATTTGGAAATTTGCGCAGCACACTAATTGATGTCAAGCTCATTTTGCCCTAAAGGGCAAAACAAAGTGCAAGATTAATTATTAGGTATTTTCAGGAAATGGAGGCGATGTTACGGATAATCCGGCAGTATTATATATGGTAGTCCCCTGCTATAACGAGCAGGAGGTCCTCAGGGAAACAGCTTCTCAGCTGAAAGCCAAGTACATCTCCCTGACAGAGCAAGGTCTGCTGTCGCCCAAAAGCCGCATCGTTTTCGTCAACGACGGCTCCTCCGACTCCACTTGGGACATCATCCGGGAGCTCCATGAGACCGACGGCAGCTTCTTCTCCGGCATCGACCTCGCCCACAACAGCGGTCACCAGAACGCTGTCCTCGCCGGACTTATGACCGTCAGGGACATCTGCGATGTCTCCATTACTATGGACGCCGACCTCCAGGACGACATCGACGCTATCGACGAAATGCTGGAAAAATATTACGAGGGCAATCAGGTAGTCTACGGAGTCCGCAGCACCCGCGGCACCGATACCTTCTTCAAGCGCACTACCGCCCAGTGCTTCTATAAGTTCATGAAGCTAATGGGCGCGGACGTTGTATACAACCACGCGGACTTCCGCCTTATGAGCCGCCGTGTGCTGAATGAGCTCGCGGAGTTCAAGGAGGTCAACCTCTTCCTCCGGGGCATGGTGCCTCTTATCGGCTTCAAAAGCTGCAATGTCTACTACGAGCGCCACGAGCGCTTCGCCGGAGAAAGCAAGTACCCCCTGCGGAAAATGCTCTCGTTTGCGGTGAACGGCATTACCTCGTTCAGCACTAAGCCCCTCAAGTTCATAACCGCACTGGGCTTCTTCATGTCGGTGATGAGCATATTCGCGTTCATCTGGGCATTTGTGGCTAAATTCTGCGGATTCGCGGAGCTCGGCTGGTCCAGCCTGCTGTGCTCCATATGGCTCATAGGAGGGCTCCAGCTATTCTGTCTGGGAATCATCGGAGAATACATCGGAAAGATATACGCCGAGGTCAAGCACCGTCCGAGGTTCATCGTGGCGGATTTCCTCAACGATCTGGGAGCACAGTTCCTGAACAAACAGGATGAAGAAAACAAAAAAGGACAGTCGCAATGACTGTCCTTTTCTTATTATCACATTCCGCGGTAATCCAAACAATGGCTCGTAGAATCCTCTGTGTTTACAAACTGAGGAAGATCTTTTATAAGACCAAGCTTGAACTTCTGTATAATAAGAGCGTCTGAATTGGTAATGCCGCTGCCGGGTTCGTGTACGTCTCCGTTAGCCTCTCCCTGCTTTGTGAGCTTATACTTATCGGGATTTGAAATTGCCTGCATGATGATAACTGCATCTGCAAGATTTACCTCTTCATCGCAGTTAGCGTCGCCCCATAATGTTACACCATATGAAGCTTTCTTGATGACAACATCCACCTCAACGCTGTGAGAATCCTTCAGGTCAAACTGTGCATTGGGGAAGTCTTCGGGCATCTTGTAGCCCTCGGGAACTCTGTAGACATTGATAGAATATCTTCCCTTTCCGATACCGAGCTTATTCTCAATATCGCCAAGATCAGCGGTGAAGGTCGCCTGCTCTGCAATACACGGAGAAATCTCGGCAAAAGCGCCGCCGTCGGCAACAGCTTCAATATCAAAGCCGATAGAACCACCTGAGAAATTGACCGGTTTGCCGTCCTCATCGACAAAGTTTATGGTCGCTGTGTAGTAGCCCACGGGGAGAGTTCCTATGGTAGGCTCCTCGCCGGTGGTGATGGTAGTTACGGTCTCGGAAACAGTTGTGGAGGCGGATGAAGTTGTTGTTGCGGAGGATGTTGTAGTGGCGGAAGTTGTGGTCCTGGAGACTGTTGTTACCACCTGCTCCTCTCTGCCCTCAACGATAGAATAGTAAGCGGGCTTGGCGAGGAATTTCTCATCGAAGATAAGGGGCTGCTGGGAAGCTCTCCAGCTCTTTGTATCGTTTATTCCCCAGAAGATAACAGCAGAAATGCCGTCCTTGTACTTTTCGTAGATGTTGAAGAGTCCCTTGTAATACTCAGCCTGAGCCTTGAAATACTTATCGTCGGAATACTCGGGAACAGTTGCGTCCAGCTCGGTTATCTGAACGTCGAGACCGGTAGAGATATACTTCTTTACAGCTGCCTCGTACTGGTCAAGGGAGGGATATGCGTCCTGTCCCTGTCTTACGTCCAGGTGGGACTGCATACCGATACCGTCGATAACGCCCTTTTCCTTGAGCTCCATAGCCATATCGTAGATAGTCTGCATCTTGCCGGTATACTCGTTGAAGTCGTTGTAGTAGAGCTTGCAGCCCTTGGGAGCGTACTTTCTCGCAAAGGTGAAGGCAGGCTCGATGAAGGAGTTATCACCGAATACAGCTACCCAGTCGGAAGCCATATAGCGGTTGCTCTCGGCAGGATGACCGGGCTCACGGGGCTTGCCGTCGTCCAGCCATGCCTCGTTCACAACGTCGCAGGCATAGAAGTCGATGTCGGGGTACTGCTCTGTGATAGTGGTGAAGAATGCCTTGATGTAGTTCTCCATTCTCTTGAGCATCTTCTCCTTGGAGACGTACTCTCCGCTTGCCTTGTAGCCCTCCTTGAAGAACCACTCGGGAGTCTGGCTGTGCCATACAAGGGTGTGGAGCCTTACGGGGATGTTGTTATTCTGGCAGTATGTAAGTACAGACTTTGCTGCTGCAAAGCTTATCTGAGGAGTCTCATCGTCGCCGGTCTCCTCAAGGTACTTGAGGGTAGCAGCCTCATTGAGTACATAGTCGGGCTTAAGCTGATTTCCTACGGTTATGCTCTGACCGAAGTGCTTTTCAAGTATCTGCATAAATCCGCTGGAGGACATATCGTCGGGAGTAACAGCTGTGCCTATCTTGAAATCGTTTCCGAAGATCGCGGAAAGAGATTTCAGGTCGTTCTCTATCTCAGCCTCAGGAGCCTTTGAGATGCTGAAATCGTCAAGGAAGATGTCATCGGTATTGTCAGTCTCGAAATAGATATGAACGTTTGTCATATCGTCGGTGAAGCTGAAGGGAACGTTTTCCAGCTTCTTCCAGCCGCCGGACTGGATGTCCTTCACGATGTTGTTGTAGTGGGTAGCGCCCTCGGCGTCATCGTACTGGAAGCTGAACATGATGTTCGCGTAGTTCTTAGCCTTTACAGAAGCGTTTACAACGTACTCTGTGCCTGGTTTGAGGATCTTGTCGATCTGGAACGAGATACCGTTCCATGTCTGGGTACGACCTGCTGCGGAAAGACACTTCTTGCCTCCGGCAGCGTCAGTATCGCTGATAGTGAGCTCTGAGGTATCGTCCTCACCTCTCTTGGAGAAGCCTTCAAAGCTGTCGTCCTCGAAATCAGCCGAGAAGATAACGTCGTCTCCGGCGGTCTTGCCGTTTATGGCAAGGAACTCGCCTGAGGGAACTGCATATGCAGCCTGTGCAGTAGCAGTACACATAATTGCTGAGCCGAGCAAGCCGGCTGTCAGTCTTTTGAGATTTTTACCTTTCATAGTAATTTCCTCCAAAATCAATATATGTATACATTTTAGCACGTTTAGTATAACAAGTCAATGCAATTGATATATATTCCGCAATAATTGGCAAGAATATGGCAATACGACAAAAGGCAGCCTCATAAAGAGGCTGCCTCTGTGATCTTGTTATTACTCGGGGAGCTTGGAAATGAGCCCCAGCTTGTACTTCTGGATAGCAAGAGCGTCTTTGTTGGTAAGACCGTCGCCGGTATTGCTTACATCGCCGTTCTTTTCGCCCTGAGCTGTCATGCCCTCGGACTTGCCAACGCCGTACTTGTCAGGATTTGATACGCACTGCATAATGAATACCGCATCAGCGATATTTACCTTGTTATCGCAGTTGGAGTCGCCCCACATAGTAACTGCCAGCTCTCTGCCGGTAGTTGGCTGAGTTGTTGTTGTAGTTGTTGTTGTGGGAGCCTCTGTCTGCTGCTGAGTTGTGGTCGTAGTTGTTGTGGTGGTTGTTGTTGTAGTAGTTGTGGTCGTGGAAGTTGTGGTTGCAGGAGTGCTGTTGCCGTCCATGTGGAGAACTACCTTCTGTATCTCAGCTGCATCGCCGTGAGGCCACCAAACGATAGCCTTTACAGTGCTGCCGACATTTGAAGGGATAGTGTAATCAACGGTAGCTATCTTATCTGAGCCTGCCTTAACGCCCTCGAACTTGTCCTCAAGCCATTCGCCTGTCCATGTGCCGAACTCACCTGATATCTCGGTATCGCTGGAGTTTATCTTAACATAAAGTGTAGCTGACTTTGCGCCCTTAGGAGAGAATTCAGCAACATTGTTGATACCGTCGTCAGAGCCCTTTTCTGTGCTCATCTTCATATCGGTAGCATAGAGTTCAATGTCGTTGCCGGAGGAGCTTCCGCCGGTGGTAGTTGTTGTGGAGGTAGTTGTGTTGTCATTATAGTTGCCCTGAGTTGTTGTTACCTCATTGCTGTTTGTTGTAGTGGTGACCTCTGGAGTTGTTGTAGTTACAGGGTTGTCGATAACTGTGGAGCCGGAGTAGATCTTCTTTACGCCGGGGATAGATGTAACGATAGAGCCGGTCTTGTAGAAGTGGTAAAGACCTGCTGCTGCGCCAACGAAGCCTGCGTTATAGTCAAGAGCGACTTCGTTTCCGATATAGTCTGAACGGATGTCGTTATAAGAACCGCTCTCGTCAACAGGACCGCCGCAGAGAGCGCCTACGAGGAGATACTTGTTAGGTGTTCCGTCCTGACCGGGATCTGCGCCTACTTCAGGTGAAGCAGCTCTGTGGTGAGGATTCTTGGAGGAATTGTCCTTGAAGCCAACAACGAGGCAGTGAGACTGTCCGTTGCCGAAAGCCTTATCGCCGGTGAGGTAAGCCATCTGTCCCTTAGCCCAAGCCTGATTTGACTTATCGTACTTAGCTGCAACAAGTGAGCAGAGCTGGAGGTTTGCGTTATATCTTGCGCTGCCCCACTTGGAGTAGAACTTATAGCCGTCGCCGTTAGCGCTGCCCAGTTCCTTACAGCCGCTCCAGTCGCCTGTGATCTCGCCCTTGAGGATGCTTGCACCGAGAGCAACGTTCTCCCAGTTGTGTACCCAGTAGCCTGTGGGAGCCTGAGCAACATCGTTCTTGTACTTATCGTCCTTTGTAGCGAGGTAGAGGAAGCCGGCAGCCCAAGCTATCTCGTCTGCGCTTCCGCTCTCGCCGCTGCCGTAGAATTCACATGAATAGCAGCCTGTATTCTTCTTGGAGAAGTCGTAGAGAGCCTTAGCGTACTTGAGGTCATCCGGGTTGCCGAAGTTGATGTAGTTTACTGCAAGAGCTGCTGCATATTCAGCAGTGATATTTGCAGCACCGCCGTTTGACCAGAGCATTCTGCCTCTGTCGCCCTGCTTTTCAGGAGCGCCCCAGTAAGCGTGGTCTGCACCGCCCTCGCCCTTCTCGATGAGAACGCTGGTAACGGTATCGCCGCTCATTTTTGTAGCGCTGCGGATGAACTTAGCGAAGCGGTCTGTGATGACCTTGAGGTGAGCGCCCTGACCGGTAGCCTCATAGGCGTCCTTGAACTCCATGTAGCCCCAGCCGAGAGTTGCGGCTGCATAGCCGGCAGGCTGACCGAACCATACGTGGTCGCCGGCGTCGTGGAAGCCACCTACAACGTCGTCGCTCATATGGCAGTTGCCTCTCCAGTCGATAGCGCAGTCTGAGCCCATATCGCCGCACATATTTGCGTCATAGAAATAGAGAGAGTACTGAAGGAGCTTAGCATAATTATCTCCGTCTGCTGCACTGGCTGTCATAGAGGGAGCGACAGTCGCAGTGAAGGGGGCAACTGCTGCGGACAAGGCAATGATGCCGCTGAGCAGTGCCGATTTGATCTTGTTTGTTTTGAACATTTGCATACACCACTTTCATTTGTATTTTTTCTGCCTACAATATGCTATGCTAATTATACAATTTTTCCGGACACAATAAGTTACATAATAGTTACACGCTGATTACAATACGGTTAATTTTAACATTTTCTTCATATTTGGTCAACAAACCGCGATTCACACTATCACTATTGTGCAAATTCAACAACATTTTTCTTGCATTCGCCTTTATATAAAGAAAAACGCGGCATTCCTTTTGTGCCGCGCTGTCTTTAAACATAGTCCAGACGTTTCAATATGAACAGCCACATGGTAAGGGTGAAGGCACTGCAAAGCGTGGTCAGCATTACCGCAAAGGCAGTGACCGCTCCCTTGTGACCGAAATTCTTCGCCATTACAAAGCAGCTTCCCGTGGTGGCGCTTCCCAGCATAACCAGTACGGCTATGAGCTTCTCCCCTCGGAAGCCCAGCTTTATCGCCGCCGGCAGGAAAAGTCCGCAGAAGAATACCAGCTTCAGAAAGGCTATGCCTGCGGTTATCGCCTTTCGTCCCTTGGCATCGCTGAAACGGAAGGAGGCTCCCAGCGCTATGAGCGACAGCGGAGTTGCCGTCCTTGCAAGGTAGGATATGGATTTGGACATTATCACCGGCTGGGAAAAGCCCGTCAGTGACCAGAGTATGCCTGCGATTATTCCCAGTATTATGGGATTTGTGGCTATGCCTTTCAGAGTGTCGAGGAACACTGCTCTGCCGCCGCCATGCCTGCGGTCCGGAGAGGTCAGGGAAAGCACTGTCACCGCTATGACGTTATACAGCGGCACTGTGCCAACTATCATCAGCGCCGCGATAGTGGATTCGCCGTAGATATTATTCACAAAGGCTATGCCCAGCACAGCCGCGCTGCTGCGGTAGGAAGCCTGTATTATCTCGCCGCGCTCAGCCTTGTCGCCGTGCAGACGGGAGTACATCACCGCTATGCAAAGACTGAGTATCGTGGCGGTCATGCAGAAAAGCACGAATTTTCCGTCCCAGACAGCCCTGAAATCCGCTGTGGAGAGGTCCGAGAACAACAGCGCCGGAAGCAGTGCCCTGAACACAAATCTGTTCACCTGAGCTGTGAAATGGTCATCCAGCAGCCCTATCCTCCGCACGAACCAGCCGAATATCATTATCAGGAATATGGGCACGGTAGCGTTAAGACTGAATATCATATCATCTGCAAACAAGTTTTTTTCCCCTTTCATACAGCCGTTGTAACTGCTGAATATTATATCACAGCACTCCGGCAAATGCAACCTCGCAGGAGCCTATGTGAAAACTTTGACGAAAAGTATGTGAAATCCGTTGCAAAATATGAAAGGCTGTGGTATAATATTGTATTATTACTAATGTATAAGAGGGATACCAATGCTTGACCACAGAAAAACAGCCGCTTTCCTTGCGGCACTGCTCATAGGAGCTTCCGCAGCAGTAATGCCTGCCGGCAGCGCCTTTGCAGACAACGAGCCCGCCTCAGCCTCTGAAGCCAGCACTGCCGAAGAGGTCACTGACAGCGAGGAAGGCTCAACAGCCGGAACTACTGCCGACAGCGGAAGAAAGACCTCCGGCAGCTTCACCTATACCCTCACGGACGAGGGCACTGCCTGCATACAGGACTGCTCCTCAGAGGATAAGGACCTTGTAATCCCCGCCGAGATAGACGGCATTGCCGTCACCGAGCTGGGCAAAAAGGCTTTCGGCGATACCCCCGACCAGATTTACGAGACAATAAGCATCCCGGCTTCCATAGAGTATATCTCCGCAGACGGTCCTTTCGTATTCTGCGAACAGCTACGGGAGATAACCGTGGACGAGAATAACGAGCACTATGTCTCCGCGGACGGCGTGCTCTATACCAAGGACAAAAAAGACCTGCTCTGCTACCCACGCAAAAAGGAGGGCAGCAGCTTCACTGTGCCCTCAGGAGTCGAGAACATCCTCTTCGGCGGTATATACATGACCGACCTGAAGGAGATAAAGCTCCCCTCGTCGCTCAAAAGCGTAAAGCAGTATTCCTTCGGCTCGAACCAGAAGCTGAAGTCCATAGACATGAGCGGCACCCAGATAACAGACATCTCCAGCTTCGCCTTTGTGGACTGCTCCGCGCTCACCGAGGTAAAGTTCCCTGCCTGCCTTGAGTACATTGAGGGTGCTGCCTTCTGGATGTGCAAGTCTCTGGGCGAGATAACCCTGCCCAACGGGCTCCTCTCCATCGGTCAGATGTCCTTCATGGACACCGCCCTAAAAGAGGCTGCCATACCCAGCAGCGTTCAGGAGATAAGCTACTGCGCTTTCGGATATACCTCTGACGGCGACGAGCAGACTCCCATAGACGATTTCGTTATCATCGGCGCATACGGCTCGGCTGCGTATAACTACTGCACCGACTCCAGCACCGAGGAAAACTACAAGAACAATTTCACCTTCCGCACGTTCGAGGAGGATGCCGCCGTCAAGGAGATACTTGCTCTTGACCGCGATACCGAGGACGACTATGAGTATGCAAAAATTGACGGCAAAGCCTATATACTCACCTGCACAGCCTCGTCAAAGACAGTCACAGTGCCCTCCACTCTGGGCGGACTTCCTGTTGTGGGAGCTTATCCCTCGGCATTTTCAGGCTGCTCCGCCGAGGAGATAGTCATCTCAGAGGGAATGACCGAACTCCGTGAGCTGACATTCTACGGATGTCCCTACCTAAAAAAGCTCACTCTCCCCCAAAGCATGAAGAGCGTCGGCGACAGCTGCTTCGACAGCTGCGGCAACCTTGAAGAACTGGACTGCGGCGGTGCAGTAACATTCGGAGAGGACGCTTTCGCCAACTGCGTTTCACTGCGCTCGATAACGATCTCCGGAAACTGCTCTGAGCTGGGCAAGTCTGCTCCTTTCCTCACCTGCTCCGCCCTTGAGGAGATAAACGTCACAGAGGGTGACGGCGCATACAGCTCCAAAAAGGGAGTCCTCTTCGATAACAGCGGCGAAGTGCTCATAGAGTACCCCGTTTCACGCCCCGATAAGGTATACAAGATACCCTCCGGCACAAAGGAGATAAGAGAGTTCGCTTTCGGCGACTGCAAATTCCTTGAAGATGCCGTTATCCCCAAGTCAGTCACCAAACTGGGCGACTACGCTTTCTACGGCTGCACTTCGCTGAAAAAGCTCCGCGCATACAAGGAGCTCAAGGACATCGGCACCGATGCCTTCGGTATGATGGCTAACGCCTACTACGATTCCAGCGACACATCCTCCAACGAAGCCCAGAGCATATCCATTGAGGGCTTCAAGCTCTACACCTCGAAGAATACCGCTGCCTACGACTACGCCAAGGAACACGACCTGAAGATCGTCACCGGCACCGTCCGTCTGGGCAACAAGAATATAAACGTCTTTATTCTGGGAGTCATGGGAGTCCTCCTCATAGTCGGAATCGTTATGTTCACCGTAGCCTCCTCCCAGAAGCATATCAGGAAAAAACCGGCTGCCGGCAAAAAAGACTCCAGCGGCAGCAGAAAAGGAAACAAACAATGAAGCTGAAAAACTTTGCCGCAGCATTCTGCTCAGCAGCTATGCTGCTTTCCGCTGCACCGCTGTTCCCCGTTCACGCGGACGATCTCCAGGGTGCAAGCGATACCCTCACAGACGGCTCCTTTACATATGAAGCTATCGACGGAGGCTACCGCATTACAGAGTGTACCGCCTCCATAATCACAGAGATACCCGCCATAAGAAACGGCGTTCCTGTCACAGAGATAGGCGAGAGCGCTTTCATGGGCTTCAAAGGTATCACAGACCTCGTTATTCCCGATTCCGTCAAGGTCATCGGCAAAAATGCTTTCTACGGCTGCACCTCAGCAAAGACTCTGAAGCTCCCCTCAGGACTCAAATCAATGGGAGAAAACGCCTTTGCGGGCTGTAATAAGCTCACAGGCGTTGAGCTCCCCGATACCCTAACCGAGATACCCGACGGCGCTTTCAGCCGCTGCGACAAGATAACCTCCGTGAAACTGGGCAGCAATACCGAATCCATCGGCGAATTTGCCTTCTATCAGTGCACCAGCATTGCGGAGCTCGACCTTCCGCCAACGCTCACCACTATCGGTAATATGGCTTTCGGCGAAATGCTCTCACTCGCAAAGATAGACCTCGGCTCCTCTTCCTCATTTGTAATGCAGGACGATATGCTCATGGACAAGTCCAAGGAGAACATCTACTGCGGTCTCTCTACCCTCGAGGGCGAGCTGCGTATCCCCAGCGGCGTCACCGAGATAAAGCCCGGAGCATTCTCCGCAGCAGCCGGCGTTACCGAGCTCTACCTCCCCAACTCCCTCACAAATATAGGCTACGGCGCTTTCAGCTGCACCTTCACCGGCGAGCTGGGCTACTGCTCGCTCCTCAGAAAAATAGACTTCGCTAACGGTCTCGAAACTATCGGCGAGGGCGCTTTCGGCTTCACTTCGCTGGAATCGCTCTCCCTCCCCACCACCCTAAAAAGTATCGGCAGACGCGCTTTCTACGGCTGCTATGCCCTCAATAAGGTCATCATCCCCGAGGGTGTCAAGGAGATCGGCGAGGACGCCTTCTGCAACTGCCGCGCTCTATCCAATGTGGTCGTGCCCAAGAGCGTCTCCGACATCGGCAGCCACGCCTTCGGCTTCACCCTCGAGTACCCCGACGAAAACTCCGACGAGGGCGAGTATTCCAAGCTCAGCGGCTTCAAAATGAGCGTTTCATCCGGCTCAGCTGCAAAAAAATACGCCAAGAAGAGCGGTCTGAAATATACCGTATCCGACGGAAATCTCCTTAAATTCGTGTTTATTGTAGTGTGCATAGCCCTCATAGCCGCAGCCGTGGTCTTCGGTCTGGTGCTTATGTCACGCAGCAGGAAGCTCCCCAAAAAGGACGTCCGCAAGGCTATAAAAAAGGAAAAGGAAAAAGCCGAGGAGGCTTCCTACAAGAAGATAGTCGATGACGACGAGCAGGAAAGCTCCGGCGACAAAAAGGATAAGAAATAACGCCAAAGGCAGTCCGTTATGGGCTGCCTTTATTGTTTAATTATTTGAGCAATAAATTGTTTTTGCTTGCTATTTTAGAATAAGCATGGTATAATGTGCTAAGCATAATCTATTAGGAGGTACAACTATGAAGATTATAAAAACACTGGTGGGAATACTTGCGTTTACTGCAATAGGATTGAGCTGTATTTCATGTGGAAGCAGCGAAAGCAGTAATGATAATAAACTTGCGGCTACTTCGTCTTCTGAGAAACGAGCAAATATCACGCCCAAGAGCGATAATGTAACCTTTTTAGAACCAGATATGGAGGCAACAAATCTAAGGAGGGGTGTTGACAGTGCTCTTACCGATTTTGACTATTTAGGTGAAAAAGGCGAGTGTATTGAACCGGATAATAAATTCGAGGGTTGGATAGACCTTGACCATATGTGCTATCTGGACGATTATTCAAAGGAACTGGCAGATGAAAAGGCTTTGCTTGATTCGCTTTCTCCCAAAGAACGCTTGCAGCGTCAGAGGCAAGTTAAGATAAAAAAAGAGTATCCGCGTGAAACTACAAACGATGAATTGCTGACAGGCGAACGTATGATGGCATATATAAAGAATTATTACTCCAATCTTTCATTTTTAGATTCGGCAGTTGTCTACATAAAGAGCAACACTTGCGTTGCAGCTGTTGCCTGTGTCAACGAAAAATGGGGCACATATCCAAGAGAACTCATAGATGAAAGCAAACGTGGTACTATAACTAAGGAAGAATGCATAAAACTTATAGATAATGTTCTTGCCCAAAAATAAAAGAATTCAAGCTTGGTCTAATTGATACCCTCTCATGACCGGAAAAGTCCCCATTACGGGGACTTTTTATTGCCATTATGCACACAATTCTCGGAAATCTCTGCCGGATTTTCTACGTCAAACTCCTGAAACAGAAAACGAGAACAAGAGAGAAACGTAGCATTTGAGAGAGAAACCAAGAGAAACACGGGTATATATTAAAAAAAATCCCGGAATCCCCTTGACAAACCTCGCTCCGTTGTGTATAATAATACTTGCACTGTCGGGAATTCGGATATTTTCCCCCGACGAAAATAACTAAACGGAGGAATAAATTATGTCTACTACATTGGCAAAACCTGCTGAAGTAACACGCACATGGTATATCCTTGACGCTGAGGGACAGCCTCTCGGCCGCGTTGCAGCTAAGGCAGCTCACATTCTCAGAGGCAAGCATAAGCCTACTTTCACACCCAACGTTGACTGCGGCGACCACGTTATCGTTATCAACTGCGCTAAGGCTATCCTCACAGGCAGAAAGCTCGAGCAGAAGAAGTATTACTGGCACACAGGCTGGATCGGCGGTCTCAAGTCTATCTCCTATAAGGATATGATGGCTGAACAGGCTGACAGAGCTATGATGATCGCTGTAAACGGTATGCTCCCCAACAACAGCCTCGGCAGAGCTCAGCTCAAGAGACTCAGAACCTACAAGGACGCTAACCACAGTCAGGCTGCTCAGAAGCCCGTTGCTTACGAGCTTTAATTCAGGAGGTGCTTTTAAATGTACGAATCTAAGGTTAAATATTACTACGGTACCGGTAGAAGAAAGCACTCTGTTGCAAGAGTTAGAATCTACCCCGGTTCTGGAAATGTTACTATCAACAACAGAAACATTGACGATTACTTCGGTCTTGAAACACTCAAGCTCATCGTTCGTCAGCCCCTCGCTCTTACCGATAACCTCGATAAGTTCGACATCGTTTGCACCGTTGCAGGCGGCGGCGTTACAGGTCAGGCTGGCGCTATCAGACACGGTCTTTCAAGAGCTCTCCTCGAATTCGATGCTGAGCTCCGTCCCACCCTCAAGAAGGCTGGTCTCCTTACCCGTGACCCCAGAATGAAGGAAAGAAAGAAGTACGGTCTCAAGGCTGCTCGTCGCGCTCCTCAGTTCTCCAAGAGATAATTTTATCCCTATTGGGAGTGTTCAAAATCACGTATTTACGCTGTTTTGCTTGGTTTGGGTTTATCTGAAACATGGTGAATTTCGGACGGTAACTAACACGTAACTAACGGGTAACTAACAAGAATTTAAGGCATTCATCGGTTGATGGATGCCTTATTTGTAATAGAAAGAAGGTTGAATATGGAAAACAATACACCCAATCCTATAAAAGAATACTACATTGCATATTTTGATATATTGGGATATAAGGCGTTCTTTGCTGAAACTCCCGAGAAAGCCAATGAATTCCTAAATATCGTCAATTCAGCAATTTCAAACACTTTAGCAACAATAAACTCTGCAAATGATTCTCCTTTGGCATCTCAATTTGCAAATATGCATATTCAATCTAAGATTTTTTCTGATAATGTACTTCTATGTATAGAAGTTGGCGAAGATAAAGCAAAAGAAACATCTCGCATCATTTCTTTTATGAGTATGATAAGTGCTATACAAAGAGGCTTTATAACAGAATGTGGGCTTTTTCTTAGAGGCGGTTTCACTAAGGGCAAGATGTCAATAAATGATAACTATATCTTTGGCGAAGGCTTGATTAAAGCAGTAGAACTTGAAGAAAAGACCATTCACCCACGCATTGCAGTTTCTGATGAGATCATTGATATTTTAAATCAAAACGCGCTGTATAGTCAAGAAGAATTAGATAAGGCAATTATCATTGAAAATAGTATAAAAAACGGAGATGCTGTCTCAGATGATGATAGTGCTTTTTATGGTAGAATTTTGCAATTGAACAATCAGTTTAGATTTGAACGTAATATGGCGCTGAATTTGCTCTATATGTGCGATGACAGTGTTATTTGTTTATCATACTTGTACTGTTTTGATGTTCGTTCGTTTATTCCTGAACAAGCGATCGGACAGGCTTTGGAGATGATGAAGCAAATATCTCCTTCTGATTTTGATAAACTGCCTAAATCATTCCCGAATATTGATTTAATACTGCGTACACACAAACAAATTGTAGAGCAGAAGCTAATTAAACATAGCGATTATTCT
>Ga0265298_10000284_pt1 | contig 79087 bp, 54 predicted proteins | sample AusTroGonzalo_MG_3_FD_193486 | JGI IMG/M metagenome (GOLD analysis project Ga0265298, IMG submission 193486) | Bovine rumen microbial communities from tropical cattle in Woodstock, Queensland, Australia - Gonzalo_01 | ecosystem: Host-associated > Mammals > Digestive system > Stomach > Rumen ... | reverse complement strand
GCCTCATCCTCACCGAGACCAACACGCAGGAAATCCTGAAGCACTTCAAGAACGTACAGCCCGACATTGTGGTCATCGACTCCATACAGACACTTGAATCGCCTTACGTGGATGCCACGGCAGGCAGCCTCTCGCAGATCCGTGAGACGGCTGCTGAGATGAACAAAATCGCCAAGGCGTATCAAGTACCAGTGTTCCTCATTGGCCATATCACCAAGGACGGCAGCATTGCCGGACCGAAGATCCTGGAGCATATCGTTGACACCGTCTTGCAGTTTGAGGGCGACCGCCACTATGGTTTCCGCATTTTACGCACCATCAAGAACCGCTTTGGCTCGGCCTCCGAGTTGGGCATCTTCGAGATGAATGCCACTGGCCTCCGCGAGGTAACCAACCCCAGCGAAATCCTGCTCTCGCAGCGTGATGAAGAAGTGAGCGGCATCGCCATAGCTGCCACCATGGAAGGCCAACGCCCTATGCTCATCGAAACGCAGGCCTTGGTGAGCAGTGCGGCCTATGGTACACCGCAACGTTCCGCCACGGGCTTCGACATCCGCAGGATGAATATGTTGCTGGCCGTGTTGGAGAAAAGGGCAGGTTTCCGCCTCTCCATAAAAGACGTGTTCCTAAACATCGCGGGCGGCCTTCACGTGGATGACCCCGCCATCGATCTGGCTGTCATTGCCGCCGTGCTTTCTTCGAATGCCGACATCCCCATCCCTTCGAGTTATGCCTTTGCCGCAGAGGTAGGTCTTTCGGGCGAAATCCGTGCTGTCACCCGCATTGAAGCCCGCATCGCTGAAGCCGACAAATTGGGCTTTGAGAAGATTTTTATTTCGAAGTATAATGCTAAAGGTCTAGATACGAATCGCTTTAAGATTCAAGTTGTACCTGTGGCTTCAGTGTATGAGCTGGGGGCGGAGTTGTTTGGGTAAGGGAAGCAAACGCTCTGCGTTCGACGGAGTCAAATCTTACGCAAATCTATTAGAAATAAAAGTTCCAGCGGATTGCAAATCCGCCGGAACTGAATGACATTCTCATGGTTTAGAATTTAGCATATAATTTTTTATGTTTCAATAATAAAAGGGCGATAAAATGCCCTTTGTGGAATAAATGTTTTATTTTTCTAATCTGGGGTATATGCGTTGCACTTTCCATCCGTTTGCGGTAAACCACAGGCTGTCCTCTAACGCCATTCCGGCAATGGTATCTATGCTAACATCCGGTAAATGTGCGCCAACGGCCGAGTTTACTTGAATTGTTCCCATGCCACGAATACGACCTGGAGCCATATCAATGTACATTTGCAACGTATCACGCGCTCTGTGAAAAGCAGCTGGCCACCAAGGTGTAAAGTTTCGCTCGCCAAAATCTAGAAATACCATGTTAACATTTTTGTTGTTAATTTCTTTTTGTATAAGCTCTTTCTTTGATGTCGCACCAAATATTGGCTCTGTTTTCCAATCAATTATAACATCATACGGTTCCTTTTGGCAGGCGGTGGACATTATTGCCGTTGCCATAAATGGTAAAGTCATGAACAAAACTCTGAATAGATACTTTTGCAATCTGTGTGTTTTCCTATGATTACAAGAAGTTGCGGTTATATTTTCAGTTGTTTGTTCGCAAGAAACAAACGCGTTTTCTTCAACTAAAACATCCTGTTTTGGTGGAGGTCTTGATGGGTCGGCTTGGGTCATACTGTAGTCACCCGCTGAACCACAACTTATTTCTCCTCCACACATCGGAGCCAGCAGCGTTGTACCTTCCAAGTCAAACGCCCCAGACTCTATAAGTTTGCCCAATTCGACACGGTCTTCTTCATTGGTTACGAAGCCCATCCCGAGTCGCATCATGGCTAGTTGCCACGCTTGGGGTGTGGCTTTTCTGAACACCTTTATTTTGTTGCGTTCCTTTTTGCTGTGGGGGTGAAAAGGTCTTACAGTAGGATGAAAACCTTGTCCATTAATTCTATCCATGGCAATTTGTTTTTAATTCAACGGGTCAAAGATACGAAATAATCGGAAAAAGCAATGGCGTGATGATAAAAAATGATTACTTTTGCGGAAAAATATATATTTATGCCCGAAATAAGCAGTTTTTACGGAATCATCATCTATATGTACTATAAGGAGCATCAACCTCCTCATTTTCATGTGTGGTACAATGAGTATCAGTGCGAGGTCACCATCAAAGATGGCATTATTACAGGCCAACTGCCACGTCGTGCAGCCCGCTTGGTTTTCGAATGGCTCGATTTGCACTATGATGAACTAATGGAAAACTGGAACCGTTCGGAACGGAAAGAGGCATTGCTGAAAATTGAACCTTTGAAATAATCACATCATGGAGGAAAAACCATTATTCATAAAAGTCACCAAAGCGGAATACATCAAGGATTATATTCTTCGTCTTACTTTTAATGACGGAACAGTGAAACTTTGTGATTTTCTTCCATTAGCTCAAGAAGGCATCTTCCAGAAACTGAAAAACTTGGATTACTTCAAAAACTTCACGCTCGACCCCTGGACGGTGGATTGGAACAATGAAATCGGTTTTGCTCCCGAGTTTTTGTATGAAGTTGGAACCGCAGCTTAGTATTTAATAAAACGGGAAGAAGAAGAAATAAGCCGCTACCCACTCGCGGGCTTGGATACGAAGCGGTTTAAGATTCAGGTTGTGCCTGTGGCATCGGTGTATGAGTTGGGAAGTGAGTTATTTGGGTAAAACCTGGTTTCGGCATCAATTCTTTTTGCAAAAAACAAAAAAAAACTACCTGATATTGCAAAATAAATGTATATTTGCACCCTCATTCAATTATTAACTATTAAAAATTACACATTATGGCAATAGGATTATTTTGGCTTCCAAACAATTTAAAAGATTACCGAGAGTGGACTACAACTTGTTACACTGTCACGGACTTTAGAATTAGGGATAACATCAAATACGATTTGCAAATTGTACACCCGGCAGATGATTATTCATTAGTTTACCGATGGATCAGTCTTTGCCGCGCCCTTGATATTTACATGATACTTCCCGATGAGCAAGGTAATGAGAGACATTGGAAATTTAAATCTGCTTTGCCTTCCGGCGAAAAAGCATCTGAAGGTTGGCTCACAGTGGTTTGCAGTCAATGTAATGTAGAAGAACTATCTTCTCTGCCACTCATTTTTGGCACTTCACATAATCTAGCTGCTAGAGGCATTGAATTGGCAAATGCTCGCAGAAACGCTTATAAATAACAAAAACTTTCCGTCGGATTTGTGAATCTGCCGAATTGGAGAATGCCAAAGCGCCTGCCAACAAGATTGAGGCAGGCGCTTTGTTTTTTTGTTGTTTAACACTAATAACTAATAGAACGGGAAGAAGAAGAAATAGGCAGCCACCCATTCGCGAGGGACGCCTGAGGCTTTGCCTATGCTGGAGCCGGAACTGTTGCGCACAGTGCCATCGCTTTCCACCTTTCCGATGCTCGCTCCAGAGCCGTTGCGCACCGTGCCATCATCATAGAACTTACCGATGCTCGCTCCGGAACTGTTGCGGATGGTGCCGTCCCTATCAATTTTCCCGATGCTGGCGCCAGAGCTGTTGCGGATGGTGCCGTCGCTGTCGAATCGGCCGACACTAGCACCGCTGGAATTACGTATGGTACCATTGGTCTCAATCGTACCGCAGCTGGCGCCGCTGCTATTGCGAACGGTCTGCGCCGTCGCGCCCGAGGCCATCATGAGGACTATGGCCATGATTAAAACTTTTATTGCTTTCATTGTTCTGAGATTTTAATTGTTTGACTTTCTAGCACCAAAAGTAGCAAAAATCATTCCAATCACTCTTTGGGGTGTGGAAAGAGAAACACATTATCGTGCTTCAGAGTTTTATATCTTTTTTGCTGCCTTCGACCATGACGAACCGTTTGTTCTTCCCCTTCAACTCCCCCTCGAAGTGCCTATGGTGTGGATGGGGAAGCCTTTCAGCGGGCGGCGGTTGAACCGGCCGAAATGGGTGTTGTGGAAGCCCTTCTCGCCATCGGTGTCATCGGCATTGCAGCCATATACAACAACGGTGTTGGGGCTCCATCTTCTAACGGAGGGTGGGGTGACCCTGTGGTTGCTCAACTGCGTGCCGTCAAACGCGTTGATGACATCCAAGAGCTCCTTGGGCAGGTAATAGGCCGCCTGTTCGGCCAACTCGACGGGGACGCCATAGAAAGCACCCGCGATAGCCCCAGCCATACAGGCCACAGTGTCGGTGTCGCCACCATAGGTTACAGCTGTCCTGACAACGTCTTCATAGTACTTATGTCTTCAATGTTATGATACTAACTGTTTTGATTCTTATTTCCGAGAGCTTGGGGGCCATCGTATAGTCTTATTTACACATTTATGGTAACCACATTCACCTTGCTACTAGAGAGGTTCCCTTCTTGTATCACTTGAATCTGTACTGGAATCTTTCCTTGCAGCTCTTCCACGTGACTGATAATGCCCACATGGCGGCCCGACTTGTTGTGGAGCGAACGTAGCGTGTTGATGGCGTTCTGCAAAGGTTCACCGCTGAGGGTGCCAAAGCCCTCGTCGATGAAAAGGGTGTCCACAGCCAGCTGCTGCCCTATATCACTGAGCGCAAGGGCCAGCGACAACGAAACAAGGAAGCTCTCTCCGCCTGAGATGGTGCTTGCCGCTCTGCTGACATAGCCTTGATAGGCATCTTCAATTGAAATGACGAATGTGCCAGGTGCCACTTTTAATGTGTATCGGTCGGTCAGCGTTTTCATGTAATGGTTCGCCGAATGGATCAGGCTGTTCAACACATAACTCTGAGCAATCTTACGGAATTTGTTGCCCGTTTTATCGCCTATGAGTTGGTTCATACGCGACCATTTCTGATAATCAGCTTGCTTTTGGTCGGCTTCCTCTTGTAGCTGCCCTCGTCTTTCCTTGTTTTCTTCATCGGTTTTCAGCTCTTGGTTGATGGCGCCTTTTTTCTCCGAAATGTCAGTCAACATCTTTTCGTTCTCCTTGATACGAGCCTCCAACGAGTCAACGCTGTCTTCTTCTTTCACCTCAGGCTTCATCTGTCGGTGTTTTTCCAGTTTCCTGTCCATCTCATCCTTTAGTGTTTTTTTGGTGAGCACCTTGTTCTTGTCGGTATCAAGCGATGCCTGAAGTGTGCCGATGTTTTGTGAGGTGTAACCATTCAAGACGGCCAGTCTTTCCATGTCAAGTTCTGTATGAGTGCCCAAAAACGCTTCCAATTGCTGGTTGTTGGCATCGAAGGTTTCTTTTGCCTGTTTCACTTGCACGAGTTCCGTGTTTTTCTTGCGATCTTCGGCAATGGCAATTCTCCCTTTGCAGTCACTTATGGCTTGTTGGGTCTTCAGTGCAGTGGCCTTCAAGTGTTCCAAGTTCTTTCCCAACTTGTCGAGTGCGTCTCTTTGGGTCTTGATGAGGTCTTCCTTTTTGGCACCATCAGAGATTTTGCCCTCGAGTTCCCTTAATCTTGCCTCGGTTTCGGTTTCCAGGGCTTTCAGCCTTTCAGGCGTTCCTTCATCGATGGTTTCAATTCCACAAGCCGTACAAGCTTCAACGACTTTTTGGGTCGCCAGCTTGACGGAATTGTCCTTGTCGAAAGCCTCTTTCGCTGTCTGATACGACTTTTGAGCTGCTTTTATCTCTGCATCCAGTTTGTTTTTCTTGTTCACCAGTTCCTGATATGCCGCTTCTGCCTCGGTGTAAGCCTCTCTAAGGCCGCCGACGAGTTGTGCCAGTTCTTCCTCGTGTGGCAGTTCGCTTTTGATTTCCTGGCGACAGACGGGACAGGTGTCGCCAATATGCAGTTTCTGGCGCAGGGTTTGTGCAAACTTATCGATGGTGTCGCTTTGTTTGTCAAGTGTCGCCTTGCGGTCGTCCATGACCACCTTGGCGTCGTGGATCAGTGGAACTATCTCCGCCGCTTCTTTCTGTTTCTTTTCGATGTCTGCAGATGTGTCATCGAGTGACTTGGCGGTCTTGGCCCTGCGCTCTTTTTCGTTGTTATACGTCTCGATTCGCTCGTATGTGGTGGCGATGTTTCGTTGTAGCTCCTTGACTTCGTCGCGTTTTTTTCTCAGTTCGGGCAAATGGAGTTCGGCAAGCGCCGTTTCCTGCGACTTCAACACGTTAGCCTGTTGTTCATGGGTTGTTTGTGCTGTTTTTACCTCTTGTTGGGCCTTGTCGAAATCTGGTTGCAACGTTTCCGCAAGGGTCTTGTTTTCTTTTGCTATGGTGTCAACACAATCTTCTATCTGCTTTTTTCCATCGGAAATCGCTTTTTCGGCTCCTTTCATCGCTGCCAGCCAGTTGCGGGCCTCTATTGTGGCATTCCATTGGTGAACCAGCGTTTCCTTTTCCTTGAAGTCGTCACCCTCAACCACGGCTTGAGCCTGTTGGAGGTCTTCGGTGGCTGAGGCGACAGCCTTGGCCAGGTCTGCTTCCGTCTTCATCCATTGCAATTTGGCCTTGTTGTCTTCGTATGTTGTCTTGACTTGACCCAACATTGCTTCATATCCGGCAATAGCCTCTTTCTTGGCTTTGACGTCTTCCGCTGGCAAGGTGCTGGTGCTATTGACTTTTTGCTGCGCATTGGTCCAATCTGCTTTCTTTTGGTCTGTCATCTCAAAGACTTTCATTCCTATCTTCGAATAGATGTCTACTCCTGTGATTTTCTCCAAGATAGCCGCCTTTTCGTCGTCCTTGCTGTTCAGAAAACGCGTAAACTCGCCTTGAGCCAACAGGGTGGTGCGACAGAACTGGTCAAAATCGAGTCCGATAGCTGCTTGTATTTCAGCACTAATCTCTTTGTCTTTGGTATAAGTGAATTTTGAATCAAGGTCCGTCAATTGCCAGGCTTTTTTCTGGATGTTTCCAGTCACTCTGTTTCGGGCTCTAGCCACCGACCACATGGCTCTATAGTGTTTGCCGTTGCTTCCAGTGAAGGTGAGCGACACATAAGCCTCGCTAGTATTCCTTCTCATCAGTTGGCGTGGATCTTTGATAGTGACGTCCACACCCCCGTCTTTCGTGTCGCCTTGCATCTTGGTTCCATCCAATCTTGGGGTGTCGGCAAAGAGGGCTAGGCAGATGGCGTCTAAAATCGTTGACTTGCCCGAGCCTGTCTTACCCGTAATCAGGAACACTTCGCTGTTGGCCAACGGTTGAGCCTCAAAATCAATCGTTGCATCCTCAATCGATGCGATATTGTGTATGATGAGTTTTTGTAGTTTCATAATCTTTCTTCTCCTTTATTTTTCGTTTCTTGAATCGTCGGCCACCCTTTTCAGGACCTCGTTAAACATATTGGTCATCTCGTCGTCGAAACTGATGCCTTCGTATGCTGCATAGTGTTTGGCGATTTCGATAGGATCCTCAGCTTGAAATTCCTGAACCGTCAGCACCTTGGTCTCGCCTTGGATGCTGGCTTTCCTTTTGGCGTTGATATGACAGAATCGGCATTGTTTTCCTTCGACCAGACTTGTCGCTTCAGCCTGAGCCTCAACGGGCAGGAAGTCCTCTATCTCCACGTTCAAGCGGATATAGGCGGGATTATCATTGGGAAACTTCGCTAATAGTTCCTTGGCGGTTTCCCACGATGCGAGTCCTTCAGAGGGCAGGTTCACCAATGGATGAGGATTCAGGATTTCTATTTCCGTTACAGATGGAGTTTCACCGTGTTTGTTGATTTCAACCATACTGACGGAATGACAGAATGTCTCGTCAAAGCTGATGGGTAGCGGAGTACCGCAGTATCTTACGTTATGTTTGCCGCTATGCACAAACTGTCCGTGGTGGATGTGACCCAAGGCCAGATAGTCATAACCCTCGCCCAATTGTTCCAGCTCTATTGAGTCAATGCCTCCAACAATGTATTCCGATGCTTGGTCGTGTCCCAAAAAGTCACAACCTTTTACCGTTGTGTGGGCGGTCATCAACACGGGCAGTCCTTTGGCATTCCTGTCAGCCACCCTGTCGAGCAGCTGTTGAAAGAAGCCTACCGGAAGATTGCGCTCGTTGACATAAGGGACGGCTATGACATAGCCTTTTCCAGGCACTTCAATGATGTGTTCATCCGGGTTTTCTTTTTCCAATTGTCCGACGGCATACACATTCAACGCCCGCCACGGGGTACGGAAAATCTCATGCTTCGTGCCGCTGTCATGATTGCCCGCTGTCATCACAATGGCCATCTCAGGATTTGCCTGGTGAATTCTCACTAGTCCCTCCGACAGCATGGTCTGTATGGCATTTGATGGCTGTGACGTGTGGTAAACGTCCCCGCACAACAGAAACACATCAGGCTTTTGCTCCTCTACGATGCTAACCATTTGGTCAAGCATGGCTTGTTGTTCTTCACTTCTGTCATAGTTATATAGTGAATGTCCCAAGTGCCAGTCGCTGGTGTGTAGTATTTTCATGTTTATTCCTTTTTAGTTTATTGTTTTGTTTTCCGATAGCAAAGGTAGTATTTATTTCGGGATTATATGAAGATCCTCGATTTATTCAAATCACCAGGGAAAAAATAGTTCTTGAGTTGGATGATTTCTTTGGCGTTTTCGTGCATCTCGCTGAAGGCAATCTGATAGATAGCGCCGTCGCTTTTCAAATCATCGGGATAGCCCGCTATGGCTTGGGTGAAAACTTTTTGGGCAAGGGCGGGGTTTTCCTGACGCAGGTGACTGAAGCGGTAGGTGGTGCCATAGAGCAGCGCCCGGGTGAGCAGATAGACATACTCCTCGTCGGTGAGTTCCACCTCCACCTTCTGGGGGTCAACCGGTTTGCGTTCTATCATATCGACTTTAAAGCAAGTCATCTCGTAGAGCGGCAGGTATTTCGGCCGTCTCATACTCGCCGCGTATTCCTTGGCTACTTTTTCGCAACGGGGGGCTTCGTCATGCAGCCACAATGAGAATTTCTGTGGCAACTCGTTTGAGGGCTTAAAAAGTTCGCCTAGGTTCATCGTTTCGTCTTCAAGTAAAATCATAATCTTTGTTTTGAGGGAAGATAATGGGATAATTAAGTCCAATGCGGCACTTTGCCGTATATTATTATATAGAAAGAAACAGGTGCTTTTTCAACCAACGGGAAGAAAAAAAATGGAAAGCTGTTTGTTAAATTGTATCTTTGCAAGTCAAACACAATAACTATGGGATTAAAATTGAAAAAATTCTCCACCTTTGCCAAATTGTGCAATAATGAAGACACTGTTGTCAACCGGTTTTTCGATAGCTTTAAACTGACAGCGATTTTATTGTGTAATCAGAACGATAACGCGTTCATTAATAGTGTCAATAGGGTTTTTGGTGAGTTAAGTAAGGAAACCGGCAAAGTATTGCTTTTCATTACCTTCACTAAAGCAGGAAATTCCATCCCTTATGTTGGAGAGTTTGCCCGTCGTTCATTAGGAATGACTGATGAGGAGAGCGGTTATCTGCAAGAGGCATTGGCTGAGGACGAAACGATGGATTACATGGATGTGTCGGATTTGGCGCGACAGTTTCACGTGGATGTCGAACAATTACCTGTCATCGTCCTAACCGATAATATCAAAAGCAATCGGGCTCTGATTATTCCAACCAATTCTAAGGACGTTGAAGATCAATTGGTTCTGTTGAAGTATCATGCCAAAAAAAGCGATTTTCACGGCTCGCTCGATGAAATAAAGGTGGAGCAATTCGGACCCTATACAGAACTGGTTCGTTTTAAGAAGGGTATCGTCAACATGTTGACTGATGTCATGTCAAGGGTCCAGCTTAAATTGGATTCTTCTGATACGGATGCCAACCGATGGAATAAAGAAGCTGTTAAAGAGAATATCATACGTCTTGATGGGTTGAGAAAGGGGGGGGGCAAACAAAGCAAGAATGGGAAGACGAGTTGGTGGACTATGTTTACAACCGAATTATCTTGTTTCCCGCACCTGATCCCAATGTCTTGTATCCTTTTCAGATTGCCGAGGAAAAGATGGTTGGATCGGAAGCCAACACTTTGAAGATGCTGAACACGTACAATCTGTTCTCCACCTTGCTTGATGCCGATGGCATGATCCAATCTCATGACCCTGTTCATCAAAAGCGTCGTTACGATTACTCCGGGTTGTCTGTGTTGTTGGGCAAGATGTTTGAAAACGAGCTGACCTATTCGATTGTACAGCAGATGCGGCAGTGCATTAAAATTCCGATGCCTCAATATTATTGCAAGTATTGTCAGGGAAAGAATAGTGTTGTTGAGCGCAACAATCTTAAAGCAGACCTGAATCAATGTAAGTACGGGAAATACAAACCTGTGTCTATTGGTGATGCCAAAGTGGCATACGATATATTAAAAAACAAGCCGAATGAACAGAATGGTCCTTCTCTCACCACGCTTGATTCCAAAAGCGAGAAGCTTTGGGAAAAATTGAAAGAGGGTCGAAATGATGCAGCACATACTTCTTTGGTAACGAGCGAAGATTTTATTGGCACCTACAAACTCTTTAGTCGTTTCCTTGCTAATGGTTTCTTCAGCCAGCTCGTCCAAATCAAACGACAGCTCTGGGAAAATGTAAAATAAACCAATTCCGGATACGAGGCTTTTTATGAGGATTAACCTATAAAGCAGAGAAGGTGCTTTTTCAACCTGATGGTTTTCTATTGAGGTATAGTGCCAAAAAAAGAGTTTTTCAACCTGGGTTAAGAAAAAATCTGTTTTGTGGCTTTTTTTCATTATCTTTGCGCTTTCAACAACCCTATCAAAAAACAAGGGCATCAAAAGCAGAATTGTTTCAATGGATTAATAGAAACATTTAATATCATGATGGAAGAAAAACAAAAACAACGGATTATAGATAGCGGAAAAGAGTTTTTCCGTACCATTATCATCCCTTCACATTTGAATAACCTTCAAGAATTGAAGCTCAGGGATTTTAATGTAAATCCTTTCTTGATAAACTATCTCGCGGCGTTTCTTTGTGGAAACACAGAGCCTGAATCGCTAGCAAAGGCTTTAGTATACCCGAGAGTGCTTGGAACCAGTATCAACACAACCTTTGGAACAAGTCTTCAATCGTTTATTACCGAAATACAAGCGATAGTTAGTAATGGTTCGGCAATTCCTGGCATTGATATCGAATTTGTGGACGCTATTGACGGAAGAAAGAAGTATTGTCAATGCAAAGCGGGTCCTCAAACGATTAACCACGATGATGTTGATACGATTCTTTCGCATTTCAGACAGTTCAAAGGTATTGCCCGTACCAACAGATTGCATGTATCCGACGATGACCTAATCGTAGGAGTGTTGTACGGTTCAAGAGATAAGTTGTCCGCCAACTATAGAACGATAGCAACCACATATCCGGTCTATTGCGGAGAAGAATTTTGGGAGCATCTTACAGGTGATCGTGAATTCTATTATCATTTGGCTAAAGCTTTTGGCGATGTAGTAGAAGAAGAAAACATAGATGGCAGCCGGCTCATTTCCCAAAAGGTAAAGGATATTGCTGATGAAATAAGAAATAGAGGAGGTCTTTAATGCCTACATTTTTATCTGCCACAAACCTTGCTGACCTCACAGGAACTTCACTTGCCACAGCGCAAAGATGGGGTGAGAGTGGCATGTATCCTTATCACAGAAACGAGAAAGGGAAAGAGGGCTTCTATATGGAAGATCTCACCGACGTGGAGCCTGTTAGGATGATGCTTAACACCAAATGGGATGAAGAATTCCATGTGGCTCCATTGCGTGATTTTACTTCGGTTGAGTTGTTCGCCGGAGCTGGTGGTTTGGCCCTTGGCATGCATATGGCGGGGTTCCGTCATGTGTTGCTCAATGAGATTGACCCCATGGCCTGCCAGACCTTGCGCAGGAATCATCCCGAGTGGAATGTGCTGGAAGGCGACATTCACCAGGTGGACTTCTCTCCGCTGAAAGGCAAAGTGGACTTCCTTTCAGGAGGTTTCCCGTGTCAAGCTTTCTCATACGCGGGGAAGAAAGGTGGTTTGAATGACACGCGTGGCACGCTATTCTTTGAGTTGGCCCGTGCCGTCAAAGAAATACAACCCAAAGTGTTTATGGGCGAAAACGTAAAAGGATTGTTGTCACATGACAACGGAAGGACACTTGAAATTATACGTAATGCCATTGCTGAATTGGGATATACCCTGGTAGAGCCTCGTGTCCTAAAAGCCATCATGTATCAGGTTCCGCAAAAACGCGAGCGACTGATTTTGATAGCCATCCGCAATGACATATACAAATCGGGGGTGCGTTTTAAATGGCCGGATCCATATCATCGTGTCATGACCCTTCGTGACGCTTTCTATCAAGGGGATCTTTTTGATTGTGATGTTCCCGCTTCTGAAGGACAAACCTATCCAGAGAAAAAAGCCCGTGTAATGGCGATGGTTCCAGAAGGTGGCGACTGGCGCGACTTACCAGAGGAAGTGCAAAAGGAATACATGGGCGGCAGCTTCTATCTGGGTGGCGGCAAGACGGGAATGGCGCGTCGTCTTTCGATGGACGAGCCATCGCTGACACTGACATGTGCACCGGCTCAAAAACAAACGGAACGTTGCCATCCTATTGAGACCCGTCCGCTTACGGTTCGCGAATATGCCCGCATACAGACTTTCCCGGACAATTGGGCTTTTGAAGGAACCGTCTCCGACCAATACAAACAGATTGGCAACGCCGTGCCTGTCAATCTTGCCTATGCGATTGGACGATCACTCATCAGGTTGTTCAACGACATCGATGCCCAAAACCCGGAGCAATCTCAATTTGAAGAAGCCCATTAAGCTGATGATTTGGCATACGTTTACAGACACCAATCTTAGGGCAATATTGGCGATGTAATCCATCTACTACTCAACACGTGTTGATTACAGGCTTGGCGTAGCCTCGCTCAACGAATGACCTGCCGCCAGTTCGGTTGAAGTCTTTATTCTTCGATATCCAATATGTTATAATCCCAGTCATAAACGCGTTCCATAGGTGAAAAATCACCGAAGCAGCGTTCTGCACGTTCGTATAATTCAAGATGTTCAACCCAGTCCATGTATTCGTTTTGCACGGCACTTTCGTAATCATCTTCCACTTCATAATCGTCAATGTCTTCGTAGTTGTCCTTATGGGCTTCATAAAATGCTTCTATGTTGGCAAAAGCAGGAACAAAGCGGCCTTCCTTCATGTCTTTCTCGCGATATTCTTTCAAGTTCTCGTCATCGTAATAGTCCCTGTCTTCTTCAAGACAGTACTCCATTGCCATGTCGCTGCAAAGATCTCGTATATCATCATCCAACCGTGACAGTTCCTTTGCCAAAGCCGGATTGCTCTTCTGTAGTTTTGAGCATAACTCATCGACGGCCCGCATATTAAGTCCGTCTTCTAACATTGGACGAAGATAGTCGGCCAATGCGTCACTAATCTCGACAGATGATTCATTCTCATCGGTTTTTTCTCCGCCATAGTGGGCGAAGCCATAGTCGGTATCGATTTCTACTTCAACTTTTTTCATCGTGTTATTGTGTTACTTGGTTATGGAAAATAGCAATGCAAGCTGAGGCTTATCTTCCAACGGCATTGCGGGATGACCAAGACTTCTTCGTTTATAATTCAATATTACGGCAAACTATTCAAGAAAGCAATGGCATCGGAACAAGCGGGAGAATCAATATGTACTCCATGCTCGTTAGAAGTCTTGTTCTTGGGGTATATCAAAGAAGCAACCTTGCTCTCGAACTCTCCAGGTACAATTTTGAATGATTGGATCTTTTCTCCGCGCGGAATAATCAACGACCCTTGGTTTTTTGCTGCTCCAGTTGGGTTCACGTCGGTAATCCGATGGATTTTCACGTGTTCTGAACCATGTTGATCTGATGAGTAAACGGCAAGGAAGTAATTGGGGTTGACCAGGAAAATATGTGCGGGCTTTTCTTTTGCACAGAAGCCATCTTTTTGAAGCTTATTTAGTTTTGACCCGCTTCTGAATTTAGTAAACAGCACCTCATTAACAAATCCCGAATTATAACAAAAGACCAACAAACCATTGGCATCTGCTTTATGCACAGGGATAACACAGAAGGTGTTTTGTTCAGCCGAGGCATCATTGACTTTTTTCCAGGTGCCATCTTGATACCACACCAAATAATAATCGACTTTTGATGTATCTTGTGTTGTTTGTGGCGCAGCCACGGATTTTCGATGCGCGTTATTGACCAACCTTACCACTTCAGCTATCTTTTCAGGAGTCATGGCTGCCTCGTCAATTCCCTCCAAATCAATAATTTCCTTAAACAGAATCCGCATCCTGTTATAAACAAAATTCGAGATGTCATCTTTTTCAAGCAGAGTAATTCTATTGCCTGTTCTTTGGAAGAGAAGGTTCTTTTTCACCCAAACGGGACGCTTTGCTTGCTTAACTTTAATATGGCAATATTGTACTCCCTGATGCTCAGGAAATTCAAATTCAATCAATTCTTCCGCTACACCCTGTGATAACCGTTCTAGAGCATGACGGATTTTTAATTGATACTTGTCAATTGTTGGCTCATACTGTCCGTTGTATTCGTCTTCACCTTCGTTCAAGTGTCCTAGATCTGCACTGATACCAACGACTTTTCTTGTTTTGTCATGAATTCCAATATACAAATCACCACCTTGAGCATTCATAAAAGCCACTAGCGTCTTCACAATCACAAATAATTGCTCATCGATCTTGGCTTCTCCATCTCTAAACACTATTGAAGTCTTGTATTCCAAAGTAGTACTTTCTTCTCCTAAATCCAAAACTGGTAAATTGCCAAAGTCAGTAACCCTTGTAGAATCCTCACTCACAGGTGTTGAAGCTGTGACACACGTTGCTTTTTCTTTTTTAATTTCTTTGATACTTAGATCGCCATTTCTAGTTAGACCTTCGACAAGCATGGTACAGGTCTCTCCAATGTCATACAATTGTTCTTTGAAATAGTAACGATGCACACACCAATCGTCTTCCAGCTCGTAATATTCTGCTTTGGTGGGTGAGCAGATATCCTGCTTGATGTCGGTGATTTTGAATTCGTATGTCTCTCCGAACTTGTAGATTTTTTTGTATTCCTCACCCACATCTTGTTTCAATTTTGGTCTTCCCATTACATCAAGATCCTTAACAATGACCTTGATTGTTTCTGGAAGGTCGTCGTATTGAAACTTTAGAATGTTATACACTCGATAAGTATCGCATGAGTCATCACGCAATGCGATGTAATCTTTTCCAGACCTATCATCCTGTCGGATTTCGATGGTTTCTAACTCGTAGGTTTGACCAATTTTAAATTCTTGCATATTATTAGTGTTTTTGTGTTATTCTATTTCACCAGTTTCAACCCCTTTTCAGAGAGATAATACCGTTGCTGGGGATGGTTTGGCTTGTCGGGGTATGCACGAAGAACATAACCACCTTCGATAGCAGGTTTTATAAAACTCATATACACGTACCTTCTACCTTGTAGATGTAGCTTTTTTAGTATTTCTGAAAGTGTATACGATCCCTCTCTTATCACGTTTACAAGCCGTTGAACTTGTTCCCTAGGTTGTTCCCTAGGTTGTTCCCTAGGTTGTTCCCTAGGTTGACCACTTAATGAGGCAAAGATAGTAACATTTTTATAAATGCAGTTCTTTCAAGGCTTGGCAGATTTCTTCATCGCCCAGGGGATGGCGTTTGTCCTCCTTTTAGCGTGCTCTCATGGTTGTCATCGGCCACTGTCATGGTGTCTTTCATAATCTATTCCTCTCAAACCACCGGCTAATATCAAAATACAAGCTTTGAGGCCGGCCAAGTTTTTCGATGTCAATGCAATCGATGTGCCCAGGGAGAAGACGCTGCCCTTTCATTCTCGAACATGGGCAGATTCTTCTCAGCAACTCGTATTCCTGCCCGACGCAGATCACGGAAAACGGGTTGTCTTGGGTTCCGTCGCCTGTACTTATCATTGCATCTAAGAGCAGCAGTTCTTGTTCTATACCGTCGTCTTTCTCGCTCCAATAGTCCATGCTGAGGGCATCGGGAATCAAGCCTTTCTTATAATCCTCCGTAAAGGTGTAGCCATAAATCAGGCCTCGCATTTTTTCCGTGTCAAAACCTTTCAGGCGACCTTCTTCAAAGTCCTTCAGTAAGTCGTTGCTAAAGGCGTGCTCGTATTCTTGATAGTTTACTTTTTTGGGGTAGTCTGTTTTCATTGCCATAACGTTTAGTTTTAGTGTTGTTAGTGAAGATGTTGTCACTCAAAATACCTCATTCCCTCATAATTGTATCTCACGAAGTCCTTCTCCTTGTGACAGCCGGCCTGCAGCAGTTCCACCCATTGCTCCATGGGGACGCCTTCCTTCAAGAAGGTGTTGATCTTCTCGCTGAACAGCCCAGCTTCGTCGAGGATGTCGGCATTGGTGTTGTCGGGGAAGCCAAAGCCTTCGGCTTCGTTGATGTTGGAGATGAACATGGAGGTGAAATAGCCATGCAGGCCATAACGCTCAGCGAAACTGCTGGCAAAGCACCAGATGCCAATCATCTTACGGCCACGCAGGAGGTCGGCCATGCTGTGGTCAACAACATAGCCGAACCAGTCCTGGTTGAAGAGACCGCTGGTGGTTCCGTGCCCGAGGCACATCACCAAGGGATCGTCGTCGCGCCTGAGCGCTCCGACGACCTCCTCCTTGGTGGGGTTGTACAATAGGGTTACATTCTCCAGACCCTCGTAGGCTTTCTTCAGCCCTGCGGTGTCTTCCATCGAATCAACATGAATTACTATCATAATCTTTATAGCGTTTATTGTTTATCGTTTAACTATTGAATCCTATCGGTCTGCGGCTACCGTTGCTGCGACCGGCAATCTGTTCCTTCGAGCAGAGCTCCTCGATGTGGTCGAGGTCAGGGGCGCCACCGAAGAGAAGGTGGTCGACCATCACCTTGCGTGCGATGTTCTCAATCTGTCCTCCGCTGAAGTCGTAGCAACGCGCCAGACTGGTGGCGTCGGCCTCGTTGAGGTTGGGGATGAAGCTCTGCCAGATGTGGGTCTTGGCCTCCACACTGGGCTGGTGGAACTCCACCTTATATAAGAAACGTCTGTCAAAAGCGCTGTCCAAATTGCACGTGAGGTTGGTGGTGGCAATCATGATGCCGTCGATGTTCTCCATAGCCTCAAGGAGGATGTTTTGGATGGCGTTCTCCGTCTTCTCAAGGGTGGGGTTGTTGCCGCCCACGCTAGTGCGTACCGAGAGCACGGCATCGGCCTCGTTGATGAGCAAGATGGGGATGTGTTTCGACTTCTTCACGCGTTCGGCATAGCTCTCGAAGATGCCTTTCACTATCTTCTCCGTCTCGCCGTACCACTTGTCGCGAATCGACGAGATGTCGACCTGCATAATGTCGCGCCCTGTCATACGGGCCAGTTGCAAGGCCGTCTCGGTCTTACCCGTACCCGGAGTGCCATAGAAGAGGCAGTTGAAGCCTTTGCGCAGGTTGGCTTTCTCCAAACGTTCGCGGATGGACTGCAGCTGCTCGTCTTCGAGCAGATGCTGCAAGGTGTTGATTTGCCCTTGGTCCTCAGCGCAGTAGAACAAGGCTTTGGGTTTGATGTCAGTGCACTTGAGGATACTACTGTGGCCGTCTTCTTCCATCTCGTCGACATTGGCATCGATGTCATACTCACTGAGGAAGAACTTGCGCGCCTTGTCGGTGAGTTGGAAGATGTTGCGCGACAGGAAGCTGTCTTGGCCTGCGAGTGCAATCAATCCTTCTTGGATGTATGGGTGACGCCCGTTGTTCATCATTATGGGGAACTCATCTTCGATGTCGTCGGAAGCAAGAAACTCCAACTGGTCGAGGGGAACGCGTACCTGGTGGTCAACGACGAGGCGCTTGCAGAAATAGAGCAGATACAGCTTGTCGTAGTCATACACCTTCAGGCTGCTGATGCTATGGGCAATGTTCAGCTGAGGGTTGTTGCGGAGCAGCTCCATGGTTTCGTAGAGCAGCTCTTCCTCGTCGATTTGGCTGTTGCGACCGGCTTCGCGCAGCAGTTTGGTGAAGTGCCTCATGAACTCGTCAGCTGTCAGATTGGCAGTGTTGACGATGGGCAAAGCTTCGTTGTTGCAGAACGCCGCCTTGGCTTTCTCACTCAGTTGATAGGAAGGACTGTTGCCGTGATAAGCACCGCGTTTCCTGACATAACGACGGTGCACGAGGGCCTTCAGGTTCGACATCTTGCGCATAATGGTGATAGGTGAGCAAGAGAAGTAGTCTGTCATCTCACGGGTGTTCACCGCACACTCGGAGTCGGAGATGAAGGGACAGAGCATCACCGCCTCTTCTGGCGTCAGTTCCAAGTTGGTGGCCACCGACTCGATAAGGGTCTTGTGGCGTTTGAAGAACTTGTCATCGAACATGCAGCCTCGTGCCAATTGAATGAGTTGCTCGAGCTTGTCGAGCAGCGTCATGCTTTTCAGCTGGGTCTTATTAATAGGTGTAGCCTGTACATAGGTGGGAGCGAACACAGTGTCGTCACACATCTCAAAGGAGTTTTGCTTTTTCTTCATAAGGTGGGGGTATTAAAAGGTTCTTTATATTGTTTCGTCATCCTATTTATAGCGCCCCGGACGCGGTTTTTCAACCAGGGCGTGAAAAAAAGTTAAGCGCACATAGCATAAGAAGCGTTGGCATCTTCGATGAAGGTGCGCAACTTGGATACAGTGCTGTTGTAGCGCTTGTGGACGGCTTGCGTGCTGACACCGTACTCGTCAGCGATTTCGTGGAATTTCATCTCCTTACCATCGTAACCCAATCTCGCACGAATCAAACGCTTTTCCTTGTTTTCGAGATGGGCCAAGGCGTCGTCCAAGGTGTCATACAAGCTGGCCTCTTCGGCCTCCCAGTCACAGCACACCGAGGGAGTAGGATAGTCCTCCGAGTCCTCGACTCGAGTGTAAAGGTCTTCCTTTTTCTTCACGAAGACAGGTTCCCCATTATTAATTTCCACCACCTCAACCGTATGACTCGGGAACCACCTATTAATTTCAGCAACCATAGCGTTCCAGATACACTTGGTGGCATAGGTCTTGACGGAAACGTTACGTTCGCTATCGAAGTGGTAAGCTGCCTCCAGCAGCCCCTCATAGCCAGCGCTGACAAGGTCGTCTTCAGTCAGCGAAGAACGGTGTAAGTTTCTATTCATCATTTTCTCAGCGAGAGATTCCACCAGTTCGAGATGGGATTCGACCAGGTTGGCCTGTTGAGTGTTGCGGGTCTGACTGGCACCTCTGCCATTTGTTGAGTAGCTGTTCTTCATAGGCGATTTTTTTATTTAATGTATTGGTATACAATTGATTAACTCATTTTCACAGAAAGCCAAAAACGGCATAGACGAGCCGTGACCGTTATTTGGAGTTGAGATAACTATGGGATCATAATCTTTATAACAGGGGTCTTTTACTGCAAATTTTAGGCCAAACTATACTGATTAAGGAGAAAAATTTTGAACAGTATTTCTTCCATTCCCCAAGATTTGCCTACCTTTGCAAAAAATCAAGAATGGACGCTGAAAAAATCATATTAGGCATCGACCCGGGCACCATGGTGATGGGTTACGGTGTCATCCGCGAGCAGGGCAAACAATTGGAACTCATCACGATGGGTGTCATCAACTTGAAGAAACTCGAGAACCAGGCGATGAAGCTAAAGAAGATTTTCGAGCGCGTACTGGAGATCGTGAACACCTACCACCCTGATGAGCTGGCTATCGAGGCGCCGTTCTTTGGCAAGAACGTGCAGTCAATGCTGAAGCTGGGGCGAGCCCAAGGTGTAGCCATGGCCGCTGCGCTCTACCGCGACATTCCCATCTTCGAATACTCGCCCAAGACCATCAAGCAGACCATCACAGGCAATGGTAATGCCTCAAAGGAACAGGTGGCCAAGATGGTGCATTTCATCCTGAAGACCGAAGAAAATCCGCAGTTTTTCGATGCCACTGATGCTGTGGCCGCAGCTGTATGTCATTCTATTTCAAAAGGTAAGGATGTGAATTATACCAAACACACCACCGAGAAGGCCAAAGCACATCGCCGCCCCGACTGGAGCAAGTTTATTGCGGAAAATCCAGACAGGGTGAAGAGGTCATAATACTAGAAATCGCCTATTCATAGATTCCATGCTAACGCACTTGCCAACGCAGGAATGACATAAATAGGCGATTTCTGTTAGAGTTCCGAAGACAAGTGGTATTTTCCGCTACCGTATGACTTTACCTCGTAGCCATTGGCCGTGGGCAGACAGACCTCTGCGGTGGTGTTGGCCGGGACAACGATGTCCCATTCAAAATGGTTATTCTCGCGTTTCCAGTTGCTTTCGATGCGGCCTGAGACCGACTCGTATGCACTGTTCACATAGTCCAATCCCTCAATGGGATAAGGCTTGAGTTGAATCTTGCTATAACCAGGCTCCAAGGCACGGATGCCACCGAGGTATTCATATTCCCAAAGGATGAGGTCGCCGAGAAGCATCACGTGGTTGCCCGAGTTCATGGCGGGGTCGGCGGTGTTGCCGTTCCAGAGTTCCCAGATGGTGGTGGCTCCGTTGCGGTACATATAACCCCAACTCGGATAGGTGTCGTTGGAGACAATCTTAAAGGCGAGGTCGCCGCGACCGTATTCCGTCAGGCAGCGCATCAGCTGCTGGATTCCGACCACGCCGGTCGAGACATGGCTATTACACTCATTTTCGGTCTTATCCACGATACTTTGCATCACCTTGTCTTCCAAGCCTTTGGGCACCATACCGAACCACAAAGGCAAGATGTTGGCGGTCACGGTGTTGTTGGCATAAACGCCCGTCACACGGTTGAAGTATTTGTCATTAAAGGCCACCGTGCTCGTGGTGATTTCCTGTTGGAAGAAGGCCACGTCATCATCGAAACCCAACACCTCGGCAAATTTAGCCATCTTGCCGCAAAGGTAGCAGTAGAACGGCGTGGAAAGCACTGTTGCATCGGTGATACGAGTAGGATCATTAGAGTGGATAAGTTCGAGACTCTCGGGCGGCATACACCAGTCGCCATAGGTGTCGCGAGGCATGAGTCCACCTCTCATGTAGTCATTCTTCATGTGGAGCATCCACTTCTTCAAAGCATCATAATGCTCGCGGATGGGTCCTTCATCGCCGAAACGGGTGTAGAGCATATCGGTCACGGTGACCACAGCGCCGGGCCAAGTCATATTGTCGGTGTAGCCACGCCAATAAGGCGGGATGACATTGGGTAGCGAGCCGTTGTCCCATTGGCAGTCTTCGGCATCGGCAATCCACTTGGCATAGAGCTGGTGGTTGTCGAAGATGTACGACTCGCCGTAGTTACCCGTGGTGCGGTCGCCCGTCCATCCCAGACGTTCGTCGCGTTGCGGACAGTCGGTGGGCATGGAGCGGTAGTTGCCTCTGATGCCCCAATAGGCATTGTGATACACCGCGTTGATGATTTCGTTTGAGGTCTCAAACGAGCCCGTGACAGGCATCTCGTCGTAGATGACCCAACCTTCGAAGTCGTCCAAATTGGGCGTTTCGCGTAGGCCATCGATTTCAACATAACGGAAGCCGTGGTAGACGAACATTGGATGCCAGTTTAGTTGAGAGTTTAGAGTTGAGAGTTTAGAGACGATGTAATGATCTGTGTTCTCAGAGCCACGGAGGTTGGCGGTGTAGAGAAGGCTGTCGGGGGTGAGGAGTTCGGCAAAACGCAGGGTGATGACGTCGCCAGGTTGCTGGCCACGCACTTTCATGTCGATGAAGCCCACCATGTTTTGACCCATGTCAAGATACCATTTATCGCCTTTTTGGAACATCGCAACGGGTTTCAGTTTTTCCATCACGGTGATGTTGGGGTTGGGCTGAGGACCGAGTTGACCTTCGGGAGCATCGACAAGTTCAGCTTGGAGCCAATCCGTATCGTTGTAGCTTGCTTTGTTCCAATCGCCTAGTTCAAAATTCTCGTCGTAAGTCTCGCCATCATATTCGTTAGCGGTGCGGATAGGACCACGGTTGGTGATTTTCCAAGTCTCATCACTGATGAAGGTCTCCTTTTGGCCATCCTTATAGGTCACTTCCAGTTGTAGCAGCAAGCGTGGCGTGCCAAAACCAAACACATTCTCAGTATCATCCCAGTTGGGATTTTTGACATTGTAGCGAATGGTTGTGTAACGACCACCTTCGAGGATGACACCCACGGCGTTGTCGCCTTGCTGGAGCATCTCGGTCACGTCGTAGGTGTTAAAATACACACGTTTCGAGTACCAGGAAAGCGTAGGCTTCAGCAGTTCCTCGGGCGCGACTTCCATGCCGTTCAAGTAGGCACTATAGACACCCATGCCACTGACATAGAGCCTTGCCTCGCTGACCTCGCCTTGAAGGGCAAACTCCTTGCGAAGATAGCGGGCAGCAACGCGGGTGTGACCTACCAACACATCGTCGTCAAACTCATGGCCTATCCATTTCGCCCGCCAATCTTCTTGATTCAACAGACTGATTTCAAAGGATTTGACTTCACTTTCGACCTTGGCTTTCTTTCCACCTGTGGCCGTCACCGTTGTGATGACCCTCCAATAGGCTTTGTCGCGGCTGTGGAGTTCCTTGCCCGCGTATGGGATGTAAAGCATCTGGTTGGAAGGAACTACACCTGAATCCCAAAGGTCGCCAATGTTGTTTTGGGCGTTTTCAGCAGTCGTTGCCATGATGATGTGGTAGTTTTGCTGCACCACCTCGTTTTCGGTAGTTTCATAGTTCCAACTGAAACGCGGTTGATTTGTGGCCAAGGCTTGCTCGTGGAATTGCTGCTCCACATTCGGACGGACGATGTGTATGACCAAGTCGCTGTTACAACTACACAAAGCAATAGCCGTTGCCATCAAAGCAACCCACAGGAAGTTCTTCATTTTCATATAAGTAGTGTTGACTTTAATGCGTCAGAATCTCAAGACCCGTCTCGGTCATGAGGAAGGTGTGCTCCCACTGGGCAGAGGGCAGTTCGTCCTCGGTGATGACCGTCCAGCCGTCGGCCTTGTCGACAAAGACTTTCCAAGTGCCTGTGTTAATCATGGGCTCAATGGTAAACACCATGCCTGGGACGAGGAGCATACCCGTGCCTTTCTTGCCGTAGTGCAGCACCTCAGGGTCGTCGTGGAACTTGAGTCCTACGCCATGACCGCAGAGGTCGCGCACCACGCTGAAGCCGTTTTTATGGGCATGTTGCTGAATGGCATTGCCAATGTCGCCGACGAAGCCGAACGGCTTGGCGGCTTCCATGCCAATATAGAGACATTCCTTGGCCACGTCGACCAGCTTCTGTTTGCGCGCCGTGGTTTTGCCTATGACATACATGCGCGAGGCATCGGCATAAAAGCCGTCCAAGATGGTGGTGCAGTCCACATTGACGATATCACCTTCCTTAAGGATTTCCTTGGCAGAGGGGATGCCATGACATACCACCTCATTAACGGAAACACAGACACTTTTAGGGAAACCTTCGTAGCCCAAGGTGGCAGGAATGGCACCATGCTCAATAGTGTAGTTATGTACAAGGTCGTTGATTTCAAGGGTGCTCATGCCTGCATGGATCTTCTCGCCCACGAGGTCAAGGATGGCCGTGTTGATGACACCGCTTCGCTTGATGCCTTCAATCTCTTCGGGGGTGCGGATGAGGCTGCGTTTGGGCACCAACACACCCTTGTTTTCCATCGCCATCACCTTTTTGTCCAATGCTGTCGGTTCCTGTCCGGCCGGCACACGCCATTTTCTACGCCTGGTAAACATAATGCTATTATTTGGGCTGCAAAAATACTTTTTTTTTAGATACGGCCCTTCGACAAGCTCAGGGACCTTGACTTTTTATTTTGCTATCACAATACCTAACTCCTTATTAATCTGCTTGCGGATGTCGTCAAGGTCTTTTTTCCGCTTCAGCAAGATAAGCTGATCCTCAGTATCTTCTGCGGTCTTCAATTCTTCCTCAATAGCCTTGCGCCTCTCCTCGATAATGAGGTCTTTATAACGATAAATTGTGGACAAGACCGTCGCCCTGAGCACATCCTCCTCCTGTTTGACAAAGATGCCGTACTTCTCCCATTGGTCAAGTTTGTAAGGTGTTGAAAGCAGGTCTGCGGCCAATTGCGCAATTGTCTCATCTTCATGTGAGACAAAAAACTGATCATCAGGGATATAACCTTCGTCGATGGCTTTGTCAAAAATATCAAAGATTTTGCGGTTGACATAGTTAGTAAAAACGAATTCATCCGCTTTCAAGTCATCGACAATCAGTTGGGCCACTGACACTTGCTCATAAACCTTTTCGCCGTTTTCGTCCAAACGCTCGTCGGTAATCATGTTTTTGCCGTACATGAGCAGCAATTTTACCAATTCTCGCTCCTGATAGTAGCCTGCGGGGAGTTGCTCTTCAACGTTTTCTTCCTGTTTGGGCGTCACTGTCGTGGTTTCCGTCCCGGAAACCACATTATCATCAATACCCAAGGTCTTCTTCAGCTTCGCTCTTAAAATCTTGTTCAGCTCGTTGGTGAGTGTCTGCTCGGGCATGTCCAAGAGACGGCTACATTCCTTCACGTAGGTGATGCGGAAGATGCTGTCGGGGATGACGGAGATGGTCTCCACGATGTCGCGAATCACCTGACCACGTTTGATTGGGTCGTTTTCGGCATCCTTCAGCAGCAGTTCTGTCTTGAAACGGATGAAGTCTTTTGCATTCTCTTTCAGGTAGTTGCTGACATACTCCGTCGAGAACTCCTTGCCGAAGGTGTCAGGGTCGTGCTCGGGGGGCAGCACCACCACGCGGACATTCATGCCCTCAGAGAGAATCATGTCGGTACCACGCAAGGCCGCATGGGTGCCCGCCGCATCGCCGTCATAGAGCATGGTGATGTTCTTCGTGTAACGCTTCACGAGGCGGATCTGTTCCATCGTCAGCGAAGTACCGCTGCTGGCCACCACGTTCTCGATGCCAATCTGGTGCATGCGCAATACGTCAAAATAGCCCTCTACAAGGATGCACTCGTCCTGCTTGGCGATGGCGTTTTTGGCAAAATAGATACCGTAGAGTGTTTGCTTCTTGTCGTAAACCTCCGACTCTGGCGAGTTCTGGTATTTCGGGCTCTTCTTGTCGTTGACGAGGATACGTCCACCAAAACCGATAACCCGTCCCGTGAGGCTGTGAATGGGAAACATCACACGGCCGTGATAGCGGTCGTAGAGGCCTTTCGAGCCTTTGATGGACAAGCCTATCTGTTCCAACAGCTCTTCCGAATAGCCGTTTTTCCTTGCATGTTCGGTGAAGGCGTCCCAATGAGCCGAATCAGGGTTATAGCCGAGATGGAACTTCTGAATAATTGGATCAAAATAGCCGCGCTCACGGAAATACTCCAAGCCTATGGTCTTGCCTTCCTCGGTGTTCCATAGCGTGTCAACGAAATACTTGTCAGCAAACTCGTTGATGTTGAACATCTTCTCGCGGATGCTCTGCTGCATAATCTCCTCAGCAGTCTGTTGCTTCTCCTCGATTTTGATGTTGTACTTCTTGGCCAGATAGCGCAATGCCTCGGGATAGGTAAAATGCTCATGTTCCATAAGGAATTTCGCCGAGTCGCCCGCCTTGCCGCAACCGAAGCATTTGAAGATGTTGCGCGCAGGATTGACACTGAACGATGGCGTCTTCTCGTTATGGAAAGGACAATTTCCCCACAGGTTCGACCCACGCTTCTTCAGCGTGACAAACTCACCTACAACCTCCTCAATATGAGCGGCTTGCAAGATTTGCTCTACGGTTTCCCTTGGGATGGCCATTGTGGTAAAGATTTTAACAAGCCACCGCTAGAAAACCAACGGTGGCTTGCTCTCCAACATAAGCGTTGAATCTTAATGCTTATTGATAGGTTTTAACATCCGTTTCTCCATTGAGGACCATCAAGCCGTTGAGTGCCAAGGCTTTCATCTCGTCCTCGCCAGGATAGACATACACGGGAGCGATTTTCTCGACATGGCTCTTCACCAAGGCGCAGAAGCCCTTGTCGTAGGCCATGCCGCCCGTAAGGAAGATGGCGTCCACATCCATGCTCATGGCCGAAGCAGCGAGTCCACCGATTTCCTTGGCCACTTGATAAGCCATGGCTTTGTAGACCTTTTCCCATTCCTTGTTGCCAGCCTTCACGACGTTTTCCACCTCAAGGGCATCGTTGGTGCCGAGGTAGGCGACGAAGCCGCCTTTGCCCTTCAGCATCTGGCCGATTTCCTTCTTGGTGTATTTGCCGCTGAAGCAAGCATCGACGAGGAATCCTGCCGGCAGTGCGCCTGCGCGTTCAGGGGTGAATGGGCCGTCGCCGTTGAGGGCGTTGTTGGTGTCGACCACGCGACCTTTCTTGTGTGCGCTCACGCTGATGCCGCCACCCAAGTGGATGGCGATGATGTTCATGTCCTCGTATTTGCGACCGAGGTCTTTGGCCAACTGGCGGGCGATAATCTTCTGGTTCAGCGCATGGAAGATGGAGATACGCGGGAACAGCGGGTGTCCCGAATAACGCGCCACTTCGTCCATTTCATCGACCACGACAGGGTCGGCGATATAAGCCTTCACTCCGATGGTCTCGGCGATGTCGTGGGCAATGAGACCGCCCAGGTTGGAGGCATGTTCTCCATAGATACCCGAGGTGAGGTCGCGAATCATCGACTCGTTCACTTCGTACACACCAGAGGTGAGCGGATGCATGAGACCGCCGCGGCCAACGAGGCAGGTCATCTCCTTGATATCGATGCCAGCTTCCTTGAGTTCGTTGAGGATGACTTCGGTGCGGAAAGGCTTCTGGTCGGAGATGCGGTCATATTTGGCTACCTCTTCGGCAGAATGTTTGATGTTCTTCTTGAAGACTTGCTCTTCGCCTTCAAACACCGCGATTTTCGTCGAGGTGGAACCAGGGTTTATTGTTAATATTTTATGTGCCATATTGTTATGATTTTGTTGTTTACGCCATCAAAGCAGCTAAGGCGATGGAATAGAGCTTGGTCTTGGATGTGTCGCCGCGCGAGCTGAGCACGCAAGGCACCTTGGCGCCCATCAGCATGGCACCCACTTCGCTCTTGTCAAACTTGGTGCAGCACTTGTAGAACACGTTGGAACTTTCCAGGTTGGGGAACACGAGGCAGTCGGCGTCGCCGGCCACGGGGTTCTTCATTCCCTTGATGGCAGCGGTCTCGGCATCCAAGGCGAGGTCGAGGCTGATAGGACCTTCCACCATGCAGCCTTTGATCTGGCCACGCTCGGCCATCTTGGCGATGATGGCAGCATCGACGCAAGCAGGGATACCGGCGCTCATCTGCTCGGTGGCGGTCACCATGGCGACCTTCGGGCAGCTCACACCCAGTTTCTTGGAAACAGAGGTGACATACTTCAACAGCGTCTGCTTCTGCTTGATGTCGGGCAGCGGGATAATGGCGCAGTCGGAGGCCACCATCAGCTTATGGTAGTTGGGGTTCTCAATGACAGCGACGTGGGCCAGCGTCACATTGGGCGGGCAGAGGCCACGTTCCTTGTTGAGGATGGCGCGCATGTACTTGTCGGTGGGGAGCAGGCCCTTCATCAGGATGTCGGCTTCGCCAGCGTTGATGAGGTCGCAAGCCTTGGCAGCAGCCTTCACATCCTCGGGCTCATGGATGATAGTGAAGTTGGCCATTTCGATGCCTTCAGCCTTGCACACTTCAGCGATCACGTTCTCGTCACCGATGAGGGTGGCTTCGATGAGACCTTCCTTGACGGCAGCGTTTACTGCACAGATGGTGTGGTCGTCGTTGGCGTAAGCGGCCACGAGACGTTTCTTGGGTTTGCTGCGCAAAACCTCGAACATTTGCTCTAATTTTCTGATTTCCATAATGTTGTATTTAATGATTTAAGATTTAAAATTCAAAATTAAACATAGATTCGGCAAAATTACAAAATAAAAGCGTTTCCACAAAGGAAAACGCTTTTATCTAAAAAGATTTCAAAAGATTTAATCAATAATAGATTATATTCAAATCCAGACGCTTATGTTGTAAAGATTCAACAGCACGTTTTTTCACTCTAGTATTGTAGACTTTCAGTTGTTTCAGCGAAGGCATGTTTTCCACAGGCGAGATGCTGCGAACGTTGGTATTGTTGACGAAAAGATTCTCCAGTTTTTGAAGACCCGAAAGCGGTTTCAATGACTTTACATTAGTGCCGCTGGCATTCAAAGTGACCAGATTATTCATCTTTGAGAGCGGTCCGAGGTCTTTGATTTGCGTGTTTTCAATATTAAGCAACTCCAGCAGAGTACTGCTCTCTATGGGCGATAAGCTACTAATTGGATTGTTTTGCGCGTTGAGTTCCAGCAAGAACTCCTTATCGGTCAAGGGTTTCAAGTCATTCACGCCTTGGTTATTGATGGTGAGCCGTTCGAGCCACATTAAATTGGTGAGTGGTTCAATAGAGACGATGGGGCGTTCGGGATGTATTTCTATTTCTCTCAAATCCAAAACACGTTGCAGTTCAAGCGCATTGGGCATTCCTGACTGGGTGGCGATAGCATCGCGGAAGATGGACTGCCAGACTGGGTCGAGACCGTTCCACCAGGTTTTCAGCGTCTCGGTTTGATACACTACGGTCACTTTTCTTTGTTTTTCCTTCAACGCCACAACCTGTCTCTTGCCAATGGTGGTGCTATCGGCCTCAATCACCTCGATGTTGTTGTCGTTGATTAAAGCCGAGAGGTCGTTGACGGGGGTGTTCATGATGTTGAGGTACTTCAGGTTGACCATATCCTGCAAGGGTTTGAGGTCGCTGATGTAAGTGTGTGAGATGTCGAGCGACTCCAAGTTGGCCAAGCCTTGAATGGGTTGCAGGAAGCCTATTTCAGTGTTTGCGATATTGAGCGAGCGGAGGTTGGTCAGACGGCTGACAGGCATCAGGTTTTGCATATAGGTGTTGCCTGAAATATCGAGTTCCTGCAGGTTGATGATCTGGTGTAGCTGCTCAGTGGTGGGTTCCTTGTCGACTTTAATCTGTTTGGAAAACACAGCTTTCCAATAGATAGGCAGCTCGCGCCACCAGGTTTTCAAAGCTTCGGTGTCGTAAATGACCAAGGTGAGACGGCTTTCCTTGGTAAAGGCGCTCGCTTCAGCATCGTGCACGCCCGAATGGTCACAATAGATCTTACTCAAGTGGCGATTGCCTTTCAAGGGTGTCAGGTCGCTGATGGAGGTATTGCTGCAATACAGTTCGCGCAGGTTTTCCATCTCATCCAAAGCCTGAAGATTGCTAATGGCCGTGCCTGATATATTGAGACTTTGCAGGTCTTTCAAACTGCGCAGTGGCTCAAGGTCACGGATGGTGGTATTGCTGATGTCAACATTTTTCAGTTGAGGCAATTCCTGCAAGATGCCAATGTTGGTGATGCGTGTGCCTCCCAAGTTCACCGTGGTGAGGTTGGGGCAGCTCTTCAAATTAACAATGCGGCTGACTTGCGTGTTTTCAACATTGAGCTTTTGAAGGTTTCTGATAGTAGAAAGCACATTCAAGTTGTCAATGGTTGTGTTGGCCACTTCAAGTTCCTCTAAAGAAATGTTGTATTTCAATGCGGAGAGGTCTTCGATTAAGGTCGAATTTGCACGCAACACCTTAAGTTTATTGAGGTTACGCACAGGCGAGAGGTCTTCAATCGAAGTCTCGGAAACATCCAACCAAGTGAGTTCCGACAACTCACTGAGCGGTTCCAAAGAGATAATTTCACGGATGCCGGAGAGGTCGACACGCTGTTTTTGGGTCACCAGTTTGAGTTTGGCATCCAGTTCTTTCATGTCATTCTTAAAGACCTTGTCTTTCAGTTCGGTTTTGCCTGTGACGGGATCCTTAACGGGATAGGCAGCCACGAAATCGTTAGCCGTAATCGTGCCGACGGTTTCCATGGGAATGCTGTCATAGAGCTTGATTTCGTTGCCTAAACGTTTTTTCCAGTTTTGTGACAAACCATTCCACCAATTGCGAAGCGCGTCTTTCTGATTGATTTTAGTGGTATAGATGCTGGCAATCTTGAGGCTGTTATTCTGTCGGTCAAGATTGATTTCAACATAGCGATTCTTGACGTTGTCGATCTTTTCGTCGTTGATGGTCGTGGCCGTCAGATGCCGCGTCAGCGTGACTTTGAAGAAGATAGTGCCGTCGTCTCTTGTATTGCTGGCAATGCTTTGCAGGTCGAGTTTGAAATCGGCCCATTTGAAGAAAAAGTCGATGTCTTTCAGATAGGCCTGCACGTCTTTGTTGATGGGAGTCTTACGGTTCACGTCGAGGTCATCCTCTATCTGCACCTTATCGTCGATAAAAAGCTTGCTCCAGCTTTCCGTGAAAACGATTTCCTTTTCCGCAGGCAAAGCCGTGCTGTCGCCAAGGAAATTCATAGTTTCCTCCAAATACGACATCATGCTGTTGATTTCGGTCTCATACTTCGCGACTTCGTCTTTGGATTGCTTCTTTTTTTGGGCTTGGGCACCCAAGGCAATGCTAAACAACAAGATAGAGAGAATGGCTATCTTTCTCATGGTTGGTAGAATTTGATAAGATTGGTTTTTTCCTTTTCCGGCATGTAGACGACGTTCGACATGAGCCAGCCGGAGTTAAGACCCGAGCGGTTGAACCACGACACTTCAAAATACCAGTCTTTGATCTGGAAGACATGGAACTTGACTGAGTCAACATGTTGGAATACCATTCTGCCCTGCTTGATTTCATAGAAGAACAGGGTCAAGTAGTCGGGTTGGAATTCTTTTGAGGCGTAATATTCGATGACTTCTGGGTTTTGGAAAGCCTTATAGATGTTCATGAAATCGAGTTCGTGGCTCATGGGATGCAGGAAATGCTTTTCCCGCTCAGCAATTTCGCCTTTTGGGAAAAGCTTGTTGAGCTCAGAGCAATACACGTTGGTGAGCACCCATTTCGAGCCCAAGCCTTCTTTCTCAACGGCAAGGATAAGGCTGACATTGACCAACTTGCCATTATAACGGAAGGTGCACGACACCTCGGAGTACCATCTGCCACCAAGGAAGGTCATGTAGGTGGAGTCGTCTTTAGTGACATCTTCAATGAAATAGCGTTGCAAGTCTGTCTGTGTGCCATACTTCTGTTGATCGAAAAGGATGGGCAGCGACTTGCGGCGCATTTCGTTGTTGCGGTATTTGGGGTCTTTCGGGTTGAGCTTCTCGCCAAATTGGTCCTCCTCGTAGTTGAATCGTCGCATGAACTGACCCATCTGCTTGGTCATGGCGTAGAACTCGGTCTCGTCCATCTTAAAATCGCCAATCGTCTGACCCGCAACGGGCCAGACGATGGCGATGGTAAGTGCCAGAATGAAAATATTTCTGATGATTCTCATCTGTTGGTGGTTTCCTTCACACGCATGTCGCCGAGCAACACATCCCAGAAGCCGATGGTACGGCCACCGATTTGGGTCTCCTTGCGCTTCACGTAGACGGTGATGTCCTTCTTGGTGGTGTCCTTGTAAGTCAGGTTACCCTCCTTATCGTAGCCCCTGAAGGTTTGGAAGATGGTGATGACACCCACATACGTGCCATCAGGTTGACGTTGTAAGTCGCTGACATACTCGATGTTGTACCATTCAATCTCGACGCGGTCGTAGTTGAGACGCATGAGGTGCTCAAAGTACTTGCGGACACGGTAGTAGGTGATTTTGTTGGAACTCAACGAGGAGACACCAATTTCGGCATCGCTCATGAAGAGCTCTTCGGCGCGGTCGATGACACGGTTGGCCTCGCTGAAAGGTGTGTCTTTCGATCCTACGATTTTGATGTATTTGCTCAGGTCTCTCACCTTTTCCAAGGCGAGGCTGTCAATGGCTTGCTTGCGTTCGTAACTCAGTTCTTCCTGTGCCATGGCGCTTCCCACGACGCACAAGGCAATCACTAATGTGGCGATGATCTTTTTCATTTCTTTATCAGTTCAAGTTCTTTAATCTTTCCGTTGGCGTTGTATTTGATTTCGAACACCTTGTTGGGTGAAATCTTCTGGTCTTTCAGGTAGTTGAGATACTTCTCAATGGTTGTCGGGCGGTCGTAGTCATTGGCTGTTGCGTTCTGCTTGATGATGATGAGCACGGGCACGTCGGGCGACTCAAACAGTTCCAGGGTCTCATTGATGGTGCGGTTGGCTTGCGAGATGTTGCCCGAACGGGCAATGGACGCAAAGTTTTTCTCGAGCGTGGTGTTGGCGTTTTCTTCTTCCTGCTGGCTACGCTCTTCCTCTTCTTTTTGGGCGCGTTCGCGGGCCAATTTTTTCTCCACTTTGAGAAGCAATTTGTCAACCTCGTCGTTTTGCAGGTTCCAATCCTTGATGGTCTTCACGCGGGCTTCCTTCTCTTCGAGACTCCAGAGGGTCTCGTCGTCGAGGATGGCGTTCAAGTCCTTCGTGGCTTGTTCAACTTTTGATTTGTACTCAGCCTCAGCGGCTTCACGGGCAAGTCTTTTCTTGCTCTTGCAACTGGTGGTGCCTCCCAGCGTGATGAAAACGGCAAGAAGAACCATCAGGGCGGTTGTGATTTTCGATTTCATATCCAAAGATTTTAAGATTCAAAATTCAAAATTCAAAGATTGGTTCCTTGTAATAACTCTTACGAGCCTAATAAATTGCAAAAGTAGTGCTTTTTTTCGTTTCACGGGGTGATTTGCGGCATTTTTAATGCCAAATTAACCCATCTGTATTTTCTTCAAGACTTTATACATAGGCCCTGTGGGTTGAAGGAAGCTTTGGAAATAGATGAGCTCCTTCACGTCGGCATGAAGGTAGGTCTTCTGTTCGATGGAGTTGCATATCTGCAGGAAGAATTGCTTGTCAACCAGCTGCTTGATACGGCATACCGTGAGGTGAGGTACGAAGTTCTGCCGGTCACGGAGGTAGCCCAAGTCGTCGAAGGTATCCAAGAGGTCGGCTTCGAGGTCAAACAAGGCCTTGGGGGGCTTGTTCATGCCAAGCCAGAGGATGCGCGGCACATTGTTGCTGCCAAAGAAGCACGTACGGTCAAAGTCCAAGGTGAAAGGCTGGTGGTTTTTAGCCACCTTCTGGCAAGCTTCAATGATGTTGGGGATGTCCTCGGCAGGCGTGTCGCCGACAAACTTTAAGGTTAGATGTATCTGGTTGGTTTTCACATAATTGATATACTTCTCGTGTTGAAGGTTTTTCTTCAGTCTTTCGACCATGGCCGGAAACTCCGTGCTGCATGGGATGGAGATGGCAAGGAAGGTGCGTTTGGTGTTCATTGTGAAATTATTAAGGGTTCAGTAGGTTAAGGGTATCGAGGCTGTGTGCCAAAGCTGTGGTGAAGATTTCGGCTCCTTTTTGGTTGACATGGTGGCCGTTCATGAAGTAACTTGTATCGGAGCTGATTTCCATGGTCGAAAAGTCTAATAATGGGATGTCATAATGCTGCGACAGATCTTGGTAGGCTTTTCTGGCCTTTGTTTCTTCCAAATTGTCTTTCAATAAGTTATGCAACGGGGCATAGACAAAAACCACGGGGATGCTGTCGCGACGCGTTTCTTGAAGGAATCGCTCCAATAAGGCTACCGCTTCTGGTTCGCATTGCCCTTCGATTTTCCCGTTTTTAATCATTTCGTCAAGATTGCGACCATCCCATGCACTGTTTTCGTTAGCATAGCCCTTGTAGTAATGACCTTTTTGGTCATGGTGGAGGTGCAACAACTCGCCAAGACCTATGCCCATCAACTTGTAGTCGCCTCGATAGCGGTACATGGGCACATATTTCTCTGCCCAAGTGAAACCGTATAGGTCGAGATAAGGCTTCACCAGCGAATCTCTCATGTAGGGATAGTATTGTTCTTTCTCGAATCCATTTGACACGATACGCAGGTCCCTGAAGTCAATGTTGACGATGACAAGTTGCGGCTTTTTGTTGTTTCTTTGGTAAAGTTGCCAGCGAAGGTAGCTCACACCAAAGGGTTGAGCCGATACACCCAGGTTTCGGGTATTAACATGCAGTATGGAATCCAGAATATAGGGATTATAGCATGCTGCTGCACGAGAGTTGCCCAGGATGACCAAGTCGGCATCCATTTTCTTATTCATGAGAGCGTTCATGGTATAGAAATGCCCCCTTTCGGTCCGTCTCAAGCCCTTGCTTATCAGCACATCGGCGAGAAGTGCCAGCACCAAGACAACCAAGGCAAACAACGCGCTATTTTTCAGGAATCTTTTCATCAGAACTGGAAATATATGAAGGTCTCGGCGGGTTTCCCAAAGGCAAAAATCATGACGATAAGCAGGACATACAAGACCCAGCGCAAGGGCTTTTGGGCTTTCTCCCATTTGATGGGACATTCCTTGTTGCGCCCGAACCATTCTATGACGACCAGCATCAAGAGAATCAAAGGCATAGGCAGCATATATGTCGCGCTGTCAATCCAAGGCATGGAGAACAAGCTTTTGTTGCATATGCCACAAACGTAAGTCCAAGCTTGTCCAATGCTCTCGGCCCTGAAGAGGATCCATCCTATCATGGCCAGGACGAAGGTCAACAGCATTTGTCCTAGTTCTTTCAAGGAGGGCAGCTGTCTGCCTTCGGCCACGGTGTCTGTGAACTTGCGGTTTCTGCCCAACAGGATCAGCGGAAGGAACAAAACGGCATGGTAAGCGCCCCAGGCAATGAAGGTCCAGTTGGCGCCATGCCAGAAGCCACTGAGCAGGAAGATGACAAACACGTTGCGCACTACCTTGGCTTTACTTGTGCGGCTACCACCCATGGGGATGTAGATGTAATCGCGGAACCAAGTGGTCAACGAGATATGCCAACGGCGCCAAAACTCGGCCACGTTGCGGCTGAAATAAGGCACGTTGAAGTTGCGCATCAGCTTGATGCCGAACAGCTTGGCCGTGCCGATGGCAATGTCGGAATAACCCGAGAAGTCGCAGTAAATTTGGAAAGTGAAGAAGATAGCCGCTAGTAATAAGGTACTACCGCTTTGGCTGGCAGAATTGGAAAATACCTGGTCGACAAACAAGGCGCAGTTGTCGGCCACCACGATTTTCTTGAACAAACCCCATAGCATCAACCGCATTCCATCGGCAGCAGTGTCGTACTGAAACTCGCGCTTTTTCAGAAACTGCGGCAAGAGATTCGTAGCCCTTTCGATAGGACCTGCCACCAGCTGGGGAAAGAAAGCGATGAAGGCAAAGAAAGCGACAATGTCCTTAGTCGGTTCGATTTTGCCCCGATAGACGTCGATGGTATACGACAGGGCTTGGAAAGTGTAGAACGAGATGCCCACAGGAAGAATCACCTTCAGCAGCAATCCCTCGGTGGAGCAATGGAACAGCCGCGCAAACTCAGCAACAAAGAAGTCGTAGTACTTGAACACGGCCAAGATGCTAATATTAAGGATGATATTCAGCCACATCCACAGCTTGGCTTTTTGCTTTGTTTGGGATTTTCCGATGAGCAAGCCACTCCCCCACGAGCAAAACGACGTCAATGCGATGAGCAGGAGAAAGCGCCAGTCCCACCAGCCATAAAACACATAGCTGGCCACCACGATGAACGCGTTTTGGAGCGTGAGCTGCCACTTCGACTTGCCCATAAGACGGTCGAAGACCCACCAATAGAGCAGGAAGACGATGGGAAGAAACAACGCGAACTGTATGGAATTGAAGAGCATGAAAGCCTTGGTTTGCGGTGCAAAATTAGGTGTTTTTAAGGAGATTTCTTCTTTTTTTCTTCCCAATTCAACAAAATTAACTTCGTTGAATCAAAGATTTCCGTATTTTAGCCCCTTCAAAACTGACTTAATCATGAACACTTATTCCATAGGAATCGACATTGGCGGCACCAACACCGACATTGGACTGGTGCGCGACGACGGCCGCGTGATGGCCAAAAAGAACCTACCGACCAACAAGTACTTTGACGCTGATCTTTATGTATCAGATATTTATGACCAAATCGAATTGTTGATGCGGGAAAACGGCATTGCTGCCATTGAAGGCATCGGCATAGCGGCTCCGGTGGGTAACTACTACACGGGCTGTATCGAGAACGCCTCCAACCTCAACTTCAAAGGCATCGTTGACCTCAAAGCGCTTTTCAAGGCGCATATCGACGTACCCGTGGTGGTCTCCAATGACGCCAACGCTGCCGCTTACGGCGAACTCGTTTATGGCGGCGCCAAAGGCATGAAGCATTTCATCATGTTCACCCTCGGCACGGGCGTGGGCAGCGGTGTGGTGGTCGATGGCAAACTGGTTCTCGGCAAGACCGGTGGCGCAGGCGAGTTAGGTCACGCCATCCTGATTCCCGAAGGGCGTCAATGCGGTTGTGGCAACAAGGGTTGCTTGGAGACGTATGCCTCGGCGCGCGGTATCGTCCAAACGGCAAAGGAATTCATCGAAACTACGCCCGATTACGAAGGTGCGCTTCGCAAAGTCGCTCCCGAGGAGCTCACCAGCAAGATGGTGGGCGACGCAGCCAAATACGGCGACCCATTGGCCATCAAGGTGTTTGAGAAGACAGGTTATCTGTTGGGCATCGCCATGGCTAACGCCGTGACCTTCAGCGGCCCTGAAGCGGTGTTCCTGTTTGGTGGTCCCGTGAAGGCTGGCGATGTGTTGCTCAACCCTGTGCGCAAGTCGTTTGAGGAGCATCTCTGCTTCATCTTCAAAGGCAGCGTGGAGATTCGTGTCTCCGAGTTGCCCGACAACGACGCAGCCATCCTCGGTGCAGCAGCTTTAACTAAGGCTTAAATTACTATTTGAAATTTTTGTCCAAGAAGTCTTGGGCTTCTTTCACTCCTCGATCGCGGGCCTTGCTCATGAGCAGCTTGGCATAGGCTTGGTCTTGCCCCACACCATTACCGGTATAGTACAGAACGCCGAGTTGATAAAGCGCATTGGGAATGTTTTGGTCAGCGGCGGTGGTGTAGTATTCAACGGCTTTGGCCAGCTCTTTTTCCACACCAATACCATAATAATAACAGTCGCCCAACTGCGCCATGGCATAGGCATTGCCCGCCTCGGCAGCATCCTTCCACCATTTGACAGCCGTCTTTTCGTCCTTCTCTGCACCCATTCCGTAATAATAACAGTTGCCAAGGTTGAGCAAAGCTTGATCGTCCTTTGCGGCTGCTCCTGCTTTATACCATTCAAAGGCCTTGGCCATGTCGGCTTTCACACCATTGCCTTCTCTATAGAAATTACCAAGCGCATTGCAGGCTGGACCATTATTTTGTTCAGCGGCTTTGGTAAACCATGCCATAGCCTCTTTCAGGTTTTTCTTCACACCCCAACCCTTCTCGTAACACACGCCGTAGACATATTGGTACTTGACATTGCCATGTTCGGCCTTAAAACGGATGGAATCAATTTGGGAAGCCACTTGGTCTTCTACCGAAACGCTTGCTCCTTGCAGTTGACTGAAATCGAGTGGTTTACCTTCCTCCAAAGTCAAGACAGGAGCATTAGGGTTGCCCAAAGCGGTTGGATCCACCTCATTGTTGATTTGAATGGGGAGTGTAGGCGCTTTCATGGGTATGACCACCTCTTTATCTTTGGGCTGCTCTTGTTCCTTCTCTTTCTGGTCGCAACCTATCAGCACAAACGCCAAGGCAAACAGAAAAATGATTTTTTTCATTTGAAAAGAATTTAGGCCGCAAAATTAGGTATTTTTAATGTAGAGACGCAAGATTTTGCGTCTCTACATTATTCATTTTATCTGGAATCTCACGCCCAAATAAGCACGGATACCCGACAACGGTCCCCAAACCATAGAAGCGTCGAAATCCTCACTGGCGGGATTGTCGGCCGAGATGATGGGGTAGTCCTGCTTGTAGTTGGTTAGGTTCTCACCACCGAGATAGAGCTCCCAGCACTTGCCTAACTTCTTGGTAACCTGTGCGTTCATGATGACATAGAAGGGCGAGCGACGGATGTCCTGATGCTGGGACACAGCGGAAGCGTTGCCACTCAAGTTGGGCACGCGGCTGTCGCCGTTGAACTGGGTCGTGAAGTCGAACTGCCAAGTGCCTGGGGCATACGACATCGAGACCAGACCCTTATAGCGGTTGACGAAAGGTTTCTCGCGCAAAGTGTCGTTGATGGTCATCTTCACGTCGTTGTAGCGGAAGGCCAAGGTCAAGTCGAAATTCTTGATAATCTCGCAGTTGGCCTCGATTTGAGCGGCGTTGGAATAGGACTTGCCATCAAGATTGTAAATGCGGATTTGATGTGCGTCGGCATCGCGGTCGAGGACGATTTGGTTGACGAAGTCGGTGCGATAGAAGTCGGCTTGGATGGTCAATTCGCGCCAGCCAATGTCGATGCCTTTGGTCAAGTTGATGCCGTAGTTCCAGGCTTCTTCCATCTTCGGGGTATCCAAGAAACGGATGATTCTAGACGATGCCATCATTGTGGAGTTTTCGGCCAGCACGTTGGGCGAGCGGTAACCTTTGCCCGCCGAAGCCCTGAGAGTCAGCTCATCGTGGGTCTTGAAACGCACATGCAGACGGGGTGTATAGAGCATCTTTTGGTAATAAGTGTTGTAGTCGGCACGGAAGCCTGCGATGACGCTCCAATGATGGTCGTCGTTGAAGACATACTCGGCGAAGGCACCAGGAACGTGTTCAGTGCGCAGGAAGGTGCTGTCAATATGGGTTGACAAATCCTTGTTATTGAGATGCTCATCGTATTTGTCATAAGAGTAGCTTGCACCCACCGAGTATTTGTGGTGGTCGTTGACGAGATAGGAGTCGAACAGCAGGTTGGCGTAGTAGGAAGTTTGAGTAGCGTCATAGTAGGTTCTGCTGAAATAAGATGAACCTAAACCATGATAGACAAACTGCTGTTGGAAACCGAGGCTGGTGTCGTCGCGGTCGAAGATGAAACCTGTCTTGGAGAAAGCCTCATAACGTTGGGTAGCGATGACGAAACCGGTTCCCGTCGACCCTGTGTTAGGCCACGGGAGGTAATCCATCTGGCCGCCCCAGCGGTTTTCGTAAAGAGCCTTCACGCCCCACATGCCTTCAAACCAGTCGTTGTTAGCGTAGTTGTAGCGGAAAAAGATATTGCCTTGTGTTACCATCGGGTCGTCGATGAAATTGTCGCCGTTGCCGTCCATCTTCATGAAGTTCTGGTTGGCGTGACCGAGGAGCATCATACTACCGTTCTTGCCCACATTCCAGCGGGTGTTGAAGTTGAGTTCCGTCATCGTCATCGTGTTGCCATAAAGGTTGAGGAACAGTTTCTCGCTCTCGCCTAGCTCAGGTCGTTTGTAATCGACATTAATCTGTCCACTGATGGACTCGTAACCATTTCTTACTGAGGAAGTTCCCTTGGAAATTTGGATGGCGTTCATCCAATTGCCTGGTACGTAGTTCAAGCCGAAGGCAGCGGCCAGACCACGAAAGTTAGGCATGTTTTCGGCCATCATCTGGGTGTAGAGCCCGCTCAGGCCGAGCAATTCGATTTGTTTGGCACCTGTGACGGCATCGCTATAGGACACGTCAACCGAGGCGTTTGTTTCGAAGCTTTCAGCCAGGCTGCAACAGGCGGCGCGTTTGAGACCCTCCGAAGTGATGCTTTGAACGGCAATGGCCTTAATGGGGTTGAGCGTAGTGGCTTTTTGTCGGGCGGCAATTTGCACCTCGTTCAGCATGTGGGTGGAATGGAAAACATGGTCGTAATGCGCAGGCTCCGACATGTGGTGGATGGTGTCGTTCTCGTAGCTGATGCAGCTGAACACGAGGCAACCGATTTGTTCATGAAGTGGTATTTTATAGTGTCCATCGGCATCGGTCACGGTGCCTTCGTTGACGATTTTCCAATACACGTTCACACCCGGCAGCGGGGTGCGTTGGCCGTTTTCGGCCTCTTCATATACTGTGCCTTCGATGAAACCTTTCGTCTGTGCGAAAGCGACTGAGCCGAAGGCCAATAATAATAAGGTTATTAGAGTGAGTTGTTTGGTTTTCATGATGCTAAATGTTTAGGTTTGTTTTTGTTTTATACCTCATTGCGGGCTTGACCCGCAATCTCCTAAGCGTTTGGGACACCTTCCCGCGTAGGAGATTGCGGATGTTCCTCCGCAATGAGGATTATGGCTCGGGATGGACCATCCCCAGTCTAATGTCTCTTGGTGATTCAGAAAACCAAAGGATTAAGTCTAAGCGAGGAAAAATACACAATCCTCTCCCGCCCGGAAAGAAACTTGAGTGTCTTTCTCAGCGAATGGTTGTTGAAGACCGTGCTCATTTGGGCACAAATCTCCGTCAAGTCGAGATGAGGCAGGATAAAGGATTGTAGACTGATAATAAGTTGTTTATCAAGTGAAAAAACGAAGTTGTCGGTGAATTGGATCTTGCTGTCGAAGTCCTCGCAGCAGCATTTGGCGTTGAACTGCACGACATCCTGTGGCGAAGCGGCTTCCATCTCGTGATCATGATGATGCCCCATGCAATGCACGCATTCGGCGGCGGCATCACTGAAGCTGCCCATGATGTGATGGTCTTCGGTGCAGTAATGGAACTTCACGTCCCAGCCGACCGAGACGAACAGCACAACTAGGACCATTAATAAGGAGCCGATTTGCAATAAGTGTTTTTTCACGGCACAAAAGTAGGGATTTTTTGTATTTTCGCAGCAAAATTAATTGTTATGGCAGACGGATATTTAGAAAAACGTTACGAAGAAGTCTTTGGCAATGGCGCCAAGAAAACGGTAGTGAAGCACACTTCAATTGAGACTTTAATGGAGAAAAACCGCAGTTATCGCGGTTATGACCAAAACTTTATGGTGAAACGCGACATGCTAGAACGCATCGTGGCGGTGAACACCAAGATTGCTTCGGCGAAAAACCAGCAGGTGCTCCGTTTCAAGCTGGTGACCAAGGAAACGGGTGCCGACATCATCATCCAGAATATGAAGCTGGGCGGCTTGCTGCCCGAGCTGCATCTCCCCTACCCTGGCACCGAGCCCGAGGCCTTCATCATCATCTGCAGCACCGTGCCCGAAAACAAATACGTCGACATCGACTTGGGCATCGCGGCACAAAGCATGTTGCTGAAAGCCACCGAGATGGGCTTGAACGGCATCATGATTGGGGCATTCAACAAGGCGAAGATTACCGAAGCCTTCCAGTTGCCTTACGAGCCGCTGCTCATCCTCGCCATCGGCAAAGGCAAGGAAAACATCAAGTTGCAGCCCGTGGATGCAGGCGAGAAACTGGCCTATCACCGCGATGAAAACGGCGTGCAGTTTGTGCCAAAAATCCGATGGGAACAGCTAGTTTTGGACTAAGCCCCTCCTGTAAAAAATGAGATTCCATACAAAATCATAGAAAAAAAGCAGAGATTCCATACAAAAATCGCAAAACAAAAAGTGAGATTCCGACAAAATTTGTATTTTTGCACCCGAACGGTGCATCTTTTGGAAAAATTTGCACCTGTATAGTGCATTTTTTATATTTTTGCAGCGTCGAAATACGAAAAACAATGGAAAAACTCTACGAATTCATGGAAAAGCAGCTTGAGGCTGCCGATAGCACGTTCGTCCGCTACAAATACGGCGACATCCATTGGGACAACCGCATGTTGGGCTTGGTCGGACCGCGCGGCGTGGGCAAGACCACGCTTTTCCTTCAGCATATCAAGAAAAACCACTCGCTCCGCGACACACTATACGTCACCGCGGACCACTTCCATTTCGCCACGCACAGCCTCTTTGAAACGGCGGAAAGCTTCAACAAAAACGGAGGAAAGTTCTTTTTCATCGACGAGGTACACAAGTACAACACCTGGTCGCAGGAACTGAAGCTGATGTACGATGCTTTCCCCGACCTGCACGTCTATTTCACTGGTTCGTCCATCCTCGACATCGAGAAGGGCGAGGCCGACTTGAGCCGCCGCGCTCCGAAATACATGATGCAAGGCCTATCGTTTAGGGAGTTCCTATCCATCCGACACCAAATTGAAGTCCCTGTTTTCAGCTTGGAACAGATTCTGAACCATGAGGCACGCATACCCGATGTGAAACACCCTCTGATGTATTTCAAGGAATACCTGAAGGAAGGCTATTATCCTTTCGGCAAGGACTTCGACTTCGACACAGAACTGAACCAAGTCGTCACCAGAACCTTGGAGATGGACATCCCGCAATTTGCCAACATGAACATCGGGACGGCAAGAAAGCTGAAGAAACTGATGGTCATCTTGGCCCGAATGGTGCCTTACAAACCCAACATGTCCAGCCTCGGAAGCCAAATCCAGGCCAGCCGCAACAACGTGGAAGACTATCTGACCTACATGGAGAAGGCGGGGCTGCTCGCCCAGCTGAAGGACGGCACAGGTGGCTTGGGCGAACTCGGCAAGGTGGAGAAGGTCTACTTGGACAACACCAACCTGATGTACAGCTTAGGCGATGGCAACGAAGACGCCGGCACGCTTCGCGAGACATTTTTCTTCAACCAAATGCGGGTCAACCATACGGTGACGGCTTCTCCGATTTCCGACTTCGAGATGGAGGGAAAGACCTTTGAGGTGGGCGGAAAGAGCAAAGGGAAAAAGCAGATTTCCGACGCCAAGGAAGGCTATGTTGTGAAGGACGATTTGGAATACGGCTACGGCAACGTGATTCCGCTTTGGGCTTTCGGACTGAATTACTAAAGTGTTTCTGTATGCCCGCCTATTTCGCAATGTTCCTGTAAGTTCCTAAGTTCAACAAAGAAGTGCAAAAAAGTCGATGTATTAATTGATTATTTAAACAATTTTTATGAGTTTATAATTTATTGAACTTCAATAAATTAAGCTATATTCTATTTATTTTTATTATTATTAATGGGGGAGGGTAAAAACATTGTTTTTTCTTCTTATCTTCGCACGCTTTTTTTGTGGTCTATCCAAAACCATGGATGGAATTGTAACTATTTGAAAAATAAAAATTTATATAGGATAACAATACAACGCAAAATAAAAAATGAACCAGAATATGAAAAGAAACCAACATTTTTTAATGAAAAAACGAGCTTTATTTTTGTTCATTTGCACGCTTTTGGGCATGGGAAGTGCCTTTGCGCAAACATCGCCTGTCATTGTGACGACAAACGAGAATGCCCCCGTGCTTTATGCCATCCAATCGGTGGGCATTGAAAACAATTATGCCGTCGGGACAGAAGTAACAACAGGCAACTCCACCTACCGCGTCAGAGCCAACGAACTCCAGACTGGCAGACGCTGGTATTTTCTGGACGCGGGTACCGAAACCGAAAATGAAGTGACCACGCAGTATTACTTCATCATCAACAGCGACTTTTCGACGAAACGCGGCCTGTACTATACAGGAGACCCGAACGCTGAATTACCCATTGTTCTCAACAAAGCTTCGGGTCACCTTCAAGACCCTTCACACAACAATATTAACGACACTGAACTCAACAAGCACAAGTTCTCCATCGAAGCGGTGGACGGCCACTATCGCCTGAAGCCGCATGGTGCATCCTGTTATGTGAACGCCGCAAACGCCAGCACCAGCCTCAACGTTGCCGATGCCGAAACTGGTGCTTCCATCCAGTGGAACTTATTGAGGTCGTGCGCCGAGCCCGTCATCACACAAAACAGGGACGGTACCATCGCCATCACCTGCACTACCGACAACTCCACCATCTATTACACCACCAATGGACAAGACCCCAATGCCAATGGAAGCAATGCAACGCAATATAACAACACCTCGTTCACGGTGCAGCCCACCATGACGGTCATCAAGGCCATCGCCACCAACGGCATCCCCTCGGATATCGTCGAACGCAACGTGCAATGCCCAACGCCTTACATTGACCAAATCACCGAAAACGGGCAGACCAAAATCCGCATTGTGTGTAAAAACGCCCAGGATCAAATAGTTGATGGAGCCATCATCCGATATACCACCAATGGAGCCACCCCGACGATTAACCCGCAAGACCAAAACTCATTTACATACGACAATCCTTTCACCACCACGGGTACCACCATCAAGGCCATCGCCTACAAACCTGATTATTACGCCATTTCAGAGGTGGGTGTCTTCAATACCCTTAGGGAAATTCAATCTTATGAAGACATTGACGACATGAACGGCAACTATATCTTAGCCGAGGGTTTCAACCCAGGCACTACCCCAATACATGTTGATAATAACTACACATTCACAGGCACCATCGACGGGCAGATGCACGTCATCTCAGGCCTCGACCACCCGCTGTTTGAGAGCCTCAACGGCGCCATCATCAAGAATGTGATTTTGGACAACGTTACCATTAGCAGTGGCAACACAAACGGCGACGCCGGTGCCATCGCCTACACCGCCTCGGGCGCAACCCGAATTTATAACTGCGGTGTGCTCGCCACGGGCAGCACGAGCAACAACATCAGCAGCACCATCAGCGGCAGTGGTAAGGTGGGCAGCATCGTGGGCAGCATCAGCGGCAACACCCGTGTTGTCAACTGCTACAGCTTCGCCAAAGTGACTGGCGGCACCTACGCTGCTGGCATCGTGGGATACAATCCTGTTTCCACCACGATAGGTACTATAAACACCAATGCTGTAATCATGAGTTGCATGTTCTATGGCGACATTGAGGTCACAGCAAACACCAGCATTTCTCCCATCTATGGCGGAGAAATAATTAGCAATAGCAATAAAAAAGGTAATAGCAACACAACCTCATACATCAACAACTACAACTATTTCCGTTACGAATCGCCCTATATCCAGAACAACCTTGTTGTAAACGGACAAGAAAGCACTCGCATCACCTACAACTGCGCCTTGGCCGCTAAGGAAGAATACCTGACCCGCTACGAATTCTTCCGCTACCAGCTCAATTCCATCCGCGAGCTGACGGCTTGGTATGCCACAGGTTCGGTGCAAAACGCCCACTCTGTCATCGCCAAATGGGTGATTGACAAGAGCATTGCAGACTACCCCATCCTGAAAATGCAAGGCACTTATCCTACGGTTGTCAACTACGATAATTATTCCACCAACTATAACAGCAAAGTGTTGGGTACCCTCAAGGTAAATATCCAAATGGATGACCCGACCGACCTCACAATTCCCTTCCATCATCCCGATGGTGCTGAATTGAGCACCACAAACAAAATCCTCAACATCACCGACAAAGACCTTGACAACTTTAACTATAATTACTATAAGGTGCAACTGCCTTATTACAATGAGGTGGGTACGGGCAACTATACAAAAGCAAGTGATGGAACCAGTCGTGTAGTGACTGGCTGGATCATCACCAATATTGTAGGCGGTACCCCTGGCACATTCAAGGAAGAGAACAGTGCCGAAGGCTACAACTTTGCCGACCGCTATTGCACTCAAAAGGACCTCTATAGCGTGAGCAAGCGCGTGTTCAACCAGGGTGCCTACTTCAATGTGCCGGACGGCGTGACGGAAATCACCATTAAGCCCTATTGGGCAAAGGCTGTGTATGTCTCCGATGCTCATTATGACATAGCTCTTTCTTATGAGTGGGGGCCTATTGACTTTACTTCTGAATATCTTCGCTCCAATGGCCTTCCAAAACATTATACAGGTGGACAATCTTATACCATCAATGGTTGTGAAAGCCAAACAGTATATACGGGTTTTAATCCAGCCTTGACTGCTTTAGCCCCGCAGACCACGGGCACTGTTTATGACTATGCCATCGCGTTGGTGGGTAACTTGCACCTTAAAAATGGCGATGGTTTAGTTGGTAGTAAGATTGAGAATACTCCAACTGTTCCTTTCACCATCATGTCGGCCGACCTTGACTTTGACAACGAACCTGACTATAGCCTTATATATAATCATCCTAGTCGAAAGTTAGTACCACAAGTACGATTCGATTTTTTGAATTGCCCTGGTGTTGGCTGGGTACAGAAACCCGAGGGCTCTGTCGGAATGCGCATTTTCGGCATCTTCGAGCCTTTAGGCTGGTTTGAGGTGACCAATACTTGTGTAGTCTATTTCGATCAGTTTGAATGTGCTTCAAAGAAAAATGTTGCCAATACCGCTTTGATTCTGCAAGGTGGTGTTTACCATCAAATCACCTCTGTCAAAGACGTTGATGATCCCAATAAAACCAGTTATATCTTGGTGGGCGACAATGCCAAGTTTGAGATATTCAACTACGGCTGTCACAATAATAGTCCAAAAAAGACTTACCGTCGTCCCATTTCCGTGATGGGTGGCGAATACGACAAGTTCTATCTGTCGGGTTATTACAATGCAAGGGAAGATAATATATCGAACAACCATGCCAATTGTTTCGTCAACGGCGGCAAGTTTGGTGAAATGGCGGGTGCAGGCATGGAAAGCCTCAAAGGCAACGTTACCTGGAAAATCGACCATGCTGACATCGACAACTTCTATGGCGGCGGTATCAACCACACCCGTAATGTAAAGGGCAACATCAGCGTCACAATCAATAACAGTAATGTGGGCACTTATTGCGGCGGACCCAAGTTCGGCAATATGGAATCGGGCAAGACCGTGACCACCAACGCCCAAGGCTGCACCTTTGGTAAGTTCTTCGGCGCAGGTTACGGCGGCACCTCGATAAACAGGCAGATTCGCATTGAAAAAGCGAATAAGGAAGCTACAGATAATAATATTAGATATGATTTATGGCCAACCACGATATATACCCGAGCCTACACAACAAACACCACTTACGAAAATTCTAGTGGAGGTACTACGAATTATAATAATATCAACGCCATAGCCACAGGTTATGATGACGAGTATTTTTATGAATCGGGCGGCAACAAAACAAGATACGGCCGTTTCTATGTAAACTATGCTTCGCTCTCGTTGGCCCGAACCAACAATGTCACCACCTCGCTTAAGGACTGCGCCATTGGCGACTTCTATGGCGGCGGCAGTTTGGGCAAGGTGCAGGGCAACGTCACTTCTACGCTCGAGAACTGCAGGGTGAGCGGCAACGTGTTTGGTGGCGGCTATTCGGCGACCACCCCTACGGTGGAGGTGTACCCGCACGAAAGCTACGCCACTTTGCCTTTGCACATTTCAAAGCTTGGTATGTTCAAGGAAGGTGTGCCGCCCACAGCGGTAACCTACACCTGGGCAGCCGCACCAGAAGGCTTTACTTTCAGTGATAATACGGACGATCCACAGCCGTTTGACGAGACCGACCACTTAATCTACACCAATGTTTCCCTCTCCGACCTCGGCCAAGTACATGGCAACGCCACACTTAGTCTTACGGGTACCACCACCGTGGGCGGCAACGTATATGGCGGCGGCGATGCCTCAGCGGTGTTGGGCAACACCATAGTCAATATCGAGACGGCAGCCTCCAGCACCATCAACGCTGTGTTTGGCGGCGGCAACGTGGCTGGCGTCAAAGTCGGAGCAACCAATACAGGTAACACTACCGTCAATATCAAGGGTAACAGCAAGGTGAAGAACGTTTATGGCGGCGGCAACGAGGCCGAGGTGGAAAACATGACCAATGTGAACCTCCAAGGCGGTACCATTGTGGAGAACGTGTACGGCGCAGGCAAGGGCTTAGCCAACCGCGAGCAAACCCAAAGCGCTCCCACCGCTAATGCCGACGTGAAGAACTACACCAATGTTACCATGACATCGGGCACTGTCAACGGCAGCGTGTTTGGCGGCGGCGAGAACGGCTCCGTGGGCTTGGCTACCGGTGCCGCCAATGATGCCACATCCACCGTCAGCATCAACGGTGGCCTGGTGAAAGGCAGCGTGTTTGCCGGTGGCGCCTTTGGTTTCACCAAGGGCATCACCATCGCCAACGTGAGCGGCAACAGCGTCATCAACACCAATGTGTATGGCGGCGCCTATGGCGCATTGGGCACCATCTATGTGGCCGGCATGCATATCGTCAACATGCGCGGCGGCACGGTCTATGGCAGCGTCTACGGCGGTAGCTACAACGCCGACGACGGCTTAAGCTTCACCGATGGCATCGTTTTCAACAACGATCCAGAGGACAATGAACAACGCCACGTGTCGGTGGTCAATATGAGCGGCGGCAGGATACACGGCCACCTATTCGCCTCGGGCTTCTTCGGCAAGGCCTCCGGCTCCACCTACGCCTTCATCGGCCAAAATGCCATTATCCAAGCCCCACACCATGTCATACCCCATCCCGATCCGAATTCAACCTACAATATCGAACCGGGTATTTACACTGGGTCGGGGCCTTATAATGGGCAGAATATTCCAGGAAGCTATTACAATGTACCTTATTATAATAAAGGCATCTACAATTCCGAATATTTCCAAGACCACAAAGCCCTTATCATCGAAGGCAACGTGTGGGCTGGTGCCGACTATGGCGAATTGACGGAAGGGGGTGGCTTCGGAGCCTCCACCATCACCGGACGCTCCAACATCTACATCAATGGCAACGGCTACGACACTAGTTCCGACATCGACAACACCCAACCTTCTCACGATGACGATTACATGAACATCCTCGGCTCGGTGTACGGCTGCGGCACCAGCTGTGATGGTGGTGCCTTGCAACGCGACCTCTTCTTCCGCAACTACGGCGAACTGGTAGCGAACCCCACTTATAATCAGAACTATGACCCCGAGCATCCCTCAGGCTCTCCCGAACCCTACCTGAAAGCCACACGAAACATTTACTCCTTCCAACGTGCTGATGAATTGATTATTGACGACTCACATATCCAGCTGCTCGGACAAGGCAAGGTGACCTCCACCGATGCCACCCGTAAATACTCACTGTACAACTTCAGCAAATTTGTCAACATCGTCAATGGCAGCTCGCTTTTCATTGATTATCCTTTCGACGAAATCGATGCTTTGGGCAGCTATTATTGCAATGACGTTTACGCTGAGGATGTTTTCGGTGCTGACGCATACGATAACTACCACATTGTGAATTACAACGAACTCAACCGACCATATTACAACAACAAAATCCGCATTAACAAGGGTACTTACCTGAAAGTGGGACGTACGAAAACCATCGAAAATATAGAGGTATTTGACAACGGACAACTGGAAGGCTTTTTCTACCTTATGGCCGATAGTGACAACCAGAACAATGCTTACGCATACGCGCGTTTTAAAGATGAGAGCTACAATCAGAATGATGGTGGCTTTGTCAGCTATGCCGAGAATCTCAACACTTTCGATGCAAGCGGAAATCCTGTTACCCAAGGTGGTGTTCAGATACCTTATACCAATTACGATACAGGTGGTTCGAATAATAGTAAAGACGACGAGCCTAACCTAAATGGTTCATATTACCGCGCTTGGCGTTATTCACAAACCAACATCCAAAGCAACCGCGAGTGTGTGCTGAATGCCATTGCCCACCCTGAAAATCAAAACGGGTTCTCAACCGTGAGTGTCAGCATCGACCTGCTGCCAACGGAAACCCAAGGCAACCGCCAATCCTACTATGTCATCAAGAATAAGGCTACTTCAGGAGCTCCCGTTGCCGACATTGACTGGGGCGACGAGGCCACTTTGCTGCCTCTTGGTAAAACCCAATACTACGAGATTGATGGATTTGGAGAATTGTTCACGGATTGGATGGCCTATGAGAACAATCATACTGATTTTACATTGCCTTATACTCCAACTGCGAACGATGACAACTTGAGGTATTTGCGTAATCATCCCAACAGTGCATTCGGATTATCGGCTATCCCGACAGGAGGCTTGACATCTCGCGGATTACTTGACACAGACAATACACCCTGGCTCATCTGTCCCGATGCCCACGATGTGTTGATGGATCAACAATGGAATTCTTATCAGGTAGATGGAACCTCCAACACCATGTCGTTCATGCTCACCTATTCCAACGCCATCGACGGCAACTATGCTTGGGAACCTATCTATATCACGCTCCAGCACATCATGCCTGGCGAAAATGGAGGCGCACCTACGGTGTTGGACGAAATCAAGGTCAAGATTACCATCACCACCACCACCAGCATCGTGCAGAATATCGAAACCAAGACCTTCGCCCTGATGCAAGGCAAGGGCGAAATGCACGATAACTTCAACTCGAAGATGCTGCTGCCCCACTACACTCTGCACGAAGTGGGCGAGAACTTCTCCGACTGGTATCTGACCGGCGTGGAATGGAGGCCAAATACCACAGACGGATTTAACGCAGCTACGTTTACCAAAGTGGGTGATGAATACCAAAGCAACAATGACACCTGGAACAAGACCCACTTCTCCATGACCATGATGGCCACCTACAACTTCGACAACTCGCTAGGCTGGTTCACCACGGGCGAGATGGTGGATTTGCGCGACCACACGATGGTGGTTTCGGGCGACAACTTGGTAGCCGAATTTGCTGAACCTATCTTCATAGGCAACACCGACGGCCGCAGCAACATCTCACTGCTCGTCAGCATGAAGTATGATGGCAGCATTAGGCTTGAAGATGATGATGCCACCGACAAAGTCTTTGGAGAGGTTGTCATGCACCTGAAATACACCAACTATTCCGGCGGAACGGGTGACGACCATGCCAACACCATCGACTTTACGGTGGAGGCCATCCGTCGTGGCACGAGCAATGTGTTCTTCATCGACGGCGTCCACGGCAAGATGGACTACAGCGGCAAGTACCCCGATGCCGCCAAGGCCAGCTTGGCCAGTCTGCTCTACGCCACTGATGAATTCCAAGCCGGTGATATCATCTATGTGGTCGATAAAGTCACCGCCAAATCGTCCGACGGCTTGTCATGGAACAGCCAGCCCTTCAGCAGCGTTGATATTTACCGTTATCCTGGTGGCCATCCATTGGCTCCTACTACAGAAAAACGATATGAGGATTACAGCACTGAGCATCCCAACAACCCGGCTTATCTCGGACCTATGGTCGAAGTGCAGACCTCGATGAGTGTGTCGGCCTTGGTGCTGGACGGTTCTTACGACCCCACTGGCACCTATGGATATTATTCCAATGAGCCAACACACAACGTGAACGCCAACTCCCCGCTGATTGAAGTGATGCCGGGCGGCACGCTCTCTGTCTTAAGCGGCAACAACGAGCAAATACTCTATAAGACCGTCCTTAAACACAACTACAATGCCAACAGCAACGGCAACGGCGGTGCCATCTTGGTACACGAAGGCGGTAATGTCCGTTTGAGCGACAACACCATCATCAAGGAGAACCGCGTGGACGGCGACGGTGGCGGTGTCTATCTCACCTCGGGTGCCAACATGATTCTCTCCGACTTAGTCACCGTGAAGGACAACATGAAAGTGTCAAGCGGAACCCTAACGGAAAACAACATTTATCTTGACGGCTATAATACCACCGCCAACATCGGTACGCAAAACCCGTCAGATATCTATGGTGCCTTGTCGCAAAACAGCCGCGTGGGCTTCACCAAGACGGATTGGCAGAGCGGAAAAGACTACATGCCCGTGCTCTACTCCGACGACGAGAACCTCATCAGCCCGTTGTTCAGGAGCAACATCGTCTTCGACGACCTCAAACAGAACACTTTGGAAAAGTATCCCGAAGACCTTACAAACCATCCGGAATACTTCGACCAGAAGCTCTACTTCGTGAACACTTGGGTCAATTATCAGTTCAGCGCACCTTCGGGCTTCAGTGCAAGTGACATCGATACGCCACAAGAATTGGCTTGGGCCATCTCCTTGGCCAATGGCCGCCTCGACGGATCAGTGCCAGCAACACCGAGTCAGAACTTCACCATCACCGCCGACATCGACATGAGCGCCCACATTTGGGTGCCCATAGGCAATGGTGAAAATCCCTACACCGGCACCTTCAACGCCAACGGCCATATCATCAAAGGACTGCAAAGCTCCTTGAGCCCTGAGCACTTGGGCTTGATTGGTATGCTGGGCGAAAACGGTAACGTCCAGAACGTTATTGCCAACGCCACCTTTGAAGGCGGCATCCCGACGAATGTCGGCACCGTGGTTGGCACCATGACGGGCGGCACCGTCGACAAATGCGAGGCCTTGGGTACGCTCAACGGCGGTACAAACACCGTAACGATGGGCGGCTTGGTCGGTAAGGCCGATGGCGGACTCATCGTCAATTCCATGTCGATGGTCACCCTCAACGCCGACAACGACAACTGCTCTAGTGGCGGTTTGGTCGGTCTTGTGGGTCAGATGGCTAATCTGAAGAACAGCTTCTCGCACTTCACGCTCAACCACACGGGCTTTGGTCCTGCTGGCGGATTGGCGGGCACGGTCAATGGTAACATCCACAACTGTTATGCCTTGCTGAGAAGCGGCGGCACCTACAACTCGGATTACTATCGTAGCTTCGCTAGCGCAGGCAATGGCACTATCAGTCACTGCTATGCAAAGACGACAGATTACGTCAAAGGTAGTATTAATAACACCAATTACGGCGCTTTCACCGATGCAGCCCGTTCCTTCAGCTATAGTGTCGGTAAGGAAGGTGACGGCAATAGGGTGAACGATGTGCCGCTGGTCAAAATGCTCAATGACCAATGCAAAAACTACGACAGCTATTCGGAATGGATGCGCACCTTGGGCAGCCCCATCAATGGCGACTACCCGATTTTGCGTTACGAAAACACCACCACCGTGGCCTCGCCTGACAATGTCATGCTGGAGTACAGCAACGACTTGTCAGCCATGATTCAAAGATATAATGCCAAGACCAACGGCGGCACCCTGCTTGTTTACGAAAACAGCGACATCGCCACCGTGAATGACAACGACGTGACGATTTACGTGGACGAGAACGTCGCCCTGACCCAAAGCACCAATGGTAACCTGACCAACGTCTATGTGGGCATTACCATGGACAACTCCGATGGCAGCGACCTTGGCGGCGCCAACTACGACTGGCACATGTTCTCCTCACCGCTGACGGCCGCTCCTTTGGGCATCAACAACGGCACGACGCAAGTGGCCTATGGCAGCGATCCTTCCTTCACGCTGAACGCCAATGTGGATGCTTACATCCCCTCCAACACACCCGTCGGTTCCTTCGACCTCTACAGCTACTTCGAGGAACAATACCACTGGATCAATCTGAAGCGCAACAGCAACAGTCACTGGCATGACGACCTCATAAACGGTGTGCATCAACCAATAACCTATACGAACGAAAACAGCTTCACGCCTGGCAAGGGCTATTTGGTCGCCATCGACCAAGAGACCTTCCTTCAGTCGCACGGCACGCTGAACAACGGCGAGGTGACCATCCCTGTCACGAAATCCAATTTGTCAGAATCCTACGCTTTCATGTCCGGCTACAACCTCATCGGCAACCCCTACCAGAGCTATCTGGACTTCAAGGCATTCGCCGGATTGACAGATGCGACGAGCGGCCTCAACACGCTTCTGTCCACTCCCTCCTACACTATCCTAGATGCCGATGAAAACGGTTACAAGAGCTATGCGGTTGATGCTTCAACCGGTGCTGACGTGGCTTCGCGCTATATCCACCCGCATCAAGGCTTCTTTGTAGTGACTAGCGGCTCGGGCAATTTGACCTTCAACAACAACATGCGTTCCTTGACTGGCCAAGGCTCCAGCTTCCGTGGCGACGAACTTCCCGCTTACCCGCTCATCAACCTCCACGCCATCGATGCGGAAGGCCGTAAAGAGATTGTGGTGGTGGAGACGGGTCGTCCCCAACTGGGTGGCGCCTTGAAGATGAAGGCCCTGCGCGTCGCCGATGCCTACTTCTATGCCCAATACGACAAGAAAGACTACAGCGTGCTCTTTACGCCAGCAGGCGCCAACGAAGTGCCGCTGGGCTTCGAGGCACAGAAGAGCGGACAATTCACCTTGAGCTGGGACACCCATAACGAAGGCTTCACTTATCTGCACCTTGTTGACAATCTCACGGGTGCCGACATCGACTGCCTGAGCGAGAACGAATACCGCTTCGAATCCTCGGTGAGCGACTATGCCTCGAGGTTTAAACTGGTATTTTCCATCTGCGAGGACGCAGATGATGACAGTGAGCCCTTCGCCTATTACAACGGCAGCACCTGGGTCATCAGCAACGAAGGCCGTGCCACTTTGCAAGTGATAGATGCCCTTGGCCGCGTCATCCACAACGAACAGATCGAAGGAAACGCCACGTGCAACCCGAGCACTGTCCCTGGCGTGTATCTGATGCGTCTGATTGGTAGCGATGAGACGAAAGTCCAGAAAGTGATTGTAAGATAACGAATAAACTCAATATAGTATGAAAAAAGCAGCATTAACCTTAGCCATCATCTTAACCTTTGGCATGACGACGGCTTTTGCACAAGACAAAGAAGGCTTGTTTGGAAGAGGCGACTCACCCAGAATGGAAGGAACTAACGCTGGTGAGCCAAGTACCGGATTGTTGGTTCCTCAATTGGGTTCAACCAAAGACCAAACGGTTCCCCTTTGTGATGGTATGTTGGTCTTGACGGGCCTCGGTGCCTTGTATCTGACCCTGCACAAGAAAAAAGACACAGAGACACATTAACGCGTCTCTATGTATGTTTGTAGGGCTGCCACGACGTGGCAGCCCTACAAACATAGTCTCAGCATTACAAATCAATTATTCGTTTTTGCAGGCGTTTTTTCCTGCAGTTTGAACACGAACGGCATTTGGAAATGCACTCTGACGGGTTTGCCGTCCTGCATGCCGGGTGTCCATTTCGGCATAGACTTCACCACACGGACGGCTTCCTCATCACAAAGCTTTCCGATACCTTTCAGGACTTTGACCTCGGTGACGCTGCCGTCTTTTTCGACAATGAAACCCACCAATACACGGCCTGAGATTTCCTTTTCCTTGGCCTCTTCAGGATAGTGGACATTGGAAGACACGAATTTCATCATGGCTTGTTCGCCACCAGGGAACTGAGGCATCACTTGACAGATTTCGTAGATGCTGTCGTTGTTGGGTTGGTCGGCAAGCGTAGAAAGCCCTTCCAAAAGGATGAGCAGAGACTCTTCTGTTGAGATACTGAATTTGTCTGCGGTATAGCGGGTTATACCATCTTCCGTTTCCCAATGAAGATTCATATAGTCGGCTGGGGTACCGTCAACTTTGTGAGTGGTGATGGTCATCTTTTTGCAAGGCTCGCCCGAAAGCGGGTCAAAAGCATCGAAGGTGGCGCATTGGATGTAGGAACCATCAGGGTTGTAGATCACGGTATCCTTCAATTCCAAAGGAGTTCCGTTATCATCATAGATTTCAAAAGCTCCCATTTCCACTGTGAGGGGTATGCCTGGGACTTGATTGCTGAGCTTGGTCGAAACATCTTGTGCCACCACTTTTGTGTTAGCGATTATTAAAACAGCCAGCACCGGCAATGTTGCCAAGAGCCTCCACCAGAGGCCCTTGGCCTTTTCGTTTCTTGTAATCATCTTGATTCTTTTTTTGGTAAGGATTAAACTGAAATTATTACTCATTCCGCTGAAGTCGACAGCCGTGCACTGCTGCAGGATCAGCATCATGTAGTTCTTTTTGTCAACGCCGGTGGCCACCACGTCGCGGTCGGCCTGGTATTCGTGAAGGCTCTGCAACTCCTTCTTGTAGAGATAGACGAAGGGGTTGAACCATTGCACAATCATCATTAATTCGGCAAAGAGGATGTCCCAGGAATGATGGTGCTCGATGTGGCTCAACTCGTGCTGCATGATGTCGGGCTCCACATTCTCGTTGGGGAAGATGGCATAACGGAAGAAGGAGAAGGAGCCTTGCTCGCGACCAGTGAATACCGCTGTGCAGCCGTCCATCCTGTGCTTCGGCGAACGGATGATGAGTGCCAAGAGTCTCCCCAACTTGATGAGAAACAGAAGCGTCATCACACCAACACCCAATAAATAGACACCACCAACGACTTGCCACACGTTGAAACGGGAGGACGATTCGGTGACGACCGTCACCTCGGGCAACACAGGCTGTCCGTCAGGAGTGACGATAATCTCCTTCAGCATGAAGCCGCTGAACAGGTTTTGTTTCAAGGTGGCCATCTGTGGCATTTCGAGTCCCGAGAGCAGACCCAGCAAGGGCATGGCCAAGGCCAGCAGCAAGCTGGTCAGCAGGAAGAAGCGGTTGAAGCGCAGGCGGTTGCTGTTGCGGAACAGCAGACGATAGACCAGCCAAAGGACGGCAACGGTGGCTGCTATGGGCAACAGGTGACCGAGGATAAGTTCTTTTGCATCCATGGCTTAGCTCCTTTCTGAGGCCAGGGCCTCGTCGATGGTTTTTCTCATCTCTTCCAACTCCTCGACGCTGAAGTTCTCTTTCTTGGCGAAGGCTGAGACGAGATCAAGGTAGGAATTATTGAAGTAGCGCTCCACCACGCTGCCGAGATAGCGGTGGGAATATTCCTCCTTACTGATAGCTGCGCTGTAGCGGTGGGCACGGCAGAAGGTCTCGTGTTTCACGAAGTCCTTGTTTTCCAAGATCTTGATGATGGAAAGCACCGTGTTGTAAGCCGGCTTGGGCTCAGGATAGGCCGCCATAATCTCGTTGGCGAAGCCCTGCCCTATATTCCAGATGACCTGCATCACTTGCTCTTCGGCTTTTGTTAACTCTTTCATATTCATTATTTTATAATTATTCAATAGTTAATGTTCATGGTTTTGCTGATTTGGATCAGTCGCATTTTTTCCTCATCCGACAATACGAAATCATTGTCGCGCAAGATAAGGATTTCCATCTCTGGCTTTTCCACGAGTTCCCATGGGAAACGCTCCAGCAGGTTGTGTTCGGCATCGAACTCATAGAGGGCTTTCATCTTCGACAGATCAGGCAACTCCAGCAGGTGATTGAATCCCACACCGAAACGTTCGATAGAATCCATCTCTGTGATCCATTCCGGAATGAAATGCAACTCGTTATGATGGATATAGAAGTATTTCAGCCGTTTCAGGTTGCGAAGGGTGTCGGGTATCTTTTCGATTTGGTTGAACGAAAGGAAAAGCTGTTGCAGGTTGTCCATGTCGCCAATAAAATCTGGGATTTCCGTGATTTTGTTCTTGTAGAAATCCAGGTGCTTCAAATCCTTGAAACCAGCCAATTCCTCCGGGATGGATTCAAACGCGTTGTCATAAAAAATCAAGTATCTGGCTTGTTTCATTTCGGCAAACGACTTGGGCAAGGTGCTGAGTTGGTTTTTTGACAGGTTTAGGCTTTCGCAACGCAGGCAGCCGACATTGTCGGGAAGTTTCTTGATGCCATTGCCCGCCAACAAGACGTCTTCTACCTTCGACAAGCGGCGGATATCCCGTCTTTTCAAGTTCAGTTTATTGAAATTCAAATTGATTTCCTCAAGACTATCCAGCGAAGAGAGCCATCTAGGGATGTGCCTGATCTGGTTGCCTTCCAAGTTCAGTCTTCGCAGATGTTTGCAATGTTTGATGCTCGAAGGAATTCGGTCAAGACCACAGTTGGTCAGCGAGAGCACCTCGATATGATTGTCTTTGGGAATGTCAAGACGATAAACATTGGCCTGGACGACATCAAACCTAGTCACCGAATCAGGAACATAAGTCACATATTTGGCGCGTTGGGTCACGCATGATGTGAATAATCCCATCACCATTAATAATACTATGTTTCGTTTGATAGCCATTTTGATTTGTCTTGACGCTGCAAATATAGAGAACTTTTTGAATGTATAACTATTTTTTTGGTTATTTATTGCATTTTTTAATGAAATTATTGTAAATGATTGTTATTCAATACATAAAAAGACCCATATCAATTATGATACAGATATGGGTCTTTTCGAATATAAAATACAAGCTCGTATTATTCCTTCACAAATCTCTTGATTTCAACCTTACTGTTGGTGGTCAGACGAATGATGTAAGTCCCAATGGAATAGTTTTCAACATTGATTTTCGTTATTTCATTACAATTTTTCTGGCGATACATCAAAGCTCCAGTGAGGTTATAGATTTCAAGTAGATTGATAGGTTCGGAAGCCTCGATAATCAACTTATTTTTGGCAGGATTGGGGAAGAGGGTAACGGTAATCTGGTCTTGCTCAACCACGCCATCAACAAACTGCAATTGTGCAATCATACTACGATTATCTGTCACAGTAAAGGTATAGCAGGTATTCGTTGTTACGTCTATGCCGTTTTCCGTCCAATTTTCGAAAATATAGTTTTCGTTGGGGATAACATTTATGGTACAAGTCTCTCCGTAATGATATGTCCCTCCTCCACTTACTGTTCCGCCTTCAACAGGGTTAGCCAAAACAGAAATAGTGTAACTTTGAACTTGAAAATGTGCGACATACGTGGCCGATTCTGTAACAGTGAAAGTGAATGCTGAATTGGTCGTTACCTGCGTCCCGTTCTTGGTCCAGTTGACAAAAGTGTAACCTTGGTTGGCAGTAGCCGTCAAGGTGCAACTTTGGCCATAAGTATAAATACCATCACCGCTGACAATCCCTCCTTCTATTGGGTTAGCCGAAACAGAAACATTATAACTCTGCGCTTGGAAATGTGCCACATAAGTAGTTGACTCTGTGACAGAGAAAGTGTATGTTAGATTGGTTGATACTTGTGTTCCGTTCTTAGTCCAATTGACAAAAGAGTAGCCTTGATTGGCAGTGGCAGTTAAAGTGCATTGGTTGCCGTAATCGTAACCGCCGCCGCCACTTACCGAGCCGCCTTCGGCGGGGTCTGCCATTGCGGTGATGATATAGCTTGATGTAGAGAAATGAGCTACAAGGCTATGATTACCTGTTACTGAGAATGTGTAGTCAGCGTCAGTCGATACTTGTGTTCCATTTTCCGTCCAATTCACAAAATTGTAACCTGTGGCAGCTGTGGCATGTACGGTGCAACTATGGCCATAAGTGAAGGTCCCGCCCCCGCTTACTGTTCCTCCTGCCGTTGGATTTGCCGAAACGGAGACGGTATAACTCTGGATTTGGAAGTGCGCAACATAAGTGGCCGTTTCCGTAACAGTAAAGGTGAAGCTTGCATTAGTTGAGACCTGCGTCCCGTTCTTCGTCCAGTTGACAAAAGTGTAGCCTGGATTGGCAGTAGCAGTCAAGGTGCAACTTTGTCCATAGTTATATGAGCCATTACCAGTTGTTGTTCCCCCAGCTATTGGATCGGCCGTAGCAGTTATGATGTAACTTTGGGGTTGAAAATGAGCTACCAAGGTGCGGTTACCTGTTACGGTGAATGTATAGTCGGCATTGGTCGATACCTGTGTCCCATTCTCCGTCCAGTTCACAAAGTTATAGCCTGTGGCGGCGGTGGCATGCAACGTGCAACTCTGACCATGGTTGTATGTGCCGCCGCCGTTTACCGTTCCACCTGTTGTAGGATTGGCTGTTGCTGTAATAGTATATGTGTTGAGGGTGAAGTTGGCCACGAGATTGCAGTTGGCAGTCACGGTGAAAGTGTAGTTGGCATTGGTCGAAACTTGTGTGCCGTTTTCGGTCCAGTTGGTGAAGGTGTAACCTGAAGCAGGAGTGGCCGAGACGGTGCATGACGTGCCTTCTTGATAGGAGCCGCCACCTGTCACAGTGCCGCCGTTCGTCGGATTCGCTGCAACGGTGATATTGTAATTGTTAACATTACCTATTTGCACCGACACCTGATTGGAAGCGCCCGTTTGACCACCATAATAATTGGTTTTCACATAATAAGTGTAGGAACCAGGCGTTAAGTTATTATCACTATAGGTAACGTTACTCACGTTGTTGGCGATGCTGCTGCCGTTTCTATAAATGTTATAGGTGTAGGAGCCGTCCGTGAGACAGGTCTTGATCAACCAAGCGCAGTTATAATTTGAATTGGTTTCATAAAGATAGGTTGGAGAAGACCCCATATAGAAAGCATTTATGTTATGTGACGGTAGATCAATACTTGGCACAGGATAGGTTTGGCCGGTGTTTTCCTGCTTCATCACCACCCAAAGGTCATCGGTTCCTGTCAGGATGATGGGGTTGTCTAATTCAAAGTCATACCAAACATTAAAATTCGTGATTATCCTACCTGTAACACTATAACCCAGATAACTCGGATTGGGTTGGTTGTTGGTTGTTGATTTTGTGTAGATATAGAGTGAATATGTGCCAGGGTATTGTATGTATGTGGAAATCTTATAGACCGCTTTGCCCGCATATTGCGACAAATTAGCGGCTAAATGACGATGGGCATAATACACAGGATTCCAGGAATAATTCACCGATCCGTCTCCGTATGACAATGTTGCGGTCGGTGTTTGAGGATAACACCAGTCGGGAGCCGTCCACGAGAGATTCACATTATTGCCGGAGACAGTGGCCGCCAAATCGTCAACAAGGGGAGTCTGGAACGGAACCACGACTGTCACCGCATTCGACGACAGCGATTGCCTTCCGTTGGCGTCAACACTTCTTACATAATAGACACAGTTGCCATAGGAGGCAATATCGGAGTAGGTGGTTGACGACACATTGCCGAGATAGCAAGTGTTGCGATAGACGTTATAGCTTACAGCTCCGCTTGCCGATGACCATGATAAGGTCACGTTGCGTCCGTTTTGTGTGTAATTTAGATTTGTGGGGGAGCTGGCAGTACATTCTGAGGGATGAACACCGAACACGGCTCCTTGATTGTCGTTGTACACGCCGGTGGAACCTGAACCAGGACCATTGGGACCGGGAGCCAAATTGTTAATCGTATAATACTCATCGCAATAGCCCGCCCATCCCCAGTTGAAATGGAAATAATTGCTGCTGTTGTATCCGTCACACACAAAAGAGTGTCCGCCCCCGCTACCACTGCCTTCATATTGTATAGGACGGCTCAGGTCCAGATCTGCCTTTAGCATGGTAATCCATTGACTATCCGAATAGCCCGTACGCGAAACAAAATGAGCGTCTGTTGAATAGTTGAAATAAGTTATTAGTGTATTTGGGACTGTTGTGGTGGGGGCTCCGCTGGTAGTGGGGGTATAATTCATGTTGACCGACACACCACAATGATACATCAAAGTGGCGACCGCCTGTTTTTGCACATAAGTGCTGGAATTGCTATAAGTATTCGTCATGTTGGTCCAATCGTAATTGGTCGACTGGAAATCCGCTGTCAGTTCGCCGTAGTTGGGATGAACATACGAGTGCGAGCCTATGCCATGCTGAGGATAATTCCAATATTTCATCACCTGTGCCATGGCGGTGGCCACACAGCCTGTCACACAATTTGAAGGGCATAGCATATTGAATGGTGAATTTTGACTCCATTGGGTAGTGAGCAAGGGAGCCACAACGGTGGTGGCTCTCCCTGTGTTGGGATTACCCGAGGCCAATTCGTTCCATTCTTGCAATATCTCCGACGAGGCTCTCATTTGATGTTCTCTGGCGTAATGAATATCTTCACTGTATTGCTGAATCCATGATGCCTTATTGTCGGGCATGTTTTCAACATCAAACCGACTTGTTAACGAATAGCCAAGAACAGGCTGTGCACAGTCATCGGCGGCTACCAAGACAAAGCTGTTCTCCGTAGTAAACACATACACATTAGAGAAATTCGCCTCTGCCGAAATATCTCTCAATCCTGTCGATTGTGCACCGTTATTGTTTAGGAATGTTTTTGCCACTTTTCGTGCTTTTTCAACATCCACGGGATTGGCGTTCACTTTCAGGGTGAAGACAAGCACAAGCAAAGCAAAAACGACTTTGGCTTTTGTTACGTAATTGTTTTTCATATGGGTCTTCCTTTTGTGGGTTATTACTTTGTTCTTGATGATTGTATTGAGGGAGCAAATGTAAGGATTAAAGAGAATAATTACAAAAGATTCGGATTTTTTCATTTTTTTGCTTCTGGTTTTCCCAAAATATTGTATTTTTGCAGCCGCTTAAGCCCCGAAAGGGGGAAAAGAAGCCACTTTAGCTCAGTTGGTAGAGCAACGCATTCGTAATGCGTAGGTCGTTGGTTCGAGTCCGACATGTGGCTCCAGACAAAAAAATGAGAACCTGCGGGTTCTCATTTTTTTGTATTTTTGCACCTTGCTATGTCCGCACCGAACAAATTGATAGAGAAAATTGAAGGCTTCACGCGGAAGTACTACCTCAACCGCCTGATACAAGGTGTGTTGGTGGGTGCCGTGCTGTGGATTGTCTTCTACCTGCTCATCAATGGGTTGGAATACTTCTCATGGTTCCCGCCCAAGGGTCGCTTTGTGCTTCTATTGTTTTTGTTGGCGGGAAGTGCTTTTGTTTTGGTGTATTATTTCCTCATTCCGCTGATCAATCTTATTCGGTTTCGAAAAAAGATGTCGGTAGAACAGGCCTCGGTGATGATTGGCAAGTTTTTCCCTGAAATCAAGGACAAGCTGCTGAATACCATTCAGCTGAGTAATCAGATGGAGGCTTTGAATTCTACCAGTGCTGTCGGCCCTTCGACAGGCTCAGGGACCTCTGCTGACAATGACTTGTTGGCTGCCACCATAGAGCAGCGTAGTGCCCGCCTCTCCCCTATCCGCTTCTCTGATGCCGTCGACTTGCGTGGCAACTTGAAGTATTTGGGCATCTTCTTTGGCTCGCTCCTTATATTAATAGCCTTGATGGTTTTTCTGCCCTCTTTCGCCGTGCAGCCCACACAGCGCATTGTCAACTACGAACAGCATTTCGAGAAGCCCCTACCCTATCAGGTTGAAATCGAGCAGGACGACATCGAGACCACCCAAGGCAAGGAGGTGAAATTCAATATCCGTGTCACTGGCGACCGCATCCCCGATGCCTTCTATGTGAAGAGCGAATTAGGACAGCAGCTGATGATCAAAGGTTCAGCCAACGATTTCAGCTATACCTTTAAGAATCTCTTCAATGACTTGACCTTTAATGTGGTTGGAGGCGAGTACAGCAGCCGTCCGCTGCATATCACCGTGCACCCCAACCCTACCCTACTCTCCTACCGCTGCGAGTTACGCTATCCGGCTTACATCCATCGCACCAACGAGACCTTGGATGCCAAGACGCGTCTTATCGTTCCCCAAGGCACCAAGCTCATTTTCAGCTTCAACACCCGCGATGCCGAGCAGATGACCGTCAGCCGTGATACATTGGCCACCGAGCTTACAGCAAATGATGGCGTCTTTGAGTACCAACTTGTCGCTGCCCAATCCACCAAGTTTGAAGTACAGGTGCAGAACACATGGAACCAAACCATGGAGCCCCTCCCCTTCTCTGTCGACGTGTTGCCCGACGCCTATCCCGACATCCGCGTGGAGTCGTTCGACGAACAGCTCTCTACCGACGTGTTTTTCTCAGGTCTCGTCACAGACGACTATGGCTTCAGCAAACTGACCTTCAACTGCATAGTGAAGGAACCTGTTGAAAAGAACATCGTCAAAACCGTTCCTTTGGACCTCAAACAGACACGCTCCTCTTTCTTCTACCAATTCAACATGGACAGCTTAGGCATCATGCCTGGACAGAACATGGAGGTTTATTTCGTGGTCTGGGATAACGATGGTTTCCACGGACCCAAGTCGAAGCGTTCGGAGACGTTCACATACTATAAACCTTCGGAATCCGCTTTGGACAGCATAGCTGACCAACAATCGGAAGACATTATGGAGCGACTGCAGGAGAAGTCGCAAGAAGCCGACAAGCTGCAAGACGAAATCGAGAAAATGCTGCAAGACCTCATTCAAAAGAAAGACTTGGATTGGTCAGACAAGGAGAAGATGAAAGAGTTGTTGGAAAAGCAACAGCAGATTCAGGACGAATGGAACAAGTTGCAGGAGGAGCAGGACAAGCTGTCTGACTTCATGAAGGAGCATGATTTAGGCAACGAAGACCTCATCAAGAAGCAGGAACAGATCAACAAACTCTTTGATGAGGTGATACCAGAGGAGCTTCGAAAAATGATGGAGCAAATCGACAAGTTGCTTGAGGAGATGCCGCGCGAACAGATGCAGCAGATGATGCAAGACATCAAGAAAAACAACCAATCGATGCAGGAGCTTCTTGACCGTAACTTAGCTCTGTTGGAACAACTCAAGATGGAGAAAGACCTCAACGACTTGGCCAATAAATTAGACCAACTCGGTGAGGAGTTGCAAGAGCAAGAGGCTGAAAACCAAAACAAAACAGGAGAGAACACCGACCAAAAGTCAGCCGAGGAAGCCAAGGAGGAGTTTGACAAGATGATGGACGAACTCGACCAGCTTTTGGAGAAAAACCATGACCTGCAACAGCCCTTCGATATGCAGAAGGACGAGGAAATGCAGGAAAGCATTGACCAAGACCTGCAAGACGCCATGCAGAACGAGCAGAACAGCCAGCAGCAACAATCACAGCAGAAGAAACAGAATGCAGGTCAGAAGATGCAGCAGATGGCTCAGAATATGATGTCGATGCTTCAGATGCAAGGCATGGAGCAGATGGCTGAAGACGCCCATCTGATGCGTATTTTGCTCGAAAATGTAGTCCACGCTTCGCATGAGCAGGAAGCCTTGATGACTGAGATTGGCAAGATGCGCACGGATGATCCGTCGTTGGTCGAAAAAATCATCCGTCAAAAGGAGGTGGCCGACAATTTTAACATGGTCCGCGACTCGCTACGTAGCATGGCCATGCGCCAACCTATGATTCAGAACTTCGTTTTCGATGAGTTGCATACCATTGAGACTCAGACGGAAAACGCGATGAAATACCTCAATAACCTGAAGGTTTCGCAAGCTGCCCGACACCAACAGACGGCCATGATGTCGATGAACAACCTTGCGTTGATGATAGCTGAGTCTTTGGAAAACATGGAGAACAGCATGGACGCCATGGGCATGCCGATGTCGTGTTCCAACCCAAAATCAGGAAAAGGACAGCAGAGCATGCAAAAGATGCAGCAATTACAGCAACAGCTAAGCGAACAGCTAAAGCAAATGCAAAAGCAAATGGAGAATTCCGGGCAACAGATGTCCAATTCGATGAGCGAGGAGTTTGCCCGCATGGCCGCCGAACAAGAGATGCTGCGCCAAGGCATGCAGCAGATGCTCAACGAGATGAAGGAAAACGGACAAATCGGCGATGATGGCTTGAATGAAATCATCAAGGATATGGAGAAGCTGGAAGAGGAGTTGGTGAACAAGAAAATCACCCATCAGATGGTTGAGCGCAGCCAAAGGATAGAATCAAGGATGCTGGAGTCGCAGAAAGCCCAAGAGAAACGCGAACAGGAAGAGAAGCGCAAATCCAATGAATACAAGGGCTCGCGTTTCGACCGTAAGATTGACGAGTATCTTTATCAGCAGTCACTCAAGAAAAACCAGGAGTTCCTGCGCAGCAACCCGATAGAATACGCTCCATACTACAAGGATAAAATCAACGATTATTACCTGAAGAAAAACACGCATTAATATGATCAGATTCAGCACATTGGATGTGGAGATGCCGCCCATCGATCCGCAGCGCGTTAAAGCATGGATTGGTGAAGTGATTGAGCAGTACGGCAAGACGATAGGGGAGTTGTATTACTATTTCTGTAGTGACGAAAAGCTGCTGGAAATCAATAGAGAACGTTTGGGGCACGACTTCTACACTGATATTGTCACCTTCCCGTTGACGGACTGTGAAACAGTGCTTTCAAGTGAGTTTTGTATCAGTGTTGACCGGATTAAAGAAAATGCGGTTACTTTTGCCCGTAGTTATGAGAGTGAGTTGCATAGGGTCATAATTCATGGTGTGCTGCATCTCATTGGCTTTGATGACCATAGCGATGCAGATGAAAAAGTGATGCGTGAAAAAGAGGAAGAATGCTTGAAATTATTATTTAAATAATTGAATATCAAATTAATATATAGATTGTTTCCCGTGAAACACTGAATAGAAGATGTATTTTGAACCATACGATATCATCGTTGTAGGCGCGGGTCACGCGGGCTGTGAGGCAGCGGCGGCAGCGGCCAATATGGGCAGCAAGGTCTTGTTGGTCACTATGGACTTACGCTTGTTTGCCTCCATGTCGTGTAATCCTGCTATGGGCGGCATCGCCAAGGGACAGATTGTACGTGAAATCGATGCTATGGGCGGCTATTCTGGTATCGTCAGCGACCGTACCATGATCCAATTCCGGATGCTGAACAAGTCCAAAGGCCCGGCCATGTGGAGTCCACGTTGCCAAAGCGACAAGATGATGTTCTCTGCCGAATGGCGAAGTCTTTTGGAGAAGACTCCCAATGTCGACTTCTGGCAGGATACTGTGATAGGGTTGCTTATCAATGGTGACCAAGTAAAGGGTGTGAAGACCCTTATGGGTGGCGAAATCAGAAGTAAGGCTGTCATTCTTACTAATGGCACCTTCTTGAATGGTTTGATTCATATTGGTGAACAGCATTTCCCAGGCGGCAGAATGGGTGAAGTGGCCAGTCATGGCATCACTGAACAATTGAAGGAATATGATTTTGAAGCCAAACGGTTGAAAACTGGTACGCCTGTCAGAATCGATGGCCGAACGATAGATTTCAGCAAACTCATCGAACAAAAGGGCGATGATGAAGTGGTCGGTTTCTCTTATACCGAGCCCTTCAAAATCACCAAGCAAAGGAGTTGTTGGATTGCTCATACCTCACTAAAAGTACACGAGACGTTGCGCAAAGGCTTCAAGTATTCGCCTATGTTCAATGGTCGCATTCAAGGTGTTGGACCAAGGTATTGCCCAAGCATTGAAGATAAAATCGAACGTTTTGCTGGCAAGGACAGCCACCAACTCTTTGTAGAGCCCGAGGGCTGGACAACAGAAGAGTATTATCTTAATGGTTTCAGCTCCTCTTTGCCGGATTACATACAATATGAGGCCTTGAGGCAGATTGAGGGCTTTGAAAACGCCAAAATCTATCGTCCAGGCTATGCCATCGAATACGATTACTTCTCTCCAGAGCAATTGCATCATTCTTTGGAAACCAGACTTATGCATGGTCTCTATTTTGCAGGACAAATCAACGGCACTACAGGATACGAGGAAGCTGCGTGTCAAGGAATGATGGCGGGTATTAATGCAGCGTTGGCTTTACGTGATGAGCAGCCTTTAGTGTTGTCAAGAACTGAAGCATATATTGGTGTGCTGATTGACGATCTCATTACAAAAGGCGTGGATGAGCCTTATAGAATGTTTACCAGCAGGGCGGAATACCGCATATTGTTGCGCCAGGATAATGCCGACTCACGTCTTACCGAAAAAGCCTACAAGTTGGGCTTAGCCAAAGAAGACAGGTATCAAAAACTGCTACAAAAACAGAAAAGGGTAGGGGAGATCATGGATTTTCTCAAGGAAAACTATGTCTATCCTGAGCAAATCAATAGTCTCTTGGAGCAAAAAGAAAGCTCGCCTATAGATCAAAAGGTGAGAATGGCTTATTTGTTGCTGCGGCCTCAAATCAGCCTTTCGGAAATGATTGAACGGATAGTGCCATTAAAAGCTTATTGTCATGCGGATGACAAATTTGCGAAGGAATGTATGGAAGAGGCTGAAATACTGATCAAATACGACAGTTATATACAAAAGGAAAACGAATTGGCTGAAAAACTCAATCGTTTGGAGTATGTGAAACTACCCAAAGACTTCGATTTCCATAGTTTACAATCCTTATCGTACGAATCAAGGGAAAAACTAAACCGATACCATCCTGAGACCTTGGGACAAGCCTCAAGAATCAGTGGGATTTCGCCGGCTGATATCAACGTATTAGCCATATTCTTAGGAAGATAGCATATTTGTTTCACATGAAACACGACAAAAGATGAACAATAAATGTCCATGGTGCGGATCCGACAAGGCACAAATCAATCTTTGGTTGAAAGATGAATTTCTGACCAAAGAAGACTTTCATATCTGTGAATGCCTGAATTGTGGCTTACTCTATACCATGCCACGTCCAAGCAAGGACAAAATTGGAGATTATTATAAATCTGAGGAGTATTATAGTCACCAGGAGAACACAAAAGGGTTTATTCCAAAAGTGTATGAGCGTGTCAAAAAGACGAATCTAAAGCATAAATACAAGCTGGCTTCAAAAGGATTAAGCATTGGAAAAGTGTTGGATATAGGTTGTGGCGTGGGTGATTTTCTGCATACGGCTGAATCGCATGGTTGGGAATGCACGGGTGTGGAGCCTTCAAAGGACGCCAAAGCCATCGCTCAAAAAAGAACGAAAGCGAAGATTCTTTCAAGTGAAGAATTAGAAAGCCTCCTTGATGGGTGTTTTGATTTGATTACAATGTGGCATGTGCTGGAACATGTCGATGATTTAAAATGGCAAGTTGCACAATTACAACGACTTATAAAAGACAATGGACGAATTGTTATCGCCCTACCCAATTACAAGTCCTACGATGGACAATATTATAAAGAGCATTGGGCGGCCTATGATGTACCTCGCCATTTGAATCATTTCAATAGCACTACTTTAACTAAAATATTCAAAACCAATGGCTTAGAACTTATCAAGATGGATAAGTTGAAGTGGGATGCCTATTATATTTCATATCTGAGCGAGCAATACAAGATTCATTCCCTGCCTTTAATTCGTGGGGCATTCCGTGGATGGATTTCAAATTGCAAAGCGAGACGGTCGGGAGAGTGGTCAAGCATGGTTTACGTTTTTGAGAAGAAAAAGTAGAATTGAAAAATTGCCTGTTTTTGGCGTGTTTAAGACGTTTTAGATTGTTTTGATATGCCAATATGGTTGAGTGTTCAAAAGTCCAATGCGTGAGACTTTTTATAAATTACACAATATCAAATAAATTCATTAGTTATCATAAAAAGCTGAGATGAAAAGTAAGAGAATCAGGAAAACCGGTTTGCTGCTGTGTTTGGTCGGCGTCGTTTTGATGTTGGCGACATGGCTGTTCTTTTACTTTTCGCTGAAACCAGGGTTCCTCAACCGTACCCTTCAGGATTCGATGTTAGGAATAGATGAGAAAATGCGTTCGCAAATAGAGAAAGGCCTTAACCATGACGATTTGGAGCGCAACCAGACAGGGTTGACGATTTTCATGAACGACACTTTGGTGTATTGGAATCGAAATGATGTCAACCCGAAGTTGATGAAGCGCAAAGTAGTAGTCGGGCACGATACCATTTGTCCTTTGTTGTCGGGCAATTACTATGTGAAGTCATACGAGGCTGGCAACATGACTTACTATGTCTACAAATTGGTCAACACCACCTATCAAATTGATAATCCGTATTTTGAACATGTTACACCGAGTCTGCCCAGGTTTATTGATGCTGATATTCGTTTGTCGGATAACGCTGAGGGCATCCCTTTGGTCAATAGCGCTGGCAAGGTCTTGGCCAAATACCAAATTGCCGGCAAACCAAAACTGAAAACGCCTTTTAGATATCTTTGGCCTTTGCCTATTCTGGTAGTGGTGCTTGTAGGACTATTGTTGGCCTTTGGAAAGCGCAAAGAGCCACAGGAGAGAGTGGGGAAGAAGACGCATGTCATTGAACTAGGCATGATTGTCATTCTGTTGGTTTCATTGATTGGAACATACGTGTTCTACAAGATTGGCGTCAGGAATGAAAACGAACAAATGCGGCTACAAGCACAGAACTTGATGGAGAAACGTGATTCGGCATTTGAAGAAAGCTACTCCCATTTTGCACAACAAATGAAGGCTGACACGACTTTAAGGGACATGCTGTTTGCAGAAAGCAACGTGTTGGCCGATGTTGTTCTCGGCTATTCCAAGGATCTGCTCTTTGACGAGACCATGAAAGCCTATTCGACCACGCTGACCCTCTGTGCTCCTGGCGAGGAGATTACCATACAGCCCGAGGGCTTTGTCACCGAATGCGACAGGTTCTTCAATGAAAAACTGGCCAACAACAAAAACGAAAGGATAGGGGACAACCTTTATTTTATGGATTATTACACCTTGGATCCCAACTATTTGGCTCGTATCGATATCGCAAAAGACACCCTGAAGAAAGCTCTGTATTTCGAGTTTTACAAGCCCATCGCCCCCGAGGGTTTCGGCTTCCCGCAACTCCTGAAAGAGTCTAACAGCCTGAAGCCTTACGACTATTCAGTGGCCAATTTCAGAGGGAATCTTCTTGTTTACAAATATGGTCGCTATGTCTACCCCAACTTCCTCAACAGCTTGAAAGTCAAAGACCACGAATTCACTACAAGCAGCAAATACAAACATTACGCCATCATCGACGGTGAAAACAACGCGGTAGTCATCAGCACGCCAACAAAAGGCTTCTCGCAAAAGACGGCGCCCTTTGCCTTGTTTTTCCTTGGCCTTTCCTTGCCCTTCCTTCTCATCGTTTGGTTGACACTACCAAAAGAGCACCAACGGTGGCGTGACATGAGTTTCCGCCGTCGCTTGCAGACCGTGGTCTTGCTGACTTTGGGCATTGCCTTCATTACCATTGGTCCGATTTCGGTGCTTTACATGCGTTCGTTATACAACCAAAACACCACCGATGCCCAGTTTGAAACCACTCGGACGCTCTCTCTTGAGATGCGCAATGACCTTGACTTTGCCAATCTGATGCGGACAGCATCGAAAGACAGCTGGAACGACATTTTGCAACACTATGCGAACACCTTTTTCACGGATCTAAATCTATATCAACTCAACGGTCAACTTTTAGCCACCACCCGTCCCGAAATCAACGAGCTTAATCTACAGGCGCCTATAATGAATGCTGAAGCCTACCAGAGTTTGAGCCGTAACAAAGACCTATATTTTACCCACGAGGAACACCTCGGCAAAGGCAAATATGAGTCGGCTTATATCCCGTTGACTGATGCCAACGGCAACACCTTGGCCTATCTCAACACGCCGTATTTCTCAAGTTCCACCGAATTGCACAACGAAATCCGCAACTTTATCCTCACTTACCTCAACATCATTATTGTATTGTTAGGTAGTGCTTTGGTCTTCATTCTATTCATCACGCGCCGTTTGACCCAGCCTTTGTCTATCATTCAGGATAAACTCAGCAATTACAAGTTGGGCCAGAAAAACGAGCCAATTGAATGGAAAAACAATGATGAAATCGGGGCATTGGTCAAGCAGTACAACCAACTCATTGTGGCTTTGGACAAGAGTGCGGCCGAACTGAAACGTACCGCAACGGAGACGGCATGGCGTGGCGTGGCGCGACAAGTGGCTCACGAAATCAAGAACTCGCTTACCCCGATGCGATTGAGTGTGCAGCTTTTGCAGCGCAACATCGACAACGGCAAGGCCACCCCTGAACAAATCCAGCGGACGACCAACACGCTCATCGAGCAGATTGATGCCTTGTCGGACATCGCTTCTTCCTTCTCTCGTTATGCCAAGTTGCCCGAAAACCATCCGGCACCCTTGGATCTGGCCGATCTGATCCAAAACGTGGTGAATCTTTACGACAATGCCGAAAACATTGAATTCACTTACGATTACGACAAGACGAAAGACCACACTTACAATGGTGACAAAACCAACTTGAACAGCGTCGTCGGCAACCTCATCAAGAATGCGACGCAAGCCATCGGCTCAAAACCTGACGGTCGTATCGAAGTCGGCTTGAAAGACACAGGAAAAGCTTTCGTTATCAGCGTGAAAGACAATGGCAAGGGCATCAAGGAAGAGGACAAAGACCGCATTTTCCTGCCTAATTTCACCACCAAGTCGGGAGGCTCGGGTGTGGGCCTTTCATTGAGTTACAACATCGTTCAGGCCGCGGGTGGCACCATTTCCTTCGAAAGCACAGAAGGCGAGGGGGCGGAGTTTGTCATTGAATTACCAAAAAATTAAAAAACCACCCAATATAAAGTGTAATTTTGCGTTTTTGAAAGACCAAAAACAACCGACATGGCAGATAACAGATTAGGCTCCTTGGCGAAGCAAACCGCCATTTACGGCTTGAGCAGTATCATCGGCAGGTTCTTGAATTACCTGCTGGTGCCCCTTTATACCTACAAAATCTGCGCTGAGGCTGGTGGTCCAGCCGCCTACGGTCTCGTCACCAACTTTTACGCCTACACCGCCTTGCTTTTGGTCATCCTGACCTTCGGCATGGAAACCACCTTTTTCCGTTTTGCCAACAAGGAAGGCGCCGATCCTAACAAGACCTTCTCGACGGCGGGCATATCGGTAGGTTTTGTATCCTTGGTGTTCATCATATTGGTCAGTGTTTTCCTGAAGCCCATTTCCAACGCGCTGCATTATGCCGAGCACCCCGAGTTTGTGGAGATTATGGCGATCATCGTGGGTTTTGATGCCTTCCAAGCCATTCTTTTTGCCAGACTTAGATACGAGAACCGTCCGCTTAAGTTTGCAGCCCTGAAGCTCTTGTTCATTTTCATGAGCATCGGGATGAACCTGTTCATCTTCCTTCTGGCACCCAAGTTGAAAGTCAGTTGTCCCGGCTTGATGGGCTGGTATGAAAACTATTATCAGGTCGGTTATATTTTCTTTGTCAACTTGATTTGTACCTGTTTGATTACACTTGGTTTCATCCCTGAACTGAAAAAACTGCGTTTTGGTCTCGACAAGGACTTGCTGAAGCGGATGCTTCGTTATACTTGGCCGCTGTTGCTCTTGGGTTTGGCTGGCATCCTCAACCAGGTGGCCGACAAGATTTGTTACCGTTACATTGTTCCCACCAAGGAAGGCGATGCCCAACTGGGCATTTATGGCGCTTGTGTGAAGATTGCCATGATTATGGCGATGATCACCCAGGCTTTCCGCTATGCCTACGAGCCATTTGTCTTTGGCGGCAAGCGCGATACGGCCGAAAAAGAGACCCAAGCCAAGGTAATGAAATACTTCATCATCTTCACATTGTTGGCTTTCCTTGCCGTGGTGATGTACATGCCGCTCTTGCAGCATTTCGTGGGTGAAGATTACCGTGAGGGACTAGGTGTCATCCCCATCGTGATGATGGCCGAAATCTTCATGGGCATCTATTTCAACCTTTCGTTCTGGTACAAACTTATTGACGAGACCTGGTGGGGCGCCATCTTCTCAGCCATAGGCTGTGCGGTATTGCTGGCCATCAACTTCATCTTTGTGCCCAAATACGGCTATTGGGCTTGTGCTTGGGGCGGTTTTGCAGGCTATGGCACCTGTATGGTATTGTCTTATTTCGTTGGACAAAAGAAGGCGCCTATACCATACGATTTGAAGTCGGCCTTCCTGTATTTTGCCTTGGCATTCAGTATGTTTTGCGTGCAGTATAACATCCGCTTCAACAGCGTTGTATGGACGTTGGTCTTTAATACAGTTCTGTTGCTCATTTTCTTCGCCTGCATCTGTTGGAAGGAGAAGGATTTGGTGAAAGGGGTATTAGGCTTGATCAAGAAAAAGAACTGATGTTATGCCTGTCAAGGCTATTCTCGGACTTAGTAATCCTCGCAATGATATTCGCCGATTTTGATGTCGGAGAGTTTTTTGAGGGGTAGTTTTTTAAGGGTTGTCGTCGTTGTTTTCATCTCTTCTTCACGGATGCCTGTCTCCTTTGTCTTTTGGTATGTCAACAGGTCGTATGTTTCTACAGTATATGGCTGATACTGACAATCATAACCGATGAGGTACAAATCGTCATCCTGATAACGTGCGGTGTAATTATCGCTGCCAGAGGCGCCGCGACTGTTGATCCAATCGGTTCTAATGACTATTGTACCATCTTCATTGATTGAAACGTCCTCAAGGGAGCTATTCGCATTTTCGTTCTGAACAGTAAAGGTTTTTTCATAAAACACATTGTTTTTTGCGTCATAGCAATAAACCATAATATTTTTGGATTTTGTACCATAACGGACCAAATCATCAATGCCGTCGTGATTAATGTCGGCATCAATGTATAGTATTTCTTCGTAATCCATCAAGCCTTCTGCGGATGGATCTTGGTTTGCCCAATCCAGGTTATTGTAATACGCTCCGTTGGTAGGACAATTTGCCAACAATTTGCGTCTTAGGTCATGCCATTGATTGAAACGCTTAGGAGAGTAGTATCCGATGTTGTCAACAGCGATGGTAAGTGGAGCGTGTTCGGTACCCAAATAGGACTTCATCTGTTCCATCTGCTCCACGGGGTAGTTGGTTTCGATGGAAATATAATCTACTTTCGGCAAGTCTTCGGTGTCTTTAATGACAAACGTCCACATATAACTACCGTCAGAACTTACATCTTCGTAGCTTTCTTTCAAGTCTATTTGGGCGGAAATCTCATTTTTTCCATCGGAAAACTTTACTTGGTCACCTTTGAATACAATCCTGTTGGCCTTCAACATCACCTGTGGAATGACGTTGGTGTTGACGTCGTCTGCTGTCTCGAAGTCACAGTCTTCGAACACCAACTCTGGTAGCGCGTCTTCGCCAGTATATTGGATGTCTGCAAGGGCTTCTGTCAATGATTCAACAGCTGTTTTGGAATTGTTGGCAAGCAAGTTTTGTTGCTGTTGCGCTCTTCCGCACGAAAACAAGTTCATTGCGAGAAGAATAAGGATAAGGTTTGTTTTCATAGTATTAATGTTTTAAGATTATGCTTATGGAATCAGAACACCATAACAGCACCACCGCCTTTGGCGAGATGCACTTTCACCTTGTTGCCCATCACTTGAACTTGTTCTGAAACATAATCGCGAGCCACACGGTTGGCGTTAGGGCCGTCGCGGAAGATGTGTCCCGACTTGGCGCCGAAATTGGGTAGCACACTGAGGTCGAGATACAAGTCGCGTTCCTCCCAGTTGGTGATGGCACCCACATACCAATGGAAGTCCTTGCGGCGGGCAATGACGAGGTATTCACCTACCTTACCGTCGAGGACCTCGGTCTCGTCCCAGGTGGTGGGCACGTTGGCGATGAATTGGGTGCATTCCTCCTCTTTCATGTAGTTGCTTGGACTGTCGCAGAGCATGTTGAACGGTGACTCAAAGATCACATATTCGGCTAGTTGGCGGCAGCGTGTGCCTTGGCTCATCGGCTCGGTGTAGATGGCCGCGAAGTTGTTCTTGTTGGCATTTTTCATCGCACCTTGGGTGTAATCGAGCGGACCAGCCAACATGCGGATGAAGGGGATGGTGACTTCGTTGGTGACGAGATCGCTGTTGTTGTCCCACTTGGCTTGCTCCAGGCCATACACACCTTCGTGGTTGAGTACATTGGGATAAGTGCGGTTGAGTCCGGTAGGTTTGTAAGCGCCGTGGAAGTCGATGAAGAGGTGGTGACGGGCGGCAGTCTTGGCCATGCGGTAGTAAAAGTCAACAATCATCTGGTCGTCGCCGTCCATGAAGTCGACCTTGAAGCCTTTCACGCCCATGTCGGCATAGTGTTGGCAGACGTGTTCCATATCCTTGTCGATGGCGGCATAGCCTACCCAAAGCACGATACCCACGTTGCGTTCTGCGCCATAGTCCACGAGTTCTTGGATGTCAATCTCGGGCACCACTTGGAAGAGGTCGGCTTTTTTGTTGACAGCCCAGCCTTCATCCAAGATGACGTATTCGATGCCATATTGTGAGGCAAAATCGATATAGTATTTATAGGTGTCGTTGTTGATGCCCGCTGGGAAGTCGACGCCATAGATGTTCCAGGCATTCCACCAGTCCCAGGCCACTTTTCCCGGCTGTATCCAAGAGACATCGCCAATGCGGTTGGGTGAAGCTAGGAGATAGACCAAGTCGTTGTCGGCCAGTTCCTTGTCATTTTCAGAGATGGCGACAATACGCCATGGGAAGGCACGTTTGCCGGCGGTCTTGGCAACATAGCTCTCGCGTTCCTTCACAATCCATTGCAGGTTGTTGTGGCCGCCTTGCTCGCGGGTCTTGGGATAACCAGCGTGCATGGCGGAGAGGCCGTTACCGCCTTGGGGGTTATAGAGATACAATCCAGGGAAGTCCTCCAAGTCGGCCTCGGTGATGACGGCTTTCTTGCCGTCGTTAAGTTCGACCAACAAAGGCAGGAAGGCCAGTTTCTCAGGGTCCATCTGGCTCAGGTTGGTGCGGGTATAGGTGTTCTCGAACGAGTTGTAGAACTGCTGGCTGATGAGGTCGCCCTCTTGTCCGGCGCGCCTTAATACATAGGGTATAAGTCCTTGATAATCTGCATTAAAGTTGAAATCAGCGGTCTCGTTTTCGATGATAATGGGCTTGCGGAAGTTGGTCTCGAAACGGTAGGCCACACCTGCATCGTAGGCACGGAAGATGACTTTGTAGTTGCCTTTGAAGGTCAGCGTCAGTTCATTGAAAACTTCGGGGATTTCAGCTTTTTTATATAAAGGTGATGGCAACGTTTGGTTGACGGAGCGCGTCTTGGCGCTTTTCACGACAGGTTTGGTGCCGAGCTTTGTACCGTTGTCGAGTTGCATGCCGATGGGCGAAGGAGCCAATATGCAGGTATTGCCATGTGTGACGGCGTAAGTCAATTGTTCGCCCGCTTCGATGGTGACGGTGATGTCTTTATCGGGTGATTGTAGGGTGTATTGCTTTTGGGCAAAAGCGCTCACGCAAAGCATAAGGAGCGCGGAGAGTATAAGTTTTTTCATAATAAACAGGATTTATGCTGGCAAAAATAAGGATTTTTGCCGCACTTCACAAAAAAAGCCACCGAAATCGCTTTCGATGGCTTTTGATAATTTCGGAGACTATAGCTTGATTTCGACGCCAACGCTCCTGATTTTATCAGTCGTAACTCCAGGCTTGTACTCGGGTAGAAGGTTAGTGAAGACCCTGATGCCGTGAAAGAAGCCTAGATGCTGTGTGTTGAAGCTGAGACCTACTTCGATTTTCCAAGGATTGAAAAAATTAACTTTTTCTTTTGCTCGTGAGAACAGTTTGGTGGGATCAGTGGTGGAGCTGAGATGTTCTCCCAACAATCGGGCGCAATAGAAGTCCAAAGAAAGGCTTTCCGTTCCACGTTTCCCTAAGTAATAGTTCATGGTAACTGGAATACCCAAATAGTTATATGTAAGCTTGTTGCGCTGAAAATCCCCTTGCCCGTCAATCACGACCAACTCATTGTTTTCATACTTCACCTGATGGCACAACGACTTATTGTTGCTGTTCCAAAGAAGTCCAGTACTGATGCCCCAACGATAACCGAGTTTGAAATATGTGCTAATACCTACTTTTGTCGACAAGGTAGTGCTCTGCAAATAGGGACTGTTGGGGTTTGTAGGCCTGTTGCCGTAAAGAATGCCAATGCCTGCATCGACAGAAAGTGCGTCATTCCATACCTTTCTGCGGTCGGTGGTGACCAGTTCGCCATCCACTTTCTTGGTCTTAATTACCCTACAATCTTTATGCATATATGGCCAATCATCAGTGTTTTCAGATTCATAAAGTGTGATTTTGCCTTGCAGGATGTTGGTGCCATGTTGAAAGACACCTGCATAAGTATTCACCACAGCATCACCTTCACCCGAAATGGTATCGATAGTCAATTGGGCATGGTCCCAAATCTTCATACCTGGCGAGTTTTCTGGGTTGGGGATGTGATAATGTCGGACATGAAAATTTGAATACCTGCAAAGGTTGAGGTTGGTCCAGTCCTCCGGTACAGATGCTGCGGATGCAACGACATAATCCGCTTCAGCAGTCGCATTGTTCAAAAGATTGATTTGCCCGAAGTTCATGGGGCCTTCAATCTCCACCACGGTGCCTTGGGGCAGTTGGGTGTTCTCAAGGATGGTCAGGGTTTGGTCTTTGACATTGCAGAGTTGCACATTGTAGGCCCGTGCCGCCAAATCATCTTCGGTGATGATGGCCACGCGGTAACCGCTATCGGCCTCATGGTGAATCAGATGGACATCCCATCCTGAATAGATTTCCAGCTTGTTGATGCGCTGGTTGATGTTTTGCTCGATGGCGACTTCTTCCTGAGCGAAGCCTATCTGTGCAGCCAAAAGAATGGCTAATGATAAAATGATGCGTTTCATGGTTTCGAAGTTTTAATTGAGTTTGATTTCAAGGGCCAGCGATCCGTTTTTCATGTTCGGGTCTTGCGGCTGACCGAATAAGGTTCTGTCTTCCATGACAGGTTTGGTGAAGAATTCGGGGTCCTTCTGACATTCGTAGCACACCAGGTTGAGGCTCCGGATGACTCTCCGCTGCGGCTTTTGAACGGCTGAAGGTGTTTCGTTTGTATCGGGTTTGTTGTTGGATTCAATATTCGTGGTATCAGTAGGTTCTTGAGGTTCCAAAGGTTTCGTCTTAGAGGCTTCGGCTATCAGTTGCTCCTGAAGAATTCCCTCATGAAGCCTTTCAGTCTCGTCATTGCGAGCGGAGCGAAGCAATCCAGAAGGGTACACCGAAGGAACAGGAGGTAACCCGGGCTGATTCGTCTCCTCTGCCAACAGCGTCTCTTCAACTACAGGTTCTTCATGAACCTCTTCATTCACCTTTATGATAACGGTATCGACAGTTCCCGTTTCCTCCACAAGGATTTCCTCGTTCCTATCGGGATTCTGCTTAGCATCCGGCTTGACCAACAGCCAAAGCAACAACAAAGCCGCTGCCGCTCCCATCGTCCACCAAAGCGGATAGAGTTTGCGTCGCTTTGCGTCATTGCGAGCGGAGCGAAGCAATCCAGAGGTTTCTTCCTGTTCGTCGAGCGTGGATTGCTTCGTTGTGCCTCCTCGCAATGACGAAGCCGTTCCCGCTTCATTATTTGCCAATCTATCAATCAACTCGCTGAGTTCCTGTTGCCGGCGAACGTTCTTTCCGTGTTCTTCCAGGCTGTCGAGCAGTTGGCTGACTTCCTCGTTCATTTCGTTTTCAGTATTCATCCTTGTTTCTCCTTATATTGTTTTATGGCTTCTCGTAATGATTTGTAGGCGCGCGACAGCGTCGCATACACATGGGTGCTGCTCATGCCTGTTGCCTTCTCGATCTCCTCCACGCTGAGACCGTCCTCGTATTTCATCAAGATGGTGTCGCGTTGGCGTTGGGGCAGTTGTTCGACGAGTTTTCGTGCCAATCGGTAGTGTTCTTCTGAGTCGTCCTGCGGCTGTTCGGCCAACATCAGGCTTTCC